>OLOJ01001157.1_pt1 | contig 25342 bp, 18 predicted proteins | sample 1672251 | NCBI WGS metagenome assembly OLOJ01 (sample SAMEA3136664, study PRJEB25190) | human gut metagenome | biome: human gut; feature: human-associated habitat; material: faeces | place: Austria | collected 2013 | reverse complement strand
ATGGAATATTTTCAGATGCTTATCTTAAAAAACAACAAAATTCTTAAAAAGAGCGTTTTCCTTTAAAAATAAAAAACTACTTCTAACACAATAATTGTGTTAGAAGTAGTATAATAAATTAATATTCAATTTCTTTTAAATATCTACTTAAAGCATCTTGCCATGTAGGTAATGGTTTAAATCCATTTTCTACAAGTTTAGATTTATCCAATCTACTATTAAATGGTCTAGCAGCCTTAGATAAACCATATTCTTCAGTAGTTACTGGTAATACTTCTGTTGTATATCCTGCTTGTTTAAAGATTTCTACAGTAAAATCATACCATGAAATATAACCACCTTCATTAGTAGCGTGATAATAACCATATTTATCACTTTCAGCCATATCTACTAATAATCGAGCAAGATCATAAGTATATGTTGGTGTTCCAATTTGATCATTAACAACTTTAACTTGTGGATATTTCTTTCCAACATTTAACATCGTTTTAATAAAGTTTTTACCATTAACACCAAATACCCAAGCAATACGAACAATAAAATATTTATCTAAATTAGAAGAAACTGCAAGTTCACCTTCTAATTTAGTTTGTCCATAAACATTTAATGGTTTGTAATCTTTACAATCAGGATCCCAAGGTGTTTCACCTTGTCCGTTAAATACATAATCTGTAGAAATATAAATCATTTTACAATCTAACTTTTTACATACTAAAGCAATATTTTCTGTTCCTTTAGCGTTAACTGCTCTTACTTTTTCTACTTTATCATCATCTTCTGCTAAATCAACAGCAGTCCATGCTGCACAATGAACAACAACATCAGGATTAATTTTTGTAATTTCTGATTCTACAGCTTCTTTATTTGTAATATCTAATTGAACATATTTTTGAAAATGTTCATTACTTTCAGTAATATCACTTCCAATTGCTTCATGTCCTCTTTGATTTAATTCATTCATAACGTCATAGCCTAATTGACCATTAACACCTGTTACTAATACTTTCATTGATTTACCTCCAATCAGCATACTTATTATAGCATACTTTCTAATTTTCTTGAATTAACACATAAAAACGTTGCAATTACGATCAAAAAATATGAATTCACAAATGTTCTTGTTCCAGAAACAAAAATAGATGGTGAAAATCCAAGTACAACTCTTGAACAAAATGCTGCACAAATAATTATGAAACTTAGAAACATTGTCTTATTTCCTAGATTAATTTTTATTACATAAAAACTAATCAATAAAATACATATAAAATAAAGAATAATTAAACAAACATTCATATTCAACGAAATGTGTTCAATAACTTTTGTATAATCATTAAACACATTAAAGATTTGATAAAACCCTCTATGATTACAGTATCTATCACTTACACTAACTACAAAGGTAACAAAGGTCATAAGACCTATTAGTATATATTGTCCTTTATTTTTTGTATTTTTATAAATGATATAAATCAACATAATGTTCCAAACAAAAATAATATATGCAGGTTGTAAAGAACCAATTGCTATTGTTGAAAGAACTCCTAACAATAACTTATCCATCAACTTAAAGCCATAAAAAGCTGGATAATAAGCATTCATTTCTGCAACTTTTCTTAGCTCATTTCCAGGACATAATGCATGATATCCTAACATTATAAACGATAACACTAAAATAATATAGGCTAAAATAGGTACTTTTTTATGTTTTACTAAACTATATATCATAAATAAAGCATAAAATCCTACAAACAATGCACACATCTGTTCTTGATTGATAGCGTATAAACTAGCAACCACATAACTTATTTGTTGAATCATTGATATCTTTTCATTGGAAAGAACTTGCGTAATATATGAAAGTCCATATAATCCTAGCGCAAGTGGCCATACATAGTTAAGTGTCGTCGCATACCATCCAGCCATGCCAAATGTTCCAAAAGGAAATAACATGATTACAAGCATTAGAAAAAAAGTAATGATCCAATCATTTTCTTTTGTTGGACAAATTATTCTTCTTAAAGAATGTAAAACAAGTACAAACATTCCACTATCTAAAATGATCCAAGCCCATTTATTAATATTTAATAAAACAAGCATCACCAATTCAATGATATTTCTACTTGTCCAAGTTTGTATCCTCATTTGAGTATAGTTAATTAATCCCATTTTTGATTGTTCAAGAAACCATACATCATCTGCCACTCCTAATTTTACAGATGCATGCCTAATAACCATAAAAACAAATAAGATTAGATAAATGACCCATATATGATTTTTGATACATTCTGTTACTTTTTTCATGGTGTCCTCCTATTTTAGACAATATAAATAATAAGTAAAATCCATACCTTCATAAAGTTGTTTGAATTTTTTTATTTCTTTATAGTTATCATTTAAATAAGGAATATTCTTTCGATATCCTATTGTATCTTTATATTCTCTTATCACAACAAATTCAATTTCCTTATTTTTAATAGCCTCTCTTTGACCATCAATAATTTGAGGGTAACGATCATATCCAACATTTTGTCGCATAAAATATTTAACATTAGGAACAATATTACATGTTGTATAAAATCCCCCATCTAAATTATCATAATTCAATAATGTTTTATTTTTTGATTTATCAATAATATCTTTAAAAACATATTGTGCATATGCACTTTGAGGGATATTCATACATCCTCTATTAGGACTTTTTAATGGATAATGAACAGAAAATATCATTCCTCCACATAGTATACATATCGCTAAAGTTTGACTACTTAAATAATTTTGAACAATTGAAAAAACAAAAATAAATCCAAAAATAATATATGCTTCAAAACATAAAAAATAATAAATAAATGGTAATCCACCTATATAAACACCAATCATTAGAAAGATAAATGATAATAAAATAAATATATTGATCCAAATATTTTTTAAAATCTTTGTTGTTAAACAATTTACAAAACCAAGACATAATAATATATAAATTGTTCTATTGTATTTCATTTGTTGGAAAATTGCTGAAAACATATTTAATATTCTTGTTTTTAAATCAATAGTTGTACTATAAGCAGTTAGATTAAAAGTAATATATACATCATAATAATCTCTTAATGCACCATTGATAACAAAATAAAGAATTGATATAAAGATAGGAATAAACATTCCCACTAAAAAATAAACACAACTTATAAAAGCTTTTTTTATTTCCTTTAAAGAAATTAATTTAAAGAAATATAAAGCCATCCAAATAAACCACAAACCTAATAAATTAAATTTGATCAATGAAACACATCCAGCTATTGCCCCATTAATTAATAAATATTTCTTTCCAAAATCATTTTCATTAATAATTTTAATAAAGAAATAAACACTACTTGCAACAAAAGGTAAACAAAATTCTTCTGCACTACCTCCTTGTACAAAAGAAATCGATCCTGAAATAATAGCTAATGTCAAAACAGATGCTAATAAGGCATAAAATTGATTTAAATAAGTTCTAGCAATTTTAAAAAGAAAATAGCCAAAAATTGTATATGAAATAACTTCTAATAAATAAACACCTAAAAATGTATCATGACTTATTAAATAACCTATTCCATATATCAAATAAAGCAAAGGTCCCTTTTGTTCAAATAAATCTTTATAAGGAACCTTTCCATTAAACATACCTTTTCCCATTGTAAAAAAAGCATTACCATCAACCCAATCATTATAAGGATATAATGGTGAATTTTTTGAACAAATCAAAAGAGTTAGGATAGAAACAATCAATAAGATAGCTAAAATAACTTTTTTATTATCTAAATAATTACTTAGTTTTTTCATCTTCGATATTTGTATCCTTTACAATATAAACAGGTCTTTTCTTAGTTTCTAAATAAGTTTTTGATAAATATTGTCCTAAAATACCTGTACAGAATATTTGTATACCACCAATTAAAGTAATAATGCATACAAGAGATGGCCATCCACTTGTAGGATCATTAAAAATAAGTGTTTTAATAATTATAAATATTATAAATATAAAAGCAATAAATAACATCAACATCCCTATAAGCGATGCAATCGCTAATGGTGCTGTTGAAAAAGCAACGATTCCTTCAATACTATATAATAATAATTTCCAGAAAGACCATTTTGTTTCTCCTGCAACTCTTTCTACATTTTCGAATTCAATCCACTTTGTTTTAAATCCTACCCAACCAAATAGTCCTTTACTAAAACGATTATATTCTTTTAATTCTAATAAAGCATTTACAAATTGTCTTGTCATTAAACGATAATCACGTGCACCATCCATTAATTCAGTATCAGATATTTTATTCATGATTTTATAAAACATTCTTGCAAAAAATGATCTTATTGGTGGTTCTCCTTTACGAGTCACTCTTCTTGTAGTAGCACTATCATAACCTTCTTCTCGAATTGCTTTTAACATTTCTGGTAATAAGCGAGGAGGGTCTTGTAAATCAGCATCCATTAAACATACATAATCACCTGTACTATTTTCAAATCCAGCATACATAGCCGCTTCTTTTCCAAAATTTCTTGAAAAAGAAATATATTTAACTCTTGAATCTTTGTTAGCAAGCTCCATCATAATTTCTAATGTTTTATCTTTTGAACCATCGTTTACGAATAATAATTCAAAATCTACGTCATTCATTTCATCCATGACCCTACTCATTTCCTTGTAATAGTAATGAAGTGCTGCTTCTTCATTATAACAAGGTACAATTACTGTTATTTTTTCCATCCTATTTATCCCCTTTAAAAACAACTAACTTACTTAATACATAATTCAATACAACCACAATGACATTAACAATCACTTTAGCGATAACATCATTAACAACATTAAAATACACAAATAGCCACATAAGTACCATATCTAAGATTCCTGTAGCTAATCGAGAACTAAAAAAAGAAACAGCTTCTTTTAATATATTTTGACTACTACTTTCAAAAACATATTTTCTATTTGTGATATAAGCAAATAAAACCGATAAAAACCATGCTAGTGCATTAGAAATCAAATAATTTATGTGTAAAAGCTCTGCACTTAAAAAATAAACAACAATATTAACGACCGTTGTAAGAACACCAAACACAAGATACATAATGATTTCTTTATATTTCATTAATAATTCTTTCATTTCCTTCTCCTAAAAAAATGCTAGTTTTGTCATAGACATACTAGCATTTTTTTTACTAATATTCAATTTTATAATTCTTAACTTAATTATTCTTTATCTAAGACAAATGCCTTCTTCAAACTTAAATTAGGATTATAAAAACGATCACTATATAACATATAACCCCATTTATCTTTGATGTAATCGTGTTCTTGAACAAATCTACGATATTTAGCACTTTTTGTATCAACTGTATCATCTCCTCTAGATTTAGATTCATAATGATATAGTTCTACTTGATTTAAACAAATATTGTAATAACCTTGTTTTAATAATTTTAAGTTAAAATCAACATCATTGAAGGCTACTTGTAAATCTTCTTCCAAACCATTGACTTCTAAATATTTTTCTTTAGAAACCATTAAACAAGCTGCAGTAACAGCGCTGTAATTAAATGGAACTGATAATCTTCCATAGAAACCAACATCTTCTCTTGGATTATCAATAAAACAATGTTGTGCAATTCCACCAATTCCTAAAATAATACCGGCATGTTGAACCGTATTATCAGGATATAACAATTTAGCACCTACTGCCCCAATATGAGGTTGCATTGCATAGCCAACCATTACTTGTAACCAATGTGGTGTAATAATTTCAGTATCATTATTTAATAAAACAATATATTCACCTTTAGCCGCTTCTACAGCTTGATTATTGATTTTAGAATAGTTAAATTCATAATTAGCATCAATAACTCTAAAGTTAGAATATTTATTTTGATATTTTTTAAATAAATCAAAAGTTTCTTTCTTTTCGCTATTATTATTCATTAGAATAACTTCATAATTTTTATACGTTGTTTTTTCAAATAATGATTTTAAACATTGTTCTGTAATATCTGCATAATCTTTTGTTGGAATAATGATTGAAACCATTGGTTCTATTTCATATTCATATCTTACTAAATAATAAGGAACTCTTGGATGAACAGTTACTTTAGCTTTAATACCTCGACGTTTTAAAGCATCTTCTACTGCCATTCTTCCTTTTTCAACAGCATATCCTTTACTATCAATTGTGGCAGCCGTTGACCCTTCAATCATACGCCAATGATATAAAATCTTTGGAATATGATAAACACGTTCAGGAGTTGTTTTTTCTAAAAATCTTAAGAAAATATCATAATCTTGCGCCCCTTCATAACCTACTCTAAAACCACCGATTTCATCAACAATTGATTTTCTCATGATTTCAAAGTGACAAATATAGTTACTTCCAAGTAATGAATCAGGTGCATAATCTGATTTAAAATGAGGATCTCTTCTTAATCCTTTCATATCCATCTTATCTTCATCCGTGTAGATAAAATCTAATTCTTTATTTTTATTTAAAACAGCGACACATTCAGCTAATGCATTTCTAGCAAGTAAATCATCATTATCCATTAAACCAATAAATTCACCGCTAGCAATATTTAAAGCATCGTTTGTTGCTTTAGAAATATGTCCATTTTCTTTACGATGATGTACTTTGATTCTAGAATCTTTCTTTTCATATTCATTTAAAGTATCAATTGTTTCTTGTAAAGTTGAACAATCATTAGATAAACATATTTCAAAGTTTTGATATGTTTGATTTAAAATAGAATCTAAACATTCTGCTAAGTATTTTCTTTCCACATTATAAACTGGTATACAAATTGAAATAAGTGGATTGTAAGAAAATTGAGGATGTTCTTCAAATGGTTTTTCATTTTTTTCTAACCATAAAAGATATTCTTTTTGATTTAAGAAATTATAAACATCTAAAAATTTATTTTTTGTTTTCTTATTTTCTTTAATACGTCTTTTACTTTGTTTTAATCTATTTGGTGTTAAAACAAAATGATATTCCTTAGCTATATATTTAACTTCTTTACCAATAGCATAAGTATTTACTTTTACCTTATTATTTGTTTCTTTTATTTTTCTAACTGTTTTTTGTAAAAGTGTTCTAATCTTTGACTTAATTCTTTTCATTAAAGTATTCTTTCTTACACAAACAAGTTCCTTTTGATTATCATGTATTAAATAAACTTTAACTTTAGAATCATCTTTACTCAATGATAATGTTAATTCATAATTGTCACTTGCTAGATCTGGTAAAAAACGTGCTTCTCTTTTTTTACCATCAACAGTTACTTCAAAAGAATAATCTTTTAAAGAACAATTTCCATACATAATAAATGTAGGATTAACAAGACCATGAACCTGTGCATCTCTCACGTTTATATAATCTAATGTTTTCATGTCTATCACCCCTTATATTTCTTCAGCAAATCCTTTTTCTAATTTTCTAAAGATAAACATTCCTAATACAAAACAAATAATAGCCATTACAACCATATAAAGCACACTAGACATTGCTGGTAACGTATGATACATAAAGAAATCACGGTAGGCACTTACGATATGTGTAAAAGGATTTAAATAAAGTACCCAACGAATAGCTTCTGGAAATAATTCTGCCGGATATAAAATAGGTGTTCCATAAAATAACATATTAATAACAAATTGAATAATATATTCTGTATCTTGAATATAAACATTGATTGCACTTAAACCAAGAACCATTCCTGCTGTAATTACAAATTGAATCAACGCAATAAATGGTACTAATAAAATATGCCAACTTAATCCAAGTCCACCAAAAACACAGAAAAGAATAATAATCAAACAAGCGATAAAAAAGTTAACAAGTCCACTTAATGTGGCTGATATTGGTAAAATTTCTCTAGGAAAATATACTTTTTTAATAACACCTGCATTATTTTTAATACTTCCCATTCCAAGTCCCATAACTGTCGTAAAGAAGTTCCATGGAATAACCCCACAAATTAAATATTGAAGATAATTATCTGTTTTGATTCTCATGATATAAGGAAATACAATGGCATAAACGGCAACCATTAATAATGGATTTAAGAATGACCATAATACTCCTAAAAATGAACCTTTATATTTACCTCTAATATCTTTTTTTACATTTGTTTTTAATAATTCACGATAGTCATATAAGTTTTTAAATAATTTCATTTTCTTTTTCTCCTATATGATATTAATCTTTAAATCTTTTTCAGATATAACTTTATCTTTTTCATCTAATAATTGCACAAGAATAGAATGTTCTCCTAATTCCATTTGACTTACATCTACAAAATAATCAAATCCACATTCATCATCATTTGTTCCATAACCACCATATTTTTCTTGATAAGCCATTAAAACATCACTTCTATTTATTTTTCTCATTTCAGTAACCTCTTGACCATCAAAAGTTACTTTTAAACGATCATTTAAACAATCACTCAATGACCATCCAGAAATTGTAAATTGAGCTGTATCTTTTTTAACTTCAGCAAATGATTGAGGAATATCAACAACAACAATCCCATGATAAGTATCTAATGGCTTTTGATATTTTTTCTTAGCTTCTTCTTTATGATCTAATTTAACTTGTTTTAAATATTCATCAATAACATAAGTTGGATCACCATCTAATTTAAATTCACCTTTATAGATCCAAACAGCACGTGTACATAAATCTTTAACTGTATCTAAACTATGTGAAACAATAACAATTGTTTTATCACTATCTCTTAATTCTTTTAATTTATCAAAACATTTATCTTGGAAATGTTGATCTCCAACTGCTAAAATTTCATCAATTAATAAAATTTCTGCATCTACATTAATAGCAATTGAAAAAGCAAGTCTCATATACATCCCAGAAGAATAAGTTCTAACTGGATTATCAATAAATTCTCCAAGTTCAGAGAATTCAATAATATCATCTACTCTTTTTTCAATTTCTGCTTTTGTTAAACCAAAAACAGCAGCATTAAAATAAATATTTTCTCTTCCTGTAAAATCTTGATGGAAACCTGCACCCAATTCAAGTAACGAAGTCAACTTACCATGTGTTTCAATTGTCCCTTCATTAGGATAAATAATCTTAGTCATCAACTTCAATAAAGTTGATTTACCACTCCCATTTGTTCCAATCAAACAAACAGTTTCACCTTTTTTAATATCTAAATTTATATTCTTCAATACCGTATGAACTTCTCTATTGCTTTTTCCAAAAGATAACAATCTTTCTTTTAAAGTATGAGCCTTATCATATTCAACTTTAAAATACTTTGTCATATTTCTTACTTCAATAGCATTTTCTTTATTCATAAGACCTCCGCTAAATCTTCTATTTTTTCTCTTATATTCTTAATAATTTCGTTATTAAACCTTATAAATATATACCACATACATACCTATTTGTCCAACACTTCATATTTCACACTGTATATTCTACCATATCTTTGCTTTATATTTTAGAATTTTAAAATAAAAATAGAAGCTAAATAAATATAGCTTCTATAATCTAATAACATAACACTCATTATTTGTATATTCTAATTGATATCCATGACTCATAAGCTCATCAGCTTGTTTTTTAGAAAATGTTAAGAAATATGATTCTCTATAATAATCAAATGCAAACTTCGTTTGATCAAAAGATGCTTTTTCACTCCAATAATCATAAATAGCATGATAAAATTGCAATTCATCTTCGTAAAGAGAACCTTCTTTTACAATTTGAATTCGATTACTTGACATATAGAATCCTTGATGATAAGTCACTTTTCCATGATAAGTAAATCCTGGAGGAGCCAATAATGTATAATTTCCATAAGGCAAACTGTCAAAATGTTCTCCTACATCATTAAATATATCAAGCATCATATTATCGTATTTAAATATTTGTGTAAAATCATAACCATATTGATTAATTCCACAACCTAAAAATGTATACGATTTAATTTGATTATAATTTTGATAAACAAATATGAGAGATGAAGCAATCGCTAATGTTGCTACTGAAACAGATATTGTTTTTAAAGAAATAATATCAAGTATTTTAGCAATAGATAACCCTATCAAGAAAACAACCATAAATTGAATTGCTGAATAAAATCTCAATATAACAAAGAAATAATTAAACGATGATAGACATAGTAGTTCATTGAACTTATTCTTAGCTACAATAATAATAAGCATTAATGTAATAATAGCCAGATATTTTCCATATTTTGAATTAATTACCAAAGCTAAAGCAATAGCTACAATACATGTACTATATTGCATAATTGTATCAGTAGAAACATAATATCCATAAAATGGCGATAATTGATTACTAAAAGATTCAAAATCTGCTAAAGATAATAAAGGAGTATGATCCAATTTATTTGTTAAAATCAATAATACTAAAACAAATAAGAAACAGCATAAATTAATAATGATCCATTTAGTATTTTTTTCCTTTATTGAAATACATGTATTATAAGCAAACTTAAGTATAAATAAAACAAAGAACATAACAATTAAAACAAGTAAAAAAACTGTCGAAAAGGACATCATCGAACAACTCGTGATACCAGCAAAAATAATATTTTTAATTGTCATTTTATTTTCAATCAAAGGTATACAAACAATACACATGATAGGTACAGAAAGTACTCTTACTACTGAACCACCATACCATATGGCATTTTGAAATTGCCATAAGTCAAATGATCTTATTGTTAAAAAAGAACCATTATTTTCCATCAAATATCCATGGCCTATTAAAAATAAAAAGAATGGAATAAGTGCATATTGTGCTTTTCTTTTAGTAACAAAACTAGCTAATTGTTTAATTGCTAATGCAAACATTGTATAGTTATGAATAACCATGAAAACTTTGCAAAAATAAACAGGATTAATATGAAAAATACTTGCGAGAGCACCATAAGTAATCTCATATGTATTCACCATTCGTGCATAATCTACAGATGTTGTAAGCCATCCTGTATAAAAGCTTTCATTCATTAAAGATGGTGTTCCTATAGAATTAACTACTTTCGCTATATAATAAGCATCATCGTAATCAAACTCATATAAAGCCATTACATTTGATACTGAAAATAAAGTGAATAAAAAAACAAAAATATAAATAACCCAATTATTTTTTACATGATCTATTATGTTTTCCTTTTTTAAGCTACTTTTAAATTCATTTACAAAGGTAGAAATATTTTTATATTTTCTCCATAATAAAAATACAAAAAAAGAAAAGAAAAGAACACAAAATAAAATAAAATAAACATTCCAACTCAATTGAAATAATTGACATGGAAAACCTATGATAAAAGAAATAAAAAATACAGATATAAATCCATATATAACATATGCAGTTGAATTTTTTATTTTTATAGCAAAACAATCAGCTACAAACTCTCCTATTAACCAATAAAAATAAAAAATAAAAATTAAAAATTAAAAGATGATTCATATATTTCCTCCCTTATTATTAAACTTAAACAATTAAATACATTACGATTAAATCGTAATGTATTTAATAAATATTATTTATTTTAAATCATTTTTCTTTTTCAAAATAGCAACTTCTTGAATTAAGTTTTTTTGCTTTTCTTCTAGCATAGATACTTTATTAAATAAAACATATACTAAAATAATAAGCATAAAAATAATAGCTGCAAAAACTATATTTGCTGTTGAAATGACACCTATAAGTCTAGCTACAAAAAAAGCAATTTGTGGAAAAATACTTAAAATAATTAATGCTATCGAACAAAGAATCCATGCTAAAGCATAATCAGTTCTTAATTTACCTTTTTTAACATTCTTTACTAAAATAATAAAGAATAAAACAGTGAATATAATTAATAATATTTGTAATGTTAAACTCATACGTTACCTCCTAATTAAAGAATATAATTGTTATTAATACTTTTAACATATATTGAATAGAACTTCCTATCCCTGTATAAATACTTGTACCAGCAAGTCTATCTTCCATTTTAACTTGTACTTCTTTTGCTTTATAACCTTTTTTTATTTGAAATGCAAGTGTATCAGGTTCTGGTTTTCTATTTAATTCAAAAGCATAATCTTTAATTAATTCTTTATTAATGATTCTCATTCCACTTGTGGGATCATTAATAGTGGCACCTGTTGTTAGTTTAATCATTGCAGTAATAATTCTACTACCTAACATTCTCATACTAAAATGCTTCTTTTCATCCACAAATCTTGATCCAATAACAATATCATATCCATTTTCTATTTCTTTTACTAAACTAGGTATATATTCTGGTAAATGTTGCCCATCACCATCAAATTGGATAGCTGCGTCATAATTATTATAATAAGCATATTTATAACCTGTTTGTACTGCACCTGTTAATCCTAAGTTAACAGGTAAATCAATATGATTAATATTATTGTCATCTAAAATTTTTCCAGTGCTATCTTTAGAACAATCGTTGATTACAACATAATCGCAATCAATATCAGCATTTTCAAGATTTCTAACAACTCTTAAAATGCTTTCTTCTTCATTATATGCTGGAATTATAACTAAAGTTTTCATACTTTCCCTCTTTCTCTAATACTATTCTTATTGATTATACCAATAAAATTATATATTTCAAACAAAATATACACAAAAACGGGATGTATTCATCCCATTTTTGTACATAATTTTAATTATCCAAGCCAGACACCATTAGCATCAAAGCGATAAACTACTTCATCGATTTTATAATCTCCTGTGACCATCTTTCCATTAGCGTCTACATAATACCAGTTACTTCCTGATTTTACCCATTGTTCTTGGATTGATCCTGATGATGGGGCATAGTAATCTTCTTTATTGATTTTGAACCATCCTGTTTGCATTAATCCACTATTTGCAAAGTAGTATTTAGCTCCTGCAATTGTTTGATATCCTGTGACCATTTTTCCATCAGCATCTACATAGTACCAAATATTTCCTGATCCTACCCATTGTGCTTTGATAGCTCCACTAGATGTAGCATAGTAATCTGTTCCATTGATCTTGAACCATCCTGTTTGCATTAATCCACTACTTGCAAAATAGTATTTAGCTCCTGCAATTGTTTGGAATCCTGTGACCATCTTTCCATCAGCGTCTACATAGTACCAGTTATTTCCTGATCCTACCCATTGTGCTTTGATTTCTCCAGATGATGATGCATAGTAATCAGCATTGTCAATCTTGAACCATCCTGTTTGCATATATCCGTATTGATCAAATCTATAGAGTTTATTATCTATTGTAATGAATTCATTTTTTGGATATGTTCCATCTTCATATTGATACCACCATTTGTTTCCTGATTGTTTCCATTGTCCTTTTAGTTGATTATGACATCTTGTACATACTCCATCTTTAAAATCATGTCCTAAAGCTGGAATGATTTCTTGTTTTTTAATAATCTTATTACATATTGAACAATGTATTCCTTCTGTTAAACCTGTATTTGTACATGTTGCTTCTTTTGCCGAATCAAGAACTTCTTTATGTCCTGTTGCTGGTATTACTTCTTGTTTTTTGATAACTTCATTACATACTGAACAATGACTTCCTTCTGTAAGTCCATTTTCTGCACATGTCGCTTCCTTAGCTTGATCAACAACTACTTTATGCCCTGTTGCTGGAATCACTTCTTGTTTTTTGATGACTTCTTTACATACAGAACAATGTTTTCCTTCTGTTAATCCATCTTCTGTACATGTTGCTTTTTTACCTTGATCAACAACTACTTTATGCCCTGTTGCTTTTTTTCCATCTACTATTTTTGTTTGTGATTTAAATGCATTATTTTTGAAATTAGCTATATAAGTAATTATTCCATTTTCTGTACATGTTGGATCTTTAACAATTTTTTGAGCTGTAACGGTTTCTTCTTCTATATGTAAACCATTATTTAAACAAATTCTTTTTGCTGTTACTGTTTGGTTATCACTAGACCACGTATAAATAGGTTGATCATAATTATGACCATATTTATTACAATCAATTTCTGTATAAGATTCATCCCACATTGGATATTCTTCAATAAAGTCATTTGATTGATAGTCGTTATCCCTTACATGATCATCAAAATCATTTGTATTTTTTAAGAAATAAGCATATGTACTTCTTCCTGCATCCCATGTACTATCAAGATTATAATATTTACCATTTAATTTAACGATATTCCAAGCATGTGGTCCTCCTGCTTCACCTGAAATAACTCTTGTATCTACACCTGCATCTAATGCTAAGCGATAAAATAACGATGCATATCCTTGGCATACTGCTGTTTTATTGATCAAAGCTGCATAAGCGGTATATTTTAATGAATAGGATTCATCATTTAAGTTATCATGATCATATGTAACATTTGAACATATATAATCATAGATTGCTTTTACTTTTTGATAGTCTGTCTTATTTGATAAATCTAATGACTTCAATAAATTAGAGACTTCTTCATCTACTTTTTCTTCCTGTTCTAAACTAGATAAATAAGATACATCATAAAAAATATTTAAATCATATCCCTCATTAGAATTTCCAGATATGGATGCTTTTACTGTCCACCCTTGACAGTGCCATTTAAGATAGTCTCCTTCTTTTCCATTACCAGTATGTTTGATGGCCTTTTGAAACAACTGATGTACTAAATTAGAAAAAAATTCTTGTGTAATTTCTTCATCACAATGATAATAAAGAACAATATTACTTTCTCTATTAATTAATTTTTCTCTAAATATCTTTACAAGTTTTTCTTGATCACTTGTATATTCAACATCTTCTAAACTATATGTTTGAATATCATGATGAACAACACTACTTTTTACATCTTTATAAATAGGATTTACATAATGATCTTCTCTAATTGTTTCTTTTGCTTGTACATTGACTATACTTAACATAGAAAAACACATTGAAAGAACAAGTGATACAATAAATAATTTCTTTTTCATGATTTCCCTCCTTATATTCATTTAACCATGTAAGCCATTTCTTTTCAAGAATATATAAAAAAAACGAGGATACTCTAAGTATCCTCATCAAATTCACATTAATATACTACTACTTTTGTTCCTGAAGGAATATTATCATAAATCCATTTAGCATATTGTATTTCAAGTCTTACACAACCATGTGATAATGGAATTCCTGTTCTATTATCTTGAATTGTACCATTTTTATTATAAAGAGTACTATGGAATAAATAGTTTCCTTTAAATTGTGTATACCAGAAACATCTAGATGATCCTGAGTCAAAATAATATCCTCTTATTCCAACTGTAAATTCACCTTTAACTGTAGGTGTTGAAGCTTTACCTGGGGCACAACTATAATAATGAATATTGTTCCAATTATTTACAGAACCTTGATAAATAGCTACTCGACAATTAGCTGTATCAACTAAAATCAAATAATTAGTAGCACTACTGTATCCGCTTGCTCTACTTGTCATTGAATCATAAACACTATCGCTTCTTAAAGCCCCACTAGAAGTAAAATAAAATGCTTCAAAATACGTATCATGTAACATTGCTCCAGATGAATTTAAATAATACCATTGATTGTTATCTTTTAACCATCCAATAGCCATATTTCCACCTGAATGTAAATAATACCAAGTTCCAGCAATTTGCTTCCAACCTGTGCACATTGCCCCACTTGCATCCATATAATACCAAGTTCCTTTAACATTTATCCAGCCTGTTAACATACTACCATACGCATTTAGGTAATACCATTGACCATTCAAATCAAGCCAACCCGTGTACATATACCCTTGACCTGATTCATCTAAATAATACCATTTACCAGAAACTCTTTGCCATCCGGTTTGCATGACACCTGCATCGTTTAATAAATACCATTGATTTTTAACATAAACCCAACCTGTGCATTTATTTCCATTTTGATCATAGTAATACCAATCATTACCATCTAACATCCAGCCTGTTTTAATAGCACCATTTTCATCAAAAGTATATTTAACACCATTGATTTCTCTTACTTGATTAGTAATAGCAGCATATGGATATGCTTCATCATTAGCATCTAAATAATACCATTTACCATAGTATTTATACCATCCACTTACTAAACTTGCATTTCCATCATAGAAATACCAATGATCATCATCATTTATCCACCCTGTTTTAATAGCACCATTTTCATCAAAATGATATTTAATTCCATTAATTTCTTTTGCTTGATTTGTTATTGCTGATGATGGATATGTTTCATCATTAGTATCTAGATAATACCATTTACCGTAATATTTATACCATCCTTGTTTACAGGTAGCATCATTATTTACAAAATACCAGTGATTTTGATCATTTACCCATCCTGTTTTAACATTTCCATCTTCATTTACATAGTAAAAAGTTCCATTATCATTAACAATACCTGTAATTGCTACATCATTTTCATAAAAATAAACTTTCCCGTTTTCTTTATAAAGTCCATTTTTTACTTCAACAACATCATTCATCTTTACTTCATCATTTCCCTCTAATGCCGAAACAAATGATAGACTCATTGAAATTGAAAAGAGAAAAATGAAACATGCTATTCCTTTCTTCAAATAACCTTTCATTGCTCAAACCTCCCTTGTATTCATTTTATCATCAAAAAAAACTCTAAACAATATAACTAATAAATAAAAGCTAGAAATAATTTGATATTCTCAAATTACTTCTAGCTTCATTAAACTAAACAATTAATAATATTACAAAAAGCAAAAACTCCAAATATAGCCATAAAATAATCTAAATTTTTTATTCTATGATGATATCTAGAAATTAATAAACAGCTTGCTATAATCATTGAAAAATAGAAAAATAGAGCGGTTCTATTTCCGGAAACCCAAACAGTTGGCGAAAAGCAAAGCATAAATCTTGATCCAAAGCCAATTAATAAGAAAATAAAAATATCTATATTTTTTCTATTATCTTTAATTAAAAATAATATGATGATTAATAATGTAATAAATTCTATTAAAAACATAATATATGGAACAAATGATTTTAAATTACTTAAACTTAAAATACCGTATTTTCCTAATATAGAATATAGAAAAGAAATATTTGGATATAAGTCTACTAAATATTTTCCTAAAACGCCAAAAACTAATGTCATTACAAAAATAATCATTGTACTTGCTTTCACTAAACTATTTTTAAAAGTATTAATAATTATTAAAAGTGTTGATGATAAAAATAACATTGGTACATTATTTTTAAATAAAATAGGATAAACAGTAGAAGAAATTCCTATTTCAATTTTTCTAAAAAAGGATAATGTTCCAAAATCTGGGAACCAATTTTTAATTTCTTGTTTCTTTCTCACCCAATTTCCAGGACATGTAAAGATATATGTTCCTGATGCAATGATTAAAACAATATTTAAAATTACAAAAAAACTAATTTTCCTTTTATTGATAAAGCAGTAAATTATATAGAAGAAATAAGTTCCTAACAAAATTGCAAAACCTTGTTCTTGATTTGCGGCAAATAATAAGGCTATAGAACTAATAATATATTCATACCATTTCAATTTAATAAAATTATTTGCTTTTTTTAAATAATATAAATTTATTAAAATAGCGCCTAATGGCCAATAATAATTAATTGTTGTGGCCATCCAACCAGCAGAAGACATATCAATCAAGGGATAGATAAGTGTTCCAATACAACAAAGTATTTTCATTTTTATTGTATGATTACAAAATATTGCTTCTATTAATTTAGCTATAATTGTAATAACTAATGAGTTTAAAAGCATCCAAACATGACTATGAACTGAAATAAAATAAAGTACACTTTCTATCAATTGCCTAGAAGACCAATTATAGTATTTATATATATTAAAATCTGTAAAAGTCATTGATTTTGCTCGAATTGCAAAATTTACATCATCACCTGTACTTACATTCAATTGAATATGTATAAATAATAAAATAAAGAATAATACATAATATGGTATATTAGATATAAATTGTTTTTTTAATTTACTCATAATTTTCCCCATTTACCCCTTAATAACTCCTGCTTTATTTAAACAAAGCATTATAACAACATCTATATACAATAGTTGAACTAAAAAAGAATTATATTTTTTTGTAATTTTATCTATTCTATAGTTTAAAGCTCTTTTTGTCATATGTGATAAATGTATATCTTTTTGAGATAAAACATCTTTAAATAAAGTTACATAATCTTGATCTAATAAAGGATTTCTATTACTTGCTGTAGAAATACCTCCTAATTCATATTGAATTGTTGGGTAATCAATATATCCAATTTTTTCGTTATTAAATGCAAGGTTAACATAGAATGGATAATCTTCTAATAACTTATATTTTTCATCAAACAATCCATATTTATCAAAAATTTCTTTTTTATAATAAGTAGAAGCCCCCGATACAAAATTACCGTATTTCATAATATATTCAAAAAAATGATTTGATTGATCTAATAAAGAAACCTGATATAAACTTGGATAATATTCTATACTATTTTCTTTTTTGATCATTCTTTTTGAAGTATATATAAGTTTATCTTCTTGATCAAAAGCATTCATAATTTCTTGTAGAGAATTTTCATTATAAAATTGATCTCCACTTGATAAAGGACAAATGATTGTTCCTTTTGCCTGACTAATCAAACTATTAAAATGTTTGACAGTTCCTCTATTAATTCCATTATTTATAAGTTTAAAGTACGTAAATTCATTTTTATACTGTTCAGTGATTTTATCAAAGTCTTCTTGCGTATAATTAGGTGAACCATCATCACTTACAATAACTTCATAATTTGAATATGTTTGCTTTTTTATTGAATCTAATGTTTGGATTACTTGATTTAAATTTTTATAAACCATTACAATAATTGTTGCTTCTATATTCATGTATTTTTCCTTTCTTAATTATCTTTTAAAACTTTAATTATATTTTGAGTTACATATTTTACATATTTATCTTCAAATAATTCATCTTTTAATTTTAATCTTTTTTCTTTTAATGGATCTATTCCATTTTGTAAGTCTAAAAGAATTTTTTCTACATCTTCAAAACTATAAGCATTATAAGATACACTAAATATTTTTTTCATAATATCATTATCATCCACAGCATCAGTATGACAATAAATAATAGGTTTACCCGTTAAAAAATAACAAGGTATAATTGATGAAATATCTCCTACAAAAACATCTGAATGCCAAAATGTTGTAAAATATTCTGATGTTTGATCATAATATAACTGTTCATTGTTTTGGAACTTCCTTAAATATTCATCTACTTCATCGGATGTAATCAAACCTAAAGATATAAAATTTTTAAATGTAAGTGGATGAGGTCTAAAAACAAGACTTCTTTTCTTATCTTTTTCAACATAATCAACTATGTTATCTTTATAAGTTAAAAAATTACTTCCTCCCAATTGCGTATCTATTGTCCATCTAGGAGCCCATATAATCTTGAAATGTTGATCATCATTATCCCAAAATAGATTATCTTCACTTTGTGCTTTATTAAAAGCATTAAATATAGGATGTCCTGTTAATATCGTTTTTCTTAATCCTAATCGATGAGATAAAGGTGCTCTTTTTTTATTAAAAGATTCTGTAACATAACTATCCGCAAAAAAGATATGCAAATATCTAAAGAAATCCACATTAAGTGAAGTATCAAAAATATAGTTCATCATTTCATATCCATAAGGTAAATAACATGTTTTTGCATATTTTGAAACTGTAGATATTTTATATTCTATTGGTAAGTAAGAACTATAAGGTCTTTCATAAAAAACATAGTCTGGATTAATATTTTTTAAATCAAACCATTTTCCTTGATCAAAAGCTTTAATTGTATTTTGATGATTATGATTTTTATGAAAATCATAAATCTTTGTATTCATTGTTTGGATATCAAATTCTTTTTTTGAATAATCAAACTCTGGAATCATTAAAACATATGTCTCAAACTGATCATCATTAGATAATTGATTATATAAATCATCTACATTGATCCACAAATTAGACATTTGTGAAATAAATACTATCTTTTTTTTAGTGTTTGTTACTTTTTTTAAATTTTTTATTTTAAAATCGGCTACTAAAAAGCGGTATGAATCATATATTTTTCTAGCAACTTTATACGTTAACTTTGTCTTATTCATATTCATCTTATCCTTTTATTAATTTAAAATATTCTATTATTTTATTTCTATTTAATAAAGCAATAATTCCTATTATACCTACAAATATAATTCTTAACCAAATTGTATAATATGTAAATGTCAATAAAATAATCAAAACTGTAAAAGCAGTCGCTATAATAAATATTTTCTTCCAATCAAACAAGGTATCATATCTATAATCTTCTATTTTATCCTTACATGATTTATTCATATAATATAGATTACTCAACCAAAAAACAATATAGGAAAATAAAGTTGTATACCCGGCTACAACGTATCCAAAAACAGGAATAAGTATAAAATTCAAAACAATATTTAAAACAGCACTTAATATAGATCCTTTAACAAGATAACTATTTTCTTCAAAATAGAACATTACATTTATACATAATTGTGATAAAAATAAGAATAATAAACTTCCTGCTACTGGAGGAACGACCCAAATAGCATCTTTATATTTACTTCCCCCTAAGATAGCAATAGCTTCAGGGCCAAATAAAATAAGTACAATCAACATTGTAGCAATAAATATTATAATAATATTTGTTACTTTTTTTATCATATTATGTTTTTTATCTTTAATACTTCTGTATGTCCAAGGAACAAATGAACTATTGATAGAGTTAATAACAAAAACTAAGACAACCGCGAATTGATAAGCAACACTATATAATGCTGCATTTGTTTGGCCAGACATTCTACTAATCATTATTCGATCAGATTGATTAAATATCATTTGTGATAAATAATATGGTATAAGAGGTATATTAAATTTTAAAGCATATGTCCAATATTTTTTATCATATAAAGCCTTCCCTTTATATGATTGATAAATGTATATAATTAAACCAATACATAGATATACTGCAGTATTTCCTAAAATACGTGCTATTCCCTTTTCTTCAAATAAAAGTACACCAACCAACCCTATTAAAGGAGATGTGACTGATATGATAAGAGTTACAATAATCATTGGTTTATATTTATACATAAAACGTTGTTTATTTGTCCAAAAAGCTAAGACTGTACTCATCAATATTTCAACAATCATTGCAAGAACAAGTATTGATGGTAATTCCAATAAATCATTCCAAAATACTGGAGCTATGATGTATATAATTAAAGTTATTAATGTTAAAACTGAAACAATCCCTTGGATAGAAGATATGTATCTATCTCGATCATTTTCAAATTTAATCATAGCTGTATCAAATGACCCATATTGTAAGTTCAAAGTAGCAAAAATAGCTACGATATTCATCCATGATTGATAGATACTATATTGCCCATATTGCTGAGTTGTCATTAATCTTGTAAAAATAGGTAACGTTATTAAAACAATACACTTTTGTACAATACTACAAATTGTATAATAAATAGAAGCTTTCACTTCAACAGGAACATTTTTATATTTCGATATTATTGATTTAACCATTTAAACTCTCCTTTTTTCAAAGCAATTATATATAAAGAAAGCAGTGAAAGCAAATAATCCCTTATTTTTATTTCACTGCTTGTGTATTTTTATGCTATTTTCTTTAATAAGCTAACAAAAAATCTCCTTCAATACCTGCACAAATCAATATGAGTAATATATTTTTATGATATCTATACTTATTTTTTAATTACACAATCATCATAAACATACAATATAATATTTGAACAATCTTAATTTTTTAATAATTTCAATACTTTATTATATATTTTCTTCTTTTAGATATGCATAGACATTATGAATCAACTTTTTCATACATATCATACTCTTATTTTTTACATATAGCATACCATTCTAAATCTTGATATCTATCATCAATAAATAAATGATCTTTAAATTTTCCTTCATAAATAAATCCGCATTTTTTATAAAAAGAAATTGCTCTTTTATTAGATGATAATACATTTAAATAAATTCTATGCAATTGTAACTTATCAAAACCATATTTTAATAATGATTCCGTTGCTTGTTGATTGGCACCTGTTCCTCTTGCTTTTTTTCTTGTGCTAATTGCATATTCAGCATTTTTATTTTTTAAATCAATATTTTTTAGAGAAATTGTACCTAAATATTCATCATCTTGATCATCAACAATTGCAAAATGTTGTTGATCTTCTCTAAAAGAATTTTCTACAAATTTTTTTGCTGCAACATCATCTATTTCAGCAAAATTATTTTGAAAAATATGTTTTGCTTCTTCATCATGCATCCATTCTAGCATTAATGGAACATCTTTTAATTGAAGTTTTCTTAATGTAATCATAATTATCCTTTCATTATTTAAACGCATTTAGTTTATCAATAACATAATTCACTTCTTCATCCGTCATTCCATAGTACATTGGAATACTTAAAACAGTTTTACTAATTTCTTCTGCAATTGGTAAACTTCCTTCTTTGATATTTAAATCTTTATATGCTTCTTGTAAATGCATTGGTATAGGATAGTGTTTTACAGTCCCAATCCCGTTTTCATTTAAATATTTTTCTAATTCATCTCTTTTATCACATCTAATAACAAATACATGATAAATATGTCTATAATCTTCACTATCTTTTAATGGTAATTTAATTAATGGATTTTTTATTCCTTCAAAATATTTATTTGCTACATTTCTTCTATATTCATTCCATTTATCTAAATGTGGTAATTTACAACGTAAAAATGCTGATTGAATTTCATCTAAACGACTATTAGTTCCTTTATAAATATGATGATATTTGTAATCTGAACCATAATTACCTAAAGCTCTAACTTTATCAGCAATTTCTTTATTGTTTGTAACAACTGCTCCTCCATCACCTAAAGCGCCTAGGTTCTTACCTGGATAAAAACTAAACCCTGCTGCATCTGACAAAGTACCTACTTTTTGACCTTTATATTCTGTTCCATGTGCTTGAGCCGCATCCTCAATAACATATAAATTGTGTTTTTTAGCAATTTCATTAACTGCATCCATATCTGCAGGTCTTCCTTGTAAGTGAACAGCTATAATTGCTTTTGTTTGATCTGTTATTTTTTCTTCTATTAAATCTGGATTAATATTATAAGTCTCTAATTTTGGTTCTACAAATATAGGTTTTGCTCCACAATATGAAACAGCTAAAGCTGTTGCAATATATGTATTTGATGGAACGATTACTTCATCTCCATTACCTATATTCATCGCTCTTAAAATTAAATATAATGCATCTAATCCAGTTGCTACACCTACACAATATTTAGCATTACAATAATCTGCAAACTCTTTTTCAAATAATTCACATTCTTTTCCTTGGATAAAATAATTACTATCAATTACTTTATTATATGCTTGATCTAAATCTTTTCTTATTTCATCATGCATTGGTTTAAATGTTGCAAAAGGTATCTTCATTCTATTCACTCTCCTTAATAAATTCTAAAAAATCATCATAGTTTCTAATATAATCACTTTCATCATATGATTCTGAAGCCAATACTAGCAATACTGCATCAGGAGAAAAATCAAACATTTCTCTCCACATATTATTAGCCACATACAATCCTTCATATGGTTTTTCTAATGGTACAACTTTTTTTTCCTTACCATTATCTAATAATATTTTACAAGTTCCATGTATACAGATTAAAATTTGTTCTAAGTTTTTATGTGCATGATATCCTCTACGGACTCCTTCTCCTGTATCATACATATAGTACACTCGCTTAATTTTAAAAGGTATATCTTTAAATTCTTCTAGAGCAACAAGTTGTCCTCTATCATCACCATGTGGTTGAAACATATATTTTATTACTTGCATTTTTACACCTCTTTATCCATTTTTCTTATACTATTATATATTAACATTATTATCACATCAAAATACTCAATATTTGAAAAAATACTATTAAATTTATTAATTCTATAATCAATGAGCCTCTATTTTTTATAACGGATTGTATGATCTATTTATTTTTGTTCTAATTATTTGAAACAGTCCCAAAAAATAATCTATTTAAATTTGATATACAATCATCACTTATAATAATTCATAAGATTTGAACAGTTGATTCAAAACTAAACAAACAATATTTTCAAGCAACTCTTCATTCTTAAAACACATTACAATAATACTAGCAAATATTTCTTCATTTTCCAATATCTGTTTCTTTCATCCTTTTAACTTATTTTTTGGGCAATTTTTACCATAAATGAAAATAACTTTTTGGGTAAAAGAGCTGTCACAATATCAAATTTTGCAATGTCAGGTGCAAGATATCTCAATTTAAATAAGGTTTTTATATTACCTGTTCTTCTAGCATTAGCAAATTTCTCAATTTCATTTAAATCTTTGTGATTAGGATATTTTTGTTTAAAATCTTCAATCATTTTTAAATCAGGCATTATTCTCTGATTGATATAATCTTCCTTTGTCTCTATTCCAACTAATACACCACTAACATTTTTCCCATGTCTTCTATATTGAACTAAAGGTAAATTTAAGTACCCTACTTTTCCTTCTGTAGAAGTACACGCCAATACCCATTTATCATGACCTGTGTATTTTGAAAATGGTAAAGACTTTTTTGCAAAGCTAGCTTTCATTATAATACTCATTCCTACTGCATAAGTAACAAAGATATTATATTTAGTTATATCATCGTAAGTATTCCAATTATCATAGTTTTTATTACTATGTTTTCTAACGCTACTGCAAGTGACGTTGTCATTTTCATCAATTATTTGTTTATCCGTAACAACTAAGTCGATATTCTTTTCATTCATATATGCGACACACTTTTCAACTTTATCATCCATCCATATATCATCTTGATCACAAAAAGCAATATATTCACCATCTGATCTTTGCACCAATTTTTCAAAAGCCCCCATGTAATTTAAATTTTCTTCACAATATGGCAAAACCTCATAGGAAAAATTTGTGATATATTTTTCAAATAAATCTAAATTACACCTTTTTTTTATACAATCATCAAATATATATAGTTTTAAATTAGGATATGTTTGATTATTTAAAGAAATTAATTGTTTTATCAAATATTCTTCATTTGGATTATATACCGACAATAATATATCAACTTGTTTATTATTCATAATATTTTTTCATCCTTTCTT
>OLOJ01001145.1_pt1 | contig 25549 bp, 17 predicted proteins | sample 1672251 | NCBI WGS metagenome assembly OLOJ01 (sample SAMEA3136664, study PRJEB25190) | human gut metagenome | biome: human gut; feature: human-associated habitat; material: faeces | place: Austria | collected 2013 | reverse complement strand
CCGGGCGCGCCTCTTGTTGTAGACGACCTCGAGGCCCTCCTCGCGCATCACGCGGGCCACGCGCTTCTCGCTGGCGCGGACCCCCTCGCGGCGCAGGCGCGCCCAGACGGTGCGGTACCCCCAGCACCCCGAGCCCTCGCGGAAGATGCGCACCACGCGGTCGCGTATGTCGGCGTCGCGGTCGCGCGGCGCGGCGACGCGGGGCCTCCAGTACTCATAGGAGCTCTTCGATATCCTCAAGAAACCTGTGATCGAGCGGAGGGGCAGGGCGGTCGCCCGCCTCAATCTCTCGCCGAGCTCGCACTTGCTCCTGTTCGAGATCGAAGCCGGGTCCCACCCTTCCGCTTTTAGGTCGGCCAACACCGCCCTGAGCAGCAGGTTCTCTATCTGGTCCTCGTTGAGCCCGGCGAGCGGGCCGGTCGCCGGCGGGGCGTAGATCGACTTGTCGGGGCCCAAGCTGGCCTCCTTCCGTGGCGGTTTCCTCGCCCCGATTCTACAGCGCGCCCCGGTGTAGCTGTGCGGGAGGTGCCCCGTCGCCCACTTCTTGGCCGCGCCCACCGAGACCCCCGCGAACTTCGCGGCGGCGGTCGGCCCCATGCCGTCCTCCGTCGCCAGGAGGAAGAGCTCGACCTTCTCCCTGCTGTACATGCGAACCTCCAGTCCGGACCGCCCCGCGGTCCAACTTTCTGTCCGCACCCCCAAACAGCTCGCCTACAGATTTCACTCCGATATTTCACCCAAATATCCGGTTTTCAACCCTTTCCACAGTCTGCGGGCTTATAAGAAGCCCTCCGACTATGGAAAGCGTTGAAAACCTAGGGTGACGTTGCTGTGAGAAGGACGAGTTTCCAACAGCCCCCGGTGTCTCCGGGTTACACTTGGGACCCTCCGACACCGAGGACCGTTGAAAACTCGCCCTTCTGCTAGGCAGGCATTTTTTCTAAGTAGGCCAGTTGCTTCAGAAGCAGCTGGAGAGTAATTGACATTCCAAATATTTCCATGAAAGTGAAGTCTGGCTCGCCACCGTTTACAGAGGGAAGCATAATTGCCTGGCGTGCCATCCTTGTAGCATTGAACTTGTACAGATAGCCAAACTTGCTCTTTTGCTGCTGGATGGCGACTTTTAGGAAGAGGTAGATAAACTCGTTGCCCTTGTTGTTCTTGACGTGAAAGCGTTTAACGTCATCGGAGAAAATGCACTCATAGGGGTGGTAGAACCCAAGGCAGACGCCATTACCGTTATAGTTCACGCCAAGGACATTGTTGTCGAGCGACGAATTCTTATCAGCCGTAAAACCGGCAATCCCGTTGCTATTGTCAAGCGCCCCAATAAACGGTCGTCTTCCATACTTTCGGTTACGAGATTCCAAGCGCCTCCCGGAACGAATGTCGAATATTTGGCTGATTGAGTACGATTTCCAATCTCTTTCGTGCAGTGAGAAGTGGTCGAACTCGGGGTTATTTACTCTCTCTCTCTCTCTCTCTCGATGGAGGCGATGCGCTTCATCAGGAATTCGCGGCAGCGCTGGACTTGAATGGCTTCTCGCTCGCGGATGTAATCCTCCATGAACTGCCAATCGGGATTGCTGGACTCATCGATGGGAAGCATTACTCGTAGCAAATTGAGCCGTTTTAGGCTGATCGACCTTCCGTGGCCGAATAGCGTTCGCTGTTTAGAAATGGATGCGGCCACGAATTGCATGGCATATCTTGAGAGGTTTCCGATTGAGTCTCTTGGCCTTAAGTCCGTTACGTGGGTGTCGAGAGCGAACTCCATTGGTTGGTAGTACGCGAGACCCGCCCCGCCATCGCCGTCGTTGTTTAGAGTGATGGCGTGGCCACGATGAAGTCTTTCGTTTGGGATAGAGACAAAAGCCTTTACGCCGTTGTCGCAGTTGCGAGCGGAAATAAGTGGAACGTCTCCGACCTGAAGAGAGGTCATGTTTTTCTCGGTGCCGCGAGCCGGTTGAAATAAATCCGAGATTTTAAAGGGTGCCCAATCCCTGTTATTCAAATCGAGCATCGGGGCCCTCCTCGAAGAGATAGCTACGACCATGAGAAACCATGTCTAGCTGGAATGTTAGATAATCGGCAATTGCCTTCTCGAAATCCTCTTCGGTAGGTATCTCGTCGTTGAAGTAATAGAAGCTGTGCAGCCACTCGTCATCTGGCTTGACGGTCGAGCTGACGCAGAATTTCGATGGGGCGTCTTCGCGGCCGTTCCAAACGTCAAGAAGATGCTGCTTTCTGTCCTTTGCAGAGTCGCCTTCGACCAGGCCGACGTGCGCCCTTACCTCATAGCCATCATCCCTAAAGTCGATGAAACGGCATTCCTTTTCAGGGTCATGTGGCTCGCCGGCGGTGAACACGGCTATGACGGGATTCGTTCCGACCCCATAGAATGTATCGGTGTTGCACGTAATAACGCCTTCGAGGGTGTGATGCTTGAGGATGGAGACCTTGAACTCCTTCTCGGCTTTGCTTTTTCCGGTCATGGATGATTGCGGAACGATGACCGCCGCTCTCGCACCTATTGTGAGAGAGTCGAGAAGACGTTCCACAAAAGATAGCTCGTATTGGCTTGGATCCGCTTTGGTTCCTTGACTGTATGGAGGATTCATCAGCCCGACCGTTGCCCCTTTGAGCTGTATCTGGGCCGGGTTTTGCTTGAGGAAATCGCAGCATTCGAGGTTACTGTTTCCGTCTCGCCTAAGAATCATGTTTGCAGCCGCGACTGCAAACATGTTGCTTTGGAGCTCGATGCCGTGAAGGCGCTTTTTCTTAATGTCTTTGCGTTGCTGCTCGCTGGTTGCAGAAGAAAGCATGCGATGCATGGCGGCGATGAGAAATCCCGCCGTTCCGCATGTTGGGTCAAGCACCGTATCTGTGGGCTTAACATCAACGAGCTCACACATAAGGTCGCAGATGTGCTTTGGCGTGAGTACGATGCCGAGTGTTTGGCCGTCCCCGCCGGAATAGCTCATAAACTCGCCGTAAAAGCGACCTATGAAGTCTTCAGAAGTCTGCTGGTACTTGATGCTTTTGAAAACGTGTTCGTTAAGGAAGTTCGTGTAGTAGTGCAACGGGGTCATCCCTAGGGTGTCATTGACCTCGTTTAAGCGAAAGCTTGTTTGAACAATGCCGAACTCAGCAAGAAGCTTGTTTTTCTTCACATCTGGCCCGACGTTGGAGCGCGTGAGTCTTCCACGAATGGCGTTCATCAGCTTATCGCCGTCGCGCATGCCTTCGGTCTGGTCCCCGGTAAGGGAATCGATTGAGAATCCGCCGTATTCGATTTCATCCAAAGCTAGAAGAATCCCCGCTACCACAAGAGCCTTGTCTTGGTCCTTGATGGAGCCGTAGGTGCGAAGATATTCGTGAAGCTCTGCCGCATCCTTGAGAATTTGTTCGGTGGTCTTTTCGACGTCGGTTGGTTCGTCAAGAACATACCGTGTGTAGTATTCAACGATGTTGCTCGGTGAGAGCCAAGTGAACGATTCGAGGTCTGGGAGCCTCTTGTAGCCTTCTCGGTCATTCACGAACACGGGAGATATGGTGTGATGCTTGGAGTCCCCTGAAACCCCAACGGCGAAGACCTCAGTGAAAGGGCTCTTCTTTGCGATGTGCGAGGCGTAGTGATAGGCACCGTTGACGGCATAATCGGTAACGGCCTCGGTGCTCATGTCGAGGATGTCAGAATCTGTTAGCTTTTCATGTCGGCTCTGGCTCGCCTTATCTTCGATGACAAGAACAAAGCGGCCAATTTTCGAAACGTATTCAGGATAGCCAGCGTTTCCCGTTCCGCGCTTGGATGCGTCCTTGAGGGCGTTGTCGATTTCTTTGATGCTGCTCCCCTGTGATGTGAACTCAATATCACATTCGGTGAGCCTGTCGGCAACCCAAAGGTCGAGTGCGGCTTCTTTCCTGGCCATGTGAAATCCTTTGATAACGAGCTGGTGCGAATTGAATCGCGACAAAGATATCCAACAGTTTAACCTCCGGCTATAGAGCAAAGGAAAACTACTTCCAATCGGAATTATCGAACGGTAGCGATTCGAGGTTGTCACGTAGCGATCGGCCTTGAGGCCGATGGGTCCCGCTTATGGGCGGGACCCCCGCGACGCATAGCGTCGCTCTCGCTGCGGCTCCCTGGCAACGCTCCCCAGGGTCGCGTTTCGTCCGCCTCCGCTCACGCCGGCCCCACCCGCCGAACGGCTTCGCTCGATGGCTTCCAGAAGTCGCCATCGCTCCGCCGTGGTCGCCGTGCGGGGCCTCTCGCGCCGGGTCGCCGAGCACCGTCGTGCGACGCTCCCCATGGGTCGCGTCTCCTCGGCGTCGGCTCAACCGGCGCTCACCTGCCTGGGCTCGCGTTGCCTTGGCAACCGGCTCGCTCCGTGCAGGCAAGATATGGATTCCGTTGCACGGAATCATCTTGCCCGCCTGCGGCGGGGCGGCGAACCGCTCCGAGGTCGCTCTCGCCGAAGGGCTAAAAGAAAAGGCCGGGACGCCTGTTGCGTCCCGACCCCAAGAGCTCAGTCGTCGCGCCCGTTCTGATTCTCCAGCGCCTTTCGCTCAAGCTCCCAGAACGCCCGCATCGCCGTCGCTATCCCGCGCAGCGTGAAGCGGACGGTGATGCCGGTCGAGCGGTCGACGGCGAAACCGAGCCTTCCGCCGTTGACCTTCCTCACGGCCCCGAGCGACTTCGAGGGGAAGCGGTACTGGAGGCTCCCGCCCTTCGACCTGGCGAGCTCGATGCCGTCCCGCTTGAGCCGCCGCTCAAGCTCGCCCATCCGGTCGGGGCAGTCGCGCATGCGCCCGACCTCCTCGATTCGGCGGGCGACCGCGACGCGGATGCGGGCGTTCTCCGAGCGCTCGGCCTGTCCCTTTCGGGCCATGTCGCGCTCTTCCGTGCCGGGTTGCCTCGCGTGGACGCGCGAGTTGGCCTTGCCGCGCTCAAGCTGCCTGAGGCCGTACCTTTCGTCCAGGGTACGGACAGTCTTCACGCGTGATGCCGCCGCCTTTCGGGCGGGGCCCTCGTCGAGCCTTCGGCCGGTTTCCAGATCACTGCGGTTGATGCCGAGGTGCACGGCGTAGCGGTCGGTGGCGTCCGCGCGGCAGCGCTCGCGGTGCAGCACCATCACGACTTCCTGGTTGGGGTAGCGCTCGGCCACGTACTCCCTCGCATAGCGCATGCACAGCTCCGGCGTCATCTTCCCGCCGTTGAGGTCGCACTCGTCTGGGAGGAACCCGAGTATCTGGTGCTGCATGTAGGTACACTTGGCACCGGCCTTGCCGGGCCTGTCGTGACCCATGGCCGCCCTCGTGTCTGCCATCTCCTGAAACCAGCGGTCATCGTCGATGATGTTCTGCGTGCCGTGGGCGAGCGCCTTGTCGCGGTCCCAGGAGAGGTAGTCCCTGAGTCTCGCGAGGTGCTTCTCGCTGCAGACGCTCGTCTGCTTTATCGCCGTCATGGTCGCCTCCCTAGTCGAGCGAGAGCCCGCTGAATTTGCCGCCCGGCTTGCTCCCGTTCTTCTTCTCCGGCTCGGGCCACTTTGGGCACCAGGTCGAGGCCTCCTCGCGCATCTTCCCAGCAGCTGACTCGTCGAGGCGGCGCTGGTAGGCGCGACGGTTCTCCGCCTCGTGCTCGGGGGTCCCGAGGTCGAAGTGCTCCCTTGTGGGCGTGTTGGTGCAGTCGGTGACGGGGGAGCGGAAGACGCCGGCTCGACATGCGGGCATACCGTTGTCCGCGTGCTTCACGACGATGATCCCGTCCCGGGCCGGGGCCATGTCGCGCCACTCCCAGGGGTGTATCACGTCGTCGGCGCTCTCGCTGTAGGACGTCGAGGAGGACGTGCCTGACGCGGCCCTGCCGTTGCTCGTGCCCTGCGTGTGGCGCGTGGTCTTGCCGATGAGCTCGGTGAAGTACCGGCGGTCCTCCTCCTCGGCGAGCTTCATCGCGACCTTGATGCCGCAGTTCGCGAGGATCTTCCTGCGGCCGTCTCTCTCGCCATACTTATTGAGCTGGGATACGTCCTGCGTCGCTCCGACCCAGAACGTCCCGTAGCTGCGCCCGAGACTGAGGAGGGCGGGCAGGCACTCGACGCGGGGGAGGTTGCCCCACTCGTCGCCGAGTATCTGCACGGGGCGGGGGAGCCTTCCGCCGTTCACGTCCGCGACCGCCTGGACCGAAGCCCAGAGCTGCGAGAGGAATATCGCCGCTATGCAGTTGTAGGGGGAGCCCTCGTCGAGCACGTGGAGGAAGACGGCACTCTTCTCCGTGAGCACCGTTCGCGGGTCGATGTCGGAGCCAGAGGTCATCCATGCGACCGGCGCGGACGAGAACGGGCGGAGTGCCACCTTGAGCGTCGAGAGGATGCTCCTGAGCTCGTTGCCGCCCGAGGAGACGAACTGCGACGCCCTGCCCTTGGCGGGGTGACCGCTCGGCAGGGAGCGGAAGACGGCCTTCAGAGGCTCGGCCGGGTCGTCGCCCTCGGCCTCGGTGCCACGGTCCAAGACCTCGCAGACGGTCGCGAGGTGCCTCGATCCCTCGGGACACTCGTCAGACATGGAGACCAGCAGGACCAGGGCCGAGAGCAGGCCCCTGGCCGATGCCGTCCAGTGCGAACCCTTGCCCTTCTCGTCATCCTGCACCACGAGCTCCGCGATGGCGTCCGCCGCCTGCTCGGCCCCCTGGTCGCGCCCCTCGGCATGGAGGTCGAGAACCTGCTTGAGCGGGTTGAACCTCTGGCCGCGATAGGGGTGCTGCGTATCGAGCAGGAGGACGCGGTAGCCACGACGGGCAAGCTCATCGCCCGTGAGCTCTATGAGCTCGTTCTTCACGTCTGAGACGACGAGGGTCGCGGGCTCGGAGCCGTTGGAGGCGTCGCCGTAGCTGAGCAGGTCGATTGAGGGGAGGTAGAGGAAGCGACTCTTACCTGACCCGGTGGCCCCTGACACGAAGGCCATCTTCTTGGGCTCGTAGAGATAGCAGGGTTTACCGTGATACTTGGTGAACCCATAGACGAACCCACGTGACGAGGGATTCGTCGAGCCGTCCCAGGTCATGGACCCCTTCACGACCTCACGGCCCGTCTTGACGTGGGCGTCGCCGAGCACGCCGCCGTCCTCGGCTCGTGATTTGAGGGCGCTTGAGTAGGCGATGAGGGCGCAGGTGCAGAGTGCAAGGAGGAAGACGAGCAAGGCCCCGAGGGGATGGGTGACGAACCCGTCCGAGAGCCACCAGCCGAGGACGGTCTCCGCGTCGAACGTTGTGGGAATTGCCGATGCGTCGAGTCCGTACCCGGCGACGAGCATGTCGATGGGGGCGGCGAGTACGGGGCATGCGAGGATTGCTAGGAAAAGGGATGAGAGGAGCGCTGTGAGCATCTTGGTTTTCATGATAGTTCTCGATTCTTGGAGATGAGGTTTGAAAGCTGCGAGGCCGTGCTCGATACCAGTCGGACGGCCTCCGTGAGCTGTCGGGCCGTCTGCGCATCCACGCCATAGGCGTTTGCGGCATGGACGGCCTGGTTGAGGTTTCCGCCCTGTTTCTTCATCTGGTGGAGGATTTGCCGCAAGGTCGCCTCGTCGGCGACCTTGACGGGCTTCTGCCCGATGCGGAGGGCAGCTTCGCGCATGAACGTCGATGGGGCCATGTCAAAAGAGGAGGAGCGCGCCATGATGACGGCACGCTCCTCCTCGGTCATGCGGACGTTGATATGCGCGGTCTTGCTGTTGCCGCGCATGGGCTAGCCCCTGTCGTGGAAGGTGGCGCGCGCACCGTCGAAGTCGAGTCGGGACTCGCCCAGCGTGCCGTAGCGGTTCTTGAGGGCGACGAGCTTGAGGGGCGTGCCGGTTGCGGGAGACTCGTAGGGCCACTCGGGCTTGTCATTGTCATCGGCGAGGTAGAGCACCGAGTCAAAGCCGTACTCGACAGCGGAGGAACCACCGAACATGGCGAGGTTGGGCCTGGCCGACTTCCCGGAATCGTAGGACTTGCGAGTGGTCGAGCTCAGTGCGATGACGGGAGAGCCATAGAGGTTCGAGATTTCGCGGAGGCCCTTCACGCATGCTGTGATAGCCAATCGCTCGTCGATGAACTGCTGGTCCGCCGTGACGCCGCAGGCGAGGAGCTGGAGGTAGTCAATGAAGACGATGGGGACCTCGCCGCGCTCGCGTGTTACCAGCCCGACGAGGTTGGAGAGCTCCACGGTGTTGAGCGGGCCGGTGATGCAGAGATTGGGGGCGATCTTGGTGCGATATTTGTCGAGTGCAGCCTCGAAAGTCGCGTGCTTAGGGTGATTCTGGGTCGCGCAGCTGGAGACCTCGGACAACGCGACTTTGCCGTCGCTGAGACGCGCCAGGCTCTTCTCGATCAGCTTGTGCGCGGGAAGCTCGGCGGAAACGTAGATTACCGGGTGCCCGTCTGCCGCGAGCTTGTCGGCCTCCTGGAGTGCCAGTGTTGTCTTGCCCTTGCCCGGGGCGGTCCCGATTGCGTAGTTGAGCCCGGGGTAGACACCGCCGAGGATGCTGTTGAGTGCGTCGAGCCCGAAGGAGGCGATGGGCTTGTCTTCCTGAAGGGCGTGGATGTGCTCGTCGAGCACATCCAGCTCGAAGACGAGGGGATTGGCGTTCGGGCGCTGCATTACTCGCTCGCCCCCTCTGCCAGCTTGTGGAAGTAGTCGAACAGGTCCTCTTCCATGACGAAGTACTGGTTGGCGATGCTAAAGCAGTGGTGGGTGGACTTCATGAGCTTGATGGCGCTGGATTGTCCGATGCCGGTGAGGATCTGAACGTCCAGGCGGCTCATGATGCGCTTGGTGCCGACATGGCGCAGGTTGATGCCTGCGGAGATGGCGTCGGTCTTGGGGTCATCTGCAAGATGCATGATAAACTCCTTGTTTGGGGCGCTCGGCTCCTCTTCGAGGTTTGGCGACTAAGAGAGGGGAGTCGGGTGCCGTTTTCTATTGCCAGTCGGAGCAGACCGTCTCCAGAAGGTCGCTCCATTTGCGGCGCAGCTCCGGGGTGTCCGGTGGTACGTGCTTGTTGCCGCACTTGTTAGCCGAGATGGTGACGCTCTCTTCAAGCGCGGAAAAAGCATCGGCGAGATAGGCGCATGTTGCGTTTAGGCCTCCAATCTCGTCGAAGTACTCAACTGCGAAGCGAACGAGGGCTGCTACGGGCGCTCGATTGAACTCCGTCGAGCACTCGTCCATCAGCGAGCGTCCGTACTTGACTGCACGGGACGTCTCGTAGTCGAGAAGGGGATTCGAGGGGTCGCTCCGGGTCTCGTGTTCCATGTAGTCGAGAACGGACTCGAAGCAACGTCGAAGGTGCGGTATGTCCATTGCACCGGTGTAGAGTGCAGTGCCGCAGCTCCTCTCGTGAATGAGCCTCGCTCCGAACTCGATTATGGGCTTATAGTCCGCTTCGGCGACGGTGCCGATTGCGCCGGTGACGTTCGAACGCAATACGTCCGACACACTCGTGAACAGGCTATCACCGCTGTAGACGTTGAGCATTCTGTCCCTCGCGAACGCGGACGCGGGAAGCACCTTCTCGAAGACGAGTCCGATGATGGTTTTCGATTCGTCAGTTGCCCGCAGGTAAGCCTCGTCCGAAACCATCTGCGCGAAGGGGGCCCTGAGATTCTCGGGAATGCGAATTCGCTTCTCAGCCTTCTTTGCCAACGCCACTTATACTCACCTCCTTCCATTCAACTTGCGAATAATGTATCACCGTTCAGTCGATATGGCCCATGCGAGTGTCACTAATAGCCCACGATATGGAGAAATAGTGAAGTATCCAGTTGAAATAGCTAATTCTTAGATGAAAGCGATTCAAATACCTCAGCTGCGTTTCGGTCATTTGCCCTGATTGCATGGGTGTAGAAGTTTGCGGTTGTGCTTGCGGACGCATGGCCCATTCTCGCTTGAACGGTCTTTAAGTCGACGTTGCTCGCAACAAGGGCCGTTGCTGCCGTATGCCTCAGGCCATGGGGAACGAGCCCTGAGTATCCAGTGCCTCGTGTGTGCAGTTTGCCGTTGCGCTTGAACTGGCTTGTCACGTTGGCGTACTCGCCATAGCCGTTGTCGACGCAGAAATCCCTGAACCAGCGCGAATAGTTGTGTCCATCGGGTCGGGTGATACTGACGTGAAGGTTGCCGTTTTCGTCCTTATGCGTGCTGAAGGCGTGAACGAGGGGGTCAGAGTTTCTCTGTCTTAGCCCGCGTTGCTCGAATAGACTGCGCTGCCGCATCTTCCAGTCGTTTAGATACGAGGCCAGCGAAGAGTCTATAGACAGGATTCGCCTGCTCATTTCCGATTTTGGTGCTCTGAGCGTTTTGTCATTGGTGTACTGGCGGATGATTCGGATCTCCATCGCCTCGGGGTCGTAGTCTTCCCAACAGAGCCCCAGGGCCTCGCCTTTCCTGAGTCCTAGGTGGAATATGAGCATGGTGCAGACGGTCATCGGCCCCATGGGTTCGGATAGCAGGCATTTGGTGAATCGGGGCAGTTCGTCGGGTGGGAGGAAGTTACGCACTCTAAGGTCTGGCTTTGGGAGTTTGATGCTGATGCATGGGTTGCGCCCGATTAGCTCATTCTCCAGTGCGTCCTGCATGACCTGTTTGAGCTTGACGTGGATACGACGAATCTCGGCCTCTGTGAATCTTCCGGTTGAGATCGCTTCAGCATACGCCCGTTTGATCTCGTCGGGCCTCAGTGCGCCGAGGGGCATGTCGCCGAACAGCTCGCGTATATGGCGCACGTCATATTCCTCTCTTTGGAAAGAAAGAGGGGAGCCGAAGGAGCTTTCTCGGAGCCGATGGAAATCCTCAGCGTATCCGGAAACAGTGGTCGGCATGTCGCTAGCCGGTTCATAGGTCTCCAGCTCCTTCCGGTAGGCATCGAGCGCATTCGCCACCTCACCGGGCCAGTTCTTCGGGTTTTTGCTCTTGCAATGGATGGTTCTCTTGGGCGTCTTTAGGTATCTGACTCGTTTCCCGTTCTTGCCGGATTCGGGGTCGCGACCGAGAGAGAAGTAGATGCGGAAGGAACCGGGTTTTCCCTTGATCGGTTCGGAAGTGCCTTTGGCTGTGGGTTTGATTCTGGTTTCCATGGGTCTCCAGGGGTGGTGCGTTGGGTTAGCCTCGGGGGTGGGGCTTTGAGGGCCTCGCCCCCGAGGCTAACCCAAAAATTTCACCCCTGCAAGTCAAAATGAAGGGGTGAAGGGGTGTAAATAGGGTGAAATAGAAAACTAATCAAGAAGAGCAAAAACGGCAGAATAGCTAAATTACCTGCGGAAACAGAGATATTGATGAAAATGAAAAACCGCAGGTAGGGTAAGAGCTCATGACCTCCTAAAGCGGGTGTCGACGGTTCGAATCCGCCCGGGGGCACCAGAAGATTATGACGGCGTCGCGAGAGCGGCGCCGTTTCTGGTTTGTGGGGACCGCCGGCAGGATTCGAGCCGTCGACACCCGCGTCAGCAATTTCCCCGCGGGGGGGTCGAATCCGCCCGGAGCACCAGAGATTTGTCGAGCCCGGTACCGCTACGGTGCCGGGCTCTTCTGGTCTAAGGCATGCTGTAGTGTTCGCTGCTTCAGATAAAGAAAGCGCCCGCTTGCTGGGGGAGCAAGCGGGCGCCTGTGAGCGAATATGTTTGCGGCGAAAGCCGTGATGAGCGGTGGGGTGGCGACTAGTTGGTCGTACCGGAATCGTCACCCGTGCCCGAGCCAGAGCCAGAGCCCGAGCCAGAAAGTGCGACTGTTAGCGTGATCGTGCTGTCGGTGGACTGCTTGCCGGTGGGGGAGACGCCCGTAACGGTGGCATCCTCGTTACCGCTTACGGGATTGCCGTTCTGGTCACAGAAACCGATGTTATAGAAACCGGCGTTGTTGAGCGCGGTGACGGCGGCGGAGATGCTCTTGCCGTACAGATTGCCCGGAACACTGGCCTTGCCGGACTTCTTGGCAATGACGACGGTAATCGTGGCGCCGGGCTTCTGCTTGCCACTGGGGTTCCAGCTGATCACGGTGCCCTCGGTAACCGAGTCGTTCTCCTGGTAGCTAACGTCGACGCCAAAGCCTGCCATATCGAGGGCGTTGCGCGCCTGGGCCTCGGTCATGTCGGTCAGATCGGGGACGGACGTGGTATCCGGGCCGCTCGAGACCTTGTACGAGATGGTCGTGCCCTTCGCGACTTCCTTACCGGCTTCGGTGACCTGCTCAAAGACCTGGCCCTCATCGGCCTCGTTGGCCTCCTCGGAGGCGTTGCCCTTCAGGCCAACGCTTGCCAGCGCGGCCTCGGCCTGGTCCTTGGTCAGGCCGACAAGCTGGGGAACCTCAACCTTCTCGGAGGGCTTGGGACCCTTGGAGATTACCAGGTTCACCTTGGTGCCCTTGGCCTTCTTGGTGTTGCCGTTGGGCGTCTGCTCGGCGACCTTGCCCTCGTCGACATCGTCGTTGTAGCTTTGGTCGATGGTGCCGACCTCGAGGCCGGCTTCCTTGATCAGCTCGACGGCAGTCTGCTGGTCCTTGCCCAGCACATCGGGCACGGTGACCTGCTCGCCGCCAAAGAGTCCTGTGGCAAAGGCCACCACGATGCCGATGACGGCAACGGCTGCCACCACGGCGGCGATGATCTTGTTCTTGTTGGATTTGGGCTTTTCGACCTCGTAGGAGCCGGTAGAGCCCGAAACCGAGCTACGGGCGGTATTCTGGCCGCTCACGCCCGAAACGGGACGCACCATGGCGCGCGTCTGATCGGAAAGCTCGCGAGTCTTGGTGGTGCCCAGCTCACCGGGGGCACCGATGATGCGCGTGGGCTCCGAGACGTTGACGGCACGGCCCGACAGGTAGCTGTTGAGCACCTGACGCAGCTCGTCGGCGGTCTGGAAGCGGTTTGCCGGGTCCTTCTCCATGCACTTGAGGATGATGCGCTCAAGGTCGGCGTCGACACCGGAGTTGATCTGGCTCGGCGGAATAGGCAGCTCGTTGACCTGCTTGAGTGCGACTGAGATAGCGTCGTCACCGTCAAAGGGAACGCGGCCGGTGGCGCACTCGTACATCACGACGCCCAGCGAGTAGATATCCGAGGTGGGGCCGAGGTCCTGACCACGGGTCTGCTCGGGGCTGACGTAGTGGGCGGTTCCCAGCACGTTGTTGTCTTGTGTGAGGTGGCTGTTCTTGGCGCGCGCGATGCCAAAGTCCATCACCTTGATGTTGCCGTCGGGCAGCACCATGATGTTCTGCGGCTTAATGTCGCGGTGGATGATCTCGTGCTTGTGGGCGACCGAAAGCGCGGAGCTGATCTGCGAGCCGATCTGGGCGACCTTCTTGGGGTCGAGGGCGCCGTGGCTCTTGATGCCGCTCTTAAGGTCGGTGCCGCGCAAGTACTCCATGACGATGTAATAGGTGTCGCCGTCCTTGCCCCAATCGTAGACGCCCACGATATAGGGGGAGGAGAGACCGGCTGCTGCCTGGGCCTCCTGCTTAAAGCGTGCGGCGAAGGTTGCGTCGCCAGCATACTGCGGCAGCATGATCTTGACGGCTACCGTGCGGTCGAGGACCTGGTCCTGTGCACGGTAGACGGTCGCCATGCCGCCTGTTCCCACCTTATCCTTGAGGAGGTATCTTCCCCCGAGGACCCTCTGTTCCATTCCTGCTCCTAACATAACTATTCGCTCAACGATGTGTGTAGTACCTACGATGTGGCCGCTGGGGCCGTGTGGCGCGTTGCCGCTAACTCTTCGGCCGCGGCGCGCCTCGGGTGTCCGATTCGATCATGGGCATCACGCTCCCTGTGCGGCAAGCGCCGCGGTCAGGACGATACCGGCGATCTTGGCGGCCTTGACGTCATGCTTGTCGAAATCCTCCAAGGCCACCGAGATGGCGACCGTGGGTGAATCGTAAGGTGCAAAGCCAACGAACATCGAGTTGACGTTGGTGCCGCCAGTCTCGGCCGAGCCGGTCTTGCCGGCAACCTTGACGCCGGGGATTTGGGCATCGGTGCCGGTGCCGGACTGGACGACGGCAAGCATGGCCTGCTTGACCTGGTCGGCCGTGGCGGAGCTGACGGCCTGACCCAGCGAGCGGGACTGCGTGGTCTTGACCACGGTTCCGTCCGGGGCGAGTACCTGGGCTACAAAGTACGGGTCCATGACCACGCCGCTGTTAGCGATGGCGGCAGCAATCACGGCGTTTTGCATGACGGTGGTCTGCGGGCCGGGCGTGTGGTCCATGCCGACAGGCTGGCCGGCGCCGGCCCAGGCGGTCTCCCACTCGGTCATGAGCGACGGGTCGGCCATGATGGAGGCCGCGGAGGTCAGGTCCTGGCCGAGCTTTTGGCCGTAGCCAAAGGCGTTGGCAAACTGCACGAGCGTGTTTGCGCCAACTTCGTTTGCCACCTGGCCGAAGACGACGTTGGAGGACACGGCAAAGGCCTGCTGCAGGCTGATGGTGCCGTAGCTCTCGTTGGCATAGTTGGTGACCGGTGCGTTGCCGATGTCCATGGAGCCGGGCGCCTGGTAGGTGCTGGTAAGGCTGGCGGTACCGGTCTCGAGTGCCGCGGAAAGCGTAACGACCTTAAACGTTGAGCCCGGCGTGTACAGCGCGTCCATGGCGCGATTGTACATGGAGCCGTCCTCGCCGCCGCCCGTCTGCAGCAGGGCATCGATGTTGGTGTTGTCGTAGGTGGGCGAGCTGGCACATGCGAGCACCGCGCCGGTACGCGGGTCGATGACCACTACAGCGCCCTTAAAGCCCTTGAGCGCCTGCTCGGCCGCCGTCTGGATACGCGAGTCGATGGTGAGCTTGGCGGTGTTGCCCGGCTGGGTCTGGCCCGCGAGCGACGCGATGGCGTTGTTCCAGCTGGAGTAGTCCTTAGAACCGGTGAGCGTGTCGTTCATGACGCTCTCGATGGCGGTGGTGCCATACTGCTGGCTCACGTAGCCAACCACGTGCGCTGCCAGGTTACCGTTGGGGTAGGAGCGTACGTAGGTGCCGTCCTCCTGCTGCAGCGACTCGGCCAGCGTCACGCCGTCGGACGTGATGATGGAGCCGCGCTGGATGTACTTGGAGCGGGCGATGGTGTGGTTGTTGGTCGGCATGTCCTGATAGTCCTTGGCCTTAATGACCTGGACATAGGTGAGGTTGCCGATAAGGATGGCGAACAGCGCCGTAAAGGCGAGCACCGCGCGGGTTAGACGGTTGGCGAGCGCAACGCGGCCGAGCACACCGGATTCAGGCGTGTCGAGCAGGCGACGGCGCATGCGCGAGCCGACGGAATGGCTGCCGCTGCCGTAGGAAGACGAGGTGGCAAAGCGCGTGCCCGTCGGGGCGGCGGCAGATGCGACCTGATCATCGGTGATGGCGGCCATGGTGCCGGTGCCGGTAAGCTCCGCCTCGCGTCCGGTCGCCTCGTCACCGGCACGTAGCAGGAGCGCGACGATGATAAAGCTTGCCAGCAGCGAGGAGCCGCCCTGGCTCATAAAGGGCAGGGTGACGCCGGTCAGCGGGATCAGGCGGGTTACGCCGCCCACGATCAAGAAGGCCTGGAAGCTGATGGCTGCCGTAAGACCGGTGGCGCTAAAGGCGGCAAGGTCGGACTTTGCGCGGGCAGCTGTGGTCAGGCCGCGAACGGCAAAGAGCATAAACAGGATGAGCACGGCGCCGCCGCCCAAAAGACCCATCTCCTCGCCGATGGCCGAGAAGATAAAGTCGGACTCGACGACAGGGATGTTGTTGGCCATGCCGTTGCCGATGCCAACACCGACCAGGCCGCCATCGGCAAGCGAGAAGAGCGACTGGACGATCTGGTAGCCCTGGCCCTGGGCGTCCTTAAACGGATCGAGCCAAACCTGGAAACGCACCTGAACGTGAGACAGGAACTTGTAGGCGCCCACGGCTCCAACGGCTAAGAGCGCAAGGCCGATAACGACATACGAAAAGCGCCCCGTGGCAACGTAGAGCATCAGCAAGAAGATGGTGTAGAACAGCACGGCCGAACCCAGGTCGCGTTCGAAGACGACGACGAGCAGGCACACACCCCACACGGCAAACAGCGGCAGCAGCAGTCGCAGGCGAGGGATCTTAAAGCCCAGAATCTTGCGGTTGGAGATGGAGAGCAGCTCGCGGTTCTCGGCCAGGTAGCCGGCCAGGAACAGGACGATAAAGACCTTGGCGAACTCGCCGGGCTGGATGGTAAAGCCCGCGATGCGAATCCACAGCTTGGAGCCCGAGATCGTGGTGCCGATAAAGATAGGCAGCATCAGCAGAATGATGCCGATGATGCCAAAGGTGTACTTGTAGCGCATGACCACGTCGAGGTTTTTGACTAGTGCAAGCGTTCCCACCATGAGCGCCACCGAGACAAACAGGATGATGAGCTGTGAGATGGCGAGAGCGGGGGCGAGACGCGTCACGAACGTGATGCCGATGCCCGAAAGTATAAATACGATGGGCAGGATGGCGGGGTCGGCACCGGGCGCCAAGATGCGCACGGCAATGTGGGCCGCGGCAAAGGCGGCAAAGAGGCCGATCGGTACGGCGAGCGTCTCAAAGGAGATGGCAGCGCCCGCGGTGAGGACGTACATCGCATACAGCAGGATGACGGGGAACGCCGAGGCGATGAGCAAGAGCAGCTCGGTGTTGCGGCGACTCATAAGCGGCACTCCCTTTCTAATTCTTATCGGAGGCTTCGGCCTCGGCGGACTGTTCGGCGGTTTTCTCGGAATCTGATTCGGAGGTCGATCCCTGATTGGTGTTGTCGCGAATCGTTTGCGCGTCGATCACCTGGCGGGTCTGCTCCTCGTCGATCTGGTGGCGGTACTTGGATATCGTGTCCTGCGCATCGTCGACACTTGTTTGCGGAATGCCCGCCTTGAGGCGGTTTTGCGTGTCTTCGGGCAGGTCGGACAGCTTGATGCTGGTTTCGCTTTCGAGCCAGTGGAGCTTGAGTCCGAGTGGCTTGCCGGGCAGGCCGCGCCAGACGGCGACATTGCCCTGGTAGGTACCCAGGTAGTACGAGCCGGTGACACCCGTGTAGGCCCAGATGCCAGCTGCCAGCACAAAGACGAGGGCCAGGATGGCGGCGATAGTAACGTTGCGGCGACGCACGCGTTGCGCCTCGCGCATGACGCCATCGTCAACCAGGTCAACGACTACTACGGTCACGTTGTCGTGGCCGCCGGCGGCAAGCGCCGCGTCCACTAGGTTGTCGACGCAGATTTGCGCGGTTGAGGACTGCGTGGCGATGTTCTCGATATCGCTATCGGGAATCATGCTCGAAAGGCCGTCGGAGCACAGGATCAGGCGGTCGCCTTCCTCGATATGCAGGGTGAAGTGGTCGGCATACATGGCGGGGTCCGAGCCCAGTGCGCGGGTGATGACCGAACGGTTGGGGTGGACGCGAGCCTCGTCTGCCGTGATCTCGCCGGCGTCCACGAGCTCCTCCACGTAGGAGTGGTCGCGGGTCACGCGGATGAGCGTGCCCTCGTGGAGCAGATAGGCGCGAGAGTCGCCCACGTGGGCGATGGCGAGCGTGTCGTTTTCGATATAGGCGCAAGTGGCTGTGCAGCCCATGCCGGGCTTGCCCAGGCCGTTCAAGGCGGCCTCGATTACGGCGGCGTTAGCGGCCTCGACGGCTGCGGCCAAGCGTGCTGCGTCGGCGGACTGCGGGGCCGTTTTGGCAATAGTCTCGACGGCGATAGAAGAGGCTACCTCGCCGGCGGCGTGACCGCCCATGCCGTCGCATACGCAAAAGAGCGGCGACTGCACCAGGTAGGAGTCCTCATTGTGCGGGCGCACGCAGCCAACGTCGGAGCGGGCGCCCCACATGAGTTGCGTGGTGGTGCCGGCATCATAGGTCGAGTCGGTCTCGATGCGCTCCTCGGTCAGGGGCTCAAAGCTCATGGTCGAGCCGGGGTCTTTGAGCTTGGCCTCAACGGCGGCAACGTCGATCTCGGCTGTGTCACCGGGAGAGACGGTGTCGGTCTCGGCGTTTGATTCGGAATCGCCGGTGTCCGGGGAGTCGGGCTCCTCGGACATGCGGGCGGTCGACTCGTCGTCTTGCGGGCTGACGTCTATAGGCTCGGGCGTCGCAAAGTGCGACGCCGCGGGCGTGCTTTGCGACTGGGCGGCGGGCTCGGCCACGGCATCGGACTCGCTTGCGGGCGCAGGCTGCGGGGTCTTGGGTGCAGGGCCGTCCTCGGGGGATGTCCCCGCCTCGGGCGCCGGCGTAGACGCGGGCGCAACCTCGGATGCCGGGGCTATGGGAAACGCCGGCGCGGCGGGCTCGGGTGCCGCAAACACCGCAGCGCTCTCGTTGATTGCCGCGGCGACGGGCTCTGCAAAGTGAGCCGGCGCCGGGGCTGCTTCGGGCGCTGTGGGCTGTTCCGCAGCATGTGCGCCGATGGGCGCCGCTGCGGCATCCTCTTCGTCCTCGTTATCGGCGAGATCCGAAATATCATGCGTTACATGCGAAAGAGGCAGGGAGAACACGGTGTCCTCGGGTTCCACGGGTGCGGAGCCCGCCGGAGCGGCGTGGGCCGGTGCAGCTGCGGCGGCAGCCGGTGTCTCGGTCATGGTTGCGGACTTGTTCTCCTCGTCGATCATCGACGGTTCACCTTCATGACCACGTCGCCAATCTGGACTTCGTCGCCCTCACGCAGCGTCGCGGGCTCCACGAGCTGGCGGCCGTTGACGAGCGTGCCGTTAAGCGAGTTGAGGTCCTCGATGATGAGCGCCGGGCCCTGCAGCGAAAAGCGCGCATGCGAGGCCGAGACGAACGGTTCGTTGATGCAGATGTCCGAAGATGGCGAGCGACCGACGATGACGGGGCCGAGCATGTCTACGTGGATGCCGCGGATACCGCGCGGACCCTTGTCCACATCAATCGTCCAGATAGCCGAGTCGCGGCGCTGCCCGCGCACAAGTCCCACGCCGGTCTTCATGACGGCGAACAGGAAGATATAGAGCAGGGCGACCAGGACGATGCGGCCTGCAAAAAGGACGATATCGATGTTCATAAGCGACTATCCCCTAAATTCAAAGGTACTCAGGCCAAACGTCAGCAGATCGCCGTTGCGCAGCGGGCAGCGCGTAATGCGGCGGTTGTTGACGAGCGTGCCGTTGGTGGAATTGAGGTCCTCGATCGACCAATCCGAGCCCGTAAAGGTGAGCTGGGCGTGGCGGCGCGACACGTTGGGGTCGCGCAGGGCAATGTCGGAAACTGAGCGCTCGCGACCGATGGTCACCTGTGCGGAGGTGATGCTATGGCTCTCGCCGCTCACGACGTCTACGAGCTGGGCGAGCGGGCGCTGCGGGGCGCGAGTGCTCGCCATGTTGGAGGCGATGCCGGCTGCGGCGCCTAGGCCCACGGCGGCACCGGTCGCGGCGGCTCCGCCCATGCTGGCAAGCGCGTCGCGCGAGACGGTCTGAGGCACCGGGATGGGTGCGGCGGCGGGGTCGGGGACGCTAGGCGCGAAGGGGTCTGCCACGGCAAGCGGGTCGGGAGCGGCGGCGCGAGGCGTCGGCTGCTGCTGGGGCATGGCGGCGGGGCGCTGCTGCTGCGGGGCAGCAAACTGCTGCTGGCCGGCGCGCGGGGCGCTGGCGGCACGGCTTGCCGCGGAGTTGTTCTGGCCCAGGCCGTTTTGATAGGCGCGTTCTTCTTCGTACAGGCGGCCGAGCGTGGGGGCATCGACGTTCTCGGCAAAGACCGAGAACTTGCCGGCGCGCAGCTGCGGATCGATCATAAAGCGCACGAGGGGCTCGCCGACAAAGACATAGCGGCGCTTTTCGGCCTGCGCCTTCACAAACTCGCGGACCTCGCGCGAAAGCTCGGGGTAGAACGGGGCGAGCATGGGATCGTCGTCGGCGGCGATAAGGATGGTGTAGAGTGCCGGCGCCGTGTTGACGCCGTTGATCACCAGAGTCTGATCCTCCATGTCGCGAGCGGCCTGCTTGGCAAGCTTCTTAAAGGAGAACGGGGCACGGGTGGCACCGAAGATGCCGGCCACGTGGTCCTCGAAGATGTTCAGGAAGTTCACGAAAGATCACTCTCCGTATAGGTTCTTTGGTATCCGAGCAAATATAGGCATATCCCAACGATTATAGAGGATAGGGTTCCCGCAACCGCCGCCTTGGCGACGACCGCGGCTGCAAGGCTGGCAATTTCCATATGGTGTGCAAGACAGGACGCCGCTGCGCAGCCGATGCCGGTGACAGCGATGGCGGCGATTGCGGCAAGGTTTGAGCCCTGGTCGGCACGCTTGGCATGGGCATTGAGCAGCGCGGATGACGCTGCGGCAGTTGTCGCGACCAGCACAAAGGCGACCCAAAGGAGCGGGTCTCCCAGCGCTGCGGCAACGTTACCGAGCCCCAGCACGCCTCCGGCTGAAAGCGCGACCGTGGCCAGACGGGCAAAAAGCGCGCCCATGCCCGTTGCCGCGGCGGCGCTTGCCGGGCCGAGCCAAAATGACGCGACGCCGGCGGCGACCCCAGCTGCCAGGAAGGTATTGCCGGTCAGACAGCCAAGCGCGAGTGCACAGGTGAGCGCGGCGCTCTCGGCAGCCTCGGTACGACCCCAGGCGATCCACCAACCGGACATGGCGGCGGCAAAGATCACCGCGACGGGCAGCATCGACAGGATGCCCTGTGCCTGCATGGTGGCGTTGGCCATGAGCACCAAAAAGCCCACAGCCGAGATGGCCGAGCCAATCTGGGGGGCCAGGCCAGCCGCCGCTCCGATCGCGATGGCCGCAATGACCAGGCCGGGAAGCGCCGCGACCCCGGCCGTTTGCATCAGCAAAAAGCTAAAGGTGCCGCACGTTAGCGCCGAGATAATGCGCATGGTGTAGTCGCGCGCATGGCTCCAGCGCGTGCCCGCCCAGCCGAGTGCGCGGTCGACCTCGATGGCGTCGTCCTCGTAGTGCGACGGCTCGATATCGTCGAGCTCATGCTCGTCATCCGAAAGCTCGCCAACCATTTGCTCCAGGCTGCGACGGCCCTCGCGCACGCTGCCCAGACCGGCAAGGAGCTGGTCGCAAAATGCCTCGATGCTGTTGGGGCGGTCCTGCGGCATGGGGGAGAGCGCGCTCATGAGCGCGCTCTCGGCTCCCGGGGGAAAGTGTGGTATCAGCTCGCTGGGATAGGTGGCGCCGCCGATGATGCGGTCGAGCGAGTCGGCGGGCGTGGCCGCCATAAAGGGAGCGCTGCCGCACAGGCCCTCGTAGATCACACAGGCGAGGGCAAAGACATCGGCGCGCTCGTCGACCGTGCCGGTCTCGATATCGAGCTGCTCGGGCGGCATGTAGCCGATGGTGCCGCCGCGCGAGCCGCCAAAGCCACCGGCGGACGACAGTCGCGCCATGCCAAAGTCGGTGAGCTTTACATTGCCCGAGTGGTCGATGAGCACGTTGGCGGGCTTAATGTCCAGGTGGAGTACGCCATTACTATGGGCGAAGGTGAGCGCCTGGCCCAGGGCATCGGCAATGGCCGCGGCCTCGTCAAAGGTAAGTGAGTGGCCGTCCACGCGGTGCAAAAACTCGGCCAGCGACATGCCATCGACATATTCCATAACCAGGTAGGCATAGGCTGTGTCGTGCGTAAAGTCGATGACCTGCACGATATTGGGATGTTGAAGCATGGCGGCGGTGTGCGCCTCGCGCAGGACATCCATGATGTCGCTGGCGGGCATGCCGGCACCGTTGATAAGGGGGATGCGCTTAATGGCGACGCGGCGGCGCAGGTGCGTGTCGCGGCAGATCTCGATGGAGCCAAAACCGCCGGTCGCAAGTGTCTCGAGCGGCTGGTACCGCTTGAGCAGCTCGCGAGAGCTGGTGCCCTCCAAGGGAACGTCCGGCGAGAACCGGGCGGTATGTTGCGAGAAAAGCGGCATGGCCAACCCTCGTGCGTTTAAAGTTCGTTTGCGAGTGGCGGGCGCGGAGCCGAGCCGTTCGCGGTGGCATAGATGCTGCTAGTGTAGCACGCTCGGGTGCATGGGGAGGATAGCGGGATGCGAGGTTGCCTGTCTGGCTTGGCTCTGTTTTGGCTCGCTCGGAAAGCGCACCCCACTTTGCGACCAAATTAAGGGATGCACTTTCCGAATGGGGTGGTCTGCGGAAACTGCGTCCCAGAATATTGGCGTAGAGCGGGATGCGCTTTCCGGATGGGCGCTCAAAAGGAAACCGCATCCCACTTTGGAGCGCCAAAACGGGATGCGGTTTCCGCTGTCAATCTAAGTTACGCCTAAGCAGGCGGCCGGAGTTTGGACCCCGGCTCGGGTTAGCGCTTCTTCTTGTTCTTCTTCTGCTTGCGCTGCTTGCCCTTGGTCTCCTGGGGCTTGTCGCCCTGTTTGGCTTCGGCGGCGGCCTTTTCTGCCTTCATCTTCTTGCGTTTGGTCTCGATGCGGAGTTTTTTGTTGATGCGTGCCTTAAGGAAGGTGCCAAACTGCTCGGCATCGCCGCGAACAAAGGTGTCCTTAGGGATCGTCACGCCCTGGTCGGCGAACATGGCCACAAAGATGCGCTCGCCGTCGAGCACGTGGTCGAGCTTTTCAAACGGGAAGAACTGCGACTTGCCGCTCTTGCCCCAAACCATCAGGCCGTCCTCGTTGGCGGCGACGCGGCGATAGCGGCCACCCATTGACTCGTCGGCCTCAACGGCGTCGATAAAGTCGCGGGCGAGGGTGTGGTGCAGGTTTTTGCTCCACCAGGCCAAAAAGGCGCCGAATACGATCAGGACGACGCCAAACTTGATCCAGTTGCCGCCGGCCACCAGCATGCCGATGCCGATGAGCGCGGCAATTGCCGCGGCGACATACAGCGAGCCGCGACGCCTGGGCGAGGCGACCAGACGGGCGAAGTCGGTGACCAGGTCGTTTTCGTACTGGTACTCGTTGAGGTACAGGATGCCGTCGTCGGCTGCGGCCTGCTTCTCGAGCGCGACCTCGACCTGGTCGGCTGCTTCGGAGGGAACGAGGTTGCTCTCTGCGTCTGCCATGCTCTTTGGACTCCTATCGCGGCGGGCTCGCCGTACGGGTTATTATGAATGCAGTATGCCGTGCGACCGCATGGCCACCGCGGCAACAAGACTCAGTATACCCGGGGGAGCACCCATGGAATCGTTGTACCGAAAGTATCGCCCGCTCACCTTCGACTCTGTGGTGGGCCAGCAGCATATCGTCTCGACGCTCGAGCACGCCATCACCGAGGGGCGCCTGTCCCACGCCTACCTGTTCTGCGGACCGCGCGGCACGGGCAAGACCACCATGGCGCGCATCCTTGCCAAGGCGCTGCTGTGCCGCAATGCCGAGGCGGCGCGCGCCGAGGGTGCAAGCGGCTGCATGCCCGACGGCACTTGCGAGGAGTGCGAGCTCATCGCCGAGGGCAACCACCCGGATGTCTACGAGCTCGATGCTGCAAGCCGTACCGGCGTGGACAACGTGCGCGAGGAGATCATCAACTCCGTCAACTTTGCCCCGGTGCGCGGCAAGTACAAGATCTATATCATCGACGAGGTCCACATGCTCACGACGGCGGCGTTCAACGCGCTGCTCAAGACGCTCGAGGAGCCGCCGGCGCACGTGATCTTTGTGCTGTGCACTACCGACCCGCAAAAGATTCTGGAGACCATCCTCTCGCGCTGCCAGCGCTTCGATTTCCACCGCATCGGCAACGAGGATATCGAGCATCGCCTGGCATACGTGTGCGAGCAGGAGGGCTTCGATTACGACGACGAGGCGCTGGCTATCGTGGCGCGCCATGCAAAGGGCGGCATGCGCGACGCGTTGTCCACGCTGGAGCAGCTGAGCGTCTTTGGCAACGGTTCTGTGCATGCGGACGACGCCCGCTCGCTTTTAGGCGAGGTTTCGGACCAGATTCTGGGCGAGTTTTCCCGCGCCATTGCCGATCGCGATGTTGCCGAGCTGTATGGGCTTATTCGCGCGCAGGTCGAGGAAGGTAACGATCTGCTGGAGCTGACGCGCGACCTGGTGGCGCACGTGCGCGACGTGTATGTTGCCTGCGTTGCCGGTGCCCGTGCCGAGTTGTTTGAGGGCGGCTCCGAGCAGGCCGAGGCGCTTGCTGCCGAGGCCGCTGCCTTTGGCGAGCATCCTGCCGACCGCCTGGCTCGTGTGCTGACAGTGCTCGACGATGCCGCACTGGAGATGAGGGGCGCGAGCGACGTGCGCCTGGTGCTCGAGATTGCCTGCACGCGTCTGGCGCGTCCCGAGGCTGATTTAACGATTGAGGCATTGGCCGAGCGCGTGGCACGCCTGGAGGCCATGGTTGCCAACGCCGCCGTGCCGGCGAGCGTGGCTGCTGCTCAGGCCGCCGCGCCTGCAGCATCCGTACCCGATGCTGCCCAACAGCCGACGCTCATTTCGGGCGCCCGCGCTGCCGCCCCGGCGGCATCCGCTGCCCCCGCTGCTACGTCCGCGCGCCAGGGCGGTATGCCTTGGGACCGTGGTGCTGCTGTTCCGGCTGCCCAGCCTTCGCCCCGTTCTGCGTCCGTGTCAGCTTCCAAGCCTGCAGCGCCTGCACCTCAGCCTGCGCCGGCTCCGACGCCTCAGCCCGTTGCGGCCCCCGCGCCTGCCATCGCTCCGGCACCTAATCCCCAGTCCAACAATGCCGCCCAGGTTGCCGTCGCCGGTGCTGCCGAGACGCCCGCGGTCGAGGATGCCGGAGAGCTGCAGCGCAAATGGGCCGAGGTTGTCGAGCGTGTCAAGGCACGTCAGGCTTCCTACGCAGGGCTTTTGCTCAACGCCCGCGCCACGGCCGACGACGGCTCCAAGCTCACGGTCTCGTTCCCCGCGGGTTCGACTTTTGCCATTAAGATGCTCGGTCGCGCCGATACGCAGTCGGTGGTCCTGCCGACGGTCTGCGCGGTCTTCGGTCGTCGTACCGTCGACTATGTCCTGGATGGGGGTGGCACGCCGGCTCCTCAACATGAGGAGCATTCTCCATCTGCACGGGCTGCGGCATCTGCGGACCCGCAACCCGTGTCCTCGGCGGCCCCTGTATCCTCGAGCGCCAGCGCGCCGCAGCAGCAAGCGGCGCCGGTAGCGGCATCGACCCCGTCGGCGCCTAAGCCCGCGGCGCCCAAACCGGCTGCTCCGACACCCGCGCCCAAGCCCGTCTCGCCCGCGCCCAAGTCGTCTGACCTGGGCAAAGCCCCCTGGCTACGCTCCGACAACCCCGCCGGCGCTCCTGCCACGGGTAAGCTCCCGACCGAGCCCGCACCTCGTGCGCCCGAGCGCTCGGCTGCCCCCAAGGCTCAGCCTGTCGCGCAGTCCGCGCCGTGGGAATCCGAGCAGGTGCCCTACGACGACGCTATGGTCGGTGGCTTCGCTGTCGATGCGAGCGGGGACGATCTGCCTCCGTTCGACGTGCCGGGTGCGGCGTCCGCGACCAAGGCCGCTGCTGTGGCACCCGCAGCCTCTGCAAACGACAACGTCCCCGCCGCTCCCTGGGAATCCAATCCCGGTGCTGGCAGCCCCTTCGGCCATCAGGGCGCAGCCCCGAGCATCCCGCAGACCGAGGACGAGGCCA
>OLOJ01001139.1_pt1 | contig 25604 bp, 23 predicted proteins | sample 1672251 | NCBI WGS metagenome assembly OLOJ01 (sample SAMEA3136664, study PRJEB25190) | human gut metagenome | biome: human gut; feature: human-associated habitat; material: faeces | place: Austria | collected 2013 | reverse complement strand
ATTCAGGTATCTATTCCGGCTGGTATTGACGATGGACAGAGTATCCGTATCCGTGAAAAAGGAGAACCCGGAACTAATGGTGGACCGAGAGGAGACCTGCTGGTAGAAGTACAGGTGGCTCGCCATCCGATTTTCCAGAGACAGGATATGAATATCTTCTCCACGGCACCGATCACTTATGCACAGGCTGCACTGGGTGGCAAGATCCGCATCAGCACGGTAGACGGTGAAGTAGAATACGAAGTAAAACCGGGAACACAGACCGATACCAAGATCCGTCTGCGTGGAAAAGGTGTACCGTCACTGAGAAACAAAAATGTTCGCGGTGATCAATATGTTACACTGGTTGTTCAGGTACCGACCAAACTTTCCGAGGAAGCAAAAGATGCGCTTCGTGCATTCGATGCGGCATGTCAGGGAAAACCGGCACCGGAAAAAGAAAAGAAAAAACGTTTTATGGATAAATTGAAAGAAACGTTTGAAGATTAAAGACCACAGCTACAGAAAAAAGGGACTGTCCGGAAAACAGAAATGTTTTCCGGACAATCTCTTTTGTTGCTTTTTTGAACAGAATCTAGTATAGTTATCATAGCTATGCACTTGTGTACTTGTACAGAAAGGTAAGAAAGTTTATGAAATGGAAAAAATTTAAAATAAAAACAGTGACAGATGCAGAAGATATTATCATCAGTACATTATATGATATCGGGCTGGAAGGCGCACAGATTGAAGACAAAGTACCTTTGACTGCAATGGAAAAGGAGCAGATGTTTGTGGATATTCTGCCGGATGGACCGGAAGACGATGGAATCGCTTATCTGAGTTTTTTTGTGGAAGAGACAGAAGACGGAACTCTTACGGTAAATGGAGAAGAAAAGACCGAAGAAGAGATTCTTTCCCAGGTGAAAGAAGAACTGGAATCTCTGCGGATGTTCTGCCAGATCGGAGAAGGAAGTATCACAGTTGACGAGACGGAAGACATTGACTGGATCAATAACTGGAAAAAATATTTCAAACAGTTTTATGTGGATGATATCCTGATCATCCCTTCCTGGGAAGAAGTAAAAGAAGAAGACAAAGACAAAATGATCATTCATATCGATCCGGGCACTGCCTTCGGAACCGGTATGCATGAGACTACACAGTTGTGTATCCGTCAGCTGAAAAAATATGTAACATCGGAGACAGAACTTCTCGATGTGGGAACCGGAAGTGGCATCCTTTCTATCATTGCACTGAAAATGGGGGCGAAACATGCAGTCGGAACTGATCTGGATCCATGCGCAGTGCCGGCAGTAGAAGAAAATAAAGAAGTAAACGGAATCGCACCGGAAAGCTTTGATATGATGATCGGAAATATCATCGATGACAAAGAAGTACAGGATAAAGTAGGCTATGAATGTTACGACATCGTAGTGGCAAATATTCTGGCAGATGTTCTGGTGCCGTTGACCCCGGTCATTGTCAACCAGATGAAACCGGGTGCTGTATACATTACCTCCGGTATCATTGATGACAAAGAGCAGACCGTAGTTGATGCCGTAAAGGCAGCCGGTCTGGAGATTCTGGAAGTAACATATCAGGGTGAGTGGGTATCCGTAACCGCAAGAAAGCAGGCGTAAGATGTATCGTTTTTTTGTAAAACAAGAACAGATTGATATGGAAGAAAAAAAAATACATATCACAGGCAGTGATGTGAACCATATTAAAAATGTGCTTCGGATGCGTCAGGGAGAGACGATCCTGATCAGTGCAGGTGACAATCTGGAATACACCTGTCTGGTGAGCGAGATGGAAGCAGAAGAAGTAATTGCAGATATCAGTTATGTGCAGGAAGTGGGCATGGAGCTGCCGTCAAAGATTTATCTGTTTCAGGGACTTCCAAAGAGTGACAAGATGGAGATGATCATTCAGAAAGCTGTGGAACTTGGTGTCTATGAAGTGATTCCGGTGAGCACGGCCCGGGCGGTAGTAAAACTGGATGCGAAAAAAGAAGCTTCCAAACAGAAACGGTGGCAGACGATCGCAGAAAGTGCTGCCAAACAGTCCAAACGAATGGTGATTCCAGAGATTCATTCTGTTATGAAGTTTTCAGAGGCAGTAAACTATGCCGAAGAGCTGGATATCCGGTTTATTCCGTATGAACTTGCTGAAAATATGGCACACACGAAAAAACTGTTTGAACAGATCGAACCAGGGCAGTCTATCGGTATCTTTATCGGACCGGAAGGTGGATTCACACCGGAAGAGATCGAACTGGCGATGAATCAGCAGGTACAGCCGATCACACTGGGAAAACGGATTTTAAGAACAGAGACAGCAGGAATGACAGTGCTCTCGATTCTGATGTTCTTACTGGAAGGAAAGGAATAACAAGTGGAAGCATATTTAGATAATTCGGCCACTACCCGTTGCTATGAAGAAGTGAAGGATATCGTCGTGAAAACCATGATGGACGACTATGGCAATCCTTCTGCCATGCACCAGAAGGGTGTGGAGAGTGAACGATACGTGAAAGAAGCTGCCGGACAGATTGCAGCTACATTAAAAGTACAAGAAAAAGAGATTTATTTTACCTCCGGTGGAACTGAGTCCAACAACTGGGCGCTAATCGGAACTGCTCTGGCGAACAGACGCCAGGGGAACCATATTATCATCAGTAGTATTGAACATCCGGCCGTATCTGCTCCTGCAGAATTTCTGGAGAGCCAGGGATTTGAAGTGACGAGACTGGGTGTGAATGCACAGGGACAGATTTCTCCGGAAGAACTGAAAGAAGCGATTCGCCCAGAGACGATTCTGGTATCGGTAATGTTTGTAAATAACGAAATCGGAGCGGTGGAACCGATTGCAGAGATCGGAGAGCTGATCAAGCAGGTAAATCCGAAAACGTATTTTCATGTGGATGCGATTCAGGCCTACGGAAAGTTCCGGATCCTTCCGAAAAAGATGCATATCGATATGCTTTCCGCGAGCGGACATAAGATTCACGGACCGAAGGGAACCGGATTCTTATATATCAGTGAAAAAATGAAGATCGTTCCGATCATTTACGGTGGTGGACAGCAGAAAGGCATGCGTTCCGGTACGGACAATGTGCCGGGAATTGCAGGACTGGGATTGGCTTCCAAAATAGTTTATGATCATCTGGAAGAAAATGATAAGCATATGCGTGGGCTTCGTACGTATTTCGTCAGAGAACTTGCAAAGATGGATCAGGTCGTGGTACACGGTCCACAGGGAGAAGAAGCGGCACCGCAGATCGTAAGTGCTGCCTTCGTGGGCGTGAGAAGCGAAGTCTTATTACATACCCTGGAAGAAAGAGGTATCTACGTATCCGCCGGAAGTGCCTGCTCTACGCACAAAAGAAGTGGAAGTCCTACACTGACAGCTATTGGACTGCCGAAGAATCAGATGGAAGCAACCGTTCGGTTCAGCTTCTGTGAGACAACCACAAGGGAAGAACTGGATTACACGTTACAGGTGTTAAATGAAGTCATACCGATGCTGCGTCGATATGCGAGACATTAATCACAGCAAGTAGCAGAAGGAGAAAAGAGATGTTTAAAGCATTTTTAGTAAAATATGCGGAAATCGGCATCAAAGGAAAGAACAGATATCTGTTTGAAGATGCACTGATCCGTCAGATGGAATATGTATTGAAACCGGTAGAAGGAACCTTTCATGTAACCAAAGAGCAGGGGAGAATCTATGTGCTGACTGAGGGTGATTTTGATTATGAAGAAGCTCTGGAAGCATTAAAACGGGTATTTGGAATCGCGTATATCTGTCCGGTTGTGATTAAGGAAGATCAGGGTTACGAACAATTGGAAAAAGATGTGGTAGCTTATATGGATCATGTATATCCGGATAAAAATAAATCATTCAAAATGCATGTCCGTCGTGCAAAGAAGACCTATCCTGGAACATCTATGGAACTGAATGCAGATCTTGGAGGAGCGATTCTGGACGCTTTTCCGGAGATGAAAGTGGATGTCCATAATCCGCAGCTGCTGATCACCGTTGAGATCCGCGAAAAAATCTATATTTACTCCGAGTCTATTCCGGGACCGGGCGGTATGCCGATCGGAACCAACGGAAAAGCGATGCTTCTGTTATCCGGTGGTATTGACTCTCCGGTAGCCGGATATATGATCGCAAAACGTGGCGTAAAGATTGACGCTGTTTATTTCCATGCACCGCCATATACCAGCGAACGTGCAAAACAGAAAGTTGTGGATCTGGCAAAACTGGTGGCAAGATACAGCGGACCGATCAATCTGTATGTGGTTAACTTTACGGATATTCAGCTGTATATCTATGATCAGTGCCCACACGATGAGCTGACGATCATTATGCGCCGGTATATGATGAAGATTGCGGAACGCATCGGAAAAGAGCAGGGATGCCTGGGACTGATCACAGGAGAGAGCATCGGCCAGGTGGCCAGCCAGACTGTGCAGAGCCTTGCTGCAACGAATGAAGTATGTACGATGCCGGTATTCCGTCCGGTGATCGGATTCGACAAACAGGAAATTGTGGATATTTCTCTGAAGATCAATACGTATGAGACATCCATACAGCCATACGAAGACTGCTGTACGATCTTTGTGGCAAAACATCCGGTTACCAAACCGAATATCAAAGTGATCAAACGCAGTGAAGAGAAACTGCAGGAAGAGATCGACGAGATGGTGAAAAAAGCAATCGATACAGCTGAGACACTCTGGGTAGAATAAAAAGACACGGAAAAATGGTTACAAAAAAGCTGCCGCAGGAGAACTGCGGCAGTTAAAAATATCAAAATCAAAAGAAATCTGAAATTTTATGTGGTTTTTCAGTCGATGATGTATGGTTTTAATGCCTGAAGAATTACATCGGAATCATCTTCAGCATGGATATTCAGGTCGATCGGCTTGGAAAGGTCCAGACTGAAAATACCCATAATAGATTTTGCGTCGATTACGTATCTTCCGGATACCAGATCAAAATCATAATCAAATTTTGTAATTTCGTTTACGAATGACTTTACTTTATCAATCGAATTTAAAGAAATCTGTACAGTTTTCATTGTCATAAAACCTCCTGTAATATGTGTTTTTGTATACATTAATCATACCCATTTCGGAGGAGACTGTCAAGCTTAAAAGAAAGGAATTGGATAAAATATGGAAAAACGCAAAGCGGCATTCCACAATCTGGGATGCAAGGTAAATGCATATGAGACGGAGGCGATGCAGCAGCTTCTGGAAAAAGCAGGGTATGAGATTGTGCCGTTTGCACCGGGGGCGGATGTTTATGTGATCAACACCTGTACGGTGACGAATATGGCAGACCGCAAGTCCAGACAGATGCTGCACAAAGCAAAGAAAATGAATCCGCATGCGATCGTGGTGGCAGCCGGATGTTATGTGCAGGCAGCAGGAACTGAGCTGGAAGAAGACTCTGCAATCGACATTATTATCGGAAATAACCGCAAAAAAGATCTGGTCAGTATTCTGGAACATTATGAACGCAGTGCCGTGCAGGAATCTCTGATCGATATCAATCACACAAAAGAGTATGAAAAACTGTCTCTGGAAAAAACGGTGGAACACACCAGAGCCTATCTGAAAGTACAGGATGGCTGTAATCAGTTCTGCAGCTACTGCATCATTCCCTATGCGAGAGGTCGTGTACGCAGCCGCAGAAAAGAAGAGGTCGTAGAGGAAGTAAAAACGCTGGCAGGCAATGGATGCAAAGAGGTGGTTCTTACCGGTATCCATTTGAGTTCCTACGGGATCGATCATGGCAGCACACTGCAGGAACTGATCCTTGCAGTGCATGAGGTTGCGGGGGTCGAGCGTATTCGCCTTGGGTCACTGGAACCGGGTATCATTACAGAAGATTTTGTGAAAACACTTTCTGCTCTTCCGAAATTCTGCCCGCACTTCCACCTTTCCCTGCAGAGTGGATGTGATGCAACTTTAAAAAGAATGAATCGAAGATACACATCAGGAGAATACTATGAAAAATGCATACTGATCCGCAAGTACTTTAAACATCCGGCCCTGACGACCGATGTGATCGTCGGATTTCCGGGGGAAACCGAGGAAGAGTTTGCAATCACCAGAGATTTCTTAAATAAAGTAGATTTTTATGAAACGCATATTTTCCAGTATTCCAGAAGAAAAGGAACGAAAGCAGCCGTCATGGAAAATCAGGTGCCGTCCGATGTGGCACACAGAAGAAGTGCGATCCTGATCGCAGACGGTAAGGTGCGGAAGCAGCGATTTGAAGAAAAAATCAGCGAAACCGTCACAAAAGTACTCTTTGAAGAAAGCGTGACGATTGACGGGAAGGTTTATGCATCCGGCCATACCATGGAGTATATTCGCATGTTGATGGAGACGACGGAAAAGTTAGACAATCAGATTCTTTTGGTAAAGGCAGGAAAAGAACGCTGTCAGGACTGTCTGCTGTGCACAAAAGCTCGGTCCTGAGCAGCGGATTGTTTTCAAAGCCATTATAAAAATCACGCGAAGAAGCATTAATTACAAAAAACAATTGAATTTTTCAGACAGTTATATTAGAATAGAAGTATAGTTTGTACGGTAAGGACGTGAAAAGAATGGCAAATATCAGTAATACACAATATTTCAAAGTAAATACAGATCCGGAATATCGCGTAAAAGAGATCCTGGATACTGTTTATGACGCAATGGCAGAAAAGGGCTATAATCCGGTGAACCAGATTGTAGGCTACATTATGTCAGGCGATCCTACTTATATCACCAGTTATAAAAATGCAAGAAGCATGATCATGAAAGTGGAACGTGATGAGCTGGTAGAAGAACTTCTGAAGGAGTATATTAAAAACAGAACATGGGAACAGAAGTAAAGAAAAGAGCACTCGGACTGGATTACGGCTCCAAGACGGTTGGAGTCGCAGTCAGTGACGGGCTTGGGATTACTGCACAGGGGGTGGAGATCATCCGCAGGACTCAGGAGAACAAACTGAGGAAGACGCTGGCACGGATCGAAGAACTGATCGCAGAGTATGATGTCGGGATCCTGGTGCTTGGATACCCGAAAAATATGAACAATACCGTGGGAGACCGTGCGGAAAAATCTCTGGAATTTCAAAAAATGCTGGAGAAGCGTACCGGTCTGCCGGTTGTGATGTGGGATGAGAGACTGACCACAGTAGAGGCACATCGGACGATGATGGAGAGCGGCGTGCGAAGAGAGGACCGTAAGAAGTATGTGGACAAACTTGCAGCTGTCTATATTCTTCAGGGTTATTTAGATCATGAAGGAATGAAAAGGGAAAGGACGCAGCCAGAGTGATTTGAAGCAGGGCTGCAACAGGTTTATTATGGAGAAAATTACATTTACACTGGCGGACAATCAGATGGTTGAGTTTTATGTACTGGAACAGACAGTACTTGGCGGCATCAGCTATATTCTGGTAACGGATTCCGAGGACGATGAGGCAGAAGCACTGATCCTGAAAGATCTGTCAAAGCCAGGTGAGGATGAAGCGTTATATGAGATCGTGGATGACGATGATGAATTAGAGGCAGTTTCAAAAATCTTCCAGGAAATGCTGGATGATATTGAATTTGAATAAAGAGCCTGAACGGAAAAGAAACAGGAGGTAAAAATTTTTGAAAAATATTAACAATTCCAAATTGAGGATCATTCCTCTGGGCGGTCTGGAACAGATCGGCATGAACATTACTGCCTTCGAATTCGAAGACAGTATTGTTGTGGTTGACTGTGGGCTGTCCTTTCCTGAGGACGATATGCTGGGGATCGACCTTGTGATACCGGATATCACATACCTGAAAAACAATGCACATAAAGTAAAAGGTTTTGTCATTACACATGGTCATGAGGATCATATCGGAGCATTGCCATATGTATTAAAAGAACTGAATGTTCCGGTCTATGCGACAAGACTTACGATCGCACTGATCGAGCATAAGCTCAAAGAGCATAATCTTTTGAAGTCCGTAAAGAGAAAAGTCGTAAAGCACGGACAGTCGATCAATCTTGGGAAATTCCGCATTGAGTTTATTAAGACAAACCATAGTATTGCAGATGCTTCTGCACTTGCAATTTATTCACCGGCAGGTATCGTGGTGCACACCGGTGACTTTAAAGTGGATTACACTCCGGTATTCGGAGATGCGATCGATCTGCAGCGTTTTGGAGAAATCGGCAAAAAGGGTGTGCTGGCACTGATGTGCGATAGTACCAATGCAGAACGAAAAGGATTTACGATGTCCGAGCGTACCGTTGGTAAGACGTTTGATAATATTTTCGCAGAGCATAAAAATACAAGGATCATCATTGCAACGTTTGCATCCAATGTGGACCGTGTACAGCAGATCATCAATTCTGCCTATAAATATGGACGCAAATGTGTGGTAGAGGGTCGCAGTATGGTCAATGTTATCAGCACAGCGGCAGAGCTTGGCTATCTGAACGTGCCGGAGAATACCCTGATCGAGTTGGATCAGATGAAGAATTATCCGGATGAGCAAATGGTGCTGATCACAACCGGAAGCCAGGGCGAGTCCATGGCGGCACTTTCCCGTATGGCATCCAACATGCATCGTAAAGTGCAGATCAAGCCGGGCGATACCGTTATTTTCAGCTCCAACCCGATCCCGGGAAATGAAAAAGCAGTTTCCCGAGTGATCAATGAGCTTTCGATGAAAGGGGCGGATGTTATTTTCCAGGATGCCCACGTATCCGGCCATGCATGTCAGGAAGAGATCAAGCTGATCTATTCTCTGGTTCATCCGAAATATGCGATTCCGGTGCATGGTGAATACCGTCATCTGAAAGCACAGGCACAGGTTGCGGAGAGTCTTGGTATTCCAAAGGACAATATTTTCCTGTTGTCCTCAGGAGATGTTTTGGAGTTAGATGAAGAAAAAGCACAGGTTGTAGACCGTGTACAGACCGGAGCGATCCTGGTAGACGGACTGGGTGTTGGTGATGTCGGAAATATCGTTCTTCGCGACAGACAGCATCTGGCGGAGGACGGTATTCTGATCGTGGTACTGACGCTTGAAAAATACAGCAATCAAGTTCTTGCAGGTCCGGATATTGTATCCAGAGGATTTGTATACGTCAGAGAATCCGAAGGACTGATGGATGAAGCAAAACATGTAGTAGAAGAAGCTATTGAGGACTGCATGGATCGAAGAGTGACCGACTGGGGACGTTTAAAGACAGCAATCCGTGACAGCTTAAGCGAGTTCCTCTGGAAGAGAACAAAGAGAAGCCCGATGATCCTGCCGATCATTATGGAAGTATGATGGGGCTGATAGAAAATGGATGAAATAAAGGAATATACGGTGCAGCTTTCGGCTGCACTTCGCGGAAGCGAAGCGTACAAAGCGTTTCGGGAAGTGAGCAGAAAAGTATCCGAAGAGCCGCAGCTTCGACAGAGGCTGGATGAGTTCCGCAAAAAGAATTATCTGCTTCAGAATGGAAGCAATGCTTACGATCTGTTTGATGATGTGCAGAATCTGGAGCGGGAATACGAAGATATGCAGAAGAATCCGGTTATACAGGAGTATCTGGCAGCGGAGCTTCAGATATGCAGGATCATTCAGAGATGTGCGGATGAGATACTGACATCTGTGGATATGGAAATTGAAAATTTTGCAGATATCATAGAAACGGACTAGTACTGTTCCTTGCAGGATTAATGTACTGGTAAGACAGGAGAGGGTGCATGAAAGAGAACAGTGCAAAATCAATTGCAGTCGGCATTGCCGTGAAAATCGTATTGCTGGCGGTTCTTGTGCTTGTTCTGATTTTTACCGGCAGACGGGCCTACACATTCGGATATCAGATATTTGCACAGGAAGCGATGAGTGAGGCTCCCGGAAAAAAGGTAGCAGTTACGATCACCAAAGATATGTCCTTTGGTGAAATCGCAAAGCTTCTGGAAGAGAAGAAACTGATCAAAGATAAGAATGTTTTTCGCATTCAATATATGCTTTCTGAATATAAAGGAGAAATTGAGCCCGGAAGCTATGTACTGAACACCTCACAGACAGCAGAAGAGATGCTGAGAGTACTGAGCCGGGCGGATGAAAAAGAGACTGAGACGGAGTAACGATATGATAGTAGATGAAAGAATGACAGCTTTTATCAACTCCCTGGATACGGGAAATACCCCGTTCCTGACGGAGCTTGAGGTAAAAGCACTGGAAGATCATGTGCCGATCATACGAAGAGAAATGCAGAGCTTTCTCAAGGTGCTGCTGCAGATGCAGCGTCCGGTCAATATATTGGAAGTAGGGACAGCAGTTGGATTTTCCACACTGCTGTTCTGTGAATATGCACCAAAGGAAGCCAAAATCACAACAATTGAAAAGTATGAAAAACGCATTCCGATCGCAAAAGAAAATTTCAGAAAAGCCGGGAAGGAGTCACAGATCCGTTTTCTGGAAGGGGATGCCACAGAGATTCTTGCAGAACTTGAGGGTTCTTATGATTTTATCTTTATGGACGCTGCAAAAGGGCAGTATATTCATTTTCTGCCGGATGTGATGCGTCTGCTGAAAGTCGGCGGCATCCTGATCTCGGATAATGTGCTGCAGGATGGTGACATTATCGAGTCCCATTATGCAGTAGAGCGAAGAAACAGGACAATATACAAACGGATGCGGGAGTATCTCTATGAACTGAAACACAATGAGCATCTGATGACCAGCATTGTGCCGATCGGGGATGGAGCAACACTCAGCGTGAAAATAAAGGAATAGATAAATGGGAGGAAGAACGATGAGGAAACCAGAATTGCTGGTGCCGGCAAGCAGCCTGGAAGTATTAAAGACGGCGGTCATCTTTGGAGCGGATGCCGTTTACATTGGCGGCGAAGCATTTGGACTGCGTGCAAAAGCCAAGAATTTTTCGATGGAAGATATGAAAGAGGGCATTGCCTTTGCCCATGAGCATGGCGTGAAAGTTTACGTGACAGCCAATATCCTGGCACACAACCGGGATCTGGAGGGCGTTGAGGAATATTTCAGAGAATTAAAAGAAGTGAAACCGGACGCACTGATCATTGCCGATCCGGGGGTGTTTGAGATCGCAAAACGTATCTGTCCGGAAATCGAACGCCATATCAGTACCCAGGCGAATAACACAAACTATGCCACCTATCATTTCTGGCATACACTGGGAGCGAAGCGAGTGGTTTCTGCAAGGGAACTTTCCATGCAGGAGATCAAAGAGATCCGTGCAAACATTCCGGAGGATCTGGAGATTGAGACCTTTGTGCATGGAGCTATGTGCATTTCTTATTCCGGAAGATGTCTGCTCAGCAGTTATTTTACAGGCAGAGATGCCAACCAGGGAGCCTGTACGCATCCGTGTCGCTGGAAATATGCAGTTGTGGAAGAGAAACGACCGGGTGAGTATCTTCCGGTTTATGAAAATGAAAGAGGCACCTATATTTTTAATTCCAAGGATCTTTGCATGATCGAACATATCCCGGATCTGCTTGATGCGGGGATTGACAGCTTTAAGATCGAAGGCAGAATGAAAACGGCCCTCTATGTGGCAACGGTTGCGAGAACGTATCGCAAAGCGATCGATGATTATCTGGAAGATCCAAAACTTTATGAAGAGCATATGCCGTGGTACCGCACACAGATTGCAAGCTGTACCTACCGCCAGTTCACGACCGGTTTCTTTTATGGAAGACCGGATGAGAACACGCAGATATACGATAACAATACTTACGTGAAAGAATATACCTATCTTGGTATCGTCGGGGAAGTCGATGCAGAAGGTCGCTGTCGCATTGAGCAGAGAAATAAATTCAGTGTCGGTGAACAGATTGAAATCATGAAACCGGACGGTCAGAATGTAGAGGTTACAGTAAAGAGGATCCTCAATGAGGACGGTGAAGAACAGGAAAGTGCACCGCATTCCAAACAGATCCTGCATGTGGAGCTGGAAGGCGGAAGAGCGGAAGCATATGATATTTTAAGAAGAAAAGAATAAGATGAGCCAAAAAGCTTTAGATGAGAAAACAATTAAATGAAAGAAAATAGTCCTTTATAAACCAAAAGATGCGAATCCGCAATGGACTCGCATCTTTTTTGTGTGTGATGATCAAACTTTCTTATTTCAGTTTCAGTTTTTTGCTCATGCCACTCTTGGTCAGCTTCTTCTGGAAAGCAGCCGCTTTTTTCTTATTGTTCCGGATGCTCTTTGGAACACTTACGGTCACTTTGGAAGCCGTCTTTTTGAAGGCTTTGGATTTAATCGTTTTTACAGAAGTTCCCTTGAAAGTTACTTTTTTAAGTTTCTGGCATCCGTAGAAGCTGTTTTTGCCAATGGACGTAACATTCTTTCCGATAATGACAGATTTCAAATTTTTGTAGTTTTTAAATGCATTTGCCTGGATCTGAGTTACCGTAAAGGTGGTTTTGCCTGCAGCATCTTTTACAGTGTTTGGAATCGTTACTTTTGTTACTTTACCCGGTTTTCTGTCTGTTCCCTTGACAACGGCTACCGTCTTTTTGGAAACATTCAGGACTTTGTACTGGATGTTTTTAACCTTAAAGGTGTCACCTTTTTTGAGAGCTGGAGTGGAAGGTGTCTGCGGTTTGTCCGTAGAAGGTGTTTCAGGTTTGGTGTTTGGAGTCTCTGTTTCTTTTGTATCCGGAGTTTCGGTTTCTTTCGGAGAGTCCGGAGTTTCCGTTTCCTCCGGGATCAGCGGTACATTTTTCAGAACAACAGAATAAGTTCTGCGACTCTTTCCGTCTTCAGCTACGGAAACAATTTTGATTTCGCGGTTGCTTACCGGGATAACGGTGACGGAAGCATTTTCCGGATTGGTGAAGCTCAGTCCGTCAAAGGAAGTTTCTTCGATCTCGAAGCTGTTATCGGTTCCCGGAGTAAGCTCGGTATTGCCGATCTTGATCGCACTCAGATCTGCACTTGTCTTTGCATAGTAGGAAGTGCTAGGACTCATCACCTCACATTCATTCAGACCGATGTAACCGGTATAGCTGAAGGTGATGCGGATTGCGATCGGGTTGATCGTTTCTGCAAATTTGTAGCTCAGACCTTTGGTCCACTGATGCAGAGAAGAATCATTGATCTCTTCCGGTTCACCGACCGGTGTGATTTCTTTCCAGTCATTGGAAACAATTTCGCCGTTTTCATAACCACTGCTCAGTGTATATTCAAATTTTACCTTTGTCGGCAGTGTAGAGAGAGAATCGGTGGCTGGCTGATAGAAATAGAACAGGTTGATCTGGTTGGTAGCAACCGCAGTTGCCCAGTCCATGGTGATCACAGCATCGCCGTGTGTGGAATCGTTTCGCTTGCCCCAGGTACTCCAGCGGGAGTCGCTGTAACCATTGTCAGAACGATTTCCGTCAATGATGGCTGTCAGTGTATCATTGTATGGTCCGTTGTCAGTCAGATGCAGGGCAGCAGTTGCCACGTTATCGTGTTTGTCAACCACCGGTTCTGCAACACGTACGCTTGCAGTGATCGGGTAGGTCTCACCAAAAGCAGAAACCTTGCCGTTGATGGTTACAATGTCACCAATATTTTTGAAAGTATCTGCGGTGACACCGTTCATATCCCAGGTAATCTCGCGTGCTTCAAAAGCAGTTCCGTCTGCGTAGTAAGTCATGGCAGTTTTTGGAAGTTCCGGAATGGTATTTGGTTTTGTGATGCAGGAATAATTTTCTGCAACTTTGATCTTGCCGTAAATATGTGCGGTTATGTAAACATCTACGGTTTCTGTTCCGTCTGTGAAGGAACCTTCAATACGGAAAGAACCTGCTGTTTTCAAAACTGCTTTGTCATAGGTGCCCCATGTGATCTTGCAGGTTTTTGTTGTTCCGTCTGCATAAGAAGCAGTCACACTTGCAGGAAGCTCAATGTCAGAAGATCCGACCGGTGCATACAGATGTTTTGTCATACGGTAGCTTGTCATGGAAGTGTTGCTGCCATCCGAAGCACTGACGGTTGTTACGGTAGCTTCACCGCCGGTCAGACTGTCGGATTCTGCTTTTACGGTAAAGTTTCCGGCTTTGTTTGTAGAACGTACGATCACCAGAGCTTTTCCGGCATAGGCATTGATGTTTGCGGAAGTTGTGCCAGTGAGGACAGAAGCCTGCTGATATTTGCTTACTGTTGCCTGGTCACCGTTGTCAACACCAACGATCTCACCGTCGCCGGTCAGAGTGAAGCGGATGTTGTTTGTTGCAGTTGTGTCCAGATTTCCGTTTGCATCGGTGACATCTACTGTGATGTAAGACAGGCTGCTGCCGTCGGCAGTGATCGTTTCTTTATCTTTGCTTACAGCAAGCTTTGCCGGTGCGTCCGGTGTGCTGACAGAAGAAGTTCCGTTCACCTCTGTGATCTCTTTGCCAGATTCATCGTAAGCTTTTGCAGAGATCGTTCCCTTTTCGTAAGCTACGTTGAATACACTGTACAAAGATGTGGAATTTGTTCCGGACCCAGTTGTACATACGCTGCTGTCATCGGACTGTGTTGTGTAGGTATAATATTTATGACCTGCTGCGGTTGTGTTGACTTTACGTGTTGCAGTACCGACTTTTTTGCCATTGCGGTAAAGTTCCACTTTTGCAGCATTGGAGTAAACCCATACCGGAGTTTTGCCGTTCTTGTTGATCATATTGTCGCTGTCCCATGCAGTTACAAGATGAAGGGTCGTGTCATCCTGTTTCCACTGGCTTCGATACAGATAGTAAGTATCTTTTGGGAAACCGGTTGTTTCAACGATGCCGAAGTAGCTGCTGTTCGGATAAGGATTGCCGCCGGATACGGAACCAGTGCCGGTACCGTTCCAAGGAGTCGGTTCACCGATGTAGTCAAAACCGGTCCATACACATTCGCCGGCAACTTTATCTTTCGTTACGGTATCCCAGATAGAGTCATGGGCTGTTTTACCCCAGCCTACTTTGGAAGTATCATAAGATGTCAGATGGAGTTTGCCGTCTACGTTCTGGTTGTTTGCGGTAGAAACATAGATACCGCGGCTGTTGGTAGCTGAAGAAGTCTCACTTGCCAGGATCACGCCGCCGTTATAGTCTGCAAGACGGTCAAGATCGCCGCTGCTTGCGTAATTGTAACCGGCAATACCGCCGCTTGCAACAACTTTAGCCATGGCACCGGCAATATTTCCGCTCGTTGTTTTGCGGTTGCTTCCGAGAGTCGCCGGATGCTGCGTATCTACTTCTTTGATCCAATTGATCAGGTTCTCGGCGATGGTCGGATAGTTTGCAGTACTTCCGGAACATCCCTCGTCAATCTCATTGCCAAGAGACCAGAGGATCACAGAAGGATCGTTGCGGTCACGTTTTACCATGGATTTGATGGCAAATTCTGCCCAGGTCATGGAAGTGTCACCGTCCAGGATCTCATTGTCACCGGTCAGAGTCTTGTTAAAGTAAACGGAGAAATCGTTGCTGTTTCCGTTCTTTGCAAGTTCCCATCCGTCAAAAGCTTCTTCGATCACAAGGATACCAAGTTCATCGCAGATATCGATGAAATCTTCGTCATACGGATTGTGTGTAGCACGGATCAGGTTCACGCCCATATCTTTCAGAATGGAAATCTGGCGATACATGGCATCGTAGTAGGCAGCAGAGCCGAGAGCTCCCTGATCGTGATGCATGCACACACCGTTCAGTTTTACATTTTTACCATTTAAAGAAAATCCTGTGTTTTTTGTAAATTTATACCAGCGGAAGCCAAATGCGGTATCATAAGTATCGATCACATTGCCGCCGGAAAGAATCTCTGTGCGTACATAGTACTGCGTCGGATCATCCAAAGACCAGAGGGACGGATTGGTGACAACGTTGTTTGTAGAAGCTTCCGCAGAAGAACCGGCTTCAACCGTCAGAGTAGTTTCGGCAGATTCTGAAACTTTCTGGCCTTTTTTGTCGTAAACGGTATTGCGGACAGTGATGTTTGCAGAAGAGGTTCCACTGTTTGCAACCTTTACTTTTGCAGAAACGGTTCCGACACCATTTTCGATATCCGGGGTTGTGATCTGTGTGCCGTTCTGGCTTACATGGATTTGATCGGCAACGATCAGTTTTACATCACGGTAGATACCGCTTCCGGAATACCAGCGGCTGGAAGGAAGTTTGTTGACAACTTTGACAGCGATCACGTTGTCTGTGAGACCGTCGCATACCAGATATTTGCTGATATCAAAAGCAAAAGAGGTGTATCCGTAGTGGTTTTCACCAACCTGTTTGCCGTTGACATAGACATAGGCATTCTGATAAACGCCGTCAAAACTCAGGATAACAGACTTTCCGTCGCATCCTGAAGGTACGGTAAAGCTTTTACGGTACCATCCGGTTCCGCCCGGTAAGAATCCGCTTTCTGCTTCGCCGGATGTTGTGAAATTCTGGCTGATGCTGAAATCGTGCGGAAGGGTTACGGCATCCCAGGAACCGTCATTGAAAGAGGTGCTTTCTGCACCGGAAGGATCAGAAAGGGAAAATTTCCATCCATCATTAAAAAGGGTACTTCTTTCGGAACCAAGTCCGGAAAGGGCAATTTCCTCTTCCTGTGTGAAGGTCGTGCCGGAAGTGGCAGCGTATCCATATGCACCCGGGATTGCCGGAACGCACAGGGCAACTGACAGCATAACGGCCATCAATTGTTTCATTCTCTTTTTCATAGAACTCTCCTTTGAATGAATATAGAATCTTTGGTTGCAGACGTTGTAGCATACAGAGTGCAAATATGCCAGAACTCATATGCGTTCGACTTGAAAAGGGCAAATTTGTTTCTGATGTACAAACGTGTGTTACAATTTTAACACTAACAGGTAAAAATGACCATACCTAAAATAAAAAATATGGCAACTGTGAAAAGATTTCACAATTACCATATAAAATCGGTGAAAATTTGTCTTAAAGAAGAACTGTTCAAGAATGGAACTGCATTTTTACAAGACAGATTTCACTTTTTGTTCCAAGACGCATATTCGGTCCCCATACACCGGCACCTGAGGTAACAACACTGTAGGCATTTCCTTTTTTCAGAAGACCGTAAGGATTCTCCCACATCAGCGGCAGGAGCAGATTGCCGGGGAAAAGCTGCCCGTTGTGTGTATGACCGCCAAGGATCAGATCAGCACCGGCATCCGCAAGAAGCGAAAGTTCTTTTGGCTGATGGTCGATGATCAGGATCGGTTTGGACTTGTCCAGATGTTGTGTAAGCTGATTCGGAGTTAAGCGTTCTTTTTCGGAAATCAGTTTTTTGCAGCGTGCAGGATCTTTTCTTCCGATTAGATAGAAGTGGTTCTCGATCAGACGGACTTCGTCATCCAGCAGAGTCATGCCGGCATCGTGAAAAAACTGCTCAAACCGTTCATCGGCATTTTCTTTCTGTCCTCCGAAAGTAAAACCGGCGAGAATCGCCTCGTCCAGATCGTGATTTCCATAGCAGCAGTAAGTTCCGTACGTGCTTTTCAGAGCGGATAAAATGGATGCACATTTTTGAGGATGTTTTATCGCATGAAAATCATTGTCAAACGTATCCCCTGCCACGATGATCAGATCCGGCTGCAGTTTGTTGATCCGTTTTACAAGGCGTTTCAGAAAAATTTCGTCTGTGTTATAGCCCAAATGCAGATCGGCGATCAGGGCAATCTTCAGAGTGTCATGTCCGCTGCAGCTTTTGGCAGAGGAGATATTCCAGGTTGTTGTGTAGAGTTTTTTGGCATGAAAAAATCCATAAAAACTGAAAAAAAGGATCAGAACGCCGGTAAAAAAGCCGGTGGCTGCAAACATCAGTCTGGAATGAAACCAGGAAGCATCGGCAAGCGGAGAAAAATAGAGCAGGATGCGGATGAAATCTGCAATGCCGATACCGATCAGGGCATAGAGAAATGTGCCCAGCCACAGATTGCTGATGTGTTTTAAAGTCCGATGCAGTCCATCCGGCTTTTTGATCAGAAAAGAAGACAGCAAAGTGGTAGCTGTCAGAATGTACAGGGCAGAAAATCCATAGCGGAAAGCAGCCAGAGCAAAAATATTATTGCAGACGGCCATCCATTTTAACATCCAGTTTAAAACATAAAAGCACACCGCAAGATAAACGGGTGCAAGAAAAAGTGCGGCCATAAGAATCTCCTTTGTGATCGTGAAAACTTTACTTTCTGTGATGCCAGGGTCAAAAGACCTTTTGATCTCAATATCTTTTCTGTCAGTATAGCACAGGATTAAAAAAGAAAAAAGTGGAAAGGCACAGCAAAAAGAAAATTAGCATATGATAATATAAATCTGCTTCGAGGTTTTTCTTTGAAGACATTTCCAAAACCACTTACCGTCAAAGAAGAAAAATACTATCTCCAGAAGTATAAAGAAGGCGACGAGGAGGCAAAGCAGATTCTCATTGAACGTAATCTGAGGCTGGTTGCCCATGTGGCTAAAAAGTATCAGCATCCGGATGAAGATGCAGATGATCTGATATCCATAGGGACGGTTGGCCTTATCAAGGCAGTTCTGACCTTTGATCATACGAAAAACAACAGACTGGCGGCCTATGCGGCAAGATGCATTGACAATGAACTGCTGATGATGCTGCGGTTAAAAAAGAAGACTTCAAAAGAAGTCTCTCTCTACGAACCGATCGGTATGGATAAAGAAGGAAATGAAATCTGCCTGGTAGATATCGTGGAAGGAAAAAATACAGACCTGGCAGAGATGATCAATAAAAAGCAGGAAATCCGTGAAATGTATCATTATATGGCACAGTTAAATGAAAGGGAGCGACAGATACTGAGTCTGCGTTATGGGATCCTTGGACAGAAGGAAACAACACAGCGGGAAATTGCACAGAAACTTGGTATTTCCAGATCGTATGTCTCCAGGATTGAGAAAAATGCCCTGAGCAAACTGCGTTCCTGTTTTCGGGAAAAAGGAAAAACAGGCATACGCGAAAGCAGATGACAGGAAAAAAAAAGCGTGTTACACTGTGCGAAGGAGGAAAAGAACGTGATCTATCTTATGAGAACAAAAGAAAGAATGGAAAAAAGTGCCGCACGGCATAAAATACAGAGCAATATGGCAAAAAGAGTACTCCTTTACGGCATCAGAAAAGAATATTCGTTAAAGGAATTGCCGGCTATTGGAAAAGGAATCTACGGAAAGCCTTACTTTCCGGAATACCCGGAGATTTGTTTTAATTACAGTCATGCGGATGCCGGCATTTTATGCGGGATCGCAGAAACACCGCTTGGCGTGGACATAGAACGTCTGATCCATCCGACGGAACGTCTGATCCGTGCGGTATGCCATGAAAATGAAAAAAAGATGTTACTCGCAATCGAAGATCCTGCCGTGCAGATCAGATACTTCAGCAAAATCTGGACGGCAAAAGAAAGTTATCTGAAATGCATCGGAACAGGCATCCGGCAGAAGCTTTCGAATCTGGATCTTTCCGAAGTACTCGATGGAAAGACCTATGAGGAAGTGTATCATTTTTTCTTTCTGGACGGAGAAGATTTTCAGGCGGCAGTCTGTCTGAAAACAAAAAAAATGCTTTCGAACCTTTCTGTTATTTATATGGAAGAAAATGAAAACAATAATCTGTAACGTTTAAAAAGAAAGTGTTGCATTTTAAAAGAAAATATGATAAACTGGAAACAATCTATCATTATTTCCGCCATTTCGGCACATTATCACAACGAATCAAAGGAGAAAAGAATATGTTCAGCAGAGTCTTATCCGCAGCCATCTGCGGAATCCAGGGTCTGCCGATTTTTGTAGAAGCAGATGTCAGTGAAGGGCTTCCGGGATTTTCCATGGTGGGAGATCTGTCAGCGAAAGTAAAAGAAGCACAGGATCGGGTTATGACAGCATTTCGCAACAGCGGAATCCAGCTTCGTCCGAAAAGAATCACAGTCAATCTCTCTCCGGCAGACATACATAAAGACGGCAGCAGCTATGATCTTCCGGTAGCACTTGCCATTCTTGCAGCGTACCAGCTTTTGCCCATGGAGACTTTAAAAGGTGTCCTGGTGGCAGGTGAGCTGGGATTAAATGGAGCAGTCAAAGGGATCAAAGGGGCGTTGCCCATTGTTCAGCTGGCAAAAAAAAACGGATGTCATACCTGTATCCTGCCGGAGAGAAACCGCACAGAAGGAGAAATGGTATCGGATATTCACATTGTCGGAGTAAGTACCTTAAAAGAAGTATTGCACTATCTTCAGAAAGGCACAATCCCCGGGAAAATCAAAAAAGATGTATATAATATAGAAGAAACAGAAATTCCTGATTTTGCAGATATTCACGGTCAGAGTGCAGTGAGGAGAGCCGCAGAGATTGCGGCCGGCGGAAGACATCATTTTCTGATGATGGGACCGCCCGGAGCCGGGAAATCGCTGCTTGCAAAATGTATGCCGGGTATTCTGCCGTCCCTGACAATGGAAGAGAGTCTGGAAGTATCTTCCATTTACAGTGTGGCAGGTTTACTGTCCAGTCAACAGCCGCTGATCAGAAACCGTCCATTCCGTGCACCGCACCATACCATATCGCCTTCTGCCCTGGCAGGCGGAGGCAGGATTCCGCGGCCGGGAGAGATCAGTCTTGCACATAAAGGTGTCCTGTTTTTGGATGAACTGGCAGAGTTTAAAAGAGAAACGATCGAAATCCTGCGGCAGCCTATGGAGGAGCGAAGAGTCCATATTTCAAGAGTGTATGGGAGCTATGTGTTTCCGGCAGACTGTATGATCGTTGCAGCCACCAATTTCTGCAAGTGTGGGAATTTTCCCAATCTTGAGAAATGTATCTGCAGTGAAGCGGAGATACGCCGTTATCAGAGCCGGATCAGCCGCCCGATCCTTGACCGCATGGATATCAGTGTGGAGGCCGTAAGAGTAGATTACGATGCACTGATCTGTGAAAAGAAGAGTGAAGATTCCAAGACGATACGAAAAAGAGTTGAGCTGGCGGGGCAGATCCAGAGAGAGCGTTATCGGGATACCGGTTATCGCTATAATGCCGATCTGGATGCGGCGGGTATTAAGAAATATTGTAGGACCGGAGAAAAAGAAAAGAAAGTTTTACGGGATGCTTATGAGAAAATGGATCTTACGGCAAGAGCGTGTCATAAGATTTTGAAGGTAGCCCGTACTATTGCGGATATGGAGCAGAAAGAACAGATTGCCGAAGAACATCTGTATGAGGCGATCGGTTACCGCATTTTTGAACAGCGGCAGATCTGGAGGTGAGACAGAAGGGATGCAGGAAAAAGAAGAAAAAACAGAGGATGAAAAACGGAGAGAAAAATGGTTCTGGCTTTGCAGTATCTTAAGCTTTGGAAGAAAAGAAAAACAGATGCTGCTGGATTTTTTCGGTACGCCGGAAGAAATATGGCAGGCCGATGAAAGAGAAATCGGTGAAGTTTTTTGGAAAAATGAAGAACATAAGAAAGCCTTTTTTCGTGAAAAAGCTGCCTGGGATGCGAAAAAGGCATGGAATGAAATGCAGAAAAAAGGCATACGTTTTATCAGCTGTGAAGATACATCCTATCCGCAGAAATTAAAAGAAATTTATGATTATCCGTTCGGACTTTTTATAAGAGGTGAGCTTCCAAAGGAAAATGAGAAGACCGTGGCGATTGTCGGTGCCAGACTGTGCAGTGCCTATGGCAGACATTTTGCGGTAAAGATCGCAGAAGAGCTGGCAGGATATGATATTTCACTTGTAAGCGGTATGGCAAGAGGAATCGATGGCACTGCCCAGAGAGCTGCCATAAAAGGAGGCGGAAAGAGCTATGCGGTACTTGGATGCGGACCGGATATCTGTTACCCGATGCAAAACCGGGATCTGTATCAGAATTTACTGAAAAATGGAGGAGTCCTATCGGAATATCCGCCGGGAAGCAGTCCGCTTCCTTTTCATTTCCCAATGCGAAATCGCATTATCAGTGGTCTTTCGGATTTGGTGATCGTGATAGAGGCAAGAGAAAAAAGCGGATCACTCATCACAGCAGATCAGGCACTGGAACAGGGCAGAGATGTTATAGTGTTGCCGGGCAGAGCCGGAGATGCACTCAGTGCCGGATGCAACCGCCTGATCGACCAGGGAGCCGGCATTTTTCTCTCCACAGATCAGATCTTGGAACGTCTTAAAATTAAGAAAAAAAATCATACAAACACAAAAAAAACATACATTGCACTTGAAAGCGAAGAAAATTTGGTGTATAGTGTTCTGGAATTTCAGGCGAAAAATCTTCAGAGCATAGCAGATGAGACAAACCTCACCCCGCAGAAAGTAAGTGCAATACTGGTTCGCCTGATGCTGTGCGGGCTTGTTGCGGAGGATGTAAAAAATCATTATTCGAAGGTCTGAGGAAAAACAATAAGCACTGTGAAAGCCGTTGCACCGATTTTGGGCGTAAACAGTTGAAAAAGGGGTAAACATATGGCAAAATATCTGATTATTGTTGAGTCACCTACCAAAGTAAAAACCATCAAAAAATTTCTTGGCTCTAACTATGATGTCGCAGCATCAAACGGACATGTACGTGATATGCCAAAAAGTCAGCTGGGGTTTGATGTTGAAAATAATTATGAACCGAAATATATTACCATACGCGGAAAGGGAGATATTCTGGCAGCACTTCGCAAGTCTGTAAAAAAGTCAGATAAAGTATATCTTGCAACGGACCCTGACCGCGAAGGAGAAGCAATCTCCTGGCATTTATCAAAGGCACTGAAATTGGAAGAAAAAGATATCCACAGGATTACCTTCAATGAAATTACGAAAACAGCTGTAAAAGAATCTCTGAAACATCCGCGTGCGATCGATATGGATCTGGTGGATGCACAGCAGGCAAGACGTATGCTGGACCGTATGGTTGGATACCGGATCAGTCCGCTTCTGTGGGCGAAAGTCAAACGAGGCTTAAGTGCAGGCCGTGTACAGTCTGTCACTTTACGGATCATTGCAGACCGCGAGGAAGAGATCGCAGCCTTTATACCGGAAGAATACTGGACCCTGGATGCCGATTTTACGATTCCGGGAGAGCGAAAACCGCTGACTGCCAGATTTTACGGTACGGAAAAAGAAAAGATAACGATTCATTCAAAAGAAGAGCTGGATACGATCACGAAAAAGCTGGAAGGTGCAAAGTACCAGGTGGCGGAAGTGAAAAAAGGAGAACGTACCAAAAAAGCTCCGGTTCCGTTTACAACCAGTACGCTTCAGCAGGAAGCTTCCAAGGTGCTGAATTTCTCCACACAGAAAACCATGCGTGTTGCACAGCAGTTATATGAAGGAGTGGATGTAAAGGGCAGCGGAACCGTTGGTATCATCACCTATCTGCGTACGGATTCCACGCGTATTTCTGATGAAGCCGATGCATCAGCGAGAGCTTATGTCGAAGAAAACTACGGAAAAGAATACGTTTCTGCAGCTGTGCAGGAGAAAAAGAGCGGTAAAAAGATCCAGGATGCTCATGAGGCAATCCGTCCGACGGATATCACGAGGACACCGTTTGCTTTAAAAGAATCGCTCACAAGAGATCAGTTCCGTCTGTATCAGCTGATCTGGAAACGATTTGCCGCAAGCCGTATGGCAAATGCACAGTATACTACGACTTCCGTTAAAATCGATGCAGCCGGATACCGTTTCCATGTATCCGCCTCCAAGAAAAAATTTGACGGTTTTATGGCAGTTTATGTGCAGGACGAAGAAGAAAAGGGCGAGGGAAATCTTCTCGTGAAAGAAATTTCCTCAGAGACACAGCTGAACTTTAAGAGTTTTGAGGAAAAGCAGCATTTTACACAGCCGCCGGCACATTATACAGAGGCCGCTCTTGTCAAAACGCTGGAAGAGCTTGGAATCGGACGTCCAAGTACTTATGCACCGACGATTACCACGATCATCAACCGCCGCTATGTGGCAAAAGAAAATAAAAACCTGTATATGACAGAACTTGGAGAAGTCGTAAACAATATCATGGTACAGGCATTCCCGAGTATTGTGGATGTCAATTTTACAGCAAACATGGAATCTCTGCTGGATAAAGTGGAGGAAGGCGTGGTCAACTGGAAAACGGTTGTCAGCAATTTCTATCCGGATCTGGACGAAGCAGTTTTAAATGCAGAGAAAGAACTTGCAAAAGTCAAGATTGAAGACGAAGTGACCGATATTGTCTGTGAAGAGTGCGGCCGCAACATGGTCATTAAATACGGTCCGCATGGCAGATTCCTTGCCTGCCCGGGATTCCCGGAGTGCCGAAATACCAAACCCTATCTGGAAAAGATCGGTGTGGCATGCCCGAAATGCGGCAAGGACATTGTGCTTCGAAAGACCAAAAAGGGCAGAAAGTATTATGGATGTGAAAATAATCCAGACTGTGATTTCATGTCCTGGCAGAAACCTTCCAAAGAAAAATGTCCGAAATGCGGAGGCATTATGGTTGAGAAGGGAAATAAGCTTCTTTGCATCAATGAAGCATGCGGTTATATTGAAAATAAATCTCAAAAAGAATAATTGTGCGAAATTTCACGCCAGAAAAGCAAAAAAAGCTGCTGTTTGCAGCTTTTTTACGTTAAATATATTGAAAATTCAAAAGAATTATGATAAATTAAAAATATGCCAAGAATAGCAGGGGAAATCGTGCAAAAGACAAAAAAGGCAGAAGGGAGAAGAGCGATGAGTGTACAGTTATTAGACAAGACTCGAAAAATCAACAAACTTTTACACAACAACAACAGCAGTAAAGTCGTATTCAATGATATCTGTGAAGTACTGTCAGAAATTCTGGAGTCCAATGTGCTTGTGATCAGCAAAAAAGGAAAAGTACTTGGAATCAGCATCACACCAAACGTAGAAGAAATCAAAGAACTGATCGATGATGAAGTTGGGGGCCACATTGATGAACTTCTGAATGAACGTTTTCTGGGTGTTTTATCTACAAAAGAAAATGTCAATCTGGAGACACTGGGATTTGAAAGCGGAGATGTAAAAAAATATCAGGCGATCATCAATCCGATCGATATTGCAGGAGAGCGTCTCGGTACGGTATTTATGTACAAATGCGGAGAAGGATATGATATTGATGATATCATCCTTAGCGAGTATGGTACGACCGTGGTCGGTCTGGAAATGATGCGTTCTGTGCATGAAGAGAATGCGGAGGAGAATCGTAAAGTTCAAATCGTAAAATCAGCTATCAGTACACTTTCTTTCTCAGAACTTGAGGCGATCATCCATATTTTCGATGAACTGGACGGAACAGAAGGCATTCTGGTAGCCAGCAAGATCGCAGACCGTGTCGGAATCACACGTTCGGTTATTGTAAATGCACTTCGGAAATTTGAAAGTGCAGGTGTGATTGAGTCCCGTTCCTCCGGAATGAAAGGAACGTACATCAAAGTCCTGAATGATGTGGTATTTCAGGAACTGGATGATATTAAAAAGAAACGAAAAGAGAACGCCCAGGGATAAGCACGTAAAATTGTTTTATACGATTTAAACAGGAAAAGAACCATTGCAGAAAAACGGGATTTTCAGTTTTTGCAGTGGTTCTTTTTCTAAGTATAATGTTAAAGTCAGAAG
>OLOJ01001134.1_pt1 | contig 25686 bp, 21 predicted proteins | sample 1672251 | NCBI WGS metagenome assembly OLOJ01 (sample SAMEA3136664, study PRJEB25190) | human gut metagenome | biome: human gut; feature: human-associated habitat; material: faeces | place: Austria | collected 2013 | reverse complement strand
CGGCCGAGCACGAGAACGGCCTCGGCGCGATGCCGAGGCCGTTCTTCGTCAAGGGGAAAGCGGGAAGCGATATCCGGAAGCGCCCTAGAGGGCCGTGCCGGCGATCCAATCGCCGTACTCCACGTGGCCGTCGTGCTTGTCCACGCCGCGCGCGATGGTGATGCGCTGCACGGTGGGAGCGCCCTCTTCCAACCACATGGCGCGGCAGTCGCGGTACAGGCGCTCGGTCGGGCCGTACGACGAATCCTCGAAGTAGCCGTCGCCGCCGAAGATCTCCAGCATCTCGTCGGACACCATCTTCACCGTGTCGATGGAGAACAGCTTGCACATGGCGGCCTTCTCGTCGACGAACTCGTTGTGCGGATCCTTGTCGTAGTCGTCGGCGAAGTCCATGACCATGCAGCGCAGTGCGTGGATGTTCGTGGCCATGTTCGCCAGCTTCATCTTGATGGCCTGGCGCTGGATGATCGGCTTGCCGAAGGTGACGCGGTCGCGAGCGCGGGCGATGGACATCTCCAGCATGCGCTGGGCCATGCCGAGGTTCGAGTCGGCGATGTGCACGCGGGAGATGGCGAGCGAGTGCATGGCCACTTCCATGCCCTGGCCCTCCTCGCCCAGCAGGTACTTCGGGTCGAGCACGACGTCGGTCATCTTGAAGCCGGCGTGGCCCGCGCCGCGGCAGCCCATCATGTGCGGCATGGGAACCAGTTCGAATCCCGGCGTGTCCATGGGCACGAAGAAGGCGGACAGGCGCTCGTCGCCCTGCTTCTCAGGGTCGGTCACCGCGATGACGTAGGCGTACTGCGAGCAGTCGGTGTGGGAGATGAGCCACTTCTCGCCGTTGAGCACGTAGTTGCCGTTCTCGTCCTTGAGCGCGGTGGTATGCAGATCGGCGCCGGTGCCGCCCGTCTGCTCGGTCAGCGCGAAGTTCGTGAAGATGGTCTTGTCCTGGAACTTGTCCATGAACTCGGCCTTGAGCTCCGGCTTGCCGTAGTCGTCGAGGATGCGCCAGTTCAGGTCGGCGGCGTAGTGCAGGTGCATGCGCATGCCGCCCGGTCCGCGGGAGAACTCCTCCTGCACCTGCAGGATCTCCTTCTCGGACAGGCCCCATCCACCGTACTCCTCGGGCAGCGCGTAGCGGTACAGGTTGTTCTCGATGGCCAGGTCGTAGAATTCCTGCGGGAACTTGTTGGTGACCTCGACCTCCTTCTGCATCTCCTCGAACGGGCCTTCGGCGAGCGCGCGCACGGTCTTGAGGTACTCGCGGAACTCCTCGGGGGTTAGCTTGCTCATACATCCTCCTTCAACGTAGTGCCAGACGGCGGGTTTCGGGTTGCTTCGTCTCCGGTATCGGTGAGTGGCAACCGCGTTGATCACAGTTTGCACCCTAAACGATTATTTTGTCCAATAGGTAATCATTGATGAATCATGTGCCAAAGATAGGTTTTGGCTATGATTCGCCGCCGATTTCCGCTTTTCCCCGGGTGGAGCGCTCCGGATTCCCGTTTCGACGTTCTATATTTTACCTGATCATAAGCGTTTCATGCCACCATCATACCAACGTCCTTGTCCGGTTGTCCCCCTTCATCGATAGAAGAAACCTATGGATTAACCTATGAATCACTGAAAAGAACCTATTGGACATTGACGTGATTCTGGGTGCAAACTGTACGAAGCAACCGTTAGAACGAGACAAGTGCGGCAGCACGGCCCCCGCCAACTCGGGGGCGAACGGGGACGAACCGCACGCATGCGGGGTAAGACACTGGACAGAAAAGGAGCGTTGACTATGGATTTCAGCCTGACCGTCGATCAGGAACTGCTGGTCGAGAGCATCCAGGAATTCGCTGACCGGTACTTCGACGAGGAGACCGTCAGCGCCATGTACGAGAACCACGGCATTCCCGACGAGATCGGCGAGGCGTACCGCGACGCGGGGTTCGCCTTCATGGGACTGCCCGAGGAGTGCGGCGGCATCCCCTGCGACAAGCTCACGCTGGGCCTCATGACCGAGACGCTGTACCACGCCACCGGCTGCATGACCCCGTTCATGACCGCCATGCTGGCCACGGCCGACGTCGCGGAGTTCGGCACGCCCGAGCAGGTGTCGCTCGTCGTCGACCAATATAACAAGTCGGGCAAGCCCATCGCCTCGCTGGCGCTGTCGGAGCCGGGCGCCGGTTCGGACAACAAGGCCATGAGCACGTACACGAAGCGCCAGGCCGACGGCACGTACATCATGAACGGCCAGAAGACCTGGGTCACGAACGGCGGCAACACCCCCTACATGCTCGTGGTGTCCAAGGACGAGCATCCGGCCCACGCCAACGAGAGCATGTCGCTGTGGCTCATCCCCACCGACACCCCGGGCCTGTCCACCGCCCCGCTCGAGAAGATCGGCCAGCAGATCATCCCGTTCGTCGACGTGTTCTTCGACGAGGTCGTGCTCACCGAGGACATGCGCCTCGGCAAGGAGGGCGAGGGCTTCCTGCTGCTCATGAAGAACTTCGAGATCGAGCGCTGCCTCGTGGTGGCCCAGTCGCTCGGGCTCGCCCAGGCGTGCATGGACGACGCGGCCGCCTACGCCAACGAGCGCTACGCCTTCGGCAAGCCCATCGGCTGGAACCCCATGATCCAGGACATGCTGGCCGAGATGGAGACCATCCTCGAGAACTCCCGCAACATGCTGTACAAGACGCTGTGGCAGCTCGACCAGGGAGAATCGGTGCGCACCGAGGCGGCGCTGCTCAAGCGCTACGCCACGGTGGGCTGCACGAAGGTGGCCGACATGGCGCTGGAGATCTTCGCCGCCCTCGGCTACACCACGGCCTCCCGCGTCGGCCGCATCTGGACCGACCTGCGCGGCAACCAGCTTGCCGGCGGCACCGTGGAGATCATGAGCTACATCGCCGGGCGCCAGATCCTCAAGCGCTACGCGAAGTAAGACGACCAGGCACGAACGAGAGCAATCGTACCCATCGAGCGAAAGGAACCCGAATGAACATTGCCGTAGCGGTGAAAGTGGTGCCCGACGACCAGGACATCGCCGTCGCATCCGACCGCACCCTCGACTACTCCAAAGCCCATCAGATCGTGAGCGAGTACGACCTCAACGCCATCGAGGCGGCCACGTTGCTGGCCGAGGAGGCGGGCGCCACGCTGTACGCCGTGAGCGCCAGCAACGCGAAGGCCGACGACCTCAAGGTGAAGAAGAGCATCCTGTCGCGCGGTCCCGCCGAGCTGCGCATGATCGCCGACGACGCGTTCGCCTTCGCGGACGCCCGCACCACGGCGCGCGCCCTCGCCTCGCTCGTGAGGGGCATCGGAGAGGTGGACCTCGTGGTGTGCGGCGACGGCTCGGCCGACATGTACGCCGGCCAGGTGGACGTGCAGCTGGCCGCCGAGCTGGACCTGCCGGTGATCAACGCCGTCTCGTCCATCAAGCTGGAAGACGGGGCCGTGGTGGTGGAGCGCACGCTGAGCGACGTGGTGGAGGAGATCGAGGTGCCGCTGCCCGCCGTGGTGGCCGTGACGCCCGAATGCGCGTTCCCCCGCATCGCGGGCATGCGCGAGATCCTCGCGGCCGGCAAGAAGCCCGCGACGGTGACCTCGGCCGCGGACGCGGGCGTGGACACGAGCGCCGCGGTGGAGACCGCCAGCATCACGGCGCCCGAGCTGGCCGAGCGCAAACGCCAGGTGTTCGACATGAAAAACGACGGCGACTTCGACGCGTTCGCGTCGGCCGTGGCCGCGGCCGTCCGCGCGTAGCCGGTAGACGAGAGAGAGGCATCCATCATGAAAGCATTCGTTATCGCTGAATCGGCCGATGCGCAGAAGGAGCTCTGCGCCGGGGCCCGCACGCTCGCCGACGAGGTCCTGCTCGTCACCATCGGCACCGACCCCGCGACGGGCGTGGCCGACAAGGCCTTCGCCGTGGAGCTGCCGCAGGGCGAGCTCGTGGAGAACGCCTACGGCGCCGTGGCCGCGCTGTTCGACGAAACCGCGCCCGACGTGGTGCTGTTCGAGCCCACGCCGCGCCTCAAGATCGTGGGCGGGCGCCTCGCGGCCCACGCGAACACGAGCGTGATGAGCGACATCACCGCCCTCGACGGCGCCGAGGCCGAGAGCCTGTACTTCGGCGGCCTCGCCACGAAGAAGCAGCATGCCGTGGGGCCCGTGGCCTTCTACTCCTGCAACGGCGCCGCCTTCGACGGGGCCGAGGCGTCGGGCACCGACGTCGTGGAGGCGCGCGCGTTCGTCGCGCCGGAGAAGCCCCTCAAGCTGCGCGGCACGCACGAGGTGCCGCACGTGGGCGCCGACCTGGGCCGCGCATCGGTCATCGTGGGCGCCGGGCGCGGCTTCGCGCACGAGGAGGACCTCGAGCTGGCGCGCAGCCTGGCCTCGGCCGTGCACGGCGAGATCGCATGCTCCCGCCCGCTCGCCGAGAACGAGAAGTGGCTGCCCAAGAACCTCTACCTGGGCGTGTCGGGCCGCATGGTGTCGCCGAAGGTGTACTTCGCCGTCGGGATCTCCGGCCAGATGCAGCACATGATCGGCGTGCACAACGCCGACATCATCGTGGCCGTGAACAAGGACCAGAACGCGCCCGTGTTCGCCCAGGCCGACTTCGGCCTCGTGGGCGACCTGCACGAGGCGCTGCCGGCCCTCGTCGAGAAGCTGTCCTAGCGGACCGGGCTGAGGAAAGGTATCCCCATGTCCGATGATCAATTCGACGCGATCGTCGTCGGCGCCGGGTGCGCCGGCGCGGTCGCGGCCTACCGGCTGGCCTCCGCGGGCCTCGCCGTGCTCGTGGTGGAGCGCGGCAACTACGCCGGCGCGAAGAACATGACCGGCGGGCGCATCTACACGCATGCGCTCGCCCGCGTGTTCCCCGACTTCGAGGAGCGCGCTCCCCTGCAGCGGCGCATCACGCACGAGAAGATCTCGCTGGCCGCGCCCGATGCGCTGTTCACGATGGACTTCACGGCCGACGAGCTGCGCGAGTCGGGTAAGGACTCCTACGCGGTACTGCGCGGGCCCTTCGACCAATGGCTCGCCGAGCAGGCCGAGGAGGCGGGCGCCGACTTCATCTACGGCATCGCCGTGGAGGACCTCATCGTGCGCGACGGCCGCGTGTGCGGCGTCGTCGCCGGCGGCGACGAGGTGGAGGCGCGCGTCACCGTGCTGGCCGACGGCGTGAACTCGCTGCTCACCCAGAAGGCGGGCCTCGCCGACGGAACGCCCCTGCCCCACCAGATGGCCGTGGGCGTGAAGGAGACCATCGCGCTTCCGCCGTCGGTCATCGAGGACCGCTTCCTGTGCGCGCCCGGCGAGGGCGCGGCGTGGATGTTCGCCGGCGACTGCACGAAGGGCCGCGTGGGCGGCGGGTTCCTGTACACGAACGACGACTCGATCTCGCTCGGCCTCGTGGCCACGCTGTCCGACCTCGCGGCGGGCGACGTGCCCATCTACCAGATGCTCGAGGACTTCAAGCAGCGCGCCGACATCGCCCCGCTCGTCAAGGGCGGCGAGCTCGTGGAGTACTCGGGGCACCTCGTGCCCGAGGGCGGCCTCGCCATGGTGCCGCGCCTCTACGGCGACGGCGTGCTCGTGTGCGGCGACGCCGCGATGCTCTGCATGAACCTGGGCTACTCGGTGCGCGGCATGGACTTCGCCGTCAGCTCGGGCGACCTCGCGGCCGACGCCGTCATGCGCGCGCTCGAGGCCGACGACGTGTCGGCACCGCGTCTGGCCGCCTACGAGCAGCTGCTCGACGGCTGCTACGTGCTGCAGGACCTCAAGCGCTTCCGCCGCTTCCCGCACTACATGGAGGAGACGACGCGCATCTTCAACGAGTACCCGGCCATGGCCCGCGACGTCATGCTCAACCTGTTCAAGGTGGACGGGCATCCGCAGCAGCGCGTCAAGGACAAGCTGCTGGGCCCGCTCAAGCGCGTGGGCCTGTGGCAGCTGGCCCAGGACGGCAGAAAGGGGATGAAGGCCCTATGAGCGATCCCGTCATCAGCGTCAACGTCGACGCCAAGCTGGCGCTCAACAAGTACAACGTGGACGAGGGCCACGCGCACATCGAGCTCGTCGGCGACGCGGACCGCGCCGAGTTCCGCAAGCTCGTGCTGGCCTGCCCCGCCGCGCTGTACAAGTTCGACGAGGACGGCGGCCTGTCGTTCGACTACGCCGGGTGCCTCGAGTGCGGCACGTGCCGCATCCTGTGCGGCGCCACCATCCTCGAGCGCTGGGAGTACCCCCAGCCCACCATGGGCGTCGAGTACCGCTACGGATAGGCCCCTCCCGGCGCCCCGCTCCCTCGCGCGCACAAGGGAGCGGGGCGAAAACCCCTAGATCAGCCATTTTGTGTGGCAATCTCCTCGTCATTCACCCGTATAATGGAGGTGGTGTTCGATGCGGCGTGAGACCCCAGGGGGCGACCAATGAACCTTTCGCAGCTGTACTACTTCCGCAAGCTCGCAGACCTGCAGCACTACGCCAAGGCGGCCAAGGAGCTCTACATCACGCAGCCTTCGCTTTCGAACGCCATCAGCTCGCTCGAGCAGGAGCTGGGCGTGTCGCTGTTCCAGAAGACGGGCCGCAACATCCACCTCACGAAGTACGGCAGCGAGTTCCTCGTCTACGTGAACAAGGGCCTCGAGCAGATCGACAAGGGCATCGCCATCATGAAGAACTACGCCGGCACGAGCGACGGCGGCAAGATCGACCTCGGCTGCATCATCACCGTGCAGACCGACTTCATCCCCAAGCTCCTCAACGGCTACAAGGCCTCCACCGGCGGCGTCGCGTTCAGCGTGCGCGAGGACACCTCGCAGCCCCTCGTGAAGGACCTGTTGAGCGGCTGCTACGACGTGGTGTTCTGCGCGCGCGGCGACGACGACCCCGACCTCACGTACGTGCCCGTGCTCACCCAGAAGGTGGTCGTGGCCATGAGCGCCGACTGCCCGCTGGTCGACAAGGCGTTCATCACGCCGGCCGACCTGTACGAGCAGCACCTCATCACCTACGTCGACACCATCCCGCTGGGACGGGCCATCAGGCGGATGCTCGACGAGCGCGACATCAAGAACGTCGAGTACAGCTACCTCGACGAGTCCATCCTCGCCGGCTTCGCGGCCAACGGCGTGGAGGCGGCCATCATGCTGGACACCTTCCTGCTGCGCAGCGTCGACAACGTGGTGGTCAGGCCCTTCTACCTGAGCCCGCTCGAGCGCCGCAGCTGCTACCACCGCGTGTACATGGCCTATAGCACGAAGAACTACCACCCGTACTGCGTGGACCACTTCATCCAGTACGTCACCGACACGAAGGCGCTCGCCACCGACCCGAACGCCCGCTACATCGACTGATTCGATTTTCCCGGAGGATTGCCATGGCAGACACCGACAGCACCGCATTGAGCCCCACGCGCACCCGCGCCACCTGGAAGCCCGGCGTGTTCGACGAGCCGATCCCCTTCTACGGCTGCGACGGGTGCGCGGCGGTGTTCGTGGGCGTCGACGGCGGCGAGGGCCCACAGCTCACGGGCGGCGGGCGGCGCCCCACGATCGAGCTGCCCTACGCCCCCGCCCCCGACCCCGCCGTGTGCGACGGTTCCCTGGCGCGCCTCGCGGCCGCGGACGCCGCCTCCTGCGCCGACGCGATCGAGCTCTCCTACGACGTGGTGGGCGGGTTCGACCAGAACGCCCTGCGCGTGTTCTGGAAGGTGCGCGAGGACGGCTGCGAGCCGCGCTGGATCGCGCTCAAGACGTTCACGGGGATGCAGCTCAAGTACGTGCTGCCGGGCAAGCGGCCGCCGCTCGTGTTCGCGCTGGGCGACGAGGACGCCTACGCCTACTGCGACGAGGACCCCTGCGTCAGCTGCACGTTCCACTGCAAGCGCGGCTTCGAGCTGTACGCCTACGTCGAGCGCGTCGGGCTCGTCGCGCAAAGCGTGCACCGCGAGGCCGTCACGCGCTAGGAGGCGCGCCCTCGGGCCGCTCGGGACGGTAGCCGAGGTCGATCCCCGCGCCTTCGGCGTCGAACCCCTTCACGAACTCGATGAACGACTGCACGGCCGCCGTCTTGGCGTGCTTCGCGCTGCTGGCCAGGTACACCCAGTAGAAGTCGGGGCGCACGCCCTCGAGGGGCACCGTCGTGATGTTCGAGAACACCTTGAGCCCGATGGAGTTCAGCATGAGCGCGCCCAGGCCGCCGTCCACCGACAGCGCCGAGGCCATGGTGATGTCGTCGTCGTAGAGCGCCTCGACGCCCTCGAGCGAGCTCCGGGCGAGCAGGCGCTGCACCTCCTCGCCGATGGGCGTCCCGCGGCGGTACGTGATGAGGCGCTGGTCGCGCAGCTCGTCGAACGACACCGACGCGCGGTCGGCCAGCGGATGGTCCACGCGCACGCCCAGCTCCAGGCTGCGGTTCAGCACGGGGAAGTACTCGATGTCGGGCTCGTGGTCGCGCCGCCCGCAGAACGTCACGTCGAGCGTCTCGTTGTGCAGGCTCTGCGTGAGGTAGTTCGTGAAGGCCTGGTACGTCTCGATGCGCACCTCGTCGCCGAAGCGCTCGCGGTACGCCTTGAGCAGCGTCGGCAGGTAGTCGTCCTGCACGGTGAACGTCGCCCCCAGGTTGATGGTGCCGCCCAGCTGCTCCTTGCGCCGGTTCATCGCGTCGATGCCGTCGTCGAGGGAGCGCAGGCTGTCGCTCACGTAGCGGTAGAACTCGCTGCCGTTCGACGTCAGCCTGACGCTGCGGCCGTCGCGGCAGAACAGCGCAACGCCCAACTCCTTCTCCAGCGAGCTGATCGCGTCGGAGAGCGTGGGTTGGGCGATGTAGAGCTCTTTGGCCGCTCGCGTGTAGTGCTGCAGTTCGGCGAGCTTCTTGAAGTAGTAGAGCTGGGACAGGTTCATAGCGATGCTCCCCCGCGATCCCGACCGGTTGAAGAAGACGCTCGTCGGGGGCTCGCCGCAGCGAGCCCCCGATCAAGCCGAAGAGCTGTTCTAGCAGAGTATAGAGCCTATTCGGTCCACTGGCTCTTGAACTTCTTGGCGTTCGCGAACGTGTAGAAGCCGAGCAGAAGGATGAGGACCAGCAGCACCAAGCCGACGATGAACACGGCGTTGAAGCCGAAGCTGGAACCGATCCAAGCCCAGATCATCGATGCGAAAGCGGCGATCAGGTTGAACACGGTGCTCACGCGGGAGTAGATCACGGAGTAGTCGCGCGAACCGAACGACTGGCGCACGATGACCGGCACCAGCACGACGGCCGTGGCGTAGAACGCGCCGAAGATGAATGCGCCGCTGTACAGGATGTACTCGGAAGCAATGCCGAACCAGCAGAGCAGCACGCCGGCGACGCCGCAGACGAACGCGAACACCAAAGCGCCCTTGGCGTTGCGGTCGGCGACCACGCCCAGGATGAGCTTGAACAGCGCCTGGCCCACCATCATGACCGTGGTCATGACGCCGCCGACCACCAGCACGTCGAACGCGACGTCGGTGAGGGACTTCGTGTAGGTGGGGAACTGCATGGCGATGAGGACGGCGATGTTGATGAGGCCCGCGAACACGCACACGGAGTAGAACGCCGGGGTCTTCATGGCGGCCGCAGCGGACAGGCCGGTGGGCTTGGCCGGAGCCTGGCCGGCAACCACGGAGGCGCCGTACGGGGCCAGACCACAGTCCTCGGGCTTGCTGCGCACGCAGAACAGCGTGAACGGCAGCGAGGTGACCAAGGCGATGACGGCCCAGATCAGGTAGATGGTGTGGAAATCCATGCCGCCGGCGCGCAGGCCCGTGAACACGGCGGACCACACGGCGCCGCCGATGCCGGTGAACGCCATGCACAGACCGATGAACGTGCCCGCCTTGTCGGCGAACCAGCGGTTGATCAGCGTGGGGATGGCCAGCCACAGGATGGAGATCTCGCCCAGGCCCAGCAGCACGGCGGCCAGGTAGAACATCCAGATCTCGTTCGAAACGCTCATGAGCAGGAACGCGCCGCCCACCAAGCAGGCCGAAACGGACAGGATGATGCGGATGTCCACGGTCTGCAGCAGCTTGCCCATGAACGGCGAGGCGACGGTCATCGTCAGGTACATCACCGTGACGTACATGGCGAACGCCGTGGTCTCGACGCCCAGGCCCTCGGCGACGACCGGCTGGAACAGGCCCCACGTGGAAAAGCACAGGGCCGAGCACCCGAAGGTGATCATGATGCCCGTGAGAACGACGAGCATATGGCGCACGCTCATCTTCTCTTTCTTAGCTACGGTACTCAATTTGTCCTCCTAATTTTTCCGTCGTCCCCCTTCGTGGAATTGAGCGCGCACGAAAGGGAACGGCACCCCTGACACGGTCTGCTTAGAGCAGGCTCTCTAGCAGTCATTATTCCGCGCTGCTTGGCATGCGAGAATGGTCATAAAACCGGAACTGACCCGTAAACAGGTGACGCAATGGATAATATCGGACAATTGAGTAATAGTTTTGAGCAGATGCGCAGGACTATCTGGCAGGCCTGTCACCCAAACCACGAAAAAAGAGGGATGCCTGCCGACGTATGCGGCAGGCATCCCTGCAAACCTCGCTTGCGCGTTCGGCGAGGCGGCGTCAGTACTTCTCCATGATGAGCGGCGAGGCGATGTACACCATGATCTGGTCGGTGCCCTCCGCGATCTGGTTGCCGCGGCAATCCTGCCACAGCTGGCTCACCCGCGCGCCCTCCGTGTATCCCATGCCGCCGAGTATCTGCATGGCGCTCGATGCCACCTCGGTGGCGGCGTCGGGCACGTAGCGCTTCATGAGCGCCACCGACAGGCGCTCGTCGGGGCCGCCGTTGTCCACCGCCAACGCAGCCCGGTACAGCATGGAGCTCATATTGTAGATGCTCACTTCCATGTCGGTGAGCATCTGCTCGATCTGCTGGAAGCGGCCGATCTGCACGCCGAACGCCTTGCGGCTGCGCGCGTGCGCCACGGCGTCCTCCATGGCTGCGCGCGCCATGCCCAGCGACGACGCGCAGGTGAACACGCGGCCGAATTCCAGCAGGCGGAACAGCTGGCGGAAGCCTTCCTGACGTCCGTTCAGGCGATAGGCCGGCGACAGCTCCACGTTGTCGAACACGAGCGTGGCGAACGGCAGCATCGACTGGCCGATCTTGTTGATGGGGTACGCGCTCACACCCTTGAGGCCGCGCGGCAGCAGCCAGAACGTCATGGGCGGGTACTTCCCCGGCGCCTCGCAGTCGCGGTCGATGGCCGCCACCATGATATAAGGGGCGTACTCGCCGTTGTTCACGTAGGTCTTGCGCCCGTTCAGGATGAGGTGCTCGTCCACCGTGCGCGTGTACGTCTGCATGTTCATGGCGTCCGAGCCCGCCTCCGGCTCCGAGATGGCCAGCGCGAACAGCAGCCGGCCCGTCTCGCGGTAGTCCTTCAGCACGTCGGCGAACTCGCCTTCGTCGGCGAACTGCCGCACGATGGAGAGGTTGAACAGGTCGTTCTGAAACGGCAGCGTGGCGCCGGCGCACCTCGACAGCTCCTCGATGATGAGCGCCTGCGAGCACAGGCTGAACGTGCCGTCACCGTCCTCCAGCTCTTCGAGCCCGAAGTACAGATCCACGAACCCCTTCGCCACCTCGTCGGGAAGACCCTGGTCGCGACGCCATTGGTGCACGTGCTCGGGGGTGAACGTCTCCTCGCCGAAGGCGCGGAACGCTTGCACGAGCTTGCGCTGCTTGTCAGTCAATTCGAAATCCACGTGGTGCCTTCTTTCCTCCGAAACGCCCCAGCGCCCGCGTGCGTTCCCGCAGACCCTGCAGCGCTGCAATCAGGGATTACTTGTTACCAGTATACTGAGACAGCCCTACCGCATCACCCCCAAATCGGCCGAATTAACCAAAAGCATGGACGGAACCGTCGATTTGCACCCACACTGCCCGGCATATGGCCAACAAATCGGTGAACCTGTGAGTGAAACCCTCTGGGCATGACAAAAATAGTGAGCGACCATCAAGTATAAATAATTGTCCATGGCAACAAATATTAGAGTATGTGAGTATAACGACAGGAGAAAACCACCCACCATAAAGGAAAGGAGAACCGTCGTATGACCGTCACTGAGAAACTCAATGGCTACGGCCCGCTTGCGGGCATCAAAGTGGTCGAGATGTGCACGTACGTCGCAGCTCCCGCAACCGTCAGAGTATTGTCCGAAATGGGCGCCGAAGTTCTGAAGATCGAATCGTTCGACGGCGATATCCAGCGCACGCAAGGTCCGGGCTTCGGCTGCGATCTGACCGACACCGAGGATCCGACCATCGACCTCAACAACACCAACAAGAACTGGATCTCCCTCAACTTGAAATCCGAGGAAGGTCTGGCCATCGCGAAGAAGATGATCGGCGAAGCAGACATCTTCATGAACAACATGCGCACGGCCGCCCTGGAGAAGCTGGGCCTCGACTACCCCACGCTGTCCGCCGAGTTCCCCGGTCTTATCTGGGCTCAGATGCGCGGCTACGGCGAGTTCGGCGAGTTCGCACACTCCCCCGGCTACGACGCTGTGTGCTGGGCTGCCCGCGGCGGCGTCGCGGGTACCTTCTGCGAGAAGGGCACGTCGCCGGCCATTCCTCCCCAAGCGTTCGGCGATTACAACACCGCGACCATGATGGCCGCCGGCATCTTGGGAGCGCTGGTGAACAAGCTGCGCACGGGCAGGGGCGACAAAGTCGTCGTCAACCTGTACCACTCCGCCATCTGGGGCGGCAGCATCGCCGTGTGCGCGCAGCAGTTCGGTGCCGACTACCCGAAGACGCGCAAGGACGTGCCGAACCCGTTCAACAACACGTACAAGACCGCGGACGACAAGTGGATCTACATCTGCCAGCCGCAGCATAACCGCTATTACAACGACATGATGAAGATCATCGGCCGCGACGACCTGATCGACGATCCGCGCTACGCCACGGTTGAGAACCTCAAGGAAAAGCACCTGCAGCCGGAGCTCATCGAGATCCTCGAAGGCGGATTCGTCCAGAAAACGCTCGACGAGTGGCTGCCCATCCTGGCCGAATGGCAGGTGCCCAGCCAGAAGGTCTTCCGTTACACCGACATCGTCAAGGACGAGGAGGCGTACGTCAACGACGCTATCCGCAAGGTGAACTACCAGGCCTTCGGCGAGCGCGCGCTGCCTACCACCCCGATCCGCTACGCGAACTTCGGCGATCCCCCGGTGGTGCTGTCCAAGCCCATCGGCTACCACACCGCCGAGTACCTGCACAAGTACGGCTACACCGACGAGCAGATCGCCGAGATGGAAGCCGCCGGTGCCGTCAAGTGCTATCACGGCGAGGAAGTGCCGGACGTCATCTTCAAGTCCGAGCGCCAGCTCGCCGGCGAGGCTCCCTGCAACTGGTAGACCTCCGACCGCCAAAAGAACCGCAGCGGATTGCTGCGGTTCTTTTTTTTTGCGCCGGGCTCCGTCGCCGCTTTGGCTGAAGCGCCTGCGGCTACCCCAGGCGCTTCAGCAGCTCAACCATGTCCTCGCCCAGCTGGCGGGCGTAGGCGAACGCCGTCGCGTCGTCCTGGACGCGGCGCCAGCGGATGCGGCCCTCCTCGTCCAAACCGGCGAACTGGGACGCAGCCGTGCCGTTTGCCTTCACGGGCCCCTTCGGACGCGGATGAACGACCAGCATCTCATGAGCGGCGAAGAAGCGGTCCAGCACGCCGAGCGTCTCCTCGGCACCGCAGTCGACGAGCCCCGACGTGGTCACTGCTCCGCCCGCCTTGCCCTTGAGCGCGTTGGCGACCATATGCAGCGGGCGCGTGCGGTCGATGAACGTCTTGGTGCGCGCCGACACGTTCGCAAAGTAGTCCGGCGAGCCCACGATAATGCCGTCGGCGGCCTTCATCTTCGCCACGAGGCCGTCCATGTCGTCCAACAGCGTGCAGGCCGGCTTCGCCAAGCAGGCGTTGCACCCGATGCAGTAGCCGATGTCCAACCGGGCGAGCTCCACGAGCTCGGTTTCCGCGCCCGCGTTCTGCGCCGCGTCGAGCGCCGCTAGGAGCAGGGCGGCCGTCCCCTTGCCCGGCCGGTGGCTTCCGTTGATGGCCAGAATGCGCATGTTCTCGTCCTCTCTCTACATGCGAAGCGCCCCCGACCCGCAGAGCGGTCCGGGGGCGCCAAAACGCGGGCGCGTGCGCGCGCCGTGCGCCTTACAGGTTGTGGAACTGGTACTTCTCCGGGTTGTCCTTCACGTCCTGCTTGTTCTTCGGGTTCATCTTGCCGACGCCCATCTGACCGTCGTTCGTGTTGGAGGCCAGAACCTGGTTGCGGTTCTCCATCTTGACGACGTTCTCGAAGCTGGTGCCGTCGAGGGAGGCCTGCAGGCACTCCTTCGTGAGGCGCAGACCGAACGGGGCGGTGGCGTCGCACATCTGCTGAGCGAATGCCACGGCCTCTTCGACCACGTCGTCGTCGGCGACAACCTTGTTGGCGAAGCCCCACTCCAGCAGCTTCTCGGCACCGAAGCGGTTGGGGTTCATGAGGATCTCGCAGGCGCGGGCGTAGCCGACGATCTTCGGCAGGAAGAACGCGCCGCCCATGTCGGTGCCGGTGTAGCCGATGGACAGGTAGCCGGCGTTCATCTTGAACGACTCGCCCAGCACGCGCATGTCGCACGCGCAGGAGATGGACAGGCCGCCGCCCACGGCGTAGCCCTTGAGGGCGCCGATGATGGGCTGCTCGCAACGGCGCATGTTGATGATCTGGTCGGAGCACATGCGCTGCATGATGTAGAAGTCGCGCTGGATGCGGCCCATGTCCTCGGGCGGATCGAGCGCCAGGTCGTTCAGGTTGAAGCCGGCGCAGAAGGACTTGCCCTCGCCCGTCAGCACGATGACGCGGCAATCCTTGTCCATGCGCACCTTGATGAGGAAGTCGTTGAACTCGGCCATCTGGGCGTACGACATGGCGTTGAGGTTCGCGGCATCGTTGAAGCTGCACACGTACACCGGGCCGCGACGGTCGATGATGAGCTTCTCATAGTCGTACTCGAACTCCGGCAGATGGTAATCCTCTTGATACACGCTCATTGGCACTACCCCTTTCCCTGTGGTTTCATATCATTCGCTTCTTAGGCGCCGCGTCGGGGACGAGCGCTCGGCGAGGCCGTGTTCACGACCCTTCTTTATGATCGCCCCAACAACGCGATTAATCTACGGACAATAGACTGATACTGTCTAAGATATGAAATGCTCAGCCAACATATCCTTAATTTTGTCCTATTAATTGCAGAAAACGGGAACGAGAACCTTTGAGTCTCATGTTCCGATCAAAAAGATAACCTCATCCAGTCCTGCGCTGTCCATAATGAAATATATTCTATGATCAGGCTTTTTTTCTATCGATAGACTTTGGCTATCGACGCATAGGAAGTTCCTATCGGTATACCCACAAATACCGATCATCGACCATCATCTTCGGGTTTACAATAAATGGCACGAACCACGACGTGCGAGCATAGAGCATGTCGCCCGGCGCATCGCGTCAACGCGCTGAGCCGGACACGAGGGGGCCCGTCGAAGCGGGCAGCAGATCGAGTTCATGCGGAACATCCGGCGGGGGACGTCGGGTGAGAGAAGCGAGCTGTCATCAAGAGAGGACTCAGGGGCGATGATTACCGATCTCAAAATCAATGCGGAGAGAAAGCAATTCTACTACGAGAAAGGATACTGGACCGAGAAGACCCTCGGCGACGTATGGGCCGACCGCGTCGCCTCCCATCCGGAGCGCACGTACGTCAGCGACGACCAGGGATCGTCCTACACGTACGGCGAGATAGACGACAAGGCGGCGCGCCTGGCAGCATGGCTCGTCGAGCAAGGGGTGGCCCCCGGGGACGTGGTCACGTTCCAAATGCCTACGTGGGCGGAGTTCTGCATCGTCTATGTGGCAGCCCTCAAGGCCGGCGCGGTCATGCACCCTCTTCCGCGCAACTTCAACGACGCCGACCTCGTCTACGGCATGAACCTCGTGGGCTCGAGGGCGTTCATCTGCCCCACCAAAGTGGCGAAGGTCGACTTCGAGAGCCAGATTTTGAGCATCGTCGACCAGATACCGACGCTGGGACCTGTGGCGCTCGTGGACAAGGCGGCGCCGAAGCACTCCGAGCTGCCCACGGTCGCGGAGATATGCGCGCGCTATGAGCCAATTGAATTCCCCCCCCCCATCACGTCTGACGACGTAGCCTGCATCCTGTCCACGTCCGGCACCACGGGCAAGCCCAAAGCGGTGCTGTTCACGCATAACAACCTCATCTTCTCCGAGCGGTCGTTCGTAAAGGGTACCGAGCGAACGGCGGACGACGTCATGTTCATGGCATCCCCGCTCAACCACGCCACCGGGTTCTTCCACGGCCTCATCTCCCCCATGATCCTGGGCGGGCGCACGGTGCTGCAGCAGGACTTCCGTCCCGCGCAAGCCATCGAGCAGATGAACCGCGAGGGCTGCACCTGGTCGATGGGTGCGACGCCGTTCATCTACGACATGCTCAAGTGCATCGAGTTCGAGGACGGCCCGCGGTTCGAAACACTGCAGCTGTTCCTCTGCGGCGGCGCACCGGTGCCCGGCAACCTCGTGCAGTGCGCGCACGGCCACGGGGTCATGCTCGCCGAGATATACGGGTCGACGGAAAGCTGCCCCCACATCTTCGTGCCCCCCGCGAAATGCCTCGAATGGAACGGAGCCTGGTCGGGCATCCCCTTCCCCGGCATCGAGGTGCGCATCGTGGACGGCGACCGCAACGACGTGCCGCGCGGCGAGCAGGGCGAGGAGATCTCGCGCGGGCCGCACCAGTTCGTGGGCTACCTCAACGCCAAGGAGCGCACCGATCGCGCGCTCGACGACGACGGCTGGTTCTACAGCGGCGACCTCGGCTACATGGACGAAGAGGGGCGCATCCGCATCAACGGGCGCAAGAAGGAGATCATCATCCGCGGCGGCGAGAACATCTGCGCGCGCGAGATCGACGACGATCTGATGGGGTGCCCCGGCGTGGGCGAGACGGCCACCATCGGCATGCCCGACGAGCGCCTGGGCGAGCGCATCTGCACCTTCGCGGTGCCCGTCGACGAGCGTCGCCCCACCGTGGAGGACGTGACGGCCTACCTGGCCGAGAAGCACGTGGCCAAGCGCCTGTGGCCCGAGCGCATGGAGTACATCGACGAGATCCCGAAGACGGCCACCGGCAAGGTGAAGCGCTTCGAGCTGGCCAAGGAGCTGGCGAAGCGCATGGAGAACGAGTAGGGAAACAGAGAAACCGCAGACGATCCGAAGAAGGCCGGGGCAAGCGCCCCGGCCTTCTCGCATGCAGAGGCATCGACAGGGTGTCATCCTGAGCGGAGCGCGAGCGAATCGAAGGATGACACCCTGTCGCGCCTCCTGCGCTCAGGACGGCAGCTTGCCGGACTGCGCGAGGTATTCCAGCTGGGCTTGGATGTTGATGCGCGCGGCCGGATCGAGGCGCGCGTCCACGTCCTGGTACACGGCCTCGATGATGCGGTCGACGTCGAGCCCGGCGCCCGCCTCCGAGGCGGCGCGCACGCGCTCCAAGCGATCGAGGCGATGACGGTAGACCCGGTCGATGGCTTCGAGCGGATGATCGATAAGCGGCCCATGGGCCGTCAGCAGGCGCGCGACGTTGCGCTCGACGACCGTGGCGCGCAGACGCTCGAGGCTTTCCAGGTACGCCGCCAGGCTGCCATCGGGCCAGCAGATGAGCGTGGAGCTTTGCTTGAACAGCATATCCCCCGTCATGACGGACGCGTCGGAGGGCATGAGGAAGCCCACGAGATCGCTCGCATGCCCCGGCAACGGAACCGCTTCGAGGCGCGGCGCGCCGGCACCGAGATCGAGCGGCCCGTCGGGCAGCGTGCCGCTCCGGCGCGACAGCACCGGCGCTCCCGTCATCGCCGCGAAGCGCTCGGCGCCTTCCGCATGGTCGGCATGGTCGTGCGTCAGCAGGACGGCGGCCACCTCGTGCCCGTCCTCGGCGCAGGCGCGCTGCACGGCGCGCAGATGCGGCGCGCTGTCAGGGCCGGGATCCACCACGACGCACGCGGGCGAGCCCGGATCGGCCAGGATCCAGGTGTTCGTGCCGAGGTACGTGAGAGGCGACGGGTTGTCGGCGAGGATCACGCGCGCATGAGCCGACACGCGCCGGCTTCCCCACGAAGCCCGACCCGTCGCGACGACGGGGCGCTGCATCACGGCAGCCTGCATGTCAGCACCGCCCTTCCCCCTTCGCGCACGGCGGGTTCCAGCATCACGCGGCCCGTCTCCTCCACGCCTGCCGCGAACGACTCCACGCCGGGCGCATGCAGGAGGTGCGCCAGGTTGTAGGCCGTCGGCGGCACGAGGCGCACTAAACCCTGCGCGGCGCGGTCGAACATGGCCTGCGGATCCACCCATCCGGCACGATCGGCCTCGCTGGTGCGGCTGTCGGGCTCCTGCCCTGTGGGCGCGAGCGCGGCGAAAAAGTAGGTGTCGTAGCGGCGCGGCTCGAACTCCGGCGTCAGCCAATGCGAACGCAAGCCCAGCAGATCGGCGCGCAAGGCGAGGCCGTGGCGCTTCAGCACGTCGGCGAGCGAGGTCTCGTGGGATACGAGCCGGCGGCGCTCCTCGGCCCATGCGGGCTCGGAGGCGTCCAGCGAGCAGACGCCGCGCTCGTCGCCGGCCAGCAGCACGCCGCACTCCTCGAACAGCTCGCGGGCGGCCGCCGTCACCACGCGGCGCGCCACGTCGGCGCTGGTGCCCATGCGACGCGCCCAAACCTCCTCGTCGGGGCCGATCCACGAGCACCGCGCGCCGTCGTCGGCGGGATCCACGCCCCCGCCCGGGAACACCACGGCCTCCGGCACGAACGCCATCGTCGCCGCCCGGCGCAGCATGAACACCTCGCGCGGGCTGCGCACCAGCATTACCGTGGCCGCCAGCCGCGGCACGGCCGGAGCCGTCCCTGCGGCGCAGAACCCCTCGTAGGCGCGGGCCAGCTGCTCGCTCATCGGCACTTCGAGCATCTCGCCCGACCTCCACGCGTTCATAGCCCCGCCTCCTTGCGCATGCATACCATCCAGCTCGGTTCGCCCCTTCCGCGCGACGCGCGGAAGGAGTTTTCCTCATGGTATCACCGCGACAGAGCCAGCGCGTCGGACAACAGCTCGGCGATGTCCCGTACCGGCAGGGCATCGTCCTGGGACGCCAGGCCGTCTTCCAGCATGGACAGGCAGAACGGGCAGGCGGTGGCCACGGCGTCCGCACCGGTGTCGCGCGCCTGCTCGGCGCGCAGGACGTTCATGCGCCGCCCCTCGCGCTCCTCGAGCCACATGCGCCCGCCGCCCGCGCCGCAGCAGAAGCTCTTCTCGCGCGTCCGCTCCATCTCCACCACCTGGGCGCCGCACGCCTTCACCACCGCACGCGGCTCGTCGTACACGTCGGCGTAGCGTCCCAGGTAGCACGAGTCGTGGTACGTGACGCGCTCGAACGCCGCCTGCGCGCCCGCCCGCTCCGCGCCCGGCAGCCTCCCTTCGGCCACGAGCCTCTCGAGCAGCTGCGCGTGCCGCACCACTTCGAACCGGCCGCCAAGCTGCGGGTAATCGCGCTCCAGCGCCTGGGCGCAGTGCGGGCACTGCACGATGATCTTCTTCGCGCCGTAGGCGTTCAGCGTCTCGATGTTCTCGGTGGCAAGCTGGTAGTACAGAAACTCGTTGCCCATGCGCCGCGCCGCGTCGCCGCAGCACTTCTCCTCCGGGCCGATGACGGCGAAGTCCACGCCCGCATGCCTCAGCAGCGCCACGAGGGCGCGCGACACCTTGCGGTTGCGCGCGTCGTACGCTCCCGAGCAGCCAGGCCAGTACACGTACTCCGCCTGCGGACGGTCGGCCAGCGTGGGCACGTCGAGCCCCTCCGCCCATGCCATGCGGCTCTGCCACCCCAAGCCCCACGGGTTGCCGTTCGTCTCGAGGTTGCGGAAGGCCGCCTTAGCCTCCGACGGGAACGCGCTTTCCATCGACACCTGGTAGGTGCGCATGCCCACCACCTTCGGCACGTGCTCCAGCAGCGCCGGGCACGCCTCCATGCACGCGCCGCACGTAGTGCACGACCACAGCGCCTCGGGCGCGACCACGTCGCCCACGAGCGCCTTGTCCAGCACGGCCCGCTGCTCCTCGGTCGGCTCGAACGCTTCGCCCGCCGCTTCGGCCCGACGCTCGGCGCGCACGAGCGGCCCGCGCTCCCCCAGATGGGCGTCGAGCGCCTGCATCAGGTCCTTCGGCGACAGCGGCTTGCCGCTTCCGTGCGCAGGGCACACCGTTTCGCAGCGGCCGCAGCGCACGCACGCCTCGGCGTCCAGCAGGTCCTTCCATGTGAAGTCCTCCAGCTTTCCCACGCCGAACTCTTCCAGCTCCTCGTCCTCGAGGTCGACGTAGGACAGCGTCCCCTTCGGCTCAAGCGGACGGCAGTACACGGTGGCCGGGACCAGCAGCACGTGCACGAGCTTCGAGTACATCCAGTACGCCAGGATCCCGAAGGCGATGGCCATATGGAACCACCATAGAACCTGGTGCGCCGTCGACACCTGGGCGGCGCTCAAGCCTGCGAACAGCGGCGCGAACAGATTGCCGATGGGCGACCACGCGGCCCACGGATCGTTCGTACCCACGATGCGCAGCCCCTCCACGACGAAGCCCGTGACGCCGATGACCAGCAGCCATGCCAGCACAACGATGTCGGCCGGCTTCGTCTCGAGCGACGGGTTCCTGCCGGCCGCCCGCCGCACGATGCAGGCGACCATCGCGATGCAGAACGCCAACCCCGCGATATCGGTGCCGAGCGCCAGCACGTACAGGTAGTAGTCGCCCTTGGCGATGTCGAGCCCCAGGTCCACCTGCACCGCATAGCTCGCCGTGGCCACCACCATGACGGCCATGCCCACGTACATCCCGAGGTGCGCGATGCCGACGCCCCGCTCCTTCACGACGGTGACCTGCAAGAGCGCGTCCACGAACGCGCCCTTCAAGCGCTCGAGCGGGCGATCGCCGCGCTCAAGCGGTCGGCCGATCTTCCACAGGCGGTAGCGCCGCCAGAAGAAGTACGCGGCGACGACCAGCACCAACAGGAAGCAGGGGTACACGAGCCACGACCCCTCGATGTTCCACAGCGCCTCGCGCGAAGGCGTCGCCGCATCCATGCTAGGACGCCTTGCCCGCGCGGAAGGCCTCGGTCAGAAGAGGCACCGCCTCGAACAGGTCGGCCACGATGCCGTAGTCGGCCACCTTGAAGATGTCGGCCTGCGGGTCGTTGTTCACGGCCACGATGCACTTCGACGCCGCCGCGCCCGCCATATGCTGGATGGAGCCCGAGATGCCGCAGGCTATGTAGAGCGAAGGCGCGACGGTCTTGCCCGTCTGTCCCACTTGGAACTGGATATCGGTCCAGCCCTCGTCCACCGCGGGGCGCGAAGCGCCTACGGCGGCGCCCAGCACGTCGGCCAGCTCCTCCACGAGCGCGAATCCCTCCGCGCCCTTCGTGCCGCGCCCGCCCGACACCACGATGTCGGCCTCGGTCAGCTCCACGCGGCCCGACGCCCGGCGCACCACGTCGGCCACCGTCTGGCGCACGTCGCCGAACCCGTCGACGTGCTGCATGAGCACCGGAGCCGTGCGACCCTCGACGGGCGCGTCCGGTTCGAACGCCTTCGGGCGCACGGTGACCACCATTGGCCGCGCATCGGCGGCGAACGCCACGTCCGCGAGCACCTTGCCCGAGTACGGCTCGCGCGTGAACACGAAGCCTTCCTGCGCGTCGGCCTCGATGCCCACCACGTCGGCGACGAAGCCGGTGCCCAGGCGCTGCGCGAGCACGGGAGCCACGTCGAGCCCGGTGGCTCCGTCGGCGAGCAGCAGCGCCTCGGGCTGCCGTTGCGTGATCAGCGTCTCCAGCGCTGCGGCGTAGGCGTCGGTGGTGTAGGGATCCAGCGCCGGATCGTCCAGCACGAGCACGGCGTCGGCTCCCGCCGCGCCGAGCGGGTCGAGATCGACCTCGCCCAGCCCGCTGCCCAGCACGACGGCCGACACGTCCCCTCCGGCCTCTTCCGCCATTCGGCGGGCGGCAGCCAACATCTCGAACGTCACGCGCGGAAACGTCCCGTGCTTCGGCTCCGCGTATACCCATACTTCTGCCATGGATGCTCTCCCTTCCCGTCCTACCAGACCTTGGCTTCGGTTTCCAGCAGCTCCACCGTGGCGGCCACCGCTTCGGCGACCGTCTCGCCTTCCACGATGCGACCGCCCTGGCGCGCGGGCTTGGGGCGGTAGCGCACCACGCGCGTGCGGCGCGCCCGAGGATCGACGAGCGCGTCCTCTATGCCGAGGTCGGCCAACGTCCATACGGTGACGGGCTTCTTCTTCGACTGCATGATGGCGCGCACATTGGGATAGCGAGGCTCGGCCAGCCCCTGCTGCGCCGTGATCACGGCCGGCAATGCAACGTCCACCACGGCCACCCCGTCGTCGATCTCGCGGGTGGCGTGCGCGACGCCCGCCGCAGGGTCGACGTCGAGCGCCGTGACCACCTGCACGCACGGCAGGCCGCGCAGTTCCGACAAGCGCGGCATCGTCTGCGCGCCCGCCGTGTCGGCCGACTTGCAGCCGCCCAGCACGAGATCGGCCGGCACGCGTTCCAGCGCGGCGGCCAGCACGCGCGCCTTGACGGCAGCGTCCGCCTCGGCGAGCGCCGCGTCGTCGACCAGGTAACCCGCCGACGCCCCCATCGACAGCGCATGGCGCACCGCCGGCACGGCCTCGTCGCCGCCGACGCACACGACGGACACGTCGCCGCCGTGCTCCTCCGCCAGCTGCACGGCCCGCTCCACGGCGAACTCGCTGTACGGGTCGATGACGAGCGTCTGCCCCTCCGTGAGCGCCCGCCCTTCGGCGTCGACGCCCACCTCCGCTTCGGTGTCGACGGTTTGCTTGATGCAGACTGCGATGTCCATAGCCGCTGCCCTCCTCGCTTTCGCGTGCGCCGCCCTGCGACGCCGCACTCCTCCTAGTATTCCTTCAGCACCGATTTCGCGATAAGCGAGCGCTGCACCTGGCTCGTGCCCTCGACGATGGTGAACGACTTCGCGTCGCGGTAGTAGCGCTCCACCGGATAATCCTTGCACAGGCCGTAGCCGCCGAATATCTGCACGGCCGTCTCAGCCGCTTTCACCGCCGCCTCCGAGCAGTACACCTTCGCCACCGACGCCGTCTTCATCATCGTCTGGATGTCGCCGCCGAACGCCGATGCCGCCTGGTCCAACAGCAAGCGGGACGCTTCCAGCGTGATCTCCATATCGGCCAGCATGAAGCGGATGGCCTGCAAGTCCGCGATATGCTTTCCGAACTGGATGCGCTCCTTCGCATAGGCGGCCGCGGCCGCGAGCGAGGCGGCCGTCACGCCGGTGGCCAGCGCCGCCACGGCCAAGCGGCCGCGGTTCAGCGTGTGGTGCGCGATGGCGAACCCGTCGCCCACCTCGCCCACCACGGCTTCGGGTCCCACGTGCATGTTCTCGAAGTACAGCTGGGAGGTCACTGAGCCGCGCAAGCCCATCTTGTCCTCCTTGCGGCCGATCACGAGGCCGGGCGTGTCGCGGTGCACGATGAAGCACGACGGCTTCGACTGCCCGTCCTCCACCACGCGCGCGAACACGGTGAACCAGTCGCCCACCGCTCCGTTCGTGATGAATATCTTGCCGCCGTTGATGGTGTAGCCATCGCCGTCGGGCAACGCCGTCGTGGAGATGGCGGAGATGTCCGAGCCGGCGTTCGGCTCGGTCAGCGCGAAGCAGATCTTCGCCTCGCCAGCCGCCAGCGCGGGAAGGATGGCACGTTGCTGCTCGGCGGATCCCGAGAACACGAGCGCGTCGGACCCGATGGCCGATATGAGGATCATGAGCGCCACGGCCGGCGATTCGCGCGCGATGCGCTCGATCACCTGCACCCAGCAGTGCATGCTCACTTCCACGCCGCCGTGCTCCTCGCCGTAGGCGAGCGCGAACAGCCCCTGCTCCACGAACAGCTCGTAGATGTCCTGGGGAAACTCGTCCTCTTCGTCGATGGCAGCCGCACGCTCGGCCACCACGTCGACGCACAGGTCGTCCACCATAGAAAGGATCATGCGTTCCTCTTGCGTCAGCTCGTACATGCAGCCCCTTCCCCGCGCGAAACGGCCGCCGCACCCGGAAGGGGCGGCGATCCATTCCTATTTCCTATTGATTCCCCTTTAAATAATAGGTTCCGTCTATCGCTTGCCTACGGTCAAAACGACCTCCCTGGGCATATAGACTGGTCAAACGAGTTTGTTTGTTGGCCTTCATGTCATCCAACTCGTCGATTTCGCAAGAACTCGACGGTTCATCACACCTGCGGAATTCAAAACCGCACACTCGCGGCAAAATAGCCGGTCAATCCGCGCCGACGCTGCTCTATGATCTTTACAGCAAGAAACCCCGCGCGAAGGAGCATCCCATGGCCGGATCGGTACGGCAGATCATAGAAGTCCCCTGCACCGTCGAGGCGCTCGAGCGCTCGGAGGCGCTTTCGCAGCTCGCACCCGAAGCGTTGACCGCGCTCGGCGCGGAATCGATCGACGGCGACGCCCTCGGCGTCGAGGCGGCGGCCCGCGTGGACGCCGCAATCGAGGCGTGCCTGGCGGCCTACGACCCTCGGGGCGTGTACAAGCTGTTCAACCCCGCCATCTGCACGCTGCCGCCCGAGTACTCGGAGCCGGCCATCAAGCTGGTGGGCACCATGATGATGTTCCACGGCCAAAGCGTCTACGAGCGCCTGCGCCGCGCTGCGCACTGCGCGCTCATGGCCGTGACCATCGGCCCCGACAACCCCGCCGCGCTGCCCGCCGACGCCGACGAGCTCGACCGCGCGCTGGCCGACGCCTGCGCCCGAGCGCTCGTGGAAAGCGCGGCCGACCACGTGAACGCCGCCATCGTGGCCGCGGCTATGGAAGAGGGCCTCTACACCGACGATCGCCTGAGCCCCGGCATGGGCGACTTCCCGCTGGACACGCGCTCGCAGTTCGTGTTCTACACGCAATCCGAGAAGCGCCTGGGTCTGAAGCTGGGCAAGGACGGCGTCTTCGAGCCGCGCTACAGCACGGTGGGCGTCATCGGGCTGGTACTGGTGCGGGGCATCCCCCACATCAGCTTGGAATTCCTTTCCACCACCGCCAGCGTCCTGAAAGGCACCGACGGCATCCTGCCCGCTATCCTCAACACGTTATATGTCATCCTGCTCACCCTGCTCATCGTCCTTCCGCTGGGCGTGGGCGCGGCGGTCTACCTGACCGAGTATGCCTCCAACCGGCGGCTCATCGAGGTCATCGAGTTCACCAACGAAACGCTGGCGGGCATCCCCAGCATCATCTACGGTCTGGTGGGTATGCTGGTGTTCAGTCAGGCGCTGGGCTTCCAGACCTGTCTGCTGTCCGGTTCGCTCACGCTGGTGGTCATGAACCTGCCCACCATCATCCGCACCACGCAGGAATCCCTCAAGACGGTGCCGCAGGGCTACCGGGAGGGTGCCATGGGCTTGGGTGCAGGCAAGTGGCACATCAT
>OLOJ01001112.1_pt1 | contig 26039 bp, 33 predicted proteins | sample 1672251 | NCBI WGS metagenome assembly OLOJ01 (sample SAMEA3136664, study PRJEB25190) | human gut metagenome | biome: human gut; feature: human-associated habitat; material: faeces | place: Austria | collected 2013 | reverse complement strand
AAGAATCGTATCTGTTGCAATAGAAGTTTTACCTGTCTGACGGTCACCGATGATCAATTCACGCTGACCACGGCCGATTGGAAACAGGTACATTGGCAATGCCATCCCCATCCGTATATCGCTGTGATATCGCTGGGGGATACAGTTGTCAGCCGTTCATCCCACATCACAACAGGCAGACCTGTTCGTCTCTCCAGCGTTTCTTTCAGCTCCAGAGATTTCTCAGCCCTGTCTCCCAGTGTATTATTCATATTCTTCGGTAAACCAAGTACGATTTTTTCTACCTGATACTGTGCAATCAATTCTTCAATTCTTGCCAGCGTCTGGCGCATCTTGTTTTCTGATTTTCTGCGGATGATTTCCACACCCTGGGCAGTAAAACCAAGGGGGTCGCTTACTGCGACTCCCACTGTCTTTGAGCCGTAATCAAGTCCTAGAATTCTCATCAGCGATTCTCCCAGGATCTGTTTTTAATATACTCTTTCAGAAGTTCTTCTACCAGTTCATCACGTTCCACTTTCATGATCATACTTCTGGCACCCTTGTAACTGGTGATATACGTAGGATCTCCGGACATAATATAACCTACAATCTGGTTAACCGGGTTATAACCCTTCTCTTCCATCGCTGTGTATACCACATCCAGGACTTCTTTCACCTGTACTTCCGGCTCTGTTTTCACTTTAAAATACTGTGTATTGCTTAAATTTGCCATTTTTTCACGTCCTCGACTATACTTGATATCTATTCTATTCTAATACAGAAGATGCAAAAATTCAATCAAGTTTACAGTTTTTTTAAACTTTCCATTGCTATTTATCAGTTTTGTAACATTCTGCCGATTACTGTTATTCTGCCGGATCACCGATTTATTCCACATAACTTTGCTATTCTGCAAGAATGAGATCCTGGCCGATGATGTTTTGCAGTTGTACCATAACACGTTTATTTTCCAGATTTTCTTCTGATATTACCGCAACTTTCAGGTATTCCATCGTATGCCCCGTCCAGTAGGTCTGACCCTGAATCTTCTGTTGTTCTTCAAACAAAACTTCTTTTTTCTTTCCCAAAAACTGCTCCATATATTCTCTCTGGCGTTCTTGTCCGAGAGCGATCAAAACTCTGCTTCTTTCTTTTTTTATCTGTTCCGGAAGCTGATCCGGCATGACTGCTGCTTTCGTTCCTTCTCTCTTCGAATACGGGAAAATATGTGTCTCATAAAAATGAATACTGTCCACAAAACTGCGGCTTTCCTCAAATTCTTCTTCTGTTTCTCCCGGAAATCCTGTGATCACATCGGTAGTCAGTGCCGGTGCCGGATAATATTTCCTTAGGATTTCACATTTTTCCCGATACTCCTGCGCTGTGTACCGTCGATTCATTCGCTTCAGTGTAGCAGTACATCCGCTTTGCAGTGACAGATGAAAATGCGGACAGATTTTCTTTGATTCTTTCATAACCTCAATCAGTTCATCCGACAGATCCTTTGGATGAGAGGTCATAAAACGGATCCGCTTCAGGCCTTCTACCTTTTCTGCTTCTCTTAAAAGAGCTGCAAAAGTCATCGGCTGCTCCAGATTTTTGCCGTAAGAATTGACATTCTGTCCAAGAAGCATCACTTCCACAACGCCATCTGCAACCAGTTTTTCAATCTCACGAAGGATATCCTTCGGCTCACGGCTTCTCTCACGTCCTCTGACATATGGAACGATACAGTAACTGCAGAAATTGTTGCAGCCAAACATAATATTGACACCGGATTTGAACGGATATTTTCGCTCCACCGGAAGCTCCTCTACAATCTGCGTGGTATCTTTCCAGATATCGATCACCATACGTTCAGAGATCAGTCTGGTGTAGATCAGCTCTGCAAACTTAAAAATATTGTGTGTTCCAAAAATCAGATCCACGAAACGGTAGCTCTTTTTCAGTTTTTCTACAACTTCCGGCTCCTGCATCATACAGCCGCACAGACCGATCAGCATATGCGGATTTTTCTTTTTCATGCTGTTTAAAGCTCCGAGTCGTCCGTAAACTCGCTGATTTGCATTCTCACGGACCGTACAGGTATTGTAGATCACAAAATCTGCATGTTCGTCTTCTGTCATTACATAACCGATCTTCTCCAGAATACCGATCAGCTTTTCACTGTCCCTCGCATTCATCTGACAGCCAAAGGTCACCGTGCACGCAGTCAGCGGACGTCCCAGTTCTTCTGCTTTCTGTTTCAGGATGGCACGGGCTTTTTTCATAAAATAATACTGTCTCTGCGGTTCTTCCTGTGGCTCCGGACCATTCTCGTCAATGTTCTCTAATATCTTTTCGAATTCTTCGTTGTTTGTCACTAATTTTCTTCCCTTCTATAATTGCAATAACTTTTTCTAATATAACATACGATATTGCAAAAAGCAACGGAAAGGTCTGCTATACTCTTCTGATTTGCCGTGCTCCAGTCTGCCAGCTTCTGAAAGAAGTACATCGGCAGAAAAATGATTGCTGCTGCCAGAACCAATCTTCCAATATCAAGATCCATATTACAAATCATATACCTGATCATCTCATCTACTCCAATGCAAACATTTTAATTTCTTAAAAATATCTCCCGTCAATTCAACTGCTTTTTCCGTTAAATTTTCTCAGCGTATAACAAACGAACATCTGTTAAACAGATGCCCGTTTGTTATATCATGCTTTACTTTTATCTGATTACTGCTCAGTATATTTTCTGTCTTTCCAGATAAGATACCATGCGATTTTTGCCAATCCAATGGCAATGAAAAATATACCTAATTTTCTTAACATATCTTTCTATTCCTCCGCTCTTGCTTCCAGGTATTGGCATTATCTATTCCCGTTATCTTTTAACGCACCTGACCGTTTCCATAGATAATGTACTTCGTGGTCGTCAGTGCCGTAAGCCCCATCGGTCCTCTTGCATGGAGTTTCTGTGTACTGATCCCGATCTCAGCCCCAAAGCCAAATTCAAAGCCATCGGTAAATCTTGTGGAGGCATTGACATAGACAGCTGCTGCATCCACTTCTTCAAGAAATTTCTGAGCATTTGCATAATCTCTTGTGATGATCGCCTCGGAATGTCCGGTGTTATAGCGGTTGATATGTGCGATTGCTTCGTCGATGGAAGAAACGGTCTTAACGGAGAGGATATAATCGAGATATTCTTTTCCCCAGTCACTCTCCACAGCCGGAACGATGCCGGAAACGCTTTCCTGTACCTGTTCATCGCCACGGATCTCAACTGATTTTTCATCCAGTTTTGCCTTTAACAGCGGCATCAGTGCTTTTTCCACTTTTTCATGTACCACCAGTGATTCACAGGCATTGCAGACCCCGATCCGCTGTGTCTTTGCATTGAAGATGATATTGACGGCCATGTCAAGATCTGCACTTTCATCGACATAAATATGGCAGTTCCCTGTTCCGGTCTCGATCACCGGAACGGTACTGTTCTCCACAACAGCACGGATCAGTCCCGCACCGCCTCTTGGGATCAGAACATCCAGAAAATCTTTCCGCTTCATCAATGCCGTTGTGACGGCACGGTCGGTATCCTCGATCAGCTGGATCGCATCCTCATCCACTTTGCACGCTCTTAAAGCTTCACGGATCACTTTTACAATGGCAATGTTGGAATGCATCGCATCGCTTCCGCCTTTCAACACGACCACATTTCCTGTTTTAAAGCAGAGTCCGAAGGCATCTGCCGTCACATTCGGTCTGGATTCGTAAATAATGCCAACCACGCCAAGCGGAACACGTTTCTGACCGATCAGCAGTCCGTTCGGGCGTTTTTTCATAGAAAACACTTCCCCGATCGGGTCTTCCAGCCCTGCGATCTGTATGAGTCCTTCTGCCATCTGGGCAATGCGGTCTTTGGTCAGCAGAAGACGGTCCAGAAGTCCCTGATGCATCCCGGCTTCTTTTCCGGCCTGCATATCTTTTTCATTTTCTGCGATCAGATAATCTGCTTTCTCATTCAATGCATTTGCAACTGCTTCCAGTGCCTGATTCTTTTTTGTTGTCCCAAGCAACTGCATATGCGGCTTCGCAGCCATCGCATACATTCCAATCTCGTCCAGTGTTCGCTTCATTGACAAATCCTCCTTTTTATTTTCCATAAATCATCGTTGGTGTGATCAGCATCTGCGGGCAGATATCATACACATCTGACGGAACCGTTTCTACGATCTGAAAATCCAGTGCCATGGCAACGGTAGCATGCTGTGTATGTCTGCTTAAATAGCGGTCATAAAATCCCTTTCCATATCCGCAGCGGTGGCGATCTTTATCAAATGCCACACCCGGCACCAGAAACAGTGCCGTCTCATCTGCCGCTTCTTTCAGATTTCTCGTCTCATCCGGTTCCGGTATATTAAAATATCCCGGAGCCACATCATCATAAGAATGAATGTAAAAATATCGCATATCCTCACCGAAAACTTTTGGTGCTGCCACTTTTTTTCCAAGTCTCCATGCTTCTTCAATGATCGGTCTGGTTGATGCTTCTTTGTTGTAATCCATATACACATAAATACAGGAAGCATCCTGAAACTGCGGCAGTGCAAAAATCTTCCCGGCAATCAGAGAACTCTGCTGCTGCACAAATGCTTCACTTGTTTTTGCCCGCTGTGCAAAAACCTGTTTTCTAATGTCCTTTTTTTCCATATTTTTCACCAAGATTTGTAATGCTTCCATCCAGTTCCTGAATATTGATATTGTTCAGCTGTCCGCGAAGGTTTGCCCGGACTGCTTCAATATATTCTCTTCTCAGCACATCGCGTTCTTTTGTCTCGGCACTTGTCAGTCCTTCTGCTTTTGCTTTTCTGGCAAGTTCATTGATTCTTGCTAATTTTTTATCCGTTATCATACTATATTTCTCCTTATTTTATGATGTGGGTGTCAAAAGTCCCCAACTATGATGCCAGAGTCAACTTGCACATTCCCGGCATTATAACATTTTTTCCAGATAATCCATCAGATAAAACTCATCTTTTTTGTGAGAAAGAAAAAGGGTACCGCAGTCCTGTCCTTCGATCACACGATGGATATTTCGGAAATCTTCTCCATTTGCAATGACCATATCCGTGCCTGCTGCGGAAGCGAGCTTTGCCGCTGTCAATTTCGATGCCATACCGCCGGTGCCGACATCGCTTGTAGATGTGCTCTTTCCCATTTTCAGCAAATGGTCATCCAGTTTTTCTACTACATGGATTAATTCCGCATTTGGATTGCTGTTCGGATCATCCGTAAACAGACCGTCAATATCCGACAGCAGGAGCAGCAGATCTGCATCGATCAATGCCGCTACGATCGCAGAAAGCGTATCATTATCACCAAACTGCATCTCATACGTGGAAACCGTATCGTTTTCATTTACAATCGGAATCGCCCCTAATTTTAACAGTTCCTGAAAGGTATTCAGTGCATTAAAACGACTCAGATTGTCCATAACGGTACGTTTGGTCATCAGGATCTGTGCTGCCAGCTGATTGTATTCCGAAAAAAGCTTCTGATAGATCATCATCAGTCTGGCCTGTCCAATTGCAGCACATGCCTGTTTTTCTTTTGTCTCACTTGGTCGGTGTCCGAGACCTGCAGCTCTTCTTCCGACCGCAATCGCCCCCGATGATACCACAATCACATCTTTGCCCATATTATGGAGATCACTGATCTCACGCACCAGAACTTCCAGTTTCGTAAGGTTCAACGCCCCTGTCTCCGGGTGAGTCAGGGACGAAGAACCAATCTTTATCACAATTCGCTTTTTATCTTTTAATATTTCTCTGATACTGCTGTTCATGTTTTCCTCCTGAAGTATCATCCATCTGCTGCTCGTCTGCAGATCATTTTCCATGCTATCTTACACCATTTTGTCAGGTACGTCCAGAGGTCAATTGCCCGGATAAAACAGGAAAAAGCGGAAATACTGAAAAAAAGGAGATGAAAAAGATCATGAAACATCGGCCTATTTATTTTGCGGCAGCATTTCTCTTACTTCTTCTGATTTGCACCGCCTACAATTTAAGCTATCACTATATCACCGGAAATCCGCCTTCCGCCGAAAAATCTGCTGATCATGAAAGTGAAACCATACGCTCTGCTCCGGCAAATGCCGGGAATCCGCATCCGGTATATCAATATTATCTTACAGAAGAACAGGGCTGCGTCTCAATTTATCTGGATGATAAAGAAACGTTGTACGAAAACACCAGCATCCGCTTAAGCAGCCTGCCGGACGCTCTGAAAACAGAAATCAAAAACGGAAAATATATCCGGACCGAAAAAGAACTTTATGATTTTCTGGAAAATTACAGCAGTTAGAAAACAGGTCGTGAACATCAAAGCTCACGGCCTGTTTTTACACATGACTGCTATTACAGTATATTCAGCCGAATCAGAATATCTGCCAGCAGATCACCTTTTGGAAGTCTGCGGATCTCACGCTCCAGGATACCGCCAAGTTTTACAAGACAGATACCATAGACAACAGCTCCCACGCATACCGCCAGGATCGTTGAGATCGTATTTCCGGCAAACAGATTGAACACTCTGTGTACCAGATATGCGGCAATGCCCATCACACCGGCCGCGATCACCGGAACCAGGAAGGTCTTTTTAATCTCCTGGCGATAGTGCAGTTTTTTGCGAATGGAACGTGCATTGAGCAGACAGATGATCAGTCCGAAAATAATGTTTGCATAGACTACTCCATAAATGTTCCATTTAAACTTTACAACAAACAGAACTAAAAATCCAAGATGGATCGCCACGGCTGTCGCTGCATGCACAAGCGGTGCCTGCATCTCACCAAGTCCCTGTAAAATACCGGTGGTAAGCGTAGACAGTGCCAGAAGGACGGTCAGAAGTGCTCCGCTTTGCATAATGCCTGCCGCAAGGGCCAGACTGTCGTTGTTTCCGTAGAGCATCATCATGATTGGTCTTGCCAGTGCCGCCATACCGACTGCACACGGGATTGTAAATACCATGGTATAGCGGATCGTATCGCGGGTCCGAAGTCCGGCTTCCCGTAAATCATTGTTCGCCATCGCCTCTGTCAGAGCCGGTACAACCGAAGGTGCCAGACAGGATGCGATCGACAGCGGGACGTTCATCAACACGCGGAATTTACCGCTGTAGATGCCCCAGACGGTTGCATACTGTTTCTGGGTAAATCCCATGCCTGCCAGAATGTGGTTGAACACGCCCTGGTCGATGATCGTGCTGATATTATATACCAGCGTACTGAGCACGATTGGAAGAATAGTGTAAGTAATCGCACGGTAAATGGCACGGTCAGATTCTCTTCTTCTTGTTTTGTCCTTTTTCATGCGGCGTTTGAAACCGTTACGATAGCCAAGATAGATCACTATCATAAACAGCAGTGCCACACCGACGCTGGCGACCGTTCCAAATGTACCTCCTGCTGCTGCAAGTGCGGTTCCAAGCTCCGCATCGCCTTTTTTCTCACCAAGCTTCAGGCCGTACTGCAGCATCACATAAGCACCGGCTACCGAAACGATGGCATTGATGATCTGCTCAATGATCTGCGACACCGCTGTCGGGACCATCGTACCGTGTCCCTGGAAGAATCCACGCAGTACACCGGTCAGTGCAAAAAGAAAGATCGCCGGTGCAAGGACACGAAGTGCATAGCTTGCAAGCTCCACCCCCATCACATACTTGGTGATCACACCGCCAAGCAGGAAAGTCAGAATGGAAAGAATACCGCCTGTCACGGCCGCAAAACGCAGGGAACAGATCAGAACCTTGTAGGAATTTTTCACTTCTCCTGCATACTCCCGCTCTGCTACCAGCCTGGATACAGCAAGCGGAAGGCTGAAAGAAGAAATCATCAGGATAATAGTATAAATCTCATTTGCGGTAGAATAATAACCGTTTCCGTCATCCCCCAAAATGTGAGTGAGCGGAATACGGTAGATCATACCGATTGCTTTTGCGACAAAGGAGGCGATTACAAGAATCGTCCCCTGTGCCAGAAAATTTGTTTTGCTTGAACTCTTTTTACTCATATTTTATCATACCTCTTTGTTCCCGCGGGCAGCGAACCAGGCAGACGCACCTGCGACGGGGTATATTTTCTGTATTTTTTTATTCGATCACGATCTGGTCTTCTTTTGTATCATAAACAACACATACCCAGGTCTTTCCCTGATTGATGGTAATCTCATTTCCATCTTCATCAAAATAACGTGCCGGACTCTCAATATCATCCTTGGTCCAGGTACATTTTTCGTAAGTTCCCTTTGTGAAGACATACGCGGTACCACCTTTTTCTGCCTCAATGGCAAGGTATCCGTGATCATCCAGCGGATAACATTCGCAAAGCTGGAAAATGACATTATCGTATTTCAGCTGATCTCCGGTCAGCTGATCGATCTGTGCGTCGCCATACTGATAACGATAGTATACACCTTCATCTGCATTATAGTCAAACCACGGTTCATTTACTTCATATCCCGGTTCAATATGGGTTGCCGGATCTGTAAATGTGACGGTCTGATCGTCGCCCGCAAACTGATAATGACCATCGTAATCCTTATCATACTCTCGGCTGTAACACAGTTTTTTTGTCGCTTCGATCAGACGGTCGGCACTGGTATAACAGTTGTGCGGAGACGGTCTGTCATCCGTGCGGTAAAACGTCTCTTCTCCGGCATATCCATAAAGCTGTCCAAATCCCTCCTGAGAAGAAAGTCCGCTGATGTTGTCAATGTTGCTGTTCAGAATCTCACACGCATAAACAGCCTGTCCATAATGTACATACAATGCATCAAATTCTTTTGCAAAATGCACATAATACTCACGGCAGCTTCGAACAGAACCAATCTTCTCCATCCCGTCGTAGTCTTCAAAAATACCCATCAGTCTTGTGATCGCACCTTCTACCGGAGCTTCGTATACCACATCGGCACGTTCGATACCGGCCTGCGGAATAGCACCGTAAATGTTATTGAGCATGATCGCATACGGTCTTTTCCGACCGATCTTTTTATCAACGATCTTTCCGGTCAGGTAGCTGCGTACTTTTCCTTTCGGCAGTGCCTCTCCCTGATCAAACGTTCCCGCTTCGGTTGCAACCGTTTCGGTTTCCGTTTCAGTCTGCGTTTCCGTCTGCGTCTGTGTCTGTGTCTCGGTTTCCGGTGCTTTCTGTGCACAGCCTCCAAGTACGGCACTTGCCATCAGTACAGCCGCCAGAACTGCTAATTTCTTTTTCATTCTTTCTTCCCCCTATCTTGTAATTCCCATGGATTCCAGGACATCTGCCTGTTTCTTTTCCATACGTTTTGCTTCCTGCTCTTCCATATGATCGTATCCGACCAGATGCAGAAGACTGTGTACGATCAAAAAAGCATACTCCCTAAGCGGAGAATGGCCGTAGCTTTCTGCCTGCTGCAACACCTTGTCACCGGATATCACGATATCGCCAAGCAATAGTTCTCCCGTTTCCGGATGAAAACAGTCTGCCCCTTCCTCCTCCAGAAATGCAAAATCACCTTCTGTGACATAGTCTGTCATCGGAAAAGACAGCACATCAGTGGCACGGTCAATATCACGCTGTTCTTTGTTGATCTGGTGGATGGTCTCATCATCGGTCAGCAGAAGGCTTACTTCTGCCTCATAAGGACAGCCAAGATAATCCATTGTAAATGTAAATACCTTTTCCGCCACTTCCCTGGCATCAAACGGCAACTCTTTTTCGTACTCGCTCTCAAAATTCAGTGTCATGATTTTCTCCTTGTTGTACCCGTCGAAGTCTTCGTTTTGCTCTTCACCGTTCTGTCTGTCTTTTTCTGTACAGCTTTCTTTTCGTATTCCTCATAGGCCTGCACAATCTTCTGCACCAGCGGATGACGTACAACGTCTTTGCTGGTCAGTTCACAGAACGAAATCCCATCTACTTTTTTCAGGACTTTCATGGCTACATCCAGTCCGGAAGCGGCACTGGATGGAAGGTCTTTCTGCGTTTTGTCACCAGTGATGATAACTTTTGAGCCAAAACCGATTCTTGTTAAGAACATTTTCATCTGTGCCGGCGTCGTATTCTGTGCCTCATCCAGAATGATAAAGGCATTGTCCAGAGTCCTTCCCCGCATATAGGCAAGCGGTGCTACTTCAATCAATCCTTTTTCCATGTTTTTGGCAAAACTTTCCGGTCCCATGATCTGATACAGTGCATCATAGAGCGGACGCAGATACGGATCAATCTTGCTTTGCAGATCCCCCGGCAGAAATCCAAGCTTTTCTCCTGCCTCGATCGCAGGCCTGGTCAGAATGATCCTGCCGACCTCATCGTTTTTAAATGCCTGGATCGCCATCGCCATGGCCAGATAAGTCTTTCCGGTTCCGGCAGGACCGATCCCGAAAACAATCATCTTTTTGCGGATTGCATCAACATACTGCTTCTGTCCAAGCGTCTTTGGTTTAATCGGCTTTCCGTTGATCGTATGGCAGATCGTATCCTGGTCGATCGCAGAAAGTGCTTCTTCTTTATCCTCATAAGAAAGTGCGATCGCATAGTCAACATTCTGTTCCTGAATAATATTTCCATGCTTTGACAGTTCGATCAGCTGTTCAAAAATCTTCCTGGCTTTGTTCACTGCCGTCTCCCCGCCGATGATCTTTAAAACGCCATCACGGTTCACAACGGTGATATTCAGTGCCCGCTCCATCTTTTTTATATGCTGGTCAAATTGTCCGAAAACATTTGTTTCATGCTCCGCCGGAACAGAAATACTTGCTTCTACAATACTCATTCCGTTGTTATCCTTTCTACACTTTTTCCGGCCTTCTCTATCAAAATAACAGACCCTTTTGCGATGCAATAGTTTGTATCAAACTCTATTTTAACATTATTTTCAAATATTTGAACCCCTTTTTCCTGAATTTTATTCAGAAAATCATACAAATCTTTTTCAGCCATGGCAGATGCTTCTTCTTCTGTCAATGTCACCGTTTCGTATGTATACTCGAAAAACTGCTGCTTTTCAAAAGAAACCGGAAGATAAAAATTCTGAAAAATGCATAGTGGATGCATCTCTGTCACCGTATCAAACGTCTGCATTTTTTTGCCGGCACCCGGCAGATACATCTGCCATTTTCCGACTCGAAGTCCGATCTTTTGTTTCTCTTTTCCGCTGTAATGCTTCTCTTTTCTCTTTAATCGTATCTTTTCCCGATATTCATAAGAAGTTTTAAGAAAAATATCTGCATCCGAAGCACAGTACTGATAACCGGATACTTCCCCGGAATCATCCAGGATCTCCAGCTCTCCTTTCACAAGCAAGTCACCCTTTTTCACCGTGTCACCGACTGACACCATTGGTACTCCTTTTCTTGTGATCATGGATGTTATGACACCGTTTTTATCTGCGATCAGATCCGTGGGCAGATTTGCAGGATTTGTTCCTTCTGTTTCTTTTTTTTCATTATTTTCCACATTTGCCTCAGGATCTGTGCTCTCTTTTACCTGGATCAGCAGTCTGGTTCCTTCCTGTTTTACGGAAACCCAGGTAAAAGCATCAAACTGTTTTCGCAGCATCGCCGCCAGTTCTTTGCAGTCGATCACGGAAATACGAGTGCCGTTTTCAATATGCACGGTTTCCAGATAGCGACAGATCTGTCCTCTTGTAATCTGCTGATTTCCCTCAATATCGATCCGCCACAAAAAGCAGGACATGAAATACAGAAGCAGGATACCGCACAGCAGTCCGGCAAACAGCATCTTTTTCTTCCGGCAGCGATATAAAAAAAACGGCAGTCCCTGCCGCCGTATGATCCTCACTCTGGTTCTGCTCTTTTTCACAAGCGGACGCAGCATGCGAAATCCCTGAACCGAAATATCCATCTCATAGGCATTTCCATGATACTCCAGATTCCACAGTGCAATTCCATGATTTGCACAGAGATTTAAAAAACGGTCATAACTTTCACCTGTTACGCTTATCCTCAGCATCCCTTTTCGGTATAAAAGAAGCTTCAAAACCAAGCTTTTGCCTCCTTATAAATAGCGGATCTGGTCGATCTGTCCGGTAATTTTCATCTCTTCTGAGGTATAAAACGGAATCTGAAGGTATCTGCCTTCGATCAAAATCCTTCCCTGCTTCCCGAGGATCAAAATACCGCAGTCTGTATATTCTAAAATCCCCCTGAAATTCTCTATGTATACCTCTTCTCTTCCGGTTATCTGAAGAAGAACGGCTCCTCTGGAGAGATCCTCCGGTATCTGGGCAGATTCTAAAATACGCTGCCGGATCGCTTTCTTTTTCGAACTCATACCGCTGTCATCACCTTTTATTATGCAGTTTATGTGATGCGTTTCCAAAAAATACCTGCCCTTTGCTTTCTTAGTTTCTCCTGCTGATCTGTTTTACGATCCTTTTTGGAAATCAGCAGCTCTTTTGATCATGATGAAAAAAAATAATGCCGTACCAGGTAACGGTATGACGGTCATAAAAATATTCGATGCCGCATTTTTCTGCCGCATCCGTCACTAAAATCCCCTGACTCTCAATACATGGGATCATATGTTCCGGATGGCGGCAACTTTCAGGGTATGCACACTGGCTGCAGATTGCACAGGATTCGGAAGAAAGAGCAAAGTATGCTTCGGATAACTGCTCCAGTTCCTGACAGATCGCGTGGACAACCTCTTCATGCTCCGGCCTAGTTGCAAGCGTCTCTTCCATATCGTCAATATCTTTCACTTCCGAGAGCGTCGTAAACACCAGTGCATACTGATAAGAAATGCAGTGTTTTTTACAGTCCGCAACCTCTCCCACAGCTGGCGGGCAGGACCAGGACTTTCCATACCTTGGACACTCCTTTTCGCAGATATACCGCACTTTATCCGAAAACAGAATATCCTCACTTTTCAGAAATCCATACTGACAAATTGGATAATCTGCAAGAAATGCTTCGATCTTTTCAAACAGATCCGCTTCACTTATCTTCATTTTTTTCACTTCTTTCTTGTTCTGCCGCATTTTCTGAACCTGTCGTTTTACAGACGACCGCCGACTCCAGACGATGTTCTTTAATGGAAAGAATCTTGATATGCAGTCCGCATGCATCGACCTCAAACTGTGTTCCATCGGATGGGATTGTTCCGTATATGCCAAAGACAAAACCGCCAAAGGTATCATAATCCTCCACCGGAAGTTCCACTTCCAGTGCCTCCGCAGCATCTTCCAGATCTACACCGCCGTCAATTTTCCAGGTATCCTTTGAAATCCGGGAGATTTTCGGCTCTTCAGCAAGCTCTGCCAAATCATCTTCCAGGTCTCCGACCAGCTGCTCTAACAGATCGTTCATCGTGACAATACCGACCATGCCGCCGTACTCATCCAGAACCACCGCAAAATGGTTATGTGAGACTTTCATCCGCCGGAACAGAACATCTGCTTTTACCGATTTCGGGATAAACTGAGCCGGTTTCACGGCATGCTTCATAATGAAATCCTTTGTCCGCCCACGGAACCGGAAGAAATCCTTGATATTCAATACGCCGACCACATGATCAACCGTCTCTTCGCAGACCGGATAAACGGTGTGGCGGCTGTCGTGAATGGTCTCCTCCCACTGTTGCAGCGTCTCATCCGTCCACAGAAGCGTGATGTCTGTCCGATGCGTGGCAAACTCATCCACTGCCATGTCATCAAATTCAAACAGATTTTGGATGATCTCATTTTCCTCCAGATCGATCACACCTTTTTTGCTTCCGGCATCTGCCATTTTCCGTATCTCTTCCTCGCTGACTTCCACCGCCTCTGCATTTGGATCGATCCCGAAAAGACGTAACAGAAGATTTGTAGTCGCATTTAAAAGAGCCGTAAACGGCGAAAAAACGATCCAGAACACTTCCAGAAGCCCGCTCATCCGAAATGCCAGCTTCTGCCCCCGCTTTGCCGCAAGACGCTTTGGCAGCAGGATACCAAAGACCAGCACCACATAGGAAAGCAAAAACGTGATCAGAACCAGAAAGATATTATGCCAGACTTTTGCCGAAACCAGGTGTGTAAACTGCTCCATCACAAGACCGGTCATCCACAGTGCAAGCAGATCTGCCGTAAAGGCACTGATCAGAAATCCGCACAGTGTGATCACCGCCTGGATCATGGTCAGAAATTTCGCCGGCTGTCTTAAAAATTTCAAAAGTCTTTCTGCTTTTTTGTTTTTTTCTTCCGCCATTTTCTCCAGTTCCGATGCATCCAGTGAGATCACTGCGATCTCCGCACAGGAACAGAACGCATCAATGGCGATCAGAACCAGGATCAAAATTATTTTTCCTATCAAAGGACTGTCTGCAATCATAAATGCTCCCTCACTCTGTCTTTTTTGAGAATCCCGCCCCCGCGATCAGCTCCTGTTCATCAAACAGCTGTGCCACCGTTTCCTCGTACGTCGAGACACTCTTCGTCTTTTTGATCTTCTTTGCATATTTCGAAGAAGCGGTAAACATATCTGCCGCATAGTACCAGAATTCTTTCATTTTAAACATGGCATTTTTATCATCCTGAAATGCTTCCCGATATGCTTCAAAAATGCAGTCATGGAATACACGAAACCTCATCTTGTCCATGGCATTTTTGCCTTTTATTTCACCGATCAGTTCCGGATTGGCAAGCACTCCGCGTCCAAACATCACTGCCGGAACTTTTGGATACTGCTCCCTGAATCTTTCAAAATCTGCTTTTCGGAACAGATCTCCATTGTAACAGAGACTGTTTTTGCTGTTTTGGCAGGCATATGCAAACGTTTCCATATCCGGCGTTCCATTATAATACATGCACTGTACACGTGGATGTATGATCAGTTCTTCAAATGGGAACTGATTGTATACCGAAAGCAGATCCTGAAATTCCTCTGCATGTTCCAGACCGATCCTCGTTTTCACTGAAATTTTGATCTTTATTTCCCGAAAAACTTCATCAAAAAAAAATTGCAGTGTCTCAGGATCTGAAAGAAACCCGGCTCCTCTGCCTTTGGTGACAACCGTTCTGGACGGACAACCCAGATTTAAATTGACTTCCTGATAACCATATTCTTCCAGAGCCTTTGTCATGGCAATAAAATCTGCTGCTTTGTTTGTCATGATCTGTGGGACAAGATGGATGTTCTGATTATGCTCGGGAAGGATATCGGCCTTTTCTTTTGCACTGAACTGTTTTCCGCTGTTTGGTTTCGGAACCAGAAACGGGGAAAAATATTTATCGGCCGGTGTAAAAAGCCTGGTATGTGCATTGCGGAAAATATATCCCGTGATCCCCTCAAGCGGTGCAAGATAATATCTCATAATACTGCTTCCGTCTCCTCTAATCTTTCGTAAAACTGTTCATAGAAATCCCTTGTCCTGTCATAGTTTCGCACATAAAACGTATTCAAAATTCCCATGGATACCGCTTTTCTGCTTTCATCCGACGAATCGTTTTCCAGAATCTCCTCCTGCTTTTTCAGATAAGCATGCCAGTCAGAAATAAATTTATCATGGCGTGCAGGATCTGGAATATCGATCCATTTTTTCACTTTCACCTTGAGCCGGTCTTTCTTTTCACACTCGTAGACTTGCAGAAAATAGCGAAATCCTTTTTCCTCATAGATTCTGCCAAGCGGAAAGAGACGACAGATATCCGGTCTTGCCCCATGGATCGTGCATCGCCCGGAATCATTCAAAAAAGCACAGGCTTCCTTTTCACCACGCATGGCCAGGTTCGGCAGGATCACACCGTCCGCCAGATTCAGTTCCACACCTTTTGTCATCAGTTCTCCAAAAGAAGCGTTCAGCTCCTTTTCAAGCCGGTAAATATCAAGCGGTGTCAGCACGATCGAAGTGCCCATCCCATGACAGCAGGCAGAACATCCCTCACATCCCCTGCAGTCTGCTTTTACCATATCATTTGGCCCATACAGCTTTCCGTCTGAAATTTCTTTTATATCGATATTACGTTTCACCTTTCTCCCTCCTCATATTGACATCTGCTCCTGTTAAGAGTACTATAAATTTCAAGAATATTCAACAAAAATCAACCAAACAAGGAGTAGATCTATGAACCCTGTACAGGAAACCGTTTTATTATATTACCCGAAGAAGCCCAAATACCTGCCGAAAATCAAATCCATCTTCGTTCAGCTCGGTATCCAGTTTCGTATTCTGGATGCCGCATCTGCTGCTCAGAAGATCGGCTATCTCACCGGTCGTACAGGCTTCGAAAAAAGTACTTCCGATGTCCCTTTTTCAAAAATTCCACAATCTGTGATGGTGATGGATCATTTTTCTGGTGTGCGAATGGATGTGCTGTTTTCTTATTTGAAAAAAGCCGGCATTCCTTCCATCGACCTGAAGGCGATCGTGACCGATACCAATGCAGACTGGACATTTTTCGCACTCTATCAGGAGATTGCAAAAGAACATGCACGGATGCATGCAAGAAGAGCAATCGTCACACGTATCGAAGAGTCGGATTTTGGATGTGAAGGACGACCGGATGGGGTGATTGCAATGGATCATGTTTACCTGCGTTATGAGCAGGAATCCGAAGAATTCTGCCTGATGGCAGAAGATGATCAGCTCTATGCAGATCATATCGATGAAAACAGTACGGTTCTCGTAACCGCAGATGGGAAAATTCTGCCGCTGTAAATACAGCAGTTAAAATGAATCCCCTGGTATATCTCTGGTTGTTTTTTCATATAAATAACCAATTTCATACCAGGGGGTTTTTTATGTCTGTTTTTCCGTTCAAAAAAGCAGCTGTCACACTCTTGCTTCTGACAGCCGCCTACTTTTCCGGATTCGGGATCCATTATCTGTTTTCACAGCCGACCACGGTACTTCCTGCCTCATCTTCTTCAGAAGGCAACTGGGGACTCAGTTTTCAGGAAGAAGGTGTGCGGCCTGTCGGCAACGCCACGCCTTCTGAGCTTGCAAAATATCAGGCAGCCTACGCAGATGAAACAGACGAAAAAGTCATTTACCTCACCTTCGATGCCGGATATGAAAACGGCAATCTGCCTGCTATTCTGGATGCCCTGAAAAACCATCAGGCGGTTGGCACTTTCTTTGTCGTCGGAAATTTTCTGGAAACCAGTCCGGAACTTACCAAACGCATGGTAGCGGAAGGTCACATCGTCGGCAACCACACTTATCATCATCCGGATATGTCTAAAATCTCCACAAAGGAAGCTTTTGAAAAAGAGTTGAATGATGTGAAAACACTTTTTCAGTCGATTACCGGAAGCGAAATGGCTCACTACTACCGCCCACCTCAGGGAAAATACAGCACCTCCAACCTTGAAATGGCAAAAGAACTTGGCTACAAAACCTTCTTCTGGAGTCTCGCCTACGTGGACTGGATTCAAGATGAGCAGCCAACAAAAGAGCAGGCTTTTTCCAAACTTTTAAGCCGCATCCATCCGGGAGCCGTAGTTTTGCTTCACAGCACCTCTTCTACGAATGCAGCCATTCTCGATGAACTTCTGACAAAATGGGAAGAAATGGGGTATCATTTCGCTCCGTTATCTGAACTTGCTGACAAACTGTAGATCAGAGGTGCACAGAAGAATGCCGGGGCATTCTTAAGCACTACATAATAAACATAGCATCCCGGATATTTATGAATTGTAACCAGAATCTAACATTTGTTGCATTACATTATATAATAGGAAGTTATTTTTCCTATTTAATGAAACGGTAATCCTTCATCATCTGTATTCGTGAAAACATCTGTATTGGTCTGCCAGTTGTTTGAAGTATTGTGAGTGCTTCCAGAATTATTCTGTTGACTGGCAGACTTACTTTCTGCGAAGTCCTGTTCCTCAATCACTATATCAGTTGTATATACTTTTTGTCCGTCTCTGTTTGTATAGCTTCCGGTTTGAATCCTTCCTAAAATTACAATCTTTGTGCCTTTTCGGAAGTACTTCTCTGCAAACTCTGCTGATCTTCCAAATGATATGCAGTTAATATAATCTGCTGACGTTTCATTCTCTCTCTTAGTTTTTCGATTTACAGCAAGTGCAAATTTGGCAATGGCTGTTGCATTATCTCCTTGAGAATACCGCACTTCTGGGTCCCGTGTAAGACGGCCCATTAAAATAACTTTATTCATAGAATTGATTCCTCCGTTTCTATAATGCAAGTGTCATTTGAGTATTAGTAAAATTTAACATTTCTTCTTTTGCTCTGTTATAAAAAATTCTGTCAATTTCAAATCCAAATGCATTTCGCCCTAATTCATGTGCTGCTCTTAACGTGCTTCCGCTTCCAGCGCAGGGATCGATTACAACGTCACCAGGATCGGTAAATACATTTATCAGATCTTTCAACGTTTCTACCGGCTTTTGGGCTGGGTGAATCTTTGGGATTTCCTTTCCGTCCTTTTTCCATGTAAACCAGTTGAAAACCATATGTCCGGTACCTCTGATTGTCTTTCCATCTTCATCATATTGCACTCCGTTACGGAATTTCGGAAGACGATCTCTGTATAAAACAAGAGCATATTCAGTAGCACCAACAATTCGCATATTTGCTTTTAAAACCTGCGGACTATAATTCTTGCAAAATACAAGCGGTATGTAATGGATAAACCCATGCTTTTCTGCCGCTTTGATCAACGTCTGTATCTGCTCAAAGGAACAAAATACGATCATACATGGAGAATTACTGCTTCGTCCTCTTTTTACCGGTTTCTTATCTTCTTTTCTCAACATCTTAGAGCAAAAATGAAAATATTCATACAGGTTAAAATTAAAATCAGAATTAAAAGCAGCTTTCCCAGCAAATTTACTTTCTCCATTCTTATTATCGCCACCTTTATACCACATTGGATTAGAACCATAAAAGTTATTTCCAACATTATATGGGACATCTGCAATGATAAGTTGTGCTGGAGGAATAGCATATTTTTTATAATTCTGCATTGAATCCCTGTATATCTCACACTTTAATCTGTTTTTCTGTTTCATCTATTTTTACGCTCCTCCTTCACATAATAAGGACAATTTTCTACAATCTCATAGCTGTCTAATATATCACACTGCATTCTACATTCTTCTTTCTTTGGACAGCATATACAGCAATAGTCCATGCCTTCAGAACAGTTTAATCTGCACTTTCCTTCCATCAGGTGTTCCCTTTATCCTTTCTGCCCTGTTTTCACAGGGCAATACAGTTTATCAGTTATTCAGATTCCCATAATAAGCGGATCGAAAGCCAAAATTCGTGCTCGAATGGTAACGTGGACTGCCCAGATTCACATAGAACACACCAGCACTGGAAATGTTGCTCCAGTAGCCACCACAGAGCGGAAAATATTCTTCATCTGTACAATCCATACAGCAATATGCATCCGGTTCCCCTGCGAATAATGCTAATTCTTTGAGCTGTTCACAATTACATTTAATCTGCACATCGCTCCAATGTGTTGCAGCATAGTTTTGTTTAATCTCAAAATCCGTTGTAATGCAGATATTATTGTCAACTGAGATTCTGATGATTTTTCCTGTATCATCTCTGATTTTCTCCCAGCATTCCCCTTCCAGTGTCAGATCAATATCCATAGCAGCATCATTATTCTTTGCTGCCTCCAGAACACCATCTTTGATTCGCAATCCTCTTACCATTTCCCATATGTTACCGCAAAGATCATGTACTCCGGTTACTTTATGATTATGCGTCCATGTTACCGGTCCCGATCCTGTTTTAGTTTTTTCACTTCCATCAATCAGTTCGCCTTTTTCTTCTAAATCTGCATGGTACTTTCCAAAGTTCGTATTTCCATGTGGTAAAGTGCCATCCCTCAGACTGATATTTGCAAGCAATCCCCATTCAGCCCTTGTCATCATGTGCCATCCTTCACCTTTGGAGAAGCAAGCCTCTGCCGCTTCATCATTTGTAATGTTTGTCCAAGGATTCTGATATGGAAGGCTATATGGTTTACCGTTGATCTCGCAGTTCGGATAAACTGAAATATAAATCGAATCGTACTCTTTTCCTCCAACAATAAATGCCGGATGGACTTTATCACTCCCACCGAATAGTTCTTTATTTGTCACTTTACGGAACCGATGCATAAATGATGGGATTCCTGCGTTATCGTAAATTGCTACGACTTCATGCTCCACGCCATTCTCCACCCGATCTGTTGGTGTTATCTGTTCTTCTGTACCACTTTTTTCCGGTTTAATAATCGCAGCAAATACAGACATAGATTCCGCTTCTTTCTTTTTTCTTGCAGCAAACAGCTTTGCTCTCACCATTTCTTCTGAAACAAATTCCTTAGAGCCTTTCGCTTTTACTGTAAATTCCCTTGCTTTAAAAATTGCTTTTGCCATTTTGTGATTCCTCCTGTATTTTTAAAGTAAATGCCTTAAATCTTTTTTTCTGCTAAACGTTTTTTTAGTCCTCCCTGTAGCATTTCGGCGCAGCCTTGCATGATTTTAATATTCAATAAAATCAGATAATTCCATCTGGCCAACTACATTATTGTCTTGCATCCACCATAGATATACTTCTTCACCGCAACTCCACTTCACATCTTTTCCGCGCTGCTTGCGTTCCTCAATCATTCTGTCAAAAGAATGTATGTAGGCTTGCTTGTACTTTGGAAATTCATACATTTCCTTTTCCCTCTGCTTCTTTGATGCAAGCGGACAACCCAAACAACCTAACCTGTCATATCCACATCGGTACAGTTCGCATACCTGAACATCTTTCTCACCAATGAACTGCCAGATATTTTGATCTGTCCAGTCAATTATCGGATTAACTACTGTCTTTGCTTTCATCTGACAATTTTCAAACAACCTTCTGGTGTCGTCATTGTCAGTGATAAGCATTTTCTCATCAGAAACACCGATGCTTTTACTTGCTGTCTGCCCCAATACTTCAAACGGGCTTCTGTTGCTTCTCTTGCTGCTTTCAGCCCATCTAATACCTGTTGCGATCATTCTGTTTGGATTACCGCCCTCTTTTAACTCTGAACAGCAATACCGAACGATTCTGGTCGGCGGCATTAGTTTTCTGGGAATGAGATTCCACATTGTAAGGCGCCTTCCGTTTTTCTTTACATGATAGTCAATCTCACATTTGATGCCTTTATCTTCCAATTCAGAAAACACGTTCTTTATATGCCATACCGTCTGTGGTGCATCTACAGTGGTATGAGAATTGTGAACTTCGAAAGGGATTCCCGACATTCTGAACAATCTCAGAAGGACATCTGAATCCTTTCCGCCGGAATACTCACATACAAGTGGTTTCTTATAATGCTTCAGCGAAATATCGCTTGCCAGCTTCAATCTATCTATGGATTTTTCAATTAATTCTTTCACACGCCATACTACAAATATCCGTATGGCAATTTTACAATCTGCTTTATAGCCTTGGGAGTTATTACCTCTGACCGTTAGTCTGTTCTGCGCTGTGCAGGAGAACCAAAGCATTCCAATCTAGCATTTATCAAATTTTACCCAACCTATTCTGATTAGGTGGAACCTCGTTTCACGAGGATAAGTGTTATTCCTTTCTATTTTTAAACTTCATTTTTCTTCCTTCTTGTATAATTTCAAAAACTCTTTCTATATATTGAATAAGTCAAATATTGATAATTGTCCTTTCGGTAAAGCCTTTTCTTCCCTTATAGCCGAAGCCTCCTCTTTCTTATCTTCTTGTGTTTCCTGCATCATTCCGGAAAAATCCCAATGTATAAATCTCCGCATTGCAACAAGATCATCTTCTGAAATACTTTGACTATATCCAGAAATATATTTGATTATTGTTGCTTCTTTCTGGCTCTTTTCGCTTTTTCCGGATAATCCTATGTAATCCGGATTTTTCTTTATATTTCGCATAAGCTCAGATGCTTTTCGCCTGATCTCATCACCTTTTACCATGTAATTTTGTGGTACTTTTTCTGGAAGTGGTAGATAGTATTCTTCCGGATAATCCCCTTCCTGCAATTCTTCTTCACATAGCCTGCGCCCATATATGATGTGATTCCTTACCAGGTTCAGGTTTACTCCATCAGTCCAAAATGGATCGTTGCCACCATTTTCCCAGAGCCTTTTCCATTGTTCGTGAGATTCCCGGATAACCTCAACAAGCTGTTCCTTTCTGCTCCTCTGTTTTCTTGCCATTTCCTATGCTCCCAAACTTCGCTTCGATTGCCTCTTTGATCTTTCCTCTCAGTGCCGGTCCAACTCCTTTGACCTCTCCGATCACTTCCATAAGCTGTTCATCTGTAATTGTTCTGACCGGTTTTTCTGTTACTGATTTTTTGCCATCATTGAAACCGTTTGTATAAACACGTGTGCAAAACGCATCAAACTGCTCATGATCATATTTCTTTACCGTCTTGTACACCTCTCTAGTGGTTGTGTACCCTCCTATGCATCTTTTCGCCATTGTTACTCCTCCTGTGCCTGTAGCCATTCTCTGACATTCTTTTCTCTCTTTTCTATTGGACATTCAGTAGCGCAGCCGCTTCCACAGTCCTCACATCCTTCATCGCAACTCGGTACTTTCAATCCTTCTGCGTAGACCGCGCCCCACGCCAGCAGATCAACAAGTTGCTCGTCAGATAAATTCCGGATTTTATCCGCATTCGTCATGGCGTTTCCTCTCTTAACCAGTCCACTATATTTCCATATGAATCATGAATTTCAGACTCATTCCCCTTGCTGTTAAGCACTGATAAATACGGTTCTTCATTATCTGATGATACAAATGCACATATATTATGCAGCCATGCAGCCAGCTCCTCATCACTCATAGAACGAATCCACTCAGCATTTGTCATTTCAACGCCTCCAGCTCCTTTTTCACTCTTTCCAGCGAATACCTGGCATTATCCGTAAGCTGTCTCTGCCAGCAATTATTTTTCCGGCTCCATCTAAATCCATTCTTTTTCAGAATATCTCGCACTTCTGCTTCCGGCTTGCCATCAAAGAACAACTGTAAACGCATGATCTCCGCATTTTCTACTACACGGAAATATTCATTTTCACTTTCAGTGTTTCCTGCCGTTTTAGCCGCTTTTAAACGATTTAATCTTCCTTCCACTCTATGAATGTTCGCATTGTTGTTCTGCAACATATAGGATGGGTAACCTATTCGTCCACAAAAGTCTTTTTCACGAAGATTCTTAATCTGTTCTTTCGAATACCCCATGTTCAAAAGTTCTTCATTACCTTTTTCAGTATCTTTCAGACGAATTGCTTTATTCGCAGCTTTCATACGCTCCTGATCCTCTTTCATGCTCTGCAGCTTTTCTTCTAATCTTTCGATTGCATCCTCATCCCCGGACTTGATAATATCTTTACCACGAAGCACGCCGTCAATTCTTTCTCGTATCTTCTGTGTTTCCTGCCGGAACTGATGATTCCTTTCCCATGCCTGCACCTGTTTTTCTTTTTTCTTAACAGGAAAATTACCTGCACCAGAAATCAGAACGGAAGGACATATGCAGCCTATCTGACTATCTCTGTTGAAATACTCTGCCATTCTCCGCGAATATCTTTTTGCCATACTGTAAACTTTTTCTGCCTGCATAGGTCTTTCTTTTGCTACCTTATCAGCTACATCGTATATCTTATCAACGCATCTTCGATACTCTCTGGTTTTGCTACCCTCTTTGTAGTTAGACATTGACATCATTTCATGAGCAGTCTTTGCAGACCGCTCATTGATTTCGTAGTAAACACGCTCACTCATTTTCGTCCTCCTCTTCTTCGCTCAATAATTCATCTACAAAGCTATACAGTTCAATGACTTCCTCCTCGTTCAGCTTTGATTCGATTCTTTCTGCAAAATCACAAAATCTTTCGCATAACGGTTTTTGAGATTCTCTGATCTTTCTGTTTTCTTCCTCCACATCTTCAAAATATGTAGAAGCAAGGATAACTTTTTTCTTCGCCTCGGAAACAATGACCGGCTTGTAACCTCTCTTTTTCAAGGCTTCCATATCTTTCTGATCTGTAACCGGTGCTGCCTTCGCACCATATTCATTGATAAAATCTTCTGCAATTTCATTTTTCAGATCTTCCGGTACGCACTCACACATAATGTACTGACCGCTGTATGAATCAATAGATTTTTTCAACAGTTCTGCATTCTGAGCATTTTCAACCATTTTGGAAGCGTACCAGCAAACATCGAATGAATTTACCATGTTTCTGTCTCTTTCCAGTCTCACGTAGCACGGTTTGAAATCTACTCCAATGTCAAGCCTTGGTTCTTCGCAGATATATAATCCTCCGACAAATATCTTTCCTTTGTGTTCCGGACTTTCCAGAATATCTCCATACATTGTTTCGATTTTCTGGTAATCTCCCTGCAAATGAAGATTGGACTTCTTGACTTTCTCATATTCTTCTGGCGTAATTCCGGAAATTTCAATCATAAGGCTGTGATCTGGCACTTTCTCCCATACTGCCGCAGTTTCTACAAAAAACGTAGGTACTAAAGCACCATCATATTTTCTGGATTTTACCAGTCTCGGTTTCCATACTTCACGCCTGCAGTAATTGTTGAATACAACTGTTTTACCTAATCTCAGAAGAACAACTGTTGCAATTTTGTACCCCTCTCCATGATTCCCGATCATCTTATCATCATCATTTTTTGTGGTCGTGCCAAACAGGAGCGTCTTAATATCCAGTTCACTATGCTTGTTTCCGATTATCAGTTTTTCTTCTGCCTCGTCATATTCAAATAACATTTTGTTGCTGCTGTCTCTGGTTTCCTCATCAATGGAGTTCTGGAAGAACTCTCTTACTGCTTCTGTTATGCCCCATCCCGGAACATAATCTGCACTGATACTCAATTCATATTTTCGCATTTTCTTCGCTCCTGTTTTCTGTATTCATCCATCGTTGGACGCTTCCCGTCCAGATCATCCCATGTATAAGATCTTTTAGTTTCCTGCTCATAATTTGCTTTGTAGCAGTCTCGACATACGCACCGACCACTGAGCCATCTCATTTCGCCCCAGTATTCAGGTTTCTTGCATTCTTTGCAGATCACAATTTCATCATTCAATGTCATGCCCCCTTGTTTTATTCCTGCCCCTGTGTTAATATCAAACCGAAGCGGCGGCAGGTGAAAACCGCTCCGGTTCGTTGGATTTTGGCTCCGGTTCTATTTCTCAGGTAGGCTCCGGAGCCTTATTCTTTTGTTTCTGTTGTTTCCTTTTTTTCTGTTCCATTCGGAACATTTGTGTCAGTGATAAAATTGATAAGTTCTATTGCCTTGCTATCACTCAGCCCCTGTGCTTTTACCCACATCATTGCCCGGGCTGCTTCCTTTGCTGTCATTGGCATGTTGCTATATTCCTCCACTTTCTCACCTGCCTTTCAGAACTCTGAGTTTTTATTTTCTGCAAACTCATTATATTGAGTTCTTAACTATAATTTAACACGTAGTTAGTAGTTGTCAATACCCTCTTTTACATTTTGCTCAATTTTATGAATTTTCAATTCCAGGGAATATCCCATTGCCGCGAACAATGCCTGAATGCATTCATAGCTGACCTGTTCTTCATCTGTGCTTGCAAAAAAATCTGCAATTTCTTTTTCTCCCGGATCCGCTGCACCTTTCTTTTTCTCAACTACCAGATCATAATCCAATGCCGCAAGAATCTTTCTTACTGTCTCGAAATTTGGTCTGGTATTTTTATTCAGCTTCGTCCAAAGGTTCTGTCGGGTTGTCCCCACCCTTTCTGCCAATAAATCGTATGTCATTCCCCTGGTTGACATTTGCTCTTTGATAAACTCTACAATGTTTTGCATTTTTTCCTCCTATGCCACTCGGTACCGGTATTCAATACACTCCCAGTTGCCGTTCCATTCTGCCGAATCAGCCACGATTCCTTTCTGTTCCTCCACTATATCAAGCAGATCGCCTTCGTACAGTTCTTCCATCGGATATCCCCGTTCTTTTTCAATCTCCTCTATTTCACCATCCAGGAATAAGTTTCCGCTTTCATATATAGGCTCGTCTTCATCCC
>OLOJ01001111.1_pt1 | contig 26048 bp, 19 predicted proteins | sample 1672251 | NCBI WGS metagenome assembly OLOJ01 (sample SAMEA3136664, study PRJEB25190) | human gut metagenome | biome: human gut; feature: human-associated habitat; material: faeces | place: Austria | collected 2013 | reverse complement strand
ATGCTCCGCACCACAGTTTGCACAAATTCTTGTTTCACTCATTGGTTAGTCCTCCTTTTTGTTTAGTGAATGTTAATATTCTTCAGCAAGCAGCATAGTAGAATGCGTCAAATCGTCGATGATGAACACCTTCGCGTCTACGGCATCGTCACAAGGGACATCAAGCTCGTAACGGTATGTCGGCTGTTCCTGCTCGTGGACGATGTGTTGGCCAGTCGGTGTTTTCGTCAGCGTGAATACCTGCAGGTAATCTTTTTTCTCGATTTCCATTGTCAGAACCATGTGCCACATAAGATGAACAAGCCATGCGGGAATCTCGCTTTCTATCCCGCGCGTCAGAAATTTTTGATGGTTGAACATTTTGCTTCTCCTTTCGGACAAAAAGTAAGCTCCTGAGAATATCTCAGGAGCTTCTACTGATATAATATATAGATCGAAATGGAGGAGGAACAGAAAAAGCACAGCCGAAGCTGTGCTTTTTGTCTGTATGAGGTTTACTTGCTCATTTCGCAGAAACGCATGAGGATTGCGGCAACCTGTGCGCGGGTTGCGTTATTCTGCGGATTCAGCTTGCCGTTCAAGCCGTTGACAATGCCGTTCGCGACCGCCCACTGCATCGCGTTTACAGCGTAGCTGTTTACGCTTGCAGCGTCAGAGAAGCTATTCAGCGAACCGTTAGCCTTCGGAGAACCGGCGTAGCGGTACAGCATGGTAACAAGCTGGTGACTGAGCTGTATTAGATTGAAACTGCACCTACCGGATGGGATATTGCAGGCGGGCTTCTTGATCTGGCCTCGAATCTTCTGGATGGATTCAACGAAGAGCAAGATGATAGTGAATCAAATCAATCCGCACAGCAGCTGCCCACAGAATCCAAGCCGCTGGCTCTATCTGACGGCAATGAAGCACTGGATGTTGACGATGCCCAAGAATATATCAAAGCGGTTTTACTGCAGATCAACGATATGCTGTAATATGATAAGGATGCTGAAGCATTTCTTCCTTCCTGGTAGAACCAGGGATTTTGTTTTGCTAAAGCACCACGCAGAACTGCCCGGCCAGTTGTATGACCGGGCAGTTCCTTTTGAGGATGATGAAAAGATGAAAGATATATTTTAGATTAGTTCACAGCAGCCTTGCTGCGCTTACGCTCCTCCAACTCCTTCTGAATTTGCGGGAACTGCTTGTCCAGCTTGAACAGCCATGCCAGAACAATGAGGATCAGATAAATCGCGATCGGCGCAACGATGAAGATAATACGGATGCAGCTTACAGCGCTTGCGGTCTGCACTTCTGCCATGCCGTTGTAGCCGCACATTGTGAGCAGGCCACCGAATGCCGCAGTGCCCAGACCGCTGCCAATCTTCTGACCAACGCCGTTTGCCGTAACATTGATCGCCTGCGTGCGTACACCGGTTTTCCATTCGCCGTACTCGACCGTATCAGCGAGCATGCCGTAGATAACGCTGCTGAATGCGCCGAAGCCGATACCGCGCAGACCCATCGAAATGATGAACGGGACGCCGGATGCATAAACGAGCGAGATCAGCGAGCCAAGCAGCATGGATACGCCGCTCAGAATAGCGAGCGTGCGCTTGGAAGCGCCCTTGTCCAGCGCGATCGGGACAAGAAGCATCACAACGAGTGCGGGAAAATGATGGTACATGATAATGTTGCCGACAAGCTTAGCATCATTCAGGATATACTTGGCATAGTATACGCCGACCGTCAGTGTGGTCACCTGGTGCAGAACGCAGCAGAACTGCATTGCAAGAACAGAGAACCAGTACTTGTTGTGCATCAGCGCTTTCAGGCCGACAAGAAGAGGAACATCTTCGCCGTTCTCGCCGCCGCTGGTTACGGTCTCGCGAGTGGTCATGTAAACGATAGCAAAGACGATCGCGGCGACGGTGCCGAGAATGGCCGCCAGCTTGATCCATGCGCGCTGACCGCCGCCCAACGCGTCAATAATGTTCATGAACTTCAGTGAAAGAACGGTCTGCGTTGCTGCTGCAATGAAAAGACGCACTGCATAACAGGAGGAGCGGCTGTTGCGGTCGTTAGTCATGTAAGTCGGCAGAGCGCTCATTGCGGCGTTTGCCATGGTGTAGACAACGCTCTGAATGACGTTATAGGAAACGAAAATGTAAATCAGCTTGCCCCACTCGCCACAGTCCGGAACTGTGAACATAGCGATATAGGAGATGCCGAGGGGAATGGCGATGCGCAGAATCCACGGACGAGCAGAGCCGCTCTTTGCGTGGGTATGCTCGACGATATTTCCGGCGATGATATCGCTGAAGCCGTCGAAAATACGGCTGATCAGAATGATCGTACCGACGGCGGCGGCGTTGACGCCGATGACATCGGTGTAGAAAAATACAAGAAACGAGCAGAAGATGGTATACATCGGGTTGCAGGCGATTTCGGTAATGCCGTAAGAAACCTTTTCACCGAATGAAACCACACGATTGCTGTCGGTGCTTACGCTTTTCATGTTAGCTGTCCTCCTTGTCATGATAAACAATACTGCTGTCTACGCGCGAAAAACGGGAGAAAAACTCGTCCCAGATGCGGCGGGACATCTCTATCGTGGTTGCGTGCGGCATATCCTGTACACGGGTGAAGCCGACGAGCGGCATGCCGTCTTTTCGATAAATCAGATCATCCCAGCGCGTTTCATAGGTGTGCCAGCCGACTGTCCAGTCCTGCACGTGAGCCGGCTCGATATGGTTCAGCCTGCGCCATGCTTCGAGGGAATAGGCTGTGCGGTTGCCGTCTGCCGGACGGTCCGGAACGAGAAAGGCTTCCTCGCTGCCGCCGAACATCCAGACGGGGAGCAAGGTGTCCTTTCGTGCTGCGACTTCAGGCAGGGACAGAGGCTCCTGTTCCAGATCGCTGAACAGAATGCCCGAGCAAGGCGCAATCGCCGCAAAATATTCCGGCATAGCCAGGCCGAGCATCTGCACCATAAGAGAACCGAGAGAATGTCCAGTGACAAAAATGCGGCTGCGGTCGATCGGATAATCGCCTGCGGTTCGCTCGATCAGATACCGGAAAAACGGGTATTCCTCAGGCTGCGTGTTCTTGTGGAAGATGTTCCAGGCAGGCAGGGGCAGGTTATCACTGCTGCAGTAGGCATTTTCTACACACATCTGACCATAGCCTGCGGTCGGGTAAACAACCACAAAGCCGTTTTCGTCAGCAACACGGTTCCAGCCGGAGTTTTCCATGTAAATGGCGCCGTTGCAGGTATAGCCATGGCAGGCAAAGACCAGCGGAACCGGGACTTCGGGATGCTGACGGACTGCCTCCGGCACATATACATACCATTCGCGCAGCCAGCCATCTACCTTTTCCATGTGATATTCCACATGACGGTTGCAAAGCGGATCGTCATACATGCGCAGATTTCCGCCGGGGTCACCCATCCAGCGGCGGTGACGGCTGAGAAAACCGTTCCAGATGCGGTGCAGCATGGCGTCTCCGGCCGCTTCCGAACAGCCGGAAAGTGCACTCGACCAGACTTCATATGCTGCAATATCGTTGTTTTGTGGATGCTCCGGCGGTGTAAGACGCCGATAGGCAATCGTGTCTTGTGTCAGCTGTGTGCTGTAATCTGAACGGATGCTGTACTTCCAGTACTGCACGGCCGTTTCGTCCAGCCTTTGATCTGCAATCATCCAAGCTGGGAGCGGAATATCGATCTTCTTAAAGCCGCAGCGATGTTCGGTATCTTCGAAGCCATCCAGATTGAGACAGTCATCCGCAGCAGCCGCCTGCGCATAAGCCGGGGAAACCGCAGAGTCGATCGTACATACGCCGGCATAGATCGCCGGGTTCCACATGGCAGCCATCTGCGCAATCGTTGCCCCTTCTCCGCAGCCATATAGGTACAGCCCGGACTCATGAATATTAAACCAGTGACGGTCGCTCAGCTCACGGAAAACCGCTTCGACATAGGCAACGTCTCCACTGGTGCAGCCATACGGCTCGTCTGTGTGCCATTCGCCTGCGAGCGGTTCGAGAAAGAACAGAACCGGCTTACTGCGTTCAGGTTCAGCTTCCGCAAGCCATTTCCAGTTCGTTTTCTCAAGCACATCATCTGCCGTCCAGCCGGACGGGGGCAGGATGAAAATGCCTGCCGCGGCTTCGCGGCAGCGGCGCGGAATATGCACGAGAAATCGGCGCTTTCTGCCCGCTGTTTCCACCCACCGCTCAAACGTACCCTGCTTTGCCACCTGAAGCGGATGTGCAGGATCGAATGAGAGATTTACATTCTGATACATGTTACCACCTTTTTTGTTTCAACTTCCAACTGTCTGCAAACATTGTTGATGGTTATTATTATAAGGATTTTAAAGGAGAACAAAATAAAGATTATGTCATAAAATACATAATTTCATTTCTATATTTGCAGGAAGTACGAAAAAACAAAAAGAATAGGATAGAAAATGACGATTTATAAAACAGAATATAAATAAAATATCTGCAACGGAATAGTTTCTGAAGAAACACATCCCGTTGCAGATGTCAATTCGAGATAGGACAGCGGCCTATCCGTTATTCAGTTCGATAATAAATAACTGCACTTCATGAGGCTGTAATCTGCTCTGCAGGACAAATTCACCCTTCTCATCCGGGCAAAGCAGAGTGGAACGATAGCCGGGTTCGGACGCGCGGTGCAGCTGCTCCACATCTGCGACAGAAAGATCGTTCGGTGCGCCCCAACGCAGCCACTGATCAAACGAGGAGCCATGTTCTCTGTCGATGATAAACTGCTGCATGCGGTGAGGCTGCGGTACAAGGCTGTTTAGCTGTATACGGACATCCATTACGTTGCTGGTCCGGAATACGCGGTATGCCTCTTCCGGATATTCCAGCTTTCGATAGCGATGACGGTACAGACTGTCATAGTCGCAATAGTGAAACAGCAAAATTTGCAGCTGCCTTGCACTTCGGGTCACGAGATACCAGTCGCCACTGTATAAGACCTGATCGCCTGTACTGTGCAGTAAGTTCAGAGCCTGCCATCCTGCTTTTGGGATTCCATTGAAGGTGAACAGCCCGTATCCACCGTGGAAAAGGCGGTTGAAGGGGCCGCGTTCCTCGATGAAATCCGTCAGAAGCCAGTATCCGAATGCTTCCACAGAGTCGTAATTCTCTGCGATGCTGTGGCACAGCCATGCGGCCTTGTAGCAGGTATCGCCGGACAGGTCGCGCTGCCATATGGTCGAGTTGCATTCCTCCAGCCAGATAGGAGTGTGCTCACGGTCGACAGCGCGCATCAGCTGACACAGCCGAGTGCACAGGTTGCGCGTGAAGTGACGGTCGCCGCTCAGCGTTGTTGGCAAGAAATCCTGTGAAATGGAAGTGTTCATGAATTCTATGTCATCTTCCACATTCTGATGCGGATAATCCTGCGTTGTGATAAAATCCGGAAAGCAGCCGTGGTCTTCGGCAAAGCGAAAGAAATCTGGCAGAATATCCGCCGCCCAGACGATGCTTGCAAAACCGCCGGGACCGCCGAACTGAAGAAGGGGATCGACCCATTTCACCGCCTGCCAGGTTGACTGATAATGTGTGTAGAATTCGTCGAAGGTTACTTCGGTGAACACCGGCACATGGATGCCCATCGTTGTGAATTTCCATGTCCGCACGGTATCAAGGCCGTAGCGCGTGATCCAGTGCTGAATACTGCCGGAGACGAGCTGCTGCCATTTCTCCTGCTGCGCCGCAACGGAATAGTTGCTGCTGCGGCTGAGAACAAAAATATCGTATTTTTTTAAGGCTGACGGCATAAGGCCAAGCTCGATATACAGCTTGAAGCCCTGCGAAATCAGAAAGTCGGTCAGCAGATCGGCATACAGAAAATTTAGTACCGGCTGCCCTTCACTGTTTTCCTGATAAATCTGTATGTTGTCATCGAAAATGCCGTGAAAACGAATATACTCAAAGCCAATCTCCTGCTGTGCGCGCATGATCTGCTGCTGTACCGAAGCGAGCAGTCCCTCGCGGGCGTATCCGAAATTTAAGAGCTTCTGCCAGATTGGGCGTATGGGTCTGCCCTCAGCGGACGCGTTGATCTGGAGGGGATACAGCGTTTTCTCTGTGGAAGAGATGCGGTCATCGTCCAGCGGAAGATACTTAAACAGTGCGGCAAAATCACCGGCTTCGGTTTGCATGTTGGGGAGCAGGACATCCGGCTGCTGGTTTTTACGCTGCTCTTCCAGATCCTTTGCATACTGCTTCGGCGTAACGCCAAACTGCTGCTTGAACTTGCGGATAAAAGCGGACGAGTTAGGAAAGCCTGCCTGCAGAGCCACATCCGTGACGGAACAGTGGTCCTCGCGAAGCATCGTAAGCGCGTGGTGAATACGAATGCTGCCGATATAGTCGGTAAGCGTCATATGGATGTGTCTGCTGAAAAATCGGGACAGGTAATTCGGACTGACATGGACCTGCTCTGCCAGCTCGGGCACGGAAATATCCTCGTTCCAGCGGCTGTGGATAAGCTTCAATACCTGCGTGATACGATCCATCGAGGTGCCGGGCAGATGTTCTCCAGCGTCACTTTTTTCAGCGTGGAAATTCTGCTCCAGAAACTGAAAAAACTGCATGACAGCAGCGTTTAGTACCTGCTTTGGCGCTCGGTTGAAGTACAGCGAGACGATCTTGGCAAACAGACGGCGCAGCTCATCGCAGATTGTCTGCGGTGAGGCCTGCGCATCGACCGCCAGACAATCCCATGTGCTGTTCGTAAAGCCGGACAGCCGAATATAATCCTGCGGAATGTACACCATCAGCGCCTTACTATCTGCAAAGCAGGAAATTTGACACAGTTCGAGCGGATGGATGAGACAAAAGCCAGCCGGTGACAGCATGTGCGTCTGACCGTGCAGAAGGGCGCTGACCGTTCCGCGCATGACGAAAACGAAGCGCACGCCGCTGCTCCACAGCAGATACGGCTGATCTTCGTGCAGTATGCTGAGTGTTATCTCATGGTTGTCATTAAAGTCCAGCGTCACGTCATTCACATCCTCTTATCATCTGGTATGTTAAGAGTATTATAGCCTTATTTGCACTGAAAGACAATATATCTCACAGGTGCTTTCCATTAAGTAGAGAAAACAAACAGCACAGCTGTGATATGTACCCCCTAATACTGGGTGTCCAGTGTTGGGGGTGCATATCACCCCTGCCGCCGTCTGTTTACCGATTTTTTGCCGCCATTTCACGCTTTGGAGTGAGCTGCATTCCCGGACAAACCGCTGCAATAAGAGCGGGGAAATCGGGAAAAATGTCATATTTTCGGTAAATCTGCGGCAATGTGTCATAATTTCTTCTTTTTTTGTCAAACCCTGTTGACAAAACACGATAGATGCGCTATAGTGAGGATAAAAGAAGATGATGCAGTCGCTTTGACCGCATCTCAAACGATAATAGCAAACCCACCGAAAGGTGGCGACGCAAAGCTATAGGGCCTTACCCCTCATCGAGAGGGCTGGCAGCCAGTTACCGAAAGGAGATCGCCGGATATGAAGCGGCTTTTTCGTGTTGTATGCGCAGTTTTTGCAGCAACTGCCCTCTCGATGGGCGTTACCGCAGCAGCAGTAAATGATGTTGTGGATATGAGTAATTCCACCCACGGTTATGTTACCGTAAACTACTCCTCGAGTGCAAGACTCAAGGTTGGTATTCAGTACAACGGCGGCAAGACCGTATTCTATGATTGCCCGAGCGGCAAGGATGCTTCCTTCTCTCTCGATAAGGGCAACGGCAAGTACACCGTAACGCTGTACCGCAACGTTTCCGGTACGTCTTATCAGCAGGTCGAGTCCAAGTCCATGAACGTAACCGTTAAGGACAGCTACACTCCGTATCTGGTCTCCACTTCCGAGGTTCAGTTCTCCAAGGGCGACACGGTATCCGCTAAGGCTGCTGAGCTCTGCAAGAACGCCAAGACCGATGAGGCTAAGGTTATCGCCATCTACAACTACATGGCAAGCCGTTATACTTATGATAACAAGCTGGCGAATGAGATCACCAGAGGCAAGATCACCAAGTACATCCCGAATACCGCCGCTACCCTGAAGGGCACCACCGGTATCTGCTACGATTTTTCCTCGCTGTTTGCAGCAATGTGCCGCAGCCAGGGCATCCCGTGTGCACTGACCAAGGGCTACGCCGGCTCCAGCTACCACGCTTGGAACAAGGTAAACCTGAACGGTAAGTGGTATCAGATCGACCTGACCTACGCGGTTACCCGCAGCGTGAAGAACGCAAAAACCCTGCATGACTGTGTATCTCCGCTGACCTACACCAACACCAGCGATGCGCTTGCAGTAGCTGCGGCTTAACACGTTTCTATTTTACTTTGTATGCAAATGGTCCTGATTGGATGTGTTTATGTCCGATCAGCGGCGATTTATTGCATAAAAACGATTCCGGATTGAAATCCTTCTTCGCTTTTTACAGTATTTGTTTGTTATTCGCGGGCATTTATGGTATACTGAAGAAGAGGATCCGGAGGATTTCTGTCCTGCGCAGGCAAGGGACTGTGTATGCAGTCCGGCGTGTCTGCCGACAGAAAAGATCGTAAAATTCTGTGCATGACTTCCGTAAAGGGATACAGGTACAGACAAAGGCACAGCCGGTGAAAACCGGTGTCGCAAAGCCAGATGGGCCTAAACGGAGTTTTTTCTCCGCATGGCAGCCGGTTGCCAAAGGTACTTTGTTACCCCCTTGCAGAGCTATGTGCGCTGTAAAGGGGGTATTTTATTTGGAGACTGAACAACCATTCTGCGTTGCCAACAGTCATTTCAAAAAGAACCAACCATCTGTGCTACTCGGTAAGGAGTAAGTTGTACAGACAAGGGCACCACCGGTGAAAGCCGGTCTCGCAAAGCCAAGGGCCTAAACGGAAGGTATTCCGCATGGCAGCCGGTTTCCTAATGCAGCTTCTTCATAGTAGTCTTTTACTATTGAAGGAGGGGTTTTCATGATGAAAACAGGAAAAAATAATCGATTCTTAGCCAGCATTTTGGCGGCATCCATGCTGCTGGCAATGTCTCCGTTCGCATTTGCAGCAGCGGATACAGCGGAGCAGAAAGAAATGACAACGCAGGAGCAGGTTCAGCCTGCCACCCAAAATGAAACGAACGCAAATCCCACGGTGTCTCAGACGGAAGATCAGTCTTCTAAGGACACAAACTCCGAAGCGCTTAAGACGAAAGGTCAGTCTTCTGAGAACACAAACTCCGAAGCGTCTAAGACAGAAGGTCAGCCTTCTGAGGACGTAAAACCTGCAGAAGACAGCACATCCGCATCGAAGACTCCGGCAGAATCGGAGAACCCGACAGAATCGGAGACTCCGGCAGAACCGGAAACACCGAAAAGCGCTGCAAAGATTGGCGAGAGCGAGTACGCATCTATTGCTGACGCGCTTGCTGCAGCACAGCCGGGCGACACCATTGAACTGCTGAAAGATGTTACGGAAAATATCACCATCAATAAGTCTCTGACGCTCGACCTCGGAAAGTTTACACTGTCGGGTAATGCGAATGCAGCCGTTGTGACCATTTCCGGTGATAAATCGCAGGTTATCGTGCAAAACGGTACGGTTACCGGCGGCAAAAAAAGTGGTATCCGCATCACCGATGCAGATGTTACGCTGACGAAATTAACGGTTACTAAAAACGCGTCTACGGGCGACGGCGGCGGCATTGATGCTGTGAAAGGTAAAGAACTGGTCGTGGAGCAGTGTGCAATTAACGAAAACACTGCCAAGAATCGTGGCGGTGGCATTCTTGTGGAAGACACACCCTTGAAGGTCGTTGGTTCCAAAATTGAGAACAATCAGGGGTTCCATGGCGCGGGCATTTATCTGTCTGACCCTAAAACACCCGTATGTGGTCGACATGAAATCACTGGTACGCTTATCGAAGGCAATAAGGTATTAAATGATTACGGCATTGGCGGCGGTATCCATGTGGGCACAAGAAGTCAGGTAAACATCGAAAATTCCACCATTAGCAAGAATGCTGCGGATCAGGGCGGCGGTATCGTGGCCTATACTGCGGACAGCGTGATACTGAACCATGTTGTAATCACGGAAAATCAGGCAACTGTAGGCGCAGGTATTCTTACACTGACAATCCATGCGTGCAATACTGAGTTTAAGCTGACGAATAATACAGAAGTTAAGAATAATACCGCAACCTATTATGGCGGCGGCGTTATGGCATGGGGCGATGGCAGTGATGGAATAGCACAAGTTGTCACAGTAGAAAATAGTTCCATCAGCAACAATAACGCTAAGGATGGTGCAGGTATTTTCATCAATTTGCAGGATACTGCAACGAACGCTTTTGTCACGATCAACCTTGGCGTCGGTGCAATTGTGCAGGAAAATAAAGCAACCAGAAATGGCGGCGGCATTTTTGCACGAAACCTTGGGAATACGGCAGTTTCTAAAGGGACGATCAATGCTGCTGAAGGCAGCGCAGTGTACAATAACACCGCAGCGGCCGCAGGCGACGACCTGTATCTCAACAACGGCTCGATCTTTACGCTCCCGAATGCAAAGGCCATGAGCGGCGACCGCATTCTGTCCTTTGATAATATGGAGATTACCGGTTGGTATCATGACGGCTGGAATAAGTGGAATGCTGCGGCGAATGAAGGTCAGGGCGGCTATGAGCCGATCGGCCGCTGGACGGCGGAAACGGCTGACGAGTACATCCCGGTGGAAAAGGATTGGCACGCTATTTCGCTCAAGGCAGCGCATCCGCTGATGTACACGCTGACGTATGATGTTACCGGTGACCTGCCGGAAGGCTATACTGCTCCGGCAAAGCAGACGCTGGTTAAGGGCAGCAGCTATACCGTTGCAGAGGTTCCGGCCAGCGTGTCCGGCTCGAAGGACGGCGTGAACGGTACCTTCTCCTTCAACGGCTGGAAAAAGGATGACGGTACGGTTCTGACCGGCGAGCAGCAGCTGACCGCAGACCTTACGCTGCACGGCGTATGGTCCTTTACGAAAAAATCCTCCGGCGGCGGTGGCGGCGGCAGCCACAAGCCCACCGTTACCATTCCGGATGATGTACCGACCGGTCTGAACGGCGATGACCACTATGCTTACATTGTAGGCTATCCGGACAGCACCGTTCGTCCGCAGAACGGCATTACCCGTGCTGAGGTGGCAACCATCTTCTTCCGTCTGCTGACCGACGAGACCCGCAATGCAAACTCTACGAAGTCCAACAGCTACTCCGACGTAGCAGCCGGCGCATGGTACAACCACGCTGTTTCTACGCTGAGCGCTATGGGCATCGTAAAGGGCGACAGCAACGGCAAGTTCAATCCGAATGCGCCGATCACCCGTGCGGAGTTCGCTGCAATTGCAGCTCGTTTTGACGACAAGGCCGACACGACCGCTGTTGACTTCAGCGACATTGCATCCCACTGGGCAAAGAACGAAATCAGCGCCGCTGCCAACAACGGCTGGATCAACGGTTATACCGACGGCACCTTCCGTCCGAATAACAAGATCACCCGTGCCGAGGCGATGACGCTCGTGAACCGCGTCCTCAAGCGTCTTCCGGAGACCGCAGAGGACCTGCACAACGACATGATCAAGTGGAGCGACAACTCCGATACTTCCGCATGGTATTACCTGGCCGTACAGGAGGCTACGAACAGCCACTATTACGACCTCAAGGAAAACAAGCACGAGAAGTGGAGCAAGCTGCGCGAAACTCGTGACTGGACCGAACTGGAAAAGTAAAAATCCCCCGACTTTAAGGCAATGCTGCTTAGTTAAAAACAAAAGAGCATAATTGTCCACGGGAAACGACAGCGCACAGCGAAGCGAAAGCAAGCTGTGCGCTGTTTTTTTATCTCATGCGAGGGAAGATGAGGAAGCTTTGACGCTGCCTTTGGCATTGCACGGATAGGGCAATACGGCATGACAGGCATAGATACTGCGCTATAGCCACCCGGCAATATACTGAACGCTCACACAGTGCCCGACCGCCGTGCGGCATTCCCGCGCGAAGCTCGAAGTATGTACGGGACACATCTTCTTCACCATCTGACCGCCTACGGAGCCGGCCTGACGGCTGGTCAGATCGCCGTTATAGCCCTGCTTGAGGTTTACGCCGACCTCGGCAGCTGCCTCCATTTTGAAGCGATCCATTGCCGCGCGTGCTTCCGGTACCATGCCCTGATTAGAACCATTTTTCGTGTTAGTCATGTTTGTTCGCTCCTTTTCGATTCGGTTTGGTGTGTTGGGTTTTGCTGATAGTAGGTTGCGCACCAAAGGTCGAAATATGAGATGCAAATGCTGTGACGGAAGCCAGAAAATATGATAAGCAAACGCGTTTTGCCAGCGCAGGAAAACAAGCGTTGAAAATTTGCTTTTGGACAGCGCATAAAACCTGCTCTGCTCATATAATAAAGGAAAGCATAGACAGATACAGCCTTATTAGTTACGGTATATACTGCAGATGGGTTAGCTTGTTCTAACTTATCGTTTCCGCCCGTCACCTGCCTCCGGATGTGTTTTTCACTAAATTGTAAGCAAACATGTCTTGCAAGGATTTGTGCAATATGCTAATATGATGGTGATATATGTCCGATGCACAAATGTACAATATGCGGACACGGGAACGAATTCCGAGAAAGTCTGACAGCGATCGGAAGCGGCAGTGGAGGTGCCGCTGAAAAAGTCATATTCACTCAAATTAGGATGCTTAACCTTTTGCAAGCACAGATTTACGTGGGAATAAGGCGGCTATGCCGCTTTATCAATAATGGATAGAGAACAGAAAGGACATCATAGTATGAGCCAAAACGAGAAGAGGTTATTCGACAGACACAAGAAACAGGAAGAATCGCCTTTAGAGCAGACGCAGGCGGTGCCTGCGGTACAGGATGAAATCACGGCAGAGCCTGCAGCCGAGGTGTTGCCCAAGCGCAACAAATACGCAGACAAAATGAATCGCAAAAAGCGCAGACTGAGCAAGGGTGCGCGTATCGGCATTACGGCGGCGGCAGTTGCGCTGCTGCTTGGCGGCGGCATCTGGGCCGTGGTGAAATCCCGCGATGCGGGTACGGAGGACGTGACGCAGACCACGGCTATGGTCAGCTGCGGCGATCTGGAGACCTACATAGAGGGAAGCGGCGTTACTGCTGCAAAAAAACGCGAGGAACTTGGCCGGGAGGTTAAGGGCAAGGTAACACAGGTGCTGGTCGCCGAGGGCGACGAGGTACACACCGGTGATCCGCTGCTGGTGATCGACCCGACCGAAACCCGCAAGGAACTTGCGGATGCACAAAAGGAACTGACCGAGGCGGAACGCGGTGTCTCGGACGCGCAGCTGGAGGTCTCCAAGGCACAGTCCGACTTGAGCGCGGCGCAGAGAAAACTGAGCCGTCTGAACATCACGGCGCCGTTTACCGGCAAACTGATTCCGGCCAAGGATTCGGACGACAAGGATGTGTCCTTCCGTGTCGGTGAGCAGGTGAGCGAGGGTCAGGTCATCGGCTACATGGTAAATGACCGCCAGATGAAGCTGACGCTGGCGTTCAGCGCCGAATATGCCCGCAGCATTCGCACCGGACAGTCGGCCACGGTATCCATCGCTTCTGCGATGAGCGAGGTGAGCGGTACGGTATCGTCGGTCGAGACAGCACAGCAGATTTCGAGTGAGGGTGTGCGCGTTATCCGCGTCGGCATTACGGTGAATAACCCCGGTTCGCTGACAAAGGGCATGACAGCCACCGCGACGATCAATGCCGGGCGCCTCGGTGCGATCTATCCGGCGAACGCGGGCACACTGGAATACAGCCGCGAGGAAGCCGTCACCGCACAGATGAGCGGCGAGATCATCAAGCTGAACGGCACAAGCTACAGCACCTACAACGGCGGTGCGCTTATCATGTCCCTGTCGAGTGACGCTTCTCAGGATGAGATTGCAGCCGCGCAGAATGGTATTGCGGCGGCAAACCGCACGGTTGACAGTGCAAAGACGGCTGCAAACGAAAAGCGGGCACACATTGCCGAACTGCAGCAGCAGATTCAGAACTCGACTGTTACCTCTCCGATGGACGGCATTGTTGTCAGCCTGAACGCGGTTGAAGGACAGGAGGCGACCGGCTCGGAGACGCTCGTTGTGGTTGCCGATTTGAATGATATTGTCGTCAACGCCGAGGTCTCCTCGATGGATATCGGCTCGGTGCAGCAAGGACAGCAGGCGACTATGACGATGTACGCGTCGGACGGCTCCGAGATTTCGCTGACCGGCGAGGTGCAGTCGGTAGCGCTGGAGCCGACACAGAGCTCCGGTGATGGGCAGGGCAGCATGCCGACCTTCAAGGCGGTCATTTCGGTGGATCCGCTGGAGGGACAGAAAGTTTACAGCGGCATGTCTATCGAATATAAAATCACGACGGCCTCGTCCTACGGCTGCCTGATGGTACCGTCGTCGGCTATCGTCAACACGGACAGCGGCACAGCTGTATTCGCCAAGCCGCTGACGGACGAGAACGGAAACGAGATTCCGTTTGAAGAGACCCTGCCGATTCCCGAGGGTACCGAAGGCATTCCGGAGGGTTATCAGCTTGTACCGGTCGAGACCGGCATTGCCGATTCGACCAACACGGAAATCCTCGGCGGTCTGGAAGAAGGCACCGAGGTATTCCTCGCCGGACCGAGCGATCTGTACGCCGATATGTCGGATGACGGCATGTCAGTCGGTTGAGGAGGGCGCGCTTATGTGGGAAAGAAAGGCGCAGACTCCTGACACGGAGCGTCGCGCTGAATTGTTGATTGACGTTCAGCGCATGAGCAAGATTTACAACGAAGGAAGAGAAAACGAAGTGCGTGCACTGGATGATATCTCGCTGCAGGTATCCTGGGGAGAGTTTCTGTGCATTCTCGGACAGTCCGGCTCGGGCAAGTCCACGCTGATGAACATTCTCGGCTGTCTGGATATTCCGACCTACGGCTCCTATCATCTGAACGGGCAGCCGGTCAGCGATATGAAGCCGTCTGTGCTGTCCGGTATCCGCAACCGGGAGATCGGGTTTATCTTTCAGGGCTTTAATCTGATTCCGGCGCTGACGGCGCTCGAAAATGTCGAGCTGCCGCTCATCTACCGCGGTATGCCGCGGGAGGAACGACGCCGTCTGGCGCAGGAGGCGTTAGTCTCGGTCGGACTGGAAAAGCGCATGGATCACCGTCCGGGTGAGATGTCCGGCGGACAGCAGCAGCGTGTTGCGATCGCGCGGGCAGTGGCGGCAAAGCCGCCGATCATCATGGCGGACGAGCCGACCGGCAACCTGGATTCTGCCTCCGGTCTGGATATTATGCGCAAGCTGACTGCACTCAATGAGCAGGGAACCTCCATCATCCTCATCACGCATGACAACCATCTTGCACAGATGGCAAAACGCATCGTGACGATACAGGACGGCAGGATCATTTCGGACACGAAAGGAGGGTCCGTATGAATTGGATGCAGACGGTTCGTATGGCGTTCAAGTCCATCCTGAACAACAAGGTTCGCTCGATTCTGACCATGCTGGGCATCATCATCGGTGTGGCATCGGTTATCGCTATCGTGGCGTCGATTCAGGGCACGAGCAAGCTGCAGCGCCTGCAGTATGAGGCGATGGGCGTCAACCGCATCGACATTTACGGATACGGTGCGAAAAACCGCGACTGGCAGGAGTTTGAGGACTATATGACGAATGATCTGTCCGACAAAATCGCCGCATGGTCGCCGCAGAGCCAGTATTACGACTGGCAGAACAGCGGCATCCAGTACCGGGCCAAAAGGCTGAATAACAACGACAGCAACAGCGGCTATACCTATATGTACTTCGGCAACGAGCATTACGGCGAGGTGACAAGTCATGCGATTTCCGCCGGACGGGATATTTCCGCTGCGGACTGCCGCACGCGCGCCCGTGTCTGTGTGATCGGAGAAACACTGCGCAAGTATTTCTTCGGGGCGATGAGTCCGATCGGGCAGAAGCTGCAGATCGGCGGCAAGGGCTTTGAGGTCATCGGCGTGTATGCCGGCAAGTATGACGGCAAGCTGAATACAGACGATCAGATGATTGTGATGCCATACACGCTGCAGAGCACGATGATGAGTGTATACGGCATGGCAGACCGCCAGTATATCGTGAAGGCGGCGGAAAAGGACGTGATTGCCGAGCTGACAGACGAGCTTCTGCCGGGCTTTATGCAGGGCCGCTGCGAGGCGGGGAACGGATACTTTTCTGCTTCATCGGACAGCCAGTGGCAGGAGCAGAGCGAGTCCTCCAACAACATGCTTGCGCTGCTCGGCGGCGGTGTTGCCGGAATCTCGCTGCTCGTCGGCGGTATCGGCATTATGAATATCATGCTGGTGTCTGTTACCGAGCGCACCCGCGAGATCGGTATCCGTATGGCAATCGGCGCCCGCAAGCGGGATATTATCGGGCAGTTTCTGGTAGAAGCCTCGGTGGTCTCGTGCTGCGGCGGTGTGATCGGCATTGTGCTCGGCTGCTTTCTTTCGGCGGTGCTGGGCAATCTGCTGCTCGCAAAAACGCAGAACAGCTACATGCCGACCGTGGAGCAGTTCACCGTACTGCCCTCTGCGGGACTGGTCATCGGCGCATTTCTGTTTTCTGCGCTGCTGGGTATCATCTTCGGACTGTATCCCGCCAATAAAGCCTCGAACCTGCAGCCGGTAGATGCGCTGCGGACGCAGTAAAAGGAAAGGACAGGTAGGAAAATGAAAAAAAGATTTGTCAGCCTGTGTCTGGCAGGCTTGATCATGGTTGCACCGGCTTCGGCGGTGTTTACTGATATTTCAGACAGCAGGGTATCGCAGACGGCCGCCGTTCTGGATGCACTGGGTATCATGCAGGGCGTAGGCGGCAGCAGCTTCGCGCCGGGTAAGGCGCTGACGCGGGCGCAGTTCTGCAAGCTGGCGGTTACCGCCATGGGTGTGACGGATGTGAGTCCGTATGCCAGCTACACGATTTTTCCGGATGTTAAGCATTCGCACTGGGCAGCGCCGTATATCAACGCGGCAGTACGCCATCCGGAGCTGAAGGAAAAGTCCATCATCCGCGGCTATGCGGACGGCAGCTTCGGCCCGGATAAGATTGTCAGCTACGGCGAGGTCTGCACCATGCTGCTGCGTATGCTGGGCTATAAAGAGGAGGATGTCGGTCCGTTCTGGCCTGCAGACTATATCGCGCAGGCACAGGCCATCGGTCTGACGGACGGTGTCACGATTACGGATGCGCGTGCTGCAGTCAAGCGCGGAGATGCGGCGGTGCTTCTGCTGAACGCTCTGAATACGGATAAAAAGGGAGAAGAGGGCAGCACACTGCTTGACAAGGTCGCGTCCTCGACGGTCAAGGACTGCATTCTGCTTGAGACCGGAAAAACACACAGCGGCCTTGCTGCAGATGCGGCATTGTTCTATGAGGACGGTGTTGTGGATGCGGAATCTCCCCGTAAGACCGCCGGTACGCTGGACAGCAGCATGATCGGCGTGTACGGCACGATCGTTATCGGCAAGGGCAGCAGCAAGGTTGCGGTCGGTGTGATTCCGAACGGCAACAAGACTGAAACTTATGAGGTTGTCAATGCGGCAGCAGATCGTATCGTTACCACGAACGGAACACTGCGTCCGGACCGCAAGACTAAGTTGTATATCAGCCGCGACCATGTCATGAATGAGTACGAAAATGCATGGGCGAACCTGCAGTCCGGCGACACGCTGACCCTGTACTACAACGAGTACGGCGTGCTGCAGCTGATGGCAGTCCTGCCGAAAACGACAGCAGGCGCCGCGCACTCGTTTGTTTACGGTCTGGCGACCTCGCGCCGGATTCCGGCGGAGTATACGATCATCAAAAACGGTGCGAAGATCGACGCGAGCAAGCTGAAAAAGTACGATGTTGTGACGCTCGATGCCGCAAACCGTCAGGCGATCGTTTCGGATACCAGGCTGAGCGGAAAATATCAGACCGACTCGACAACGTACAGCCATCCCTCTCAGGTGGAGATTCTGAGACAGAAATTCTCGGTTTCCTCCGAGGCGGCGGCAACGTTCAAGGATATGAAGCTGAACGATTACATCACGCTGCTGTTTGACGCGGACGGCAATGTTGCGGCTGCGTACCCGAAAAAGGACGTCAGCGCGGAGATGCAGGGCATTGTAACCAAGATTGACGCGGAAAAGGCCACGGTCACGCTGACAAACGGTCTGACACTGCGGGATATTTCAATCGCCAAGGACGTAAAAACCGATGTGATGGGGCGTCTTGTTACGGTCAGCCAGTCCGGTGAGGGGGCAGACCTGATTCGCCGCACGCTCTCCGGAAAGACCGCCGGAAACTGGTCTGTTGCGGAGGGCAAGCTGGGCAGTAACGCTGTTTCCTCCAAGGTGCGCGTGTATGAGGAGGTGCTCTCCGGCGCACCGCTGAACGCGATCAACGTCAGCGATATTGACCTGACCTCGGTTCCGGCTTCGCAGATTAAGTATACCGTGCAGGATAATGCAGGTACGGTGACGAATATTGTTCTGGGCGATGTGACCGGAGAAAGCTGGATTTATGGTATTGGCTATGGCAAGAAGATAAAAGGTAACTTTTATCCTCCGGCTGATTCGGGATATTCAGATATGCAGCCGGAAGAGCAGGAAGAATATCAGCGTAAGCATCCAGAGTATTATTCGTATACATATGCTGTTATTCCGAAATACTGGCAAGATGGGAAAATGGTAGATGATAAAGAGTATCGTGTACCGTCCCTGCCGAGCGGCTTAAACGGCAATCCGATTGGCATTCCCAGAGGGTACTCAACCGATGAAAGCATCGTCAATACCTCGCTGGATACGCTCAAGCTGACATTGATCGACACGGTAAAGCCGTCGGCATTTGACGGTTCCTCCGGTGTCCGCACCAAGGACGGCTATTACGAGCTGGCAGAGAACATCGGCGTTTACGTCTCGGAGCAGAACCGGTTTGTTTCGCTGCAGACGGCGAAATCCAACTACACGAGCTTCCGCGTATACGCCAATAAAACAGCGGAAAACGGCGGAAAAATCCGTGTGATCGTCGCTTCGTGATTTGCTGTGTGCTGCGGTTATAGTTTTCTGTTAAATAATTGAAATTGCAAAAACGGATGCTTCTCTGTACCTGGAGAGGCATCCGTTTTGTTTCAGCTTGGATTTTAATGCAGTTTTCAGGATTTTGAAAACGCCAAATAAATTGCAAAAAAGCCGCTCTTTCCAACGAAAGAACGGCTTTATCTGGTCCGAGTGACAGGACTTGAACCTGCGGCCTCTTGACCCCCAGTCAAGCACGCTACCAGCTGCGCTACACCCGGATTTGCAACGGTCTATCAAACCTTGCCTAAATAGGATACCAAATCCGGAGGGAAAAGTCAAGTGTTTTGTGAAAATTCCTGAAGGAAATTTGCGTCATGCCGCTTGTTTTGAGCGCCACCGCACCGTCAACCCCAGCGAAACCGCATACACGCTGAGAGAACCCATCGCAAACACGGCCATTACCATCAAGACGAGCAATCCGTCAGCAGCAGAGAGCGCCCCGGATTCCTGAATCTCCACATCGCACAGGGGCGCGATGTACAGTGGCAGACCCAGCCAATCCGCGAGCAAATGCGCTGCCAGAACCGTACCCAGCCACAGCAGCGAATCTTTGACCGGACGAAACGCAGGCGTGCGTGTCACGCAACGCGAGAGCAGAAAACCGATCAGCACAGCGATCACAATCGCTGCAAACACGCTCTCCGTGCAGAAACATCCGCTCATACACTAAGCGCACGCGACATAATACGCTTTCCTCATCCGAACACCTCATTTCTCTCGGTACAAAAAGAAGCCCGCAGAAGCGGACTCCTTTTCTCATTTGATTACTGAACTTCCGCTGCCTCAACCTCACGCTTTTCCTCCGCGATATGATGCTTATTCGCGTAGCCGGTCAGAATAAGCGTCAGCGCGCCGTCACCGGTGACGTTGCAGGCGGTGCCGAAGCTGTCCTGCAGGGCAAAGATGGTCAGCATAAGCGCGGTGCCGGTGCCGTCAAACAGCAGGATGCCGGTGATCAGACCGAGCGAAGCCATAACCGTACCGCCCGGCACGCCGGGTGCGCCGATGGCAAAAATGCCGAGCAGCACGCAGAACAGGATCATGGTTCCGACAGACGGAATCTTGCCGTACAGAATCTGCGAGACTGTCATGACGAAGAAAACCTCGGTCAGCACCGAGCCGCACAGATGGATGTTGGCGAACAGCGGGATACCGAAATCGACCATGTCTTTACGCAGTACAGATGATTTCTTTGCGCAGCGCAGAGCAACTGCCAGTGTCGCAGCGGAGGACATCGTGCCGACTGCGGTGATGTACGCCGGACCGTAGTGCTTCACTACTTCGATCGGGTTCTTGCCCGAGTACGCGCCCGCAACTCCATAGAGCAGCGCCATCCAGATATAATGACCGATCATAACGATGATGATGACCTTGATGAACACCGGAAACTGCTTGGTGATCGTGCCCTCATACGCCAGACCGCAGAAGGTGGACGCGATAAAGAACGGCAGAATCGGGATGATGATCTTGGTGACGATGGCGAGGACAATGTTCTGCACCTCGTCAAGCAGGGACTCCATCATCTTGGATTTGGTCCAGGTGATAGCCAGACCGACCATCAGCGACAGAGCCAGTGCGCTCATCACGTTCATGATCGCCGGAATCTCCAGCTGGAACAGTACCTCGGGCAGCTCGCGCAGACCGTCAACCTGCGATACGATCGACAGGTGCGGAATGAGTGCGTAACCGGCTGCCGTGCTCATCAGCGCTGCGCCGACCGACGACACATACGCGATAATGAGCGCAATGCCCAGCATTCTGGATGCGTTGTGGCCCAGCTTGGTGATGGACGGCGCAATAAAGCCGATAACGATCAGCGGCACACAGAACGTGATGATCTGACCGAGCACCTGCTTGATCGTTACGACCACGTTCATCACGGCCTCGTTCGCCACCAGACCGAGCACGATGCCCACCGCAACGCCAAGCAGCAGCTTGAACGGCAGGCTGTTTAGAATTTTTTTCATACCTACATACTCCCTTTGTTTGCGTTGCATCTGGATGACATCGGCGGATTTCCCCTCAGCCTGTCACGCTGCCGCCAAGTTGCCATGTGGACACAATGATATACCTATATGATACAATTTACAGCGCGTTTCGTCAAGGCAAATACGGGAAATGGCTGCGCCAAATAAAAACAGAGCGGTTTTTTTCTGCAATTTATGGTATACTTAAGGCAATACAGAAACACCAACAAGGGAGGTACAACTATGTCACAAACCTTAACCATAACGGCGGAGCAGGTGCTTGCGTCGGCAGAGCGCATCCGAGAGGATATTGTCCGCGACCGGCGGACGCTGCACGCTGCACCCGAGGTCGGCACCGACCTGCCGAACACCGTAGCCTGCGTCAAAAAACGCCTGCTTGAGATGGGCTATCAGCCGCGCGAGCTGGCAGGCGGCGTCGTCGCGGAGATAACCGGCACCGAGACCGGCCGCTGTCTGCTCCTGCGCGCCGACATGGACGCGCTGCGCGTGACCGAGCAGACCGGACTGGATTTTGCATCCGCGAACGGCTGCATGCACGCCTGCGGCCACGACATGCACGCGGCGATGCTGCTCGGTGCGGCAAAGCTGCTGCGCGAGTACCAAGGTGAGCTGAACGGCACGGTCAAGCTGGTGTTTCAGCCGGACGAGGAGGGCTTTACCGGCGCGAAGGCCATGCTCTCGGCGGGCGTGCTGAAAGACCCGGCACCGCAGGCAGGCTTTGCGCTGCACGTCAATTCGGGCACGCCGTCCGGACTGGTTCTGTGCGGACGCGGCACGTTTATGGCGGGCTGCACGCTGTTCCGCATTACGGTAAACGGCGTTGGATGCCACGGCGCAATGCCGGAAAAGGGCGTGGACCCGCTCAATATCGCAAGCCACATTTACCTGTCGCTGCAGGAGATCATCAGCCGCGAGATCGGCGCAAAAACGCCTGCTGTCGTGACCATCGGCCGCATGACCGGCGGTGAGGCGCCCAATATCATCCCGCAGACCGCGGTGCTCGAGGGCACCATCCGCAGCTTTGACCGCGACCTGTCCGCACAGCTCTTCACCCGCATCGGGGAAATCGCCCGGTGCACTGCACAGGCGTTCCGCGGCACAGCCGTCACGGAAGAGATCGCGTCCGCGCCGCCGCTCAGGAATGACGCTGCGCTGACCAATCGTATGGCAGACCTTGCCGGGGCGCTGTTCGGTGAAAAGCTGGTCTATCGGCTGGACGAGGGCGGCATGGGCTCGGAGGATTTCGCGTCCTACACCTATGATTTACCGTGCGCATACCTGCTCATCGGTGCAGGCACCAAACAGGAAAATCCTGCGTTCGGTGAGCCGATGCACAACGAAAGGGTCGTGTTCAACGAGGATATCCTGCCGCGCGGCGCAGCACTGCACACATGGTGCGCGCTGAACTGGCTGGCAGACAAGGGTAACGCATGAAAACCGAACAACTCTTCATCGAAAACACACCGGCGGTGCTGTACGGCGAGCCGTCGGACACGCTGTGGCTGTTCGTTCACGGACAATTCGGCTGTAAGGAAGAAGCCCTGCCGTTTGCCGAAATCGTGTCTCCGGACGCACAGGTTTTGTCCATCGACCTGCCGAATCACGGCACACGCCAAAACCGGGATGAGGAATTTGCACCATGGACAGCCGCCCCTGAACTCACCCGCGTGATGGCTTACGCAAGAGCACACTGGCGCGCGACAAACGTGCGCGCGACCAGTATCGGGGCGTATTTTGCGCGGCTGGCGTTTGCCGCACCGGAAAAAGCGTTGTTCGTGTCGCCCATCGTGGATATGGAGCGCTTGATCTGCGACAGAATATGCGCGGCAGGCATTACCGAGAAAATCCTGCGCGAGCGCGGCATGTATCCCGCAAGGGAAGGGGATATGCTCTCGTGGGACTACCTTTGCTGGGTGCGTGCGCATCCGGCAAAGGACTGGTACTGCCCGCAGTACATTCTCTACGGCGAAAATGACAGCATGACCGACTTGGCGACTATCCGCACTTACACGGCACAATCCGGTGCGGAGCTGATCATCGTGCCGCAAGGCGAGCACTGGTTCCACACACCGGAGCAGCTGGCCGTTATGGCCGACTGGGAACGCAAACATAAATAAGGAGCACAATATGATTCAGGAAATCTGCAAAGACGAGAAATTTTTAGCGCAGAAGGCCGAGCAGGCCACGCCGGACGATATCCAAACCGCAACCGACCTGCTGGAAACGCTCGAAGCGCACAAGGACGGCTGTGTCGGCATGGCGGCGAACATGATCGGCGTGAACAAGCGCATCATCGCGTTCGATAACGAGGGAACGTACATGGTGATGTTCAACCCGCAAATTGTCAAGCAGTCCGGCGGCTATGAGGCCGAGGAGGGCTGCCTGTCGCTGACCGGCACGCGCAAAACGCGTCGCTGGCAATCCATCAAGGTGCAGTACCAGAACGAAAAGTTCCAGACGAGACTGAAAACCTTCACTGGCTGGACCGCACAGATTATCCAGCACGAAATCGACCATTGCGAGGGTATTATCATCTGAGAAATAAGCAAAACGTAAACCAACGCATACAAAAAGGCACACCAAAAGGTGCCTCCCGATAAGAAAACATCGTGAGGCAAGAGAGAAACGGTATAGCTTCGGCTATGCCGTTTTTCTCATTCTTGCCTTGATGAAGTGACTTTGGATACTTCCAGGGCTCCAATGCCCTTATAGTAGATGTCAATTTCCTGGGTACGGTTCTTGCCCTTCGAATCGCTGGCAGCATGGACAACGATCTTTTCGACAAACTCATGTAAGATACATGGCGTCAATTCAGGAATTTCCGTATACCGTTCTACAACGGAGAGAAACCTTTCTACATTGGCGCTTTTTTGTTCCTCTGCTTCGATTTCACCACGGAGGACAGCCGCTACCTCTTGAAGCTGATGCTGCTCTTTCTCGTAGTCAGCGGAGAGCTTTTGGAAACGCTCGTCAGAAAGTTTTCCCGAAATAGTATCCTCATAGAGCCGCTTGAAAATGGTGTCCAGCTCTGTGATCCGTTTTTCGGCATCAGCCAATGTTTTCTGCCGTTTTGCCAAACCTCGGTTACGCTGGCGCATATCCGCATCCATCACCATCTTCACAAAATCGTCTTTGCGCTGTGATGCGAAGGAAACAATCTCGCGCAGATTTTGCAGAACTAATTCTTCCAGGATAACAGTTCGGATAGAATGTGTCTGCCCACATACATCACGGCTTTTCCGATAGCCCGAACACAGGTAGTATTCCTGATCGCGCCGAAAATTGGTTGCCCTGCATTGATACATGATGGAACCGCAGTCGGCACAGAACATCATGCCGGAGAACATCCCCATTTCTCCCATTTTTGTAGGACGACGGCGCGTCTGCCTTGCTGCTCTCGCGGCATCTGCGATTGCCTCCGTCCAGATCGGGTCATGGGTGTTCTCAAAGATCATCCACTCACTTTCCGGATTATGGATGACCTTTTTGCTCTTGTAGGACTTCTTCCTCGTCTTGAAATTGACCGTGTGCCCCAGGTACTCCCGCCAGCGGTCCATGATATCCGCTACGGTGGAGGCATCCCATGCGTAAGGCAAGCCCCGCTTGATATTGCTTGCTTTCCGGCCCCTGCTGGCATAATAGGCGGCCGGGGTCAATATCCTTCGCTCTGTCAGCTTCCTTGCAATCTGGGACGGTCCGAAACCGTCCATCACATATAGGCCGATCTCATAGACCACCGCTGCGGCGTCCTCGTCCCTGACCCACAGCTTTTTGTTGTCAGGAGACTTCATGTAGCCATAGGGCGGCAGGGTCGTCAGATGCTCGCCGGCGTTGCCCTTGACCTTCATCACGGCACGGATCTTCTTGCTGGTGTCTTTCGCATACCACTCATTGATGATGTTCCGAAAAGGAGTGAACTCATTATCACCCTGGGTGCTGTCCACGCCATCGTTGACAGCAATAAAGTGAATGTCATGCTCCGGGGGACCTGCGTAAAGTCAGCAGAGCCGCCCTTCAGGCAGGAAAGAACCGTATAGATCCCCGCGGTGAGCAAAACGAACATGGCAAAGGCATAGCCGTAAAAGGTCTGAAAGCAGGCGTTGAGCTCGCGCTCGAATATCCGCTGCGCCTTCATTGCGGCATCTCCTTTCCGGTCTGCGCGGTCAGCTTTAAAAACAGCTCCTCCAGCGTATCCTCCGTGACCGCCAGCCGCTGCAAGCAGACACCCGCGGTCACAAACGCCACAGACAGCGCCTCGGCCAGCTCCGCACCCGACGCGCAGTCCGCCTGAATCAGCACGTGCTGCTCGTCCGGCTGCGACATGCGCATATCGGTAAGCTGCGGCGCAAACGGCTGCAGGAGCTGCTCGGCCTGCTGTCTTCCGCACCGGGCGCACAGCTCCAGCCGGGCACGGCCGGAATAGCTCCGTTCAAGCTCCCGGAGTCCGCCGCAGGCGGCGCGCCGCCCCTGCACAATGACCAGCAGTTCCGTACACACGGCCTGAATTTCGCTGAGGATATGACTGCTGAGGATCACGGTGTGCGTTTTCCCAAGCTCTGTGATCAGCTGCCGGATCTGCAGAAGCTGTTCCGGGTCAAGGCCGACAGTCGGCTCGTCAAGGATCACAAGCTCCGGCTCCGCGAGCACCGCCTGCGAGATCCCGACACGCTGCCGGTAGCCCTTGGAGAGATTGCCGATCAGACGGTCGCGTACCGCAGTGATCTGCGTCGCCTCCAGCGCGCGGTCGACCGCCTGCGGGATCTGCTTTTTGGGCACAGCCTTCAGCGCGGCAACAAACGAGAGGTATTCCCGCGGCGTCATTTCCGGATAGACAGGCGGGATCTCCGGCAGATATCCGATCTTCTGCCGGACGGCG
>OLOJ01001102.1_pt1 | contig 26195 bp, 19 predicted proteins | sample 1672251 | NCBI WGS metagenome assembly OLOJ01 (sample SAMEA3136664, study PRJEB25190) | human gut metagenome | biome: human gut; feature: human-associated habitat; material: faeces | place: Austria | collected 2013 | reverse complement strand
GATTGCCTTCAAAAACACTTCCTGCGAAAATATATTGCTCCGGAGAATCATCTCCTTCTTTCGGAATTGCTACTCCTTTATCTTCATAATGGACAAAATCCTTTGTCGTTGCCAAAGACCATTCAAAAGGTTCAAAAGGACGTGGATTTCTCGCATCTCTCTGGTGAAACACATAAAACGTATCGTCATGGTAAAATGGCATACAATCTCCAAAGTATGCATTGTTTGGTTCGTAAAAAAGCTTCATCTCCTCCTCCTTATTTTAATATTTTTGTGATTTTAACGTTTGCGCAAACGTTTGCTTTTTTGCTATACATGGATATTACTACAACTGTTATCAAAAATCAAGAGGGAAATAAAAAGATAAGCAGACACTCCAAAAGCAACTATAAATTTTTGTCTATATTGTACAAAAAACACTCCGGAGAAATTCTCCGGAGTGTTTCATTTTATAAATTACACAAGTTTTAATGGGTTAATCTTAACACCAATTCCCATAGTAGGAGCGATTGTTACGCTTCTCAGGAACTGACCTTTCAGTGTAGAAGGTTTTGCTTTATTGATTGCACCCATCAGCGTCTGGAAGTTGTCCGCTAACTGTTCTTCTGTGAAAGAAGCTTTTCCGATTGGCACGTGAATAATATTTGTTTTATCAAGACGATATTCAATCTTACCAGCTTTGATATCCTGAACAGCTTTTGTAACGTCCATTGTTACTGTACCAGCTTTCGGGTTTGGCATTAAGCCTTTCGGTCCAAGTACACGACCCAGACGACCAACAACACCCATCATATCCGGTGTAGCAACAACTACATCAAAGTCAAACCATCCTTCGTTCTGGATCTTCGGGATCAGATCTTCTGCTCCAACGAATTCTGCGCCAGCTGCCTGAGCTTCATCAGCCTTCACACCTTTTGCGAATACCAGGACACGAACAGTTTTACCGGTTCCGTGAGGCAGAACTACTGCACCACGAATCTGCTGGTCAGCGTGACGTCCGTCACAGCCTGTTCTGATATGAGCTTCGATTGTTTCATCAAATTTTGCAACTGCAGATTTTTTAGCTAAAGCGATTGCTTCATCCGGATCATACAGTTTTGCACGATCAACTGCTTTGGCAGTTTCCATATATTTTTTACCGTGTTTCATTTCCTATAACCTCCTGTGGTAATTGCGGGGATTGCCCTCCCACGATATTCGTTTGTTTGTGACCTTATGGTCTCAAAGTTACATTAGTAAAGATTAGTCCTCAACTACGATACCCATACTTCTTGCAGTACCAGCGATCATGCTCATAGCTGCTTCGATGCTTGCTGCATTCAGATCTGGCATTTTCATTTCAGCGATCTCTTTTACTTTATCTTTGGAAATAGTAGCTACTTTTGTTTTGTTCGGAACACCTGAACCTGATTTGATGTTACAAGCTTTCTTCAGCAAAACTGCAGCTGGTGGAGTTTTGGTTATAAAGCTGAAACTTCTGTCTGCGTATACAGTGATAACTACAGGGATGATCAGATCTCCCTTGTCAGCTGTTCTAGCATTGAATTCCTTTGTAAACTGTACGATATTTACACCATGCTGACCCAGAGCCGGTCCAACTGGTGGTGCTGGTGTTGCTTTACCAGCAGGAATCTGTAATTTGATATATCCTGTTACTTTCTTTGCCATTGTAATGACCTCCTATAATGTGGTAATTGCGGGGATTTCCCTCCCACGAATCATTTCCGTGCGAAACTTCATACTTCGATGATTCTGTTTACAACTTCTTAATTTCTGCGAAACTGATCTCAACCGGTGTTTCGCGACCAAACAACTCAACATTGATTGTCACAGTCTGCTTCTGACTGTTGATCGTCTGGATAATACCAGTAGTATCTTTCCAGGCTCCTCCGGTAACAACTACGCTGTCGCCTTCTGCAAAATCGATTTCGATGGTTTCAGGCTGGATACCCAGCATGCCGATCTCTTCTTCGCTCAAAGGCACCGGTTTGGATCCCGGTCCGACGAATCCGGTCACACCACGGGTGTTACGAACAACATACCATGTATCATCGTTCATCACCATGTTGATCAGTACGTATCCCGGGAACATTTTTCTGGATACCAGCTTCTGTGCACCGTTTTTCAACTCTGTCACATCCTGCATCGGTACCCGAACTTCCAGAATCTGATCTTCCAGATGTCGGTTTTCGATTGTTTTCTCAATGTTGGCTTTCACTTTGTTTTCATAGCCCGAATATGTATGGGCTACATACCAGTTTGCTTCTGCCATTTCCTCACCCTTGTCCTTATTTAATCAGCAAATTAACGAACTCCAGAACCGCACTGTCCAGAACGGAAATAATCACGCCCAGGACTACTGTGATACCAACAACGGCAACCGTCTGTTTGCCGACTGTTTTCTTGTCAGTCCAGATAATCTTGTCAAATTCGGACTTCAGACCTTTGGTCCAGCTCTTTTTCGGAGCTTTCTCCTTTTTCGGAGCCTTTTCTTTTTTTGCAGATTCTGCCATAGTCCTCACCTCTTACACGACAATCTTATTTCGTCTCTTTGTGCATTGTGTGTGTTCTACAGAATTTACAATACTTTTTGGTCTCCAGTCTTTCCGGATGATTCTTTTTCTCTTTTGTCATGTTGTAATTACGCTGTTTACATTCTGTACATGCCAATGTGATTTTTACGCGCACGACTTCCACCTCCACTGTGTTGATTTGCGTTGTTGCAACGGACTTTTTTCTTTTGCCATCGAAATTCACGTCTTTCGATTTTAGGCATAAAAAAAAGACCTACTTCCATGTCGCTTACTTAATATACCATGTGTCAACACGAAAGTCAAGTAAAAGATATGAATGTGGCTCGTTATTCACGTAAAAATAAGAAAGCTGTCGCAGATTTCCCCACGACAGCTTTCTTATTTTATATAAGGATATTATTTCTCCAGTTCCAGCTCATCCACTGCCAGTTTCAGCGCACCCATAATTCCCTGATTATCATTCAGGCTTGGCAGTACAATATAATTATCCAGATCATCCATCTGTTTCGTCTTAATATAACCGGCCATCTGTTTTCTTACTTCTTCTCTGACTAACGGCATCATATGTTCCTGATGCATAACACCGCCACCAAGAATAATTTTTTCCGGAGACAGTACCAGAATCAGATCTACCAGAGCCTGTCCGATATAATAAGCTTCCAGCTCCCATACTTCTTTCTTATCTGCCAGTTCTATTCCTTTTTTGCCCCAGCGTGCTTCGATCGCCGGGCCTGCAGCCAGACCTTCCAGACAGGTTTTGTGATATGGGCATTTGCCTTCGTAATGATCTTCCGGATGTTTTCTCATCAGGATATGTCCGGCTTCCGGATGCAGCATACCATGAAGCAGTTTTCCGTTGCTCATAATACCCATACCGACACCGGTTCCGATAGTGATATATACGCTGTTTTCCAGGCCTTTGGTGATTCCCCAGGTGGCTTCTCCCAGTGCAGATCCATTTACATCCGTATCAAATCCCACCGGAATATTCAGTGCTTTTTTAAAAGCACCGACAATATCGCAATTTGCCCACGCCAGCTTTGGTGTGGTCGTGATATAACCATAGGTTTCAGAGTTACGGTTTACATCAATCGGTCCAAAGCAGCCGATTCCCAGTGCTTCGATCTCTTTATCTTTAAAATACTCAATCAGTTTCGGAAGTGTGATCTCCGGAGTTTCGGTAGGAATAGATATCCTCTCAAAAATCTCCCCGTTTTCGTTTCCGATTGCGCAGACCATCTTAGTTCCGCCTGCTTCCAGTGCTCCCAGTCTCATATCTGTATTCTCCTTTTTACCTGTGTTTTGAACAGCTTTTTATACCATTCTCAGATTATCTCTGTTATATATATTCCGTCTAACTTTTTAATTTCCTTTTATTAAGTCCGGATTTTCTCTTAATGTTTTTCCGGATTCGAACAGATCAGACTCATCACGCCTTCAAAACGGCACTTTCCGTATCCTGCCGGTACGATAAAATGCTGACCCTTTTCTAGCGGAATTCCATTTACAGTACCGGAACCTTCTACTACGCTGACATCTGTAAAATATTTGTCAAATTCAATAGTAAATACACCGTCCACATCATACTTGTCTACAGAATAGAATGGACAGGTGATCAAATGTTTATGTTCCGCCCCCTGCAGGTTCTCGGTATAGGTATCGCATTTTGCCGGCTCAAACGGTGCCACAATTGTGTCAATGCTCTGTTCCACATGCAGCTGTCTCGGTTTTCCGTCGGACAATCTGTCATAGTCATATACACGATATGTAATATCGCTGTTCTGCTGTGTCTCCAGAATCACCGTACCTCCTTTGATTGCATGCAGACATCCCGGATTGATCTGGAAAAAATCTCCTTTTTTCACATCTGTCACACGGATAAATTCATCCCACCGTCCCTGACGGATCATCTCTTCCAGTTCTTTTTTATCCTTTGCATTGTGGCCGATAACAATTTTTGTACCCGGCTCACAGTCCAGCACATACCAGCACTCGGTTTTCCCCAACGAACCATTTTCATGTTCGGATGCATATGCATCATCGGGATGTACCTGAATACTCAGATCATTTTTCGCATCAATGATTTTAATCAGAAGCGGAAACTGGCTGCCCGGATAATTTCCAAACAGTTCCGGCTCTTCTTCCCATAACTGGCTCAGATATCTTCCATCGTATCTGCCACCTGCAATCTTACAGTCACCATTTTTATGAGCACTGATCGCCCAGCACTCTCCTGTTGTGTCACTTGGAATATCATATCCAAACGAGTCTCTTAATTTTGTTCCACCCCAGATAGCCTCTTTGAATACCGGCTCCAAAAATAACAGTTCCATAGGTAATACCCTCCATGTTTTCTCAGTTTCCTTTATTATACTTCCCATAGCCCGGGAAGTAAAGGAAAAGCCGCTGACTTTCAGGCTCACATGGCTTTTACAGGAGTAGTCTCCGGCTGTTTGGGAACCATTTGCCGGATTGTAAGATAATATGCAATTCCCAGCGGAATGCATGCCCCGATCCATGCCAACGGGCTTGCGGAACTTGCACCGGCAAATCCTAAACGCTCTACCAGCAAAACAGCTGCTGTTGCACGCATGACCAGTTCCATAATTCCTGCCACTGTAGGCACCCATCCGTTACCAAGTCCCTGCAAGGTAAAGCGATAGATAAATAACAGTCCCAACACCCAGTAACAGGATCCGTTGATGACCAGATATGTTTTGGATAAGGCAATTACATCCCGTTCACCACTTCCCACAAACACAGCGGACAGATTGCTTCCTGCAAAAATATTCATAAGTCCCATCAAAACACTGACGGTCAGAGAAATCAGAATACACTGGAACACTCCTTTTTTTATTCTCTCATACTGGCCGGCACCATAATTCTGAGCAGTATACGTAGTCATTGCCTGTCCAAGAGAATTCAGTGGCATGGTTGCAATGGAATCAATCTTCTGTGCCGCCGTATAAGCTGCTACAGATACCGCGCCCAGACCGTTCAGAGCAAACTGCAGAATCAGGGAACCGATCGCAATGATGGACATCTGAAACGCCATTGGAAGAGCAATTCGCAGATGATCACTCAGTTGTTTTCGCGCCAGATGAAAGTGATGGCGGTTAATCCGAAGTACCGGCATTTTCTTCCATATATATACAAAGCAGCAGATTCCTGACAGGAGCTGAGAAAATATAGTTGCCACACCTGCCCCTGCAACTCCCATACCGACTACGGCAATCAGTACAATGTCCAGTACAATATTGACACAGCAGGCAAAAATCAGAAAATACAGTGGTGTCCGACTGTCGCCCAATGCACGCATCGTATTTGATCCCAGATTAAATAATACACTTGCTCCGATTCCCCAGAATATAATCCGGATATAAGAAACCGCATCGTCAAGGATTTCCTCCGGTGTCTGTAAAAGTTCCATGGCAGGACGAACCAGTGCCACTGCAAAAAATGTCATCACAATTGTGAGTGCAATACTTAGAATGATACCGGCAGCAAAGCTGCAACGGATTCCTTCCTCATCCTCCGCACCGAAACGCTGGGCAATGAGAATCGACAAACCCGAGGTAAATCCCATAACAAATCCGAGAATAAAGAAAGATACACTTCCTGTACATCCGACAGCCGCCAGGGCATTAACTCCTATAGTACGTCCTACAATTACGGTATCCGCCATACTGTAGAACTGTTGAAAAATATTACCCACAATCAGCGGAAGCGCAAATAAAAGGATTAGTTTTACCGGTTTTCCTGATGTCATACTTTTTGTCATTTTCTTTTTTCATCCTTTCTTTTTTTGCATACCATGTGGCATCTTTTACCGCTGGCTGCCAATTTTTATATGACTGTAACTGTTCAGTATCTTCACAGTTACGATAGTTTTATTATAAAGTACAGTCGAAAAAGTGGAATGTACTTTCTTGTGCATCGGATGGTTTATGTTGTATACTTAACTTATCAAATATGTGTTGAAATGTAACTATTCAGTAGCCACTGTTCCGCGAGGCATTTTGGCTCGTAACTGTGAAGGTACTGAACAGTTACGTTGAAATTATATTTATGACAGGGGGATTTTTATGGAACCATCGGTGTATGATCTTACTTACAATGATCTCAATCCCCGCTTTCTGTTCTGCTGTAATCTGCTTCGAACAGAGCCTGAGATGAATTATCATTGTCATGATTTTATTGAATTTGTGCTTATACTGAAAGGAAAAACAACATTTCGTATAGATGAGAAGTTGTATGATGTGGAAGAAGGATCCGTGATTTTGCTGAATCCCGGAACATATCACCAGAGCCTTCCTGCAGCCGGAACTTCTGCCCGGGAATTTTATCTGGCTTTTTCAAATGTGGAATTTGCCGGATGTACCAGAGGGCATTTTCCTCTTTTTAAAAATTATCAGCTGCTGGCAACATTGCCGGACAGTTATAAAGAACCGTTGTTTCGGCTGTGTAACCTGATGGAACAGGAGTCGAAGACCTGCCAGCCGGGGCGGTATTTTATGCTGAAGTCCTATCTGATTCAGGTGATCTGTCTGCTTTGCAGATATCAGAAGCAGGAGCTTGAGGAAGATGTAAAGCGTCAGTATGCACCACGGTATGAGTTCAAGTCGGTAAATAAAAAGTATGTGGTTCAGCAGATTATGCATTATATGGAGACACATTATAAAGAGAAGATTTCGCTCGATCAGATTGCAGCAAATATGTATCTGAGTTCTTTTTATATTTCGAAGATTTTCAAAAGTGAGACAGGGGATACGCCGATCAATTATCTGATCAGCCTGCGGATGCAAAAGGCCCGGGAACTGCTGGATGAGAACCCGGAGCAGTCGATTCAGGCTGTGGCGATGGCTGTGGGATATGAGGATGCTTATCATTTCAGTAAGTTGTTTAAGAAGTATTTTGGGTTGTCGCCACTTTATTATAAGGCAAGGATTCCGCAGTAAGGTTTGTTGGGGATGTTGTGAGCCCCGGAAACCCGCGATCCCTCCTCGGTGCGTGCTCAGGTCTGCGTTCGGTTTGAGCCTGTAGTCTCAAACTCGTACTCGACAAGTTCGCGCGCACCGAGGAGGGATCTCGGGCTTCCGGGGCATTGAACTTTACTGACCAGGACTGTTTCCTTGCGGCTTTTTCTGTCTTTATTTTCCGGTTATCATTTTTGTTTTACAGATGCCACACCAGATCTTTGGCCGGAACCACTTCGTACTCACCGGCTTTTGCACCTACACGGAGGTAGACGTTTTTGATTCCGGCCTGGATAATAAGGCGGGAGCAGATGGGGCAGGGTTTTGCGCGGTGAACAGAATTATCACCAGGATTGATGCCGGCAAGGTAGAGGTCGGCACCGATGGTCTGTTCGCGGGAACAGTTCAGCAATGCATTCTGCTCAGCATGGATCGCACGGCAAAGACCGTACCCCTCTCCCTGATGCATACCCAGTTTTATTCTCGGACACTCGCCGATATCGCAGCAATTGTCGTAGCCACGCGGGGATCCATTATAGCCGGTGGAAATTACCACATCATCTTTTACGATCACCGCACCGTATTTTCGTTTGATGCAGGTGCTTCGATAGGCAAATGCTTCGGCTACATTCAGGTACGTATCTATTTTGGATATTCGTTTTGTTCCTTCCGGACCTACCATGTTGTTCCCCTCCTGATCATCTTAATGTACTCTCGGAATCTTACGTTTCTTTCTATAGGATAGCTCAGAAGCAAAGTTTTGTAAACCAGATCTTATGGTTTTTGACTTATTGTTCACGCAATTCAAAATTGCTTCATTAGATCCGTTTTTGTATACATTGTACACAAAAAGCAGACAGTAACAACTGTTTAAAGTTATTCCTGTCTGCTCTTTTTATCCGCAAGCCTGTTTGTATTCCATCAGTTTCCGGCGTGCCTGCTGATTCAGGTGACGGGGCACTTGGATCTGAACGGTGACGTACTGGTCACCGTGGACGTTCGGATTTTTCATAGATACAATTCCTTTTCCACGCAGCCGGATCTTGCTGCCCGACTGAGTCCCTTCTTTGATTTTACAACTAACATCCCCGTATAATGTGGATACTCTGGTTTCTCCGCCGAGAGCGGCGGTTGTGTATGGGATACTGACCGTGGTGTAGACATCGGCACCTTTCCGTTCGTATCCCGGTTTCGTTCCCACCTTTGCTTTCAGAAGCAGATCGCCAGGTTCACCGCCGCCGATTCCGGGATGACCTTTTCCACGCAACCGAACGCTCTGTCCGGTATCGATTCCCGCAGGAATATGCACTTTCAAGGTGCGATTGCCGTCAGTTTCCTGCAGTGTGATCACCTTATCACAGCCAAAGGCTGCCTCATCAAAGGTAAGCGAAATTTCTGCTTCCAGGTTCTCCCCTTTTCCAGAATATGTTCTATGAAATCCCTGATTTCCGTAGAACTCATCGTTTCCGCCCTGATGAAACTGCTGGTAAAATCCGCTGCCGTCATGGAATCCTCCGCTGTGGAAATTTCCTCCTTTTGCTCCCCGGCGAAACATATTTCCAAACAGATCTCCGAAGATGTCATCTCCACCTGATCCGTTAAAATGGTACTCCCGATAACCATTCTGGCTGTTATCACTGCCGAAGTTTTCATATCCATATTGTTTCTGTGCTCTTGCGGCATCCGCATTGAATCCCGGCTCGAAGGCGATATGTCCGAATTCATCGTATAATTTTTTCTTTTCCTCATCTCCTAGTACTGCATAGGCTTCCGAGATTTCTTTGAATCGTTTTTCTGCCTCTGCATTACCGGCGTTGGTGTCCGGATGATATTTTTTCGCCAGTTTCCGGTAGGCTTTTTTAATTGCCGAACTGTCTGCCTCTTTGCTTACGCCAAGCACTTCATAGTAATCTCTTTTATTTTCCACTTGTTCCACCTCCTTTGGGAACTTGTTACATCCTGTACATTCGGCTTGCTGCCTGTATATATAAAAAAGAGAGACTCCGGATATAAAGTTTGTCCTGTCCCTCTGTGGTAATCTCTATAGTGAACGGGTTTTAAAACCCTGTTATTTTCCTTTTTCTGTTCACTCGATTTCACAGTAATGAGCGCACAGTTTATTTATCCGGCAGGCGCCCGGTCCGCGCCTGCCGCATGAATGGATAAAACTCGTAATACGTGTTTTGTCTCAATTTTCATCTCCCTGCTCTTTTATGCAATAGAGATGTATTTTGCTTCTTTTACTTCCGGTTTTGCTTCTTTTTTCGGAATCTCCAGTTTCAGGACACCATCTTCAAATTTTGCTTTGATGTCTTCCTGGGTGATATCTTCTCCTACATAAAAGCTTCTCTGACAGGTTCCACTGTATCTCTCTTTGCGGATGTACTTGCCTTCTTTGTTTTTCTCTTCTTTGTTCTGTTTGGTCGATGCGGTAATGATCAGGTAGCCGTCTTTGACTTCTCCCTTCACATCTTCTTTTTTGAATCCCGGCAGGTCAATGGATACGTCAAATCCGTCTTTGTTTTCTACTACATCGGTTTTCATCAGGGCGTTCTGTGCACTCTGTGTATAAGTTCTCTCCGGAACTCCAAAGAAATCATCCATAAAATTCTCACCAAAAATACTAGGCATTAACATAAGTCATTTCTCCCTTCTATTTGTTCCGCCCGGTGGCGGAGTGATTGCTTAATTGATTATTCGTGTAGAACATCCGGTAGTTGAACTTCTTTATTTCTCTTCCTTTGTTCTATCTGTACTATAACACCTGTATTAGCACTCGTCAAGGGGGAGTGCTAATTTTTTTGTGAAAATTTTGTGTCCTTTCTTCTTGTTCTTTTGTTCCTGAAGTTTACAGTTTCAGAAGGACTTTGCCGTCTTTTTTCTGGCGGTAGCCGGCAAAGTCCTGACTGCCTTTGTACATGCGGCTGCTACCGTTGGTGGTCTCCGGGGCGATGCCCGGAGCTGTCAGGATGTCGGTGGCAGCGGAGAGGCAGATTGGAGCCGGATCACCTTCCGGGGTATTCTGATAGTTTACATATGTATTACTCTGATAATATGCCTTGGGGCTGTTGTAGATCCAGGACTCTTCTTTTGGGGCGTTTCCGGCGTAGATGATAATGTTGTCGGTGACTTCGATTCCGCCGCCTTCGATCATTGTATCGCCCCAGATCCGATGACGGATAAAGTCCACGCCTTCTTTTATATAGAAGATGTTGCCATAGATTTTCGCGTCCACGTTTCGTACCGGGGTCAGGATGCCTGTTCCGTCATTCTGACTGATGTTGTAGCGGAAGATGTTGTTGACGCTCTCGCCCTCACAAAACATCACACAGCCACCGCCATTGTTGCAGCTATAGTTGTACTGGTAGATCGTTCCGTCACCGGAGTCGGCATCCCACGCCTGACCATCCTGATTATAGACAGTGTTGTAGACTTCGTTGTACTGGAACAACGCTGTTTTGCATTTCCATGGCCAGATGGCGGCTGCGGTCATACCGCCACGGTTTCCTTCTTCGTTGTACAGCTCCGGGTGGATGTCCACAGCGATATTTTCAGACACATTGTACTGGATCAGCGGTTCAAAGCAGTACATCGGTGTGATGCCGTCTCCGCCGATATCTTTGACAAAGTTGTGTTCAATCACAACATTGGTGGAGCCGTAGGTTTTCACCACTTCATCGGGCAGTTCCAGTGTGGTAAATTTGTCATGCTGGTACGTGTAGCCTGCGGCGATTCCCCATCTGCGGCAGTTCTCAACTTTACAGTGGTGGATATGGATACCGTCATAACGGGCGATTCCGGTCTTTTCTTCGTCATCCGGACGGGAGACTGACATGTAGATACCGCCATTGTTCAGATGTTTGTCGTAGATATTTCCCTCTACATCATGGATATACAGATGATCGAGTTCGATCTCATGGAGCGTCCCGTGATTCTTCGCAATCACGGATACACCGGTGCGGTTCATACGGTCTGCCTGGTTCAGGCGCTCATTTTTGACGCATGGGTTGTTTGTAATTTCCAGATTCCGGATGGAAATGTATTCTGCATCGTATAAAAGAACCGCTGAGGACAGATAGCCTTTCCAGGTATGTACTACATTGTCCAGATGTCCGCCATAGTTCTGATACCAGATCCCGTTTCCGTCCGTCTCGATGCGCGGCAGCGCACCTTCTCCGTACGCATCTACCACAACCGGTGCCTCCTTTGTACCACCTCTGTACAGATGCAGATACTCTCCGACAAATACCGATCCTCTCTCCAGAAGAATCTGATCTCCCGGCTGGATCTCCATCTGGTTTACCTTTCTCAGACTGCGGAATGCTTTCTCCGGTGCATACCCGCTGTTTGCATCATCTCCGTTTACACTGCTCACATAAATTGCTCTTCCCATGCAAAAACCTCCCTGTAAATTCTATAATTATAAAATTTATCCTCTGCTATTTTTCTTCTGCAGATAACAGAAAAGTGCCGGATTCTTACATCTGACACTCTTTTCCCTGTTGTAAATACACCTCTTAAGATACTCTGTTCTATCCGATCAGAATCGCATACTGCTTTTTCCAGCATTCTCCCGGCTTCGCCCGGTTGATTCCCGGCTTTTTGGAAATATCTTCACAAAACCCTTCATCATCACATCTTCCCGCCCAGGGTTCCAGACAGACATACGGTCCTTTCGGAAGGGACCAGATTCCAAAACTGCAAAATTCATCGATACAACGGACTCCCGCATAAAGCTGCCCGGTGGCTTTTCTTCTGAGCCATACTTCCCGGATCTGTGCATCGTCAACTACCAGCGTGTCCACATCAAACAGCTGGTCACTTAACACCAGCGTATGATCTGTCAGTTTCACCCGGTATTTCTGATCCGGTTTTCCGGTACCGTTGACCAGATCGACTGCGGTAGCGGTAAACTCTGTATTTTCCGGAAAATATAGTTCGTAGTCTTCTTTCTGTTCTCCTTCTTTTTCAAAACGGAAGCCCGGATGTCCGCCAATCGTAAAACTCATGACTTCCCCGGATCGGTTTTCCACTTCCCAGCTGACGAGAACCTCTTTTTCTCTCAGTTCATAGGTGATCCATAATATAAAATCAAATGGATAGTACTTTCTTGTCTCTTCGTCAGACATTAACCGGTAGCGAAGTTTTTCCGTACCTTCTTCCACACAGGTGAATTCTTTTTCTCTGGCAAATCCATGCTGACGGGTCTGATATTCCTTTCCGTTGATCTTCATTTTTTTCTGCCAGGTACTTCCCACATTCGGAAAAAGAATCGGAGACCGGTAGCTCCAGAAAGCCGGATCCCCATTCCAGAGAATCTCCGCACCGGTATCCTTTCTCATAATCCGCATCAATTCTGCTCCGCGGTCACTGACTTCTACATAGAGGAAAGGATTTTCTATCTTTCTGTTCATCGTTTGTTACTCCTCTTACACGCTCTGTTTTCTTATTACTATACCCTGTTTTTTTCCAGTAATCCAGTACGGCCTTTTATATTTTTGCAAAAAAAAGCAAACAGAAAGTAGATTCTTTTTCTGTTTGCTTTTTTTCTCACTTTTTATGCATATTTTTTGATTAATCGTAACTGTTAGTTATATTTAATCGATTTTCAGGATCAGTTCCAGTACACGTCTTGCACAGTGTTCCAGATCAGCACGGGTAAGTTCACCAAGTTCTATAGCCTTCTTCACACGTTCCGGATAACCGGTTGCCATCTTGACATCATTGCCGGCTTTGATCTCTTTGTAATGCTCACCACGGGTCCACCAGTCTGTGGTAACCATGCCCTGGAATCCCCATTCTCCGCGAAGGATGTCTTCCAGAAGTTCTTTATTTTCCGAAGCTCTGTGACCGTTGATCACGTTGTAGGAGCTCATGATCGTCCACGGATCGGATTCTTTTACGATAATTTCAAACTGTTTCAGATAAATCTCACGAAGGGCACGTTCGGATACACGGGAATCGCTGTGCTTTCTGTTTGTCTCTTTGTTATTGGCGGCAAAATGTTTTACGGAAGCGCCGATATGCTGAGACTGGATACCACGTACCATACCCGCTGCCATCTTACCTGCAAGCAGCGGATCTTCGGAATAATACTCGAAGTTTCTTCCGCACAAAGGATTTCTGTGAATGTTGACAGCGGGTGTCAGCCATACGGCGATATTATTTTCTTTCACTTCTTCTGCTCCGGCTGCACCTACCTTTTCTACCAGATTCGGGTTCCAGGTATAGGCAAGAAGAGTTGCGCATGGCCATGCAGTTGTACACACGCCACATTCCGGTGCGATACGAAGACCTGCAGGTCCGTCGGCTGTCATAATGTTCGGTACACCGTAATCCGGCAGGTTACCGAAACCAAAGGTATTGGCCACGCCGGTATTTGGCTGTCCGCCAAGCAGTTCGATCAGATCGTCATCGGAAAGCTGACTTATGAACTCGTCCAGGGTGATCTTTCCTTCTGCTACCTCGATAAATGGTTTTGCACCTTTTTTCACTACATAGAGTGCCAGACGATGCTCGCGGAAACGTACTTCCGGCAGGATGCCTTCATCGGTTCCCGGAACCATTTTTTCAAATGCACAGGCATTGGGATCATTTCCTTCAGTCTGAGGCAGTTCCTCGTAGGTTCCGTCGGAAAGCATTCTCTTAGACAGACCTGACGGTGTCAGCTTTGCTTCCAGCTGTTTTACCACGGTATCTTCTGCTACCAGATATTCATAAGCTGTTTTTTCGTTATTTCTTACGGAGGTTCCAATATAAAAAGCATATGCGCCTTTTTCCAGAACATAAGCAGATTTTGCTACTTTTCCAAGATCATCGTAGGATGCCATTGCTTCTTTTGTGACGGTCAGTACCATCGTATGACTCTCTCCTGGCTGCAGAAGGCGGGTTTTCTTAAATGCACCCAATTCTTTCGCCGGTTTCTTTAACAGTCCCTGTGGTGCACTGTAATACAGCTGTACGACCTCTTTACCGGCCATATCTCCGGTATTGGTTACTTTCACCTGTACGTTGATAGAGTCTGCCTCTTCCCATGCTTTCTGTGTCTCCACCTCGAAGGTTGTGTAGGACAGACCGTAACCGAACGGATAAACCACTTTTTCAGCTGCGCCCGGAATCGTCTCAAAATAACGGTAACCAACGTAAATATCTTCGGTGTAATCCACATATTCTACAGACTCATGGAAGTTTTCCGTGGACGGATAATCTTCCAGTCTTGCAGCAAAGGTATCTGCCAGTTTACCGGATGGGTTGACCTGACCACACAACACCTGAGCCATTGCGGTTCCGCCTTCCATACCACCCTGACCACCGTATAAAGCAGCACCGATCTTATCATCTTTTTTGATCCAGGACAGATCGATCACACCGCCGATGTTTAATACAACCACAATCTTATCATAAGCTTCTTCTACCTGCGCCAGCAGTTTTTTCTCACCGGCAGTCAGATAAAAATCACCGTCCGGATACACTTCTGCGGACAGTTTCGGCATGCTGGTCTCATCCGGCCACGGGTTGAACTCGCCGTTGTATTCCACGCTGGAACGATCCCATCCCTCTCCGGAGAAACGACTCAGTACGATAAGTGCGGTATCGCCAAATGCACGTGCGCCGTCCAGAAGTTCCTGCGGCAGTTCCGGTTCTTCGGTCATACCCGGTGCTCTTCCGATCGCATACTGTTCTTCCACATTTTTCTTATAAAATTCTGCTACCGGCTCGTATACCTGTACTTTGTCTTCCAGTGTTTTGAAACCGTCGTACAGATTATGTACATAAGATACGGTTACATCACCGCTTCCGCCGCCACCTTTGACATAGTCAAAACTTCCGCGTCCGAACAGTGTGATCCGGGAACCGTTCTTTAACGGCAGGATATTGTTCTCATTTTTCAAAAGCACCATACCCTCTGTCGCTGCCTCCAGGGATAATGCAATATGTCCTTTGCTTGCTGTTACATATCTGCCTGCTTCCAGGGGAAGATTTGGCTGATACATGACTCTTGTCCATTTTTTCATCTCAAACCTCTTTTCCGGCCGTCCCGCCGCACTCTCCGGCGGACCGCCATGCCTGTTATTTTCGTTACTGTTCACTCTGTGACCAGTAACTATTTTCCTGCGGCGCAATCGCCGCCCACTACTTTTATTTTACTCAAAAAACAAGAAATCTTCCAGATAGGATTTCGGCTGATTTATAGGTCAATTCCGACTTTTTATTTTAAAAGTGCCAGGCACTCTTACAAAGTTCTTGCGAAGAAATGCCTGACACCTGTATACTTTTTGCTTTTTACGAGTCTTTCAACTCTTACGGATGAATCTTAATCACACCTTTTACAATGTCTGCCTTATTATGCACACTCTCATCCATCGCCCGCTGTACATCGTCCAGATCGTAAATATTAGTAACGATTCCTTTTACGTTTACTTTTCCGGAAGCTACCGCATCGATTGCGATCGGATAGATATGGCGGTAACGGAAGACCGTTTTGAAAGTCAGTTCTTTGTCGAGAACCAGACTCATCGGCAGGGTCATCTCACCGCTCTTGCTGTAGCCGACCAGAACGATCGTGGAACCCTTCTTCGCCATATGGATCGCCTGTCTGGTGGTGATCTCTGTACCGGCGGTCTCGATGATCAGGTCCATACCGGCTCCGCCGGTCAGTTCCTGTGCTTTGGCGATCACATCCTCTTTTGCGCCGTTGATCACTCCGGTTGCACCCAGTTCCAGGGCTTTTTCCAGACGTTTTTCCATGATATCTACCACATAAACCTCAGATACTCCACGGGCTTTCAGTGCCATCATGGAAACCAGACCGATACATCCGGCACCCATCACCACTGCTTTCTGTCCCAGATGAGCATCTCCCTGGATCGCTGCATGGAAACCGACAGCCAGAGGTTCGATCAGCGCACCCTCCAGTGTGCTTACATTCTCCGGGAGTTTGAAACAGAGATCTGCCTCATGCGCAACATACTCCTGAAAGACACCATCTACCGGCGGCGTTGCGAAAAATACGACATCCGGACAGAGGTTGTATTTGCCCTGTTTACAGAATTCGCAGTGTCCGCAAGTTTTTCCCGGCTCCAAAGCTACTTTATCACCGACTTTCAGGTGTTTGACATCTTTTCCCACTTCCACAACAACGCCACCCGGCTCATGACCGAGAACAAACGGCGGTTCTACCACATAATCGCCGATGGCTCCGCTCTCGTAATAATGCAGATCCGATCCACAGATTCCTACATAATCCAGCTTTACCAGAACTTCATCATCCTTTGGCGTCGGAATGTCACGCTCCGTAAATCCCATCTTGCCGATACCGTTCATCACTGCTACTTTCATCTTACCTTCCATGTGAAATGCCCTCCATATATGAGTTTTTGAAACTTAATAAAATAGTTTTATTATCTTTCTCAAAGATACCTCTTTTCTATGGAAATGTCAATTACAAAAGCAATATTTTTTATGTGCAAATGCATTTTGGTCTGTGACCGGGAAGGTACTGAACACATCCGGTCAGAGAATAAACACTTTTATAGAGATTATCGATAACTGCTCAGTTTCTTCGCAGTTATGATTTTCTCTTATTTACTCTTCATCTTTTTTCTTTTCTTACCTGCAAGGAAGATACCTGCGCCTGCAGCTGTTTTTCCTGCTGCGGCTGCTGTTCCTGCGGCGGCGCCACTGAAGTGTACGCCTGCGGCTACTGCAGCTGCCACTGCTGCCACACCGCCTCCGATCGTACCGTAGAATGCCGGTTTGTTGTTATAGAACTGTACCCATGTATTTGCAGATACCAGGACGTCTACGCTTGCGGTTGTTGCTTCGTTGTTTGCTTTGTCATAAGCTTTTACAGATACATTCCGGAATGTGTTGGAAGAATCCACGCTCAGTTCCAGAGAACCGCTGTTTGCAGATACTTCGTCTGCATCGAAGGTCTGTTTCAGCTCATCGTCTACGTAATACTCAACTTTATCCAGGGCCATGTTATCATCTACGTTTGCTGTGAATTTCTGGCTTTCTACTTTGTATCTTCCGCCGTCTTCGATGTTAGCCAAGGAGATAACCGGTGAAGTCTTATCCACTGCAAAGAGAATATCTTTGGACTTGGCTGTGTTGGTTGTTACGTTAGTTGCACGGTCTTCGGAGTAGATGGAAACGTTGTAGTCTCCTTCATTTTCGAAGTTGGATGCGTTGATGGTGTACTTGTATTCTTTCCAGCTTACATCGCTTCCGGACTCACTTACTTCAAAGTCTTTGTTCTGTTCCAGAGTCTTCTGTGTTCCGTTCTCGGATACCGTCAGTTCCCGGAAGGTCAGGGTATCTACGTTGATCTCGGATACTACCAGCTTCTTCGGATCGTTGGTGTAACCATTCTTGATCAGTTCTTCTGTATAATCGTCATACAGATAAGTAGAACCGTCACGGTTTACAGAAAAGATCTTGGATGTGCTGTACTGATTTCCTGCTTTGTCAGTTGCCTCAGCAGTCAGAGTATAGATATCATCCATATTTTCTTTGAAGTTGTAGAAAGTAAGTGTCTGACCTTTGTTGCTTGTCGTGGAAGTGTACATGCCTGTGGTATCTACCTCTCCCTTGTTGGCTCCGGTCAGGTGCACAACTGTCTTGCCACTGTCGAAGTTGATATCGTTCAGTGTGATAACAGGAGCTACTTCTCCGTTATTTGCGGAACGATCTTCGATGTTGATGATCTCTACAGTCGGTTTTGTCTGGTCAACGGTGAAGCTTTCTGTTTCATATGGATCGGATACATTGCTTGCCAGGTCTGTTGCACTGATGGTAAATGTATAATCTGCATCTGCAGAGTAAGAAACGGTTGCTACATGTGTATCTCCTGTTCCTGACCATCCGCTTACGCCAGGTGCCGAAGCTGCTGCACCATCCAGCTGTGCTGTTGTTGTAACTGTCACTTCAGCAGGATTGAAGTTATGCTCGGTGATGGTGATGGTTGCTGTTCTTGCTTCTTTGTAATAGTTGTTGTTCAATGCGCTGTTGTTGTCATAAGAAACCTGAATCACAGGTTTTGTCTTATCAACTGTGAACTCATCCAGTTTCTCAGTATTGGACTTGTTGCCTGCCAGGTCGAAGCAGTCATAAGTTACAGTGTAATCACTGTCACCGCTGAAAGTTACAGTGGCTGTATGGATCTCTCCGTTGTGAGACCATCCGCTGATGCTGTATCCGCCGCCTGCTGTAGATGTAACCTGTGGCTGGTAGCTTTCATCAAAGTTACGCTCGTCTACTGTGATTGTCAGAGTTTTGTCATTGTTGTAGTATTTTCCGTTGTGTACATCGCTCTGATCGAAAGAGAATGTTACAATCGGGGCTTTGTTGTCCACTTTGATACTGATTTCTTCAGATGCTGCATCGTTGGTGGACCAGTCATCTGCGGTAACTTTCACACGAACATCGTTGGAGTAGAAGTTATCCGGGTTGATGGTTACATGTCCGGTCCAGCTCTGCAGGCGAGATGTTCTCTCCAGGTTTGCCAGTGTTCCGGATTCTACATAACCTGTGGTTCCGTTTGTGATTGTGTAGGAAATTGTCTTCAGTCCTGCATATGCATCGTTTACAACAGGATCGGTAACGCTGATGTCAAATCCAGGATTATCAGAAGCGCTGTATACACCTTTGCCCCATCCAGGATTGGTAGGAGTGATCTTCACTACCGGTGCCACATTATCAACGATGATTCCGTCAGTACTGATGTACTGGATATTTCCTGCTTTATCTGTGATCTTTTCATATACAACCAGGTTCTGGCTTGCTGCCAGGCTGATCTTGCTGCTGTAACCGGTCCATCCGGTTCTTGCTTCCAGTTCGCTTCTTGTCAGTGCTTTTGCAGAGGTCAGATACTGAGTAGCTGCCACACCTGCAGTCTCATCATCACTTGTCATAGAAGCTCTTACACTGCTCTTACCAAAGTGTCCAAATGTAATTGCACTCAGGAACTTGTTCCATGTCTCAAAAGCAGATCCGTTCACCAGATCTTCTACTGTTACAGTACCTTCCGGTTTTACGCGGTCAAGGGTAACTGCCTGTTTGATAGTTTCATTGATCGGATTACCAGCCAGATCGGTGTAGTCATAAGCGAAATCATAGTTGGCATCTACACTGATAATCGGCAGAGACAGTTCATATACAAAACGGTTGTCTTCTGTGCTGACATTTCCTTTGTTGGTCCATTCTTCGCGGATCGCTGCGTCATAATCTGCAACTTTCACTGCTTTTCCTTTGCTGTTTACTGCTGTGTAAGCAACATTTGCATCGTTTGTATCGAATGTATCTTTTGTATTGTCTTCAGCGAAGTTTCTCTCTGTGATCACTGCTGTTACAGCTACATAAGCTACTTCTTCATTTGCATAAGCACGTCCCCGGGACGGATCCAGAACAAAGCTTGTTCCGTTCGGACGATATGCAGTATAAGTAACCTGCATCTCAGGTCTTACTGTGTCGATTACGAAGGAGAATTCTTTATCTTCCCCTTTATTTCCGGCTGCATCGGCTACTTTGGTCTGTACGGTATATTCACCGTCTTTGTGGAATACGATAGTGAATCTATATACGGTACTGTCTTTTGTATCCGCAAAATTATTAACCGGATCCATGGAGATCTCTTTGATACCCAGAGCATCCTTCTGAGAATTCAGTTCGTCCAGTGTATAAGCGGTTCCGTTCAGTGTTACCTTCAGTTCATTTAAGAAACGCTCGGTTACGTTGACAGAATAGGTTACATCACTGTTTGCATATTTTGCATTCAGGAAAGCGCCATTGTTGTTTGCCTGTGCATAAGAGGATTCTACTGTCGGCGCGATAGAGTCCAGAACCAGTGTGTAATCTGCACGGGTTTCCATTGCATTTCCTGCATTGTCATTGGCTGTTGCGGAAACTGTGATCACCTGGGAATTTTCCGGGTCATTTTTCAGTTCCAGAAGTTTTTCGATGGTGCAGTACTTCTGAAGTTCTTCCAGAGTTACGTCTTTCGGAAATTCATTTTTCGGAGATTCGACTCCCTCGAAATTATGTTTCACATCAACTTCAGCTTCATCATCTGTTCTTCCATCCCCCCAGTATCTGGAGATTGTATACTGCATTTTTTCCAGTCCGGAGTAGAATTTACTTTCGCTTGCATTCTCTTTAGCTGTCAGATTCAGTTTTGCATCACCCGAGTAATAGGTTGTGCCACTTACTGTTCCCTGCTGAACTGTTGTTTCAGCCGGGTCTTCTTTATAGGTAACGGTAATATCATGGAAGTTTTCCAGAACAACACCATTGGATCCGTAGATCATACTATTTCCTACATTATCCATTACTTTTACAAAAACAATGTAGTTGTTAGATTCCAGAGTCTGATCATCCTTTAATTTTCCTACCGGAACAATGTGATCGTCTTTTCCAGCTACAAAATGTTCATCGACCAGTTTCTCTGCATAGTCATCCTTTGTAAGTAATCTTTCAAAAGAGTTGTCCTTGTCTGTGTTTGCCACAAAATAAGACCATCCTTTTACTCCTGATATTGCATCATCAAAAGCTACGTTTGCTTTGATCTCTGTGTTTTTGTAAATACCAAAAGTAATAGTTTCTGCAAGTTCCGTTACTACTTTATTCTCTTCACCGAATTTGATCTCACTGCACTGTGGTGCATCCGGATCGTATATGAAGGTGATGTCGAACGGCTCGGTGCTATGATTTGTTGTTGCATTTTTCAGATATACACTTTTTGTTACTGCAGTTTTGGCTTCTAATGCAGAAAGATCTTTCCATTCTTTTGTAATATCCTCATTTGTATCAGCCAGACAAATCTGATCATATCCGCTTTGTGTGGTGAATTCGAATGTTACAGATGGGTCTTTTGCAAAATACCGCTCGTGTTTTTCATTCTCATATGCATGAATACTGCTATTATTGATGCTTACATAATGATCTGCATCAGATGCTTTTTCGGGTGTAACTGTCAGGCTTCCATGTGTATAATTATCAAAATCAAACTTGTAGTTACCTGTCGGCTCACCTGTTTTAACATCCAGCTCCAATGCATTGGCATGTTTATCGCAAGATGCCTTATCATTTACCTTGACATTTTCCGCATTCAGACCTGTAGCAGTGGTATCTACTACTGTAGGATAGGTAAATCCTTCCAGTTTATCGATTGCATCCGTTCCCGCAAATCCGGTATCACCGCTCTGAGGATTTACAGATACCAGCTGATCCAGAGCTGTTGTGTATCCCAGGCTTCTGTATGGACGTGTGGAATCTGCTACGGTAAGGTTCAGGGTTCTTTTCAGGATAGTTACTTTTGCTTCACTACTCTGATCCTCGATAACAAAATTATCGGTTATGTCTCTGCTATTTGCGTATTGTGTCAAAGAAAAATCTGTCGGTGCAAAAGTAAATTTCTGCTCTTTTTCATTGCCGTCTACGTTAACAATTCCACTTTGATAACCTTTGAAAACAATATTTTTGAACTTTTCTTCTACAATTGTCTTGGCAGCATCCGTCAGAGTATCATCACCTGTCAGAGTAGCCTGTACGTCAATGCGATCCGTTGCATCATATATTTTTGTATTGTTGTACTCTGTCTTACCTGTACCTGCTACAGAAACAGACTCTTCCAATTTCAATTTATACGGATTTACTTTTACAAACAATTCTTTTTTAAATTCGTAGTTTGCTGTCCCTGCAGTTATTGTTACTTTTACACTTTTGTCAGATGCATTTACCGGTACAAGCGTAATCTCACGGGTATCCTTATTCACACTTACTCCAACAACTGTATCGTCATCTGATTCTGCTGAGAATTCTTGAAGCTCTTGATCTTCACTTCCTAAGTCTTTATCTTTATCTGTTGTAAGTTTTGTGATCTTCTCCACAACTGGCTGTGTTCCGTAAGTGATCTGTAACGGATTTTCCTTATCGTGATCTTCTTTCAAAGAAAGTTTTCCGTTTACTTTTCCAGGTTGATAGCCTTTACTAAATGTAGCAATAGCCCCCTTACAACTAACTGTCTCATCAAACACAGCTTTTACTGCCATTGATAGCTTAAAGTATTTCTTTAATTCGATAGTACCTTTATAATCGCCATTTCCATCCGTTTGAACATCTACCCACGTTTCTCCAACCCAGCAGCAAATGGTCTTGTTAGCAAGTCCATTTCCATTTACGATCAATTTACCTGAAACCTCTACACTCTTATTCCATGGTGCATTTGAAGAACAGTTAATTGTAAGTGTCGGTTTTGCCTTTGTAACTGTAATTGGTTTTGATGCTACTAGCTTTCCAGCTATGGATGCCTGTAATGTTAAGTTCTGACCTCCGTTCTCCACATACACCTGACCGTTTCCATCTACAGATGCAGTTGTGCCTGCTGTAATTGCCCAATTGACTGATACATTTGCCCAGTCACCGGTCAGTCTATATGGTACTGTTGTGAGAGTTGTTATGGAATCAGCACCAGTGATTTCAGTTTTCGGTGTTAACCCGGTAATGTGAATCTCCCGATAGGTATCTGCATCTTTTGTCTCTGTTTTTTCGCTATATGTAACATTGTAATTATCAGATGCACAACTTTCGACTGTTAATCCATCCTCAATGATATTGTTTTCATTTAAATTAACACGCATGACATTTTCCAGCCCTGCAAATTTTAATGAAATCTGTCCTACTCGTACATCTTCGATAAGACCAGCATCACAAATAACTTTTAAATATGTCTTAGGTGTTGGTTTTGGTACTTCCGGTGCAGATGGTGTAGTCGGTCCTTCCGGTTCGCCGGATGGTGTTACCGTGCCTCCTTCACCGCTTTCCCCAGGTGTTCCTGTTTCTGTACCTGGAGTTGCTACTCCACTGCCGCTTCCCTCTTCTGCAAGAGGTGCGATCGTTTCTCCTGCTTCCGTCGCCATAACGGTGTATGGGCTGGAGGTTACGCAGGTTGACAATGCGAAGACAACGGCCATGGCGAACGCCAGGATTCTCTTTGTTTTTTGTTTCATGTCCTCAGACTCCTTCCTTCAGCTGAGTATTTTTCTCGGCTGATTCCTCTTTTACCTTTCGGTATCTTATAACTTTTCTTTTATGTAAAAACTTGTATACCCTTCCGTTCAGGACGAAGTGTCCGTAAAAGGATACCATGGTTATCCACATACAAACTAACATGACGGGATCCGGTATGTTAAACACATAGGTTCCGAGTATGATCACCAGGAATCCCGGGATGAATGCAAGATCTTCTTTGGTGGATCCGGGTGTAAGTGCACCGATGCGCTCCACCGAACGATAATTTTGATAGCTTTTCAGATTTCTTATCTTCTGACAACTGAGGATGTAGAGGAAAATCCCCCATAACAATCCTACCCAGAAGATCCCCCCGGCAAGTACTGCTATTGCCGGGGGTTTTTCTCTGTCAGCTATCGGAAGAAATGCGACCACTGTAGATGATATAAGGAAGAAAGCCATCGACAGATCATTAAATATCCTTGCTGTTTTTCTCTTATTCATCAGATCACCTTCTCCGTATGTATCAGGATGATACTTCTTTCTATCTCAAAGGTACTGTTGGAATGCTGCAGCATGTTCGGATCCAGAACCATGGTTCCTTCCTGTTCCGGTGTAGATACATGCTGTCTTTCCTGTAGCGGGTTGGCGATCATGGACGGATCCAGTACATCTGTGGCTTCCGAGCCTGCCATCATGGACGGATCTAACACATCCGTGGCCTCGGCTCCACTCATCATGGCTGCATCCAGCACATCTGTGGCTTCCGAGCCGTTGGCTGCAGGTTCCTGCATCATGCCATTGGCTTCGGAACTCTTTGCCATATTCAGATTCATCTGACCGGTTGGTTCGCCAAATTCCTGGCTCATCCGGCCGCTGAGGTCATCGGTAAGATTGTCTGTATAGTAACGTCTCTGTACCAGCTGTCCGGTTCCTTTTTTCTTGTTTTTGGACTTTTTATCCATAGAAACGATACGTCCGGAGTCGCTACTGTTGGCTGCCATCTCTTCCATGGCTTTCTGAGCACTCTTTCCCCGGTATTCATTAAATACCTGCGGGATATGCAGATAGAAGAAAAGGAATATCGCCAGTGCAAGGAACAACAATGCAGCAATCCCAAATTCCAGCTGCAGATTGCTCAGAAACCGGATCTGCTGTTCAATATTTTGTGTCTGCCCCATTACTGATCACCTCCGCTCTTCACGGCATCAGAATTCTGTGCATACAGAGATTCTACCAGTTTCTTTGTATTATCCACGGTTGTTATCGTATTATCACGGATCCGCTGTGCCGTCTGGTTGGAACCGGTATCAGCACCGGAAACTCTTGTCTCGATGGCTGCCAGGGCGCCCTGGAAGGTTGCCTTGTCCACAGCGGCATCTGATACGAACTGTTTTGCATTTTCATACAGCTGATAAGATACATCGTTCAACAGTCGAAGCTGTGTCAGACGTTCTCGGCTTTCTGTACTGATGTTCTCCGGAAGTCCGCCTACCAGACCGTTTAATTCTACCCAGAAATCCGAGTAGGAATATTTGATCTCACCGGTTACGGTATCTTCCTGACCCACTTTTCCGTAATAACTACAGATGCTTAAGAAGGTTTCCACCAGATTGGTGTCGATATCATATTCCTGGATCTTGTCCGCAGATAATTTTTCTGTGGAATCCAAACCGAATGCTTTCAGCTGCTCATCGGATAATACAGCCTGTGCTACGATACCGAACCATTTTTTTGCAAGTTCTTTATCTCCTGCCGGTTTTCCGGCGCCGCCCGGGAAGTAGTAAGCCATTCCCAGCTCATAAGCCAGCTCGGTGTAACCGTCCAGATTATTTTCCAGTACTTCTTCGTAGGTCTGTCTTCCTGCCATCTGCTGTAGCAGGGCCTTAAAATCCTGACTATCCTGACCGGAGAAACCGTCTTCATCGTTTCGCAGGGCATCCAGATAAACCAGATAGGCCTCTTCCTTGCCCGGGTCGATGGCAACTGCTTTTTTCGCATAATTGACTTTGGCAGTTCCGTCACTTTTCTCTGCCTGGTCTACATAATAATCATAACCGCTCTGCTCTGTTTTATTTTCCATCAGCATACAGCCAAGGGAAATACCGCCGCATAAGACAGCTACTGCTGCGCTGACGCCAAAGCCAAGCAGCTTATTTCTTAATTTCTTTCGATATGGAAGGCTCAGTTCTTCGATATGTTCCAGATCGTACAGCATTTCCAGACAGGATTCATATCGATTCTCCGGTTCGTACTGCGTACAACGATCAATGATCATCTCCAGACCAAGCAGCTTATTCATATCCTCTCTCGGGATCTCATCTACCAGACTCGGCCGGCACTGTGTGATCTTCGGGAAGTTAAATGGTGTAGGGGAAGGATTTCTTCCGGTGATCAGATGATGGAGGGTAGCTCCCAGACAGTAAATATCACTTCGGGGTGTGGACTGTCCGTTTCCTCCGTACTGTTCCGGTGCCGCATATCCAATCGTTCCCAGACAAACAGTATCTGCCAGATTCTTTTCCTTAAATTCCCTGGCTGTTCCAAAATCAATCAAGGTAAGATTTCCGTCCGGTTTCAACATAATATTGGATGGTTTCATATCACGATAAATAATCGGCGGAGATTGTGCATGGAGATAACCAAGCACATCACAGAGCTGTATTGCTCAGGCAAT
>OLOJ01001095.1_pt1 | contig 26279 bp, 20 predicted proteins | sample 1672251 | NCBI WGS metagenome assembly OLOJ01 (sample SAMEA3136664, study PRJEB25190) | human gut metagenome | biome: human gut; feature: human-associated habitat; material: faeces | place: Austria | collected 2013 | reverse complement strand
CCGAGTGACTATTCGATTATCGGCTTCGACGATTCGCCGTACGCCGACACTGTGAGCCTGACCACCATGCGCCAGGATCCGTATGCGATGGGTCGCGCGGCCGCGCAGAAGGCCATGAAGCTCATCGAAGGCGAGCCGCTCGAAAATCCGTATGAGATCGTGCGTGCACAGCTTGTGCTGCGTGGCACTGATTCCGTGTATGGGCGGTAGTTTGGGGCGTGGGGGCTCGGGGCTTTCGGCTCGACCTTCCGCATTTTGTTACCGTACCGTCCCCATTCGGGTTACTTTTTCCGGACGACTTAGCTGTTTTGCGCAGACTTGGGCTTAGTCCAGTCTGCTCTGCTCAGGTTTCGGCTTGGGTTCCCGACTTTTGTTACCGTAGCGACCCCATTCGGGTTGCTTTTCCGGATAGGGCGGCCGTTTCGGGCTGGCCGGTTTGGGCTGCTTCTTGCTCACGAGTTGCGATTTCGTTGGATTTCGCGCGTCTGTGAGCGAAAGGGTGCATATTTTCGTCGTTTTCGACCTCTATGGATACCCCTTTTCGCTCACGACTTGCGATTCGGGTAAGTTTCGCTCGTTCGTGAGCGGATGGGGGTGTGATTCCGCTGTTTTTGGCCGCTGCGGGCACACCCTTTTGCTCATGACTTACGATTTTGCTGGGTTTGGCCTGATTGTGAGCGGGTGAGGTGCTGGCGCGGTGTTGGCGTGATATTGGTGTGGGATTTGAGGACGATGGAAACGTTGGCAAGTGGATGGGTAAGGGGGTGCGCGGATGAAACGTGGGCATTGGGGTGTTTGAGAGTGTTTGAGGGTGCGCGCGGGTTTATGTAGGGGGTTGGCGACCGGGGTTGTTTTCCAGAGGATACACGGTTGTACCTGAGTTATTTTCATGAAAACAATGAAACAGTTTGCAGTCAAAATGGGCATGACACGCGGTGAAAAGTTAAGAAAACGTAAAAACATAGCGGCCAGAAGAGGTGGCGGCTGGTTTCAGCATCGTTGACATGCCGCCAATCTTGAAAAATGAGCCCGCTGAAAGCCCTACTTTGGCACCCGCCCTTTTTCCTTGGGGGGGGTAATGAAACTGTTTCATAGCATTTTAGCTTTGCAAAGGTTATCATTGCTCGATGTACAAGTGAATAAGAAGCGAAAGAACATTTGACTATGTAGTCGAATGCGTCAAACGGCAATCGGACTAACGGCATTATGCAAAGGATGTCAACCCCTGGGGTAGGGGATCTCGGAAGGTTGAAGACTTTGCAGGAGGGGATTCGATGAAACAGTGGTTTAGAGGTGGCGCCAACAACGCACCGCACCACGCTTCAGGAACGCGGGCGACCGACCGCGCTCTTTCGCATACCCGCTCCCTGACCGCCGCCGCAGTCGCGGTCGCCATGATGGCTACCGTAGCCGTCACCGCCCTTCTCCCCACCTACAACGCCAAAGTTGACGTCACTTCCGGCACAGCTGGCATCTGCACGCCGAAAACTCTCCAGCTTGGCGGTCTGGACGCCACTTCGTCTCCTGATGACAGCGTCGCCACCTATGTGGGTGGCACATGTACGTCGGTGCCAACAATCAGAACGGCGGCGATTGCTGCGGCGATGGTAGCTGTTGTTGCGGCCTGCATGACCCTGAAGGTCAGGAGGCGGCAATGATGAACTCGTCTAGGAGAAGGGGGACTGGTCCGTAGCGTAGCGACCCACTGCCCACTAGGCAATAACTGAATATGAATGGAAAAGGAAAAAGTAATTTCGATTACGAAGAAAGGGAGAACAATGAATAAGGTTCTCAAGGGCCTCGTCGCTGTGGCAGCCACCGCAGCGATGGCCGTCACCGGTTTCGCCGGCGCCTCCACCGCCATGGCAGTTCAGACTGCTGGCGGAACCGCCAATCTCACCATTAACGGTGTGGAAAAGGGCGATACCTTCAAGGTTTACCGACTGCTGAACTCGACCGGTAAGGCTACCGGCGACGACGCGGCAATCGCTTACTACCTGCGTACCGATACCCGTGACGCTGCTCCGCAGGATTCGGCTGTTACCACCACTGCTACTGCAGTGACCAATGGCTTGGTCGCGGACACCACTGCTGCTTTGCAGGCTGCATCAAAGACCATGCCTACTACCATTGAGGGCAAGACTGCTGCAGTGGTTGACTTCCTCAACACTAAGAAGAACAGCACTACAAACACGAATTCTTCTGCTACCGCGACTAATAATTACGGTGCAATGGATCAGTGGGCGAAGAAGTTCTACCAGACTTACCTGAACAATGGTAAGACTGGCGAGGATGCTGTCAATGTTGATGCGGATTACACTCTGATCGCCTCGTCGGATACTGGCAGCATCAGTCAGAATGTCCAGCAAGGCTACTACCTCATCGTTCAGTCTGTTGCTAGCGACAAGAATGCTTACTCGATGATTCTGGTGAGTACCGCTGACTCTACTGAGGGCGGGCTGACCGTTTCCCTGAAGCGTAACGTCCCTACCTTGGAAAAGAAGGTCAAGGACATCAACGACAGCAACGTTGATGACGTGGCAACGAACGGTGATTGGCAGGATTCCGCCGATTACGATCTGGGCGACACGGTTCCGTTCCAGCTGACCGGCACCATGCCGCAGAACATCGCGGCCTACTCCACGTACAAGTACGTGTTCCACGATTCCCTTTCCAAGGGTCTGACTCTGGACAAGGATTCCATCAAGGTCTACGTCAAGAATGGTGATACCGAAACCGAACTGGCGAAGGCTACCAAGGGCGCTCCTGGCTATACGGTGACTACTTCCAACGATTCGACCCCTGCTGTCAATTCTACTGAGAAGACTGAGTTCACTGGCGCCACCAACTTCAGCGTGTCCTTCGCTGATCTGAAGACCGCCAGGGCCGCTGGCAATGGCACAATTACCCTGGACAAGGACTCCAAGATCATCGTTCGCTACACGGCTACGGTGAATGAGAACGCTGTCATCGGTTCGAAGGGCAACCCGAACGAGGCCAACCTTGAGTTCTCCAACAACCCGAACTATTCCGGCGAGACTCAGCCGACTGGCACCACCCCGAACGATCGAGTCATCGTCTTCACCTACGAAGTCGACATCAACAAGATTGATGACTCTGCTGCTAAGAAGCCTCTTTCCGGCGCAAAGTTCAAGCTCGAGAAGAAGGTTCCGGATCTGTACACTGAGGGTGCCCAGAAGGGTCAGCAGAAGACTGACGCGTCTGGTAATAAGCTGTATAAGTGGGAACAGATTGGCGAGGAAATTGCCGCTACGAAGGTTAAGGATGGAAGCGCGGTCAAGTCCTACACCGCTCCGTTCCTACGCGTCGATGACGGTACCTACCGCCTGACCGAAACCGTGGCTCCGACCGGCTACACTCCGATCGCTCCGAAGGAATTCACCATCATTGCAAATCACGATACGGATTCTGCTGATCCGAAGCTGACCAGCTTTAAACTGACTGGTCTGACCACTAGTGCGATTGAGCAGAATACGAATCCGTCTGGTATCGCTTCCGCTGACATCGTCAACACCAAGGGCACTGGCCTCCCGTCCACCGGCGGCATGGGCACTGTGCTGCTGTATGTGGCTGGCATCGCCGTGTTCGTGCTTGCTGGCGCGACCCTGGTGATGGCTCTGCGTCGCCGCAACGCCTGATTCGTCAGACGCCACGCGAAACCCGTCAACCGCAGCTGAACCACTTCAGCTGCGGCAGGGGGAAATCGCAATAAATAAAAAACGTAGCCGCTGACGGACCAACGCAAGACGGTCCGCCGGCGGCCACCAATCGCAAAAAATCAAAAATAACTAAACAATAACTGAACCCACATATGCTGGGCCGGATAGCCTCGGATCCCTTGTAAACTGCCTATTTTCTTAAGAATCCAGCTCAGCACCTTACTTTTCCCGGCACACACGTTGGGGGTGTGTCGAATCTATACTTACTTTCCGGAACCACAGAAGAGGGGTCGGCAATGAAGGAACGCACGATTGCAAGCCGCGTCATCGCCGCATGCTGCGCAGTCGCCGCAACATTCGCCGCGGCAGCCTGCGTATTCACTACTCGCGATGCCGTCGCTGCACCAACAACAGACTCTGAAAGCGGCAGCATCGCCATCACGTATCAACACAAAAGCACGGACGGCGACTCGTCCGCAGACACGGGCGCATCCGGCGACGCATCCGCCGACTTCGCCATCTCCGGAGCCGACTTCCGCCTGTACAAAGTCGGGCAGATTCCCGCGAGCGGCGGAGCCACCTTCGAACCCGTGGCACCATTCACCGACTCCACCGCCTACCCCGTGGACTGGTCGAAAATGACCGGCAAAGACGCACAGGTGTGGCGCAACATGGCCAATACGCTGGCCGGACTCATAGCAGTGAACCAGCCGGAAGCCACGCAGTCGGGAGTCACCAATGCTTCCGGGCGACTGGTGTTCTCCGGACTGTCCGACGGGCTGTACTTGGCCGTGTCCGACAGCGTTGACGTGAAGGTCGCCAACGCCTCCGGAAAGAACCAGACATGGACGTGCTCTTCCGGCAGCATGCTCGTCGCAGTGCCCGAAGACGGCGTCTCCGGCGGGTCGCGTGTGCTGAGTATCGAACCGAAAACCGAATGTGTGGCGCAACCGCCGAAAACCGTGGAACGCACCGTGCGCAAAATCTGGAATGACCGGAACAATTCTGACGGCAAGCGCCCCGAATCCATCACCGTGAAACTCCTGCGTGACGGCGAGCCCGTGGAAAACGTGAAGCTGAACGAGTCCAACAAGTGGACGCATTCGTGGACAGCGCTCGACGCGGACCACGAATGGACCGTGGTCGAAGCGGCGGTGCCCGACGGCTACACCACCATCTCCGATGTGGAAGGCGACTCCACTGAAATCACCAACACGCACACGCCACCCACCACGCCGGACCAGCCGCACACCGGCGCCGACGTGCAGCAGGCCGCTTGGATTGCCGTGGCCATCTTGGGCGCGGGTTTGGTGCTGCTGATCGTTGCCAAGACGGCTTTGCGGAAGCGGGCGTAGCATAAGTAACGTGACGGATGAATCGGACGCCAAGCCAGCTGCGCAAGTCGAATTGGGTGCGCAGGTTAAACCGGCTGCCAAGCATAAGAAATCGAATGCGCTGCTCAATGTGATGATTGCCATCTCCGCAATAGCCATGATCGGGGCGCTGGGACTCATCGCATACCCAACATTCAGCGACTGGTGGAACCGCATGCACCAGTCGTACGCCGTAGCAAGCTACGTGGAACACGCCGAAGACATGTCCGCAGCCGAACGCAAAGCAATGCTCGACGCGGCACACGCCTACAACGAACGGCTTGTCACCAACAGCGACCGCTGGCACATGACCGACGAGCAGAAGCGCGAATACGACGCAACCCTCGACGTGACCGGCACCGGCATCATGGGATACGTGACCATACCACGCATCAAAGTGAAACTGCCCGTCTATCACGGCACCAGTGACGGCGTATTGCAGATCGCCGCCGGACATTTGGCCGGCACATCGCTGCCCGTAGGCGGAGCGACCACGCACGCGGTGGTCTCCGGACACACCGGACTGCCATCCGCGCGACTGCTCACCGGCCTCGACGAGCTGAAAAAGGCGACACGTTCGCATTCCACGTGCTCGACGAAACCTACACGTACAAAGTGGACCAGATCTCAGTGGTGCTGCCAAGTGAGATCAGCAAACTCAACATCGAGCCGGGCGCCGATTACGCGACTCTGATCACCTGCACGCCGTACGGCATCAACTCGCACAGGCTGCTCGTGCGCGGGCACCGGATTCCGAACCCCAAAGTGCCAGACAAGACGCAATACGACGAGCCGGGGGAGATGACGGCCGTGGCGGCTGTGGTGATCGGACTGCTCGTGTTTGTGGCTGGCTGCGCTTTTGTGGGGCTCGCGCGGCTATGGCGACGCTCCTGGATTGTGCGGCACGGGTTGTGCGCCGGGGCCGGCGCGCGCCATTCGTCTGGTGTTCGGGGGTAGTGTCTAGCCTAGCGCCACCGCAGGCCGGTGACATCGCTTCTCCGGTGTGCGGGGGTGTGCGTCTGGTCGTGCTTGGTGTGTGGTGCGTGGTGTTTGTGTGCTTGTGGTACGTGTTGCGTTTCAGTGTGTGTACTTGTGTTTGCGTGCGTGTGCATGTCTGATGTTGCGCAGGGGTGTTGTTGCGGTGCGCATATGGCCTGAATCGTGCTGAAGCATGGGTTGTGAGCGGATGGGGGTATTATTCGGCCTGTTTCGGACGCTTTTGATGCCCCTTTTGCTCATGACTTGCGATTTTGACGGTTTTGGCGCGGTTGTGAGCGGATGGGGGTACGATTCTGGATGTTTCGGGCTGTTTTGATGTTGGGTGGCCTCCCCTTTTGCTCACGACTTGTGAGTTGGGCTGGTTTTGCTTGTCTGTGAGTGGATGGGGGTGTGATTCGGGCTGTTTTGGGTGCTTTTGATGCCCCTTTTCGCTCATGACTTGCGATTTTGCCGGTCCGCGCGCGGTCGTGTGCGTACGGGGGTGTGTGCAATGGGTCTTGCGTGGTTGTAGGCGCGCGGGTGTGCCGGTGTAGGCGTGGTTGTAGGCGTGCGGTCGTGGTTTTGGCTGGATATCTGGCTTATAGATGGCGGATTCGGCCGGGCGTCCGGTGGTATCTCGCTTATAGGTGGCGGGTCGGTTTGGGCAATAGGTCGTTAGGGGGTAGCATGCATGCCCCCTAGATGTCTTGTTCCCGCAAGGGGCCGCCATCTATAAGCGAGATACCATCCGTCGATCCCGCGAATCCGCCATCTATAAGCGAGAAAGCGCGTGAACCGGGCGCTGCGGCGGCGAAATCGCAAAATTATGGAATCGGCTGATTGCTGCGCGCGGCAGGTGGGTAGTATCGGGCGCGGAAGACGTGGAAGGAGCTGCCATGTGTGATGAAGGGGAAACTGCGGATCGGGCGGATGCCGTACGAACGGAATCGCAAAAGATGGAATCGCGAGCGGGGGAGACGGCGCTTGACGGGTCGGCGCGCAGCATCATCGTGCTGATTGTGGTCGGCATGTTGGTGGGGGTGCTGTCGGGCACGTTCGGCATCGGCGGCGGCACGGTGATCGTGCCCGCGCTCGTCTGGCTCGGCCTGTCGCAACGCAACGCGGCCGCCACGTCCACGCTGGCGATCGTGCCGACCTCCATTTCCGGCGTCATTTCGTACGCGACCGGCGGGCACGTCGACTGGCTCGCCGCGGCGCTGCTGTTTTGCGGCATGTTTGTCGGCGGGCAGATCGGCAGTTGGCTGCTGTCGCGGCTGCCGGAATTGGTGCTGCGGTGGATTTTCGTGGCGTTTCTCGTGTTTGTGGTGATCAATCAGGTGAGTTTCGTTCCGTCGCGCGACCACCAGATCGTCATGACGGTGGTGACCGGCATTGGCTTGGCGTTGCTGGGTGTGGTCATCGGCACGTTGGCGGGGCTGCTGGGCATTGGGGGTGGTGCGCTTGCGGTGCCGTCGCTGTCGATGCTGTTCGGCGCGTCCGACCTGGTTGCGCGCGGCACGTCGTTGCTGGCCATGTTCCCGAATTCGATTACGACCAGTGCGGCGAACCTCAAACGCAGGTTGGCGCACGTGCGGACCGCGCTGATTATTGGTGTGACCGCGGCCGTGACCGCGCCGCTCGGTACGTGGATTGCGGGCGCCGTTTCGCCACGAGTTGGGGCGATTATGTTCGCCTGCTATCTGTGCGTGCTGCTGGTGCGGTCCGTGTTCGTGGCCGTAAAGGCCACGCGCGCGGCGCGGGTTGCGCGGGGCTGAGTGGCGCGGGCATTTTTCCCAGTGGCTGGATGATTTAGTCGCGTGAGTGGTGCGTCAGAGGTGGTTTTTATCCAGTCACTGGGATTTTTGGCGTGTGAGTGGGGTCTGAGAGGTTGGATTTATCCAGCCAGTGGGGGATTTTGGCTTGTGGGGTGCGGTGGGGGTGTTGTTTGACGGAATATGGCGATTTTATTGGCCGTATTCCCCCTGTTCATGCGGTGGATATGTTGCGGTCATCATATGGCGATGAGTGTTCATCTGCCGTTCTTCTGTAGTGCGGTGTGCGTTGGCTTGCGGCACATAGCGTGAGCAGTGGAATCGAAAGATCCAAGCAAATGCAGTTGCGGAAAGGTTCCGCATAGCTGGAAGGTATAGCCGAAAACGGGACTCCGAAATCGGGAAACCGAATCGGGAAACCGCCTCGATCGCAACGAATCGACGAAACCGGACGGCACGGAAGAAACTGCATGGAAGAAAGAAGAAACATGAGCAAGCACAAGGCTCTCACGGGCGCAATCGCAGCACTCGCCTCCGTCGCAACGCTCGGCGCGCTCGCCGCACCGGCGCTCGCAGCTGACACCACCTACAGCCCCAACGGCAAGCCGGTCTCGGAACTCGCCAAGCATGGCGGCGCGCAGCGCATCGCCACCATCGGCAACAAGAGCGCGAAGAACGTCGTCCTGTTCCTCGGCGACGGCATGGGCGATTCGGAAATCACCGTCGCCCGCGACTACCTGAAGGGCGCCAACGGCCACTTCGAAGGTCTCGACGCGGTCGGCCAGCCCGGCGCGCTCGGCGACGTGCAGGCCGGCACCGGTCAGTACACGACCTTCTCCGTCGGCAACGGCAGCAAGGACAGCGCCGTCGGCAAGGATGACGACGGCAAACTGGTCGCCAACCCCAATCCGGGCAAGCTTACCCCCGTAACCGATTCCTCCGCATCCGGTTCCGCATGGGCCACCGGCACCAAGACCTACAACAACGCCGTTGACGTTGATATTTACGGCAATCCGCAGCTGAACCTCTTCGAGCTGGCCAAGGCGGCCGGCAAAGCCACCGGCAATGTGACCACCGCCGAAATCCAGGATGCTACCCCGGCCGTGCTGGAATCGCATTCGTCCGAACGTGCCTGCTACGGCCCACAGGGCAAGACCGACGGCACGTCCAACAATGCCTCCAAGCAGTGCCTCATCAACCAGCTTAAGGAAAACGGCGGCATCGGCTCCATCTCCGAGCAGCTGCTCGACACCCGCGCCGACGTAACCATCGGCGGTGGTTCCAAGTACTTCCGTCAGACCGTGCAGGGCGGTGAATACAAGGGCAAGACTGTGTGGGAGCAGGCCAAGGAAATGGGCTTCCAGACCGTCGAGAACGATCCGGCTGCCATGAACGCGCTGCAGTACAAGGACGGCCAGCCAGTGCTCGCCCTGATGAGCGACGGTAACATGCCGACCAAGTTCAACCCGTCCAAGGCCACCGCCAAGGATCCAGCCAAGGACGCCAACCCGACCGTGTGCACCCCGAACGCCGACTGGCTCGGCAATCAGGGCTCCTCGCTCAAGGACATGACCAAGAAGGCGCTCGATTTGCTGAACGACAACCCGAACGGCCAGAAGAACGGCTTCTTCCTGCAGGTCGAGGGCGCCTCGATCGATAAGCAGGACCACGCAGGCAATGCCTGCGGCCAGATTGGCGAGACCGAATGATATCTCCGTGGTTGGGTTCGATAATCAGGAAATGATTTCCGCGCACATGCATCCCGCGCTGACCACCGTGGGTCTGCCACAATATGAGCTCGGTGTGATGGGCGTGCGAACGTTGTTGCGGCAGTGCGGCCGCGATGAGGATGATGGTGATGAACATGTAGTGACGAGGACGTTCGAGCCGATTTTCGTGCAATGTCCGGCGGTATCTAGGGATTCGGTGAAGAGGTTGTAGCATGGTCGTCGTAGTGCTGCGACACTCGTGGAAACACTCACGAAACGGTGGAAAAACGGCATTGTGCAAGGTGACTGCGTCAATCGTTTGACATTTTGATTTTAGTGCTATATCTATGCTTAATCGCTTAAACAGTTTAAGCGCTTAAACTGAATAATGCGAAGTAATACTGGTTCCTTCAAAAGGTAATCGCAGACGATTGCCGAGCGAAAGGCAAAGCAGCTGAAGAAAGGTAAAGATATGAAGCTTTATTACCAGTTCCCTGGCACTTGGTTCGGTGACTGCATGCCATTTGGCAAGGGCGACGAATTCTTCCTGTTCCACCAGCGGGACAATCGCAACCCGGAGCCGTTCGGAGAGCCGTTCGGCTGGGATCGTGCCACAACCAAAGATTTCGTATACTTCGGTACCACATATCGCACGATGCACGACGTTTGTCATCATCTGACGACGCTGTCAGAATCATTATTTTTTGGAGGAGATCATGAAGAAACTCACTCGTACCATCGCCGCAGTGTCGGCGCTCGCCATGTCCGTTGGTGCGCTCTCCGCATGCGGCGGCTCAAATGTCAACGCTGACAAAGGGCATGTATATTTTCTCAGCATGAAGGTGGAACAACAGGACCAGTTCAAGGAACTGGCCGAAAAGTTCACCAAGAAGACCGGTATCCAGGTCGATATCGCCACTGCATCATCCGACACCTACGAGCAGTCGCTTAAGAGTGAGCTGGCCAAATCCGAGGCGCCTACGTTGTTCGATGTCGGCAACAACGACTTTCTGAATTGGACTAATTATTATGCCGACATGTCGGGAACCAACATCTACAAGGATCAGGAGAACCCCGACTATGCGCTGAAGGATGGCGATACGGTTGGTGCTGTGCCCTACGTCATAACGATATGGCATCTACAATAAGAAGCTGCTGCAGAAGTACTTCGATTCTTCCTGGGCAAGCATTAAGTCGGTTGACAGCATCAACAATTTCAAGACACTGAAGACAGTTGCCGATGAAATACAAGCACATAAGGTTGAGATGGGCGTGAAAGGTGCGTTCACCTCCGCCGGCTTCGACACCAGCTCCATCAAACGTTTCGGTGATCAGCTGGCGCATATCTCCGTCTACTATGAGTATCGCGATCAGGGTGTCACGCAAATGCCGGCCACTATTTCCGACAAGTACGTATCGAACTTCAAGAACATTTTCGACCTGTACATCAACGACGCCACGATTCCGAAGACGCAGCTCGCCAGTGCCACCATGGACGACGCCAACTCCGAGTTCGCACTGGGTGAGGCCGTGTTCTTGCAGAATGGCTCTTGGGCTATTCGCAGATTCGCGATCAAGAGGTCGCCGATGAAGATATGGGCGTATTGCCAATCTATATGGGTGTGAAGGGTGAGGAGAATGCAGGCCTGACCGTGAGCTTCCTGTACTTTGCGATGAACAAGAACGCCTCTGAAAAAGATCAGAAGGCCACCAAGCAGTTCCTTGACTACATCCTGAACGATGATGAGGCACGTGACATCATCACGAATGAGGCGGGTTTCGAAACACCGTTTAAGTCATATGCGAAGGCCGGCTACCAGACCAAGAACCCGATTCATCGCGCCAACGATGCCTATGCCAAGGCAGATAAGTACGATATTGTGATCTATCCGTTGCCAAGCACTCAGTGGGTGTTGACGCTGGGCAACGCAATGTTGGAATATGCGCAGGAGACCGGTACATGGGACACCGTGCATGATGCATTTGTGGATGGTTGGGCGTCTGAATATAAGACCACTCATTGAGCGCAATAGAGTCTCATCGAATGCGCAAACGGGACTTGGCGGATAAACCTCCAAGCCCCGTTTGCGCATTACGATATAGGACTAGTCAGGTTGAGCTTCACCGGGACCGCGAAGATTTGCCACGCTGAACCTCACTGTAATGCGTATGTGTTCATCTGGCTTGTTGCAGGGCCTTTAACCACTACACTCAAACCCTCTTTGCTGAAGGGGGCGCATACCATAGGCAGGCTGAAGGGCCGGAGTGCCGATGATGAGTAGGTCATCCTGCAGGGTCTTGGTGAATTGCTGGTCGGATTCCAGTCGTGATGTCATGACTATCTGCGTGTCGTGGTTTTCGAAAATGCCATCTTCCTGCCATTCCGGACAGAATTAGAGATCCGATGATGATGCCGATGCGCCAAGGTCACTCTGAATGGTGATTTCGGATTCATGGCCGGTTGGGCAGTCAGTTACAGCATATGTGCCATAGAGAACCCTTTGGCGAGGTAGTAGTGGCTTGGTCAGTCGATGAATGCGGTGGTTTCATGCATCATGAGTTGTGCCTGTAGTGTTTCATGCAGCGGTTTCGGTGTTTTTCCGGACATGACACTCAGCATCTTACGTGCGGCGTTTTCACCCATGTTGAACGGATCCTGATGCAACGTGGTCAGGCCGATCTTTGCGGCAAGTGGTACGTCGTCGAATCCGATGACCGAGAGCTCTTGAGGGACGGCGTGCCCGTACTGGCACAACTTATAGATGACAGGCAATGCCAGCTCGTCACTTTCGCAATACAGTGCGGTGGGGGCGGGGTCCATGGTCAGCAATGAATTGAGAATAGTGTTGGTGGCGTCTTCATAGTTGCGGATTGCGATGCGTTCCACCGTCATCTTTCGCTTTTCGGCAGTTTCCATCAGCCCATGCAGACGCGCTTCTGCGCTGAAGACCATGTTCTGGTTATTGTCATTTGATGTCTCGTACGCATAAGCGATACGTCGGTGGCCCATGGAGAACAAGTGCTCCACAGCAACATGCATGGCCTGACGGTCGTCGATACTCACCGTGGCATTGAATCCGTTGATTGATGGAATGTTGATGCCGACGATCGGTACCTTCATGTTCGAAAGTTTTTCGACCTCTTCGGGCACGATGTTGAAGGAGTTTACGATGACCGCGTCGACGTTGCGGCGTACCGGCAACGTTGCGAAGAACTCATGGCGGTCGTGCGCGTCGGCCATCTCGAAGATGGAAATGTCATATCCGGCCGGGTGCAGCACGGAATCCAATCCGGCATAGGTATTGGAATTGAACCAAGTCGAAATCGGATCGCTCATCAATAGCGCGACGCGGAACGATTGACCGGTTTTCAGTGCGGCCGCTGAGCGGGAGATGCGGTAGTCAAGTTTTTCCGCTGCTGCCATCACTTTGCTGCGAGTCTCCGGCAGCACCAGATTCGGTTTGGCGAATGTGCGAGAGACGGTCGAAATCGATACTCCCGCTTCGGCGGCCACGGCTTGGATGCTCGCTTTCATAGAGAATCCTCCACTGACGAACGACATTGCTGTCATGGCAACTGCTAGAGACACGTTAACATAAGTGTTTGCAACGGTTGACGTGCGTGTTCTGCGGATATGAAGAAAAGGGGTGCCGACGAAAATTCCGACAGCACCCCTCATGCGATGAAGTTAATCAGCCTTTGACAGCGCCGGCCATCACGCCCTTGATGATGTACTTCTGGCAGCACAGGTAGAATATGATGATCGGCACAATCGCCACCACCAAGCAGGCCATCATGGCGCCCATGTCCACTGATCCATAACCACCCTTGAGGTACTGAATCGCAATCGACATCGTCTTGAAACGGCGCATGTCCAACGTCAGGTACGGCAGCAGGAAGTCATTCCAGATCCACATCGTCTGCAGGATCGCCACTGAAATCAGGCTCGGGCGCATGATAGGCAGTACGATTTGGAAGAAGATTCTCGGTACCGACGCGCCGTCGATCATCGCAGACTCCTCGAGTTCGGACGGGATGCCCTTGACCACGCCAGTGAAGATGAACACGGCTAAGCCCGCACCGAAGCCTAGATACACAATCCACAGGCCCCATGGGGTGTTCAGGCCCATCATGTCGGCGAGCTTGGAAAGCGTGAACATGACCATCTGGAACGGAACAATCATGTTAAACAGGAACAGTGTGTACAGCAGGCGCGCAGCCCAGTTGTTCGTACGTACAATCCACCAAGCGCACATCGACGTGCACACGATGATCAGCAGGACCGCGCCGACCGTGATGACTACGGTCCAGCCAAAACTGCTGATTAGGTTCGTGCGCTCGATGCCTCTGATGTAGTTCTCCAGTCCCACGAAGGCCTTGCCGGTGGGCAGGGAGAATGCGTTGCGCGAGATGTAAGCCTTCTGCTTGAAGCTATTGATCAGCACCAGCACGATTGGATAGACCCATGCCAGTGAGACGATGGAAAGGAAAACCGTCCAGAATACAGGATGCTTGACCTTGTCGCTCATGCTTGGACCTCCTTGCTGGTGGTGAGCTTGTTCTGGATGAGGGCAATCACGGCCACGATGATGAAGAACACCACGGCCTTGGCCTGGCCCACGCCCTCGAAGCCGGCGCGTCCGTAGAACGTGCGGTAGATGTTCAGAGCCAAGAGCTCGGAGCTATTCGACGGGGCGCCATTGGTCAGGGCGAGGTTCTGGTCGAACATCTTGAAGCCGTTGGTCACCGTCAAGAATGTGCACACTGTGATTGACGGCATCATCAATGGAATCGTCACGTTGAACAGCGTCTGGCGGGAGTTCGCGCCGTCAACCGCGGCAGCCTCGATCACATCGCCGGGCAGGCCCTGCAGACCCGCGATGTAGATGATCATCATGTAACCGATTTGCTGCCAGCAGGTCAGCAGAACCATGCCCCAGAAGCCGTACACGCCCGAGAATGTGATCGAACGACCCCAGTGCGCCAGTACGCCGTTGAGCAGCAGTAGCCAGATATAGCCCAAGATGATGCCGCCGATTAGGTTCGGCATGAAGAACACCGAACGGAACAGCGTGGAGCCCTTGATGGCCTTGGTCAGCATGTACGCAATGGCGAACGCGACTACGTTGATCACCACGGTTGTCACAATCGTGAACAGGATCGTGTACACCAGCGCGTGCAGGAACTCCGGATCCGTGATTGTGTTTTGGTAGTTCGACACGCCCACGAACGTGGCGTCAGTGACCGTGCTGAACTTGCAGAACGACAGGTACACGCCCATGGCGAACGGCACCAGGAAACCAATGACGAAAGCCGCGAACGTGGGTAGCGCAAACAGCGCCCACCACCTGCGAATTGCCTTGCCGGACATCGTAATCATTTCATGCCCACTTTCTCCTCCTTGGGTACACCCGGGGAACACCCCTCGAGTGATTCAACGACACTCAGTTCGACCGTGACCGCAACGTCGGGTTCGAACCGGTTCGATAATACCCTACTTCACAGATAAATAAAAGTCAAACATTGTCATGATTTTCATGCAACGTCAATTCATTTATCAAATGTGAACAGTATTCAAGAAGTTGCCAAAGCGGCAAAGGTGTCGGTTTCCACGGTGTCCAGATCACATTCGCCCGACCTGAGCTCGTATCTGAGGCGACACGGTCCAGGGTGTTGCGCATCGCCGACGAGATGAGTTTCTCCATCTCCCGTTCGGCCACTGCGCTCAAGTCCGGCAAAGCATTGCGTGTCGTCTTGCTGATGAGCGACCATATCCGACTATGGTTCAGCGCTTCCGTCATCGAAGGGTTGAACCAGGTTTTGCACGCAGACGGCTATGATTTATCGATCTTCCAGATCTCCAGTATCGAGGAACGCCGTGAGTTCTTTGATATGCTGCCGGTTCGTCGCAATGCCGACGCGGTGATCGTTGCTTCCATCGATGTCGATGCGCAGGAAAGCGCACAGCTGGCCAGCACCGGCGTACCAATTATCGGCATCAACTGTGTGAATCCAAGAGAATACGGTTTCACTGCGGCCGTGGGGATAGACGATGATCAAGGTTCGCGTCTGGTTGCGTGCCATCTTATCGGGCTGGGGCATCGCAACATTGTCTACGTACGTACGTCGCGTGAGGTTTCCTTGCGCTTCAGTGTGCAGCAACGTTATGACTCCTTCGTCAAGGCCTGTCTGGAACAGGGTGTCACGCCAACTACGTTGGTTGCGCAGGAAAGTGAGGACCGCATTAGCACGATTGTCTCCGAGTTGCTGAGCTTGCCGCAAATGCCAACCGCCATCGCTTGTCAGGAGGACGGCATCGCGATTCCACTGATTTATCAGCTTGTGTGTTGTGGCTACCGTATTCCGTCTGATATTTCCGTCATCGGCTATGACGACAGTTTCTATGCGCACGATATCGGCTTGACCACGATTCGCCAGGATCCGATTGGCATGGCACGCGAGGCGGCTTGTAAGACTCTTGACTTGATCAATCGCAAGACCACGGGTATGCCGTTTCAGACGTTCCCGGCGCAACTGATCGTTCGCTCCAGCACTTCGCGAGTGTCCTTGGATAAGGGCTAATCGCTTACCGATACATAGAAAACCGCTCCGGTTGGTTCCGGAGCGGTTTCCTATAAGGAGAAAATCAGACAGTGAAGTCAATTGCGGTCACTTGTGGGCGTTGGCATATTCCTTAGCCCAGCCATCCACGAACGCGGACTTGACGCCATCCCAATTGCCGGTGCCTTGGGCATACTCGAGCAAAGCGGAGCCGAGGTCGTTCTTCCATTGTTCGGACGGCATCATGGTGAAGTTCCAAGACACTGCGGTGGTACCGGACTTTTGGTCGTCCATGGCGGCAGTGACCAGCGGGTTGTCGGATTTGACGCTGGAGAAGGTCTTGAACGGGGTGGTGAAGCCCATCTTCTGAGACAGCGCTTCTTTGCCCTTATCAGAGGTGATGGCCCACTTCAGGAAGTCGGCGGTCGCTTTCTGATCGGCCTTGGATGCTTTCGAATTAATGCACCAGTAATTCTCGGAACCGGTTGCCAGACCTTGGTTCTCCTCGCCCTTGGCGCCGATGTAGATTGGCATCATACCAACGGAATCGACCTCCATGCCGGCTTTCTGCAAATCGGACCATGCCCAAGTGCCGTTTTGATAGAAAGCGGCCTCGCCGAGTGCGAATTCGGAATTGGCGTCGTCACCAGTCTTGGAGCTTAGTTGGGACGGCTCGGTGGTGGAATCGGTGATGTACAGGTCAAAGATGTTCTTGTACTCCGGCAGATAGGTTCCCTTGATAGTGGCCGGCTGTTCAGTGATGTTGTCATCTTTGAACTCATAGTAAAGAGGCAGGTTGGCTAGATGGGTCTTGAAACGCCAATCGGAGCTGGAGTTGAAACCAGCAGAGGTGAAGGCGCCCTTAATGCCGAGTTCATCCTTCTTGGACTGCATGTCGTCAGCAACGGCCTTCAGCTTACTAAAGGAGTTGATGTCTTTGATGGACTTGGCTTTGGCGCCGGAAGTGCTGAAGTATTTGTTAAGGATGTCTTTGTTGTAGATTAGGCCATAAGTCTCCATGACGTACGGTACGCCAACGACCTTGTCGCCATCCTTGAGGGCAACATCTTGGTTCTGCAGTTGCTTGTATACCTCTGTGCCGGACATGTCAGCAGTGTAGTTCTTCCAGTTGGCGTAACCGACCGGACCGTTGACTTGGAACAGGGTCGGTGCCTCGGACTTAGCCATCTCGCTCTTGAGCTGCTGCTCATAGGTATTGGAGGCCGCGGTCTGAACGTTGACCTCGACACCGGTTTCCTTAGTGTACTCCGCAGCCAAATCGGTCCACTCGTCGGCGGCTTCTGGTTTGAAATTGAGGTAGTATACCTTGCCCTTGCTTGAATCAGAGCTCGATGAGCTGCCACAAGCGGCAAATGTCGTGACAGACATGGCGGTGACCGCAATGAGGGCTAGTGCGGACTTCAATTTACGATTCATCTTCGAACCTTTTTTTCTGCATCGGGTCCAACGTCCCCGTTGGATATGTGCACTGAGATAGTGCTGCTTTCTGCCGATGCCCCTATTATGCATCACTTTCATCTTTTTTGCAAACGATGGCAGTATTTTGTTGATTTATCACGTTGCAATACCAGGCAATCCGCTATTTGCCGCCATTTTTAGGCATAAAATTAGGCGACACACTATGCAAGCGTTTGCTAAAAAAGTTGTACATCAAACGATTGACTGTAGCAAAAAGCCGCATCCCCTGAGAGACAAGGGATGCGGCTTGAGGTGAGCTACTTATGGATGACGTCAGCGCGGCCAACGTTCCTCGGCGCTAGGTAGTTGCGGAAATGGAGCGTGTGGCCCCTTCTGGTACCAGTAGGCAACTGATGCCACATCATCCTGACGTTCGAAGAATCCGCGGTGACCAACACCGATTTGCTGAACGGTCACCTTCAGGTTGGAACGGAAACGAATCGGATCGGGGATGTGCCAACGGTAGAAGCCACGCATCGGGGGGCAATCATCATTGTGATAATCGTTGTGAATCAGCTCGTCGTGTGAAGAGTAATACGGGTATCCGAGATACGGTGTGCAGTAGTTTTGCTCCACGGTCTTGCCATTGACCTGCTTGGCGAAGCTCCAAGAGCCTCCGAAATAGTCCTCGGTGCCGGTGCCGCAGATCGTGGGGTACTCTTCATCGTCATCGATGTAGAATTTGAATTCGCCTTCACCCCACCAGTAGCGCTCAAGCGTGGTCAGTGCCAGGTAGGTACCTACATAATGCCCTTCACCTTTCACGCCATCAAGCACCACATAGTCTCTCCCCTTTTCAGTAAGGCGCTGGCGCCGCCATTGTGCGTGGAAATAGGCAATGTCATCGTCGAACGGCTCGTCATTCACGGTGTAGTCAATCTGGTAGAAAAATGCGCTGATGGCGTTCTTGTGTTGGTTTTCGAGCGTGATGCGTGCGCGTGCGCCGAACGGCATCGAAAAGTACATGTTGAAACCGCGGTTCGGCACTACGGCGACAGGCATGGAATTTACTAGGCACGCACGGCCGAATCCGCAGCAAAAGAAGTCACCAAGCGGACACTCCACACTTGGTTCCTCCTCGTCATCCCAATAGAAGCGCAGCACAAGGTCCCGCAGTACAAAACAATCGGCATCGGTGGTCTTCTCGTCAACGGTTATCCAGATGTGTCGAATGCAGCCGGGGCCGGTGATATCAGCAAGAGTCGCCGTTGCACCGACGGGTATGTTACGTAGGCAAGGGCTGCCTTTGCGACTTGGGCCAAGCTCACTGGCCGCTATGCCGCCTTTGCCCGGTTCGCCGGTCGGGTTTTCCGCGTTGACTGCGCGGCTTGATTCGTGCCGTATCTTGGTCAAGGATTCTAGTGTCATGTTCGTTCCTTTCATGGCGTATGCTGCGTCTGTTTGCGCGATACATTCATATCTGTGCGTATCAGCTTCGGTCACAGACGTTGTTTGTTTTTTGAATATGAGAAAGTCTCCATCGGCGAGCGAGAAAGCCGATGGAGACTTTGGTCATGCCGTTATGGACCAGGTGAAAATGGCGTTATGCGATTCACCGCAGCCCATAGGCGAATCACTTGTGGGTCGGCGGAAGCATGCCGAAGTTGTTTTCATAATCATTCCAGGCGCTGGTCCAATCGTCCAGATATGCCTTCTTCACGCCATTCCAGTCACCGGTGCCCTGAGCGTACTCGAGCAGTGCATTGGCCACGCCGTCAGCCCATGCCTGTCCCGGAATATAGGCGCCATGAATTGGAGTGAGGCCACCGGACTCAAGCTTGAGCGCGGACTTGGTCAGCGGGTTGTCAGGCTGGAAATCCTCGGAGTCAAAGGTGGTGAACGGAACGGCGAAGCCCATATCCTTGGAGAGAATCTTCTTGGCATCCTCGTCGGAGACCATCCACTTGATGAAATCCTCAGTGGCCTTCTTGTCCTTGTCGGAAGCGTTCTTGTTCACAGACCAGGAGATGTCATAGATGGAGTTCGCGGCGTACTTGCTCTCATTCGGGAAACCCATGTAGTACGGCAGCATGGCCAAGTCTTCATCGGCAACTTCGTTGCCTTTGATCTGGCTATAGGCCCATACACCATTCGGGTAGAAAGCGACCTTGCCGGCGGAGAACTCGGCGGTGGAGTCCTCATAATTCACCGAGCCAAGCATGGTGTTTTCGGTTGGGTTGTCCTTCATCTCGAGATCCCACAGATTCTTGTAGTTATCGAGATAGGTGCCCTTGAGTTCCTTCTCGAAGTCCACGCCCTCGTCAATGTACTCGTAGGCGACTGGCACCTGAGTCATATGCGAAGCATATCGGTAGTAGTTGGATGAGTCCAGACCCGGCGTGGAGAACGCGCCGTCGATGCCCAAATCATCCTTATGCTGTTGCATGCTGTCGGCGACCTTCTTCAAAGTGTTGTAGTCCTTGATGTCGTCGAAGGACTTGATGACGGCGTAGTCCTTTTTGGCATACTCGTTGATGAGCTTCTTGTTGACGATGATACCGAACCATTCGGCGGCATATGGCAGGCCGTACACGTTGTCGCCGTCCTTGTGGGCCATCTGCTTGCCCTGATCGTTGAGAAGCTTGTAAGCCTCAGTATCCTGCAAAGGTTCGAGGTAGTCCTTATATTTGGCATACTGATCGAAGCCGCCGATACCGAACATGGTCGGGGCGTTGTTCTTAGCGAGTTCGGACGACAGAGTGGACTCGTAGCTGCCGGAGGTGGCGCTCTGAATATCCACTTTCACGCCGGTTTGCTTGGTGTACATTTCGGCGAGTTCGTTCCACTGATTGACAACTTCCGGCTTGTTGTTCAGGAAATAGACCTGTCCTTTGTCGTCCGCGGTGTTGGAACCGCAGGCGCCGACGCCCGTCAACATGGCCAACGCGCCGACAGCGGCGATGCCTTTCGTGAGATTCTTCATGGGGTTTCCTTTCCTCCTTGCGACCTTCCTTCGTCGGAAATCACTTGTCAAGGTCATATGCGGGACCTCTCTTGCCTGATGCAATCTGACCGTGGCCTGATTCTTGCAGACGGTCATCGTCTGTGTCGAACCGGTCCGAGATTGATTATATCGAACCGGTTCGCTACTGTCAAAGTCGGAGGGTTTATGCGTGTTGGCGTATTTTTTTGTTGCCGTATTGCGACATGTGTCGAGACTTTGCCGATACAAGTAGACGCTCTTTTTGGGAGCAATAGTGGCTTCGGACATGCCCAATAGTAGATGGCCATTATCCTCTGCGTGCGACTGCAGCAACATCGGGCGTGATAGCGGAAGATGGAAGGAGGGTTGCGTCATGGGGACGATATGACTGAAAATGATGGGCAGGATCGCCTATTCGGGCCGAATCCGAGTGGGCTGGATGAATCGCCTCACGGCATGATGGTGCTGGTGATTGTCGGCATGATCGTCGGCCTGTTGTCCGGCATGTTCGGCATCGGCGGCGGTACGGTGATCGTGCCCGTACTGGTGTGGCTCGGACTGTCGCAACGCCATGCGGCGGCGACCTCCATGCTGGCGATCGTACCGACGTCGATTTCCGGTGTGATTTCCTATGCGCACAATGGCAACGTCGACTGGGTCGCGGCCGCGCTGCTGAGCAACGCGCAATCCTGCTACGCCCGTGCCGAACTGGAAATGACGGGACTTGCCGGCGTGCTTGACGATGTGATCATCTCCAGCGAGGAGAAGATCCGCAAGCCCGCGCGCGACTTGTACATGCTGGCGCTCGACCGCGAATTCGTGACCGCCAAGCATGCGCTGATGGTGGGCAATGACGAGCAGAACGATATTGTTGGCGCTCGCACCGCGGGCATTGACGGCGTGTATTTCCGCACGGAGATTTCGCCGGCAGATGATCCGGAAACGTCGAGCTATGCGGTGCGTTCGTTTACCGGCGCCGATTATGAGGGATTGCTGGATTACGTGCTGAACGCATAAGCCTGCGTGGTGCATGGGTTTTGACAACGTTTGCAGTATAATAAAAAACAGATTGAAAGGGCGTTGTCGCTCCAAATACCCTCGTACTTGCCATTTTTGATTCACGGTACTAGTGCAGGGGTATTTGCATATGCAGCCCGCTGCTGTCTGTTGTCGCCGTCTGCGCGAATCCCGTTCCGCGTCTGCATCACCCCGGAATCGCTCCCAAATCCGACTTGTGCAGACGGAGGACTTGAATTGTGTGAACGTAAGGAAGTCTTGGAATGGCGTTACTTTCCGAGCATCCAGTCGATTGCGTTGGCAACGGTCACGCCGTCGCTTTTGCCGAGTCCGAAACGATCTAGCGTCAGCACCATTCTTTTCGCAGACAAATCGCGTGCATTCAGCGGTGGTGACAGTTCGCGCTCGCGAGTGTGCTCGTCCAATATGCTGGCGCTCACCTGGATATACAGTTTCTCTTCCGTAAGATCTGCATGTTTCCGAGTCGCAACAAAATCAATTTCAGCTTTACCGATTTTCCCGACGCGAATCTGATATCCGCGAATCTTAAGCTCATTATGTACGGCATTTTTCAGAAGAAATCCGAAATCTTCTATGGAATATCCGAGCAGCATATTGCGAATTCCTAAATCTGCTGGATAATACTTAGCTAATCCTTGTAAATATGCGCCACCTTTAACGTTAATTCGTTGCGCATTGTAGAAAAGAAAAGCATTGAGAAGTCCACTAATATATCGTTCGATGGTCTCATTTGAAGCTGGTCGATGCGCGCTTCTCAATCGATTTTCTATCTTCGAAGTTGAGACTGGAGATCCTGCGGTATCTGCCAAATATCGTGCGACATCGTTGAAAACTAGTGGATTTCTTACTTGCAGAAATTGCGAAATATCTCGCACCAAAATAGTGTCGTAAATTCCGGAAAGCACGGTGTATGCCAGGTTTTGATCGGTGCCTTGATTCACGACCGGCGGCAATCCTCCATATCTTGTGTACCTTTCGAAAGCCGCGTTCTCGTCGGTCAGATCGGCGTACGCCATGAATTCCGCGAAAGAAAGCGGGAATACATTGATCTCCATGTATCTGCCGGAAAGCAGCGTTGCCAGCTGGCTGGAAAGCAGGTAGGCGTTCGATCCAGTGATGGTGATGTCCACGTCGGCATCCGTGTGGAGCGCGTTCACGGCTCGCTCCCACTTGTCCACCAGTTGCACCTCGTCGAGCAGCAGATAATAGTGGTCGTCTTGCTGCATACGGTCGGCGATCGCGTTGTGCAGGTCTTCGAAGGTGAATGACGAGTATTGGAACGATTCCAGGTTCATCATGATGATGTGGTCTTCGGCGATGCCCTGCTGCAGAAGATGCTGTCGGAAGAGTGTGAGTAGTGATGATTTTCCGCAGCGGCGCATGCCCGTGATGACTTTGATGAGGCTGTTGTCTTGCGCCGCGACGAGTTTGCTGAGGTACTGCGGCCTGGGTTTAAGTTTCATGATGTTCAACTTTTGCTAGTGTATCCGGAAAAGTATGTATTCTAATGCGACTTTCACTAGTATACCTTTAAAAGTGTGCTCTGAGATACGACTTTTACTAGTATGACCGGAAAAGTGTGTGCCATAATATGACTTTTGCCGGTATGGCTGGAAAAGTACGGCCGTACGTTTGTGGGCTGGGGGGGGGTAGGGTGAACTCGCGCAGGCTGCTCATGCGCGGGCATCGCATACCGAATCCGAAGCAATGTGCGCGTGCAAACGGGTGCATGTAACGTTGGGCAAATCTTGGCATGGTAGGGGGCTTTTTCTCTTCTTGCTTTCTCGCAATGTGCCGGGTTTGCGGTGCTGAAATGTGCGGGAATGTACTATCGCAACTATCGCAAGAAGGAAGAAGTGCGATGGTAGGGGAGAGATGAAGAAATCGGATATTTCCAATATTTCGAATGCTGAAAGTGTTGAACGCGCTGAAGATAGCGGGCAGATGAATGCGCAACCGAGCGGGCAGGTGAGTGAGCGGTTCAGCAAGAAAGCGAATCGGCTATTTGGTGCAGATCCTGTGGGGCTCGACGAATCTGCGCGAGGCATTGTAGTGCTGGTGATCGTCGGCGTGGCAGTGGGGCTATTATCCGGCATGTTCGGCATTGGTGGCGGCACGGTGATTGTGCCCGCGCTGGTATGGCTCGGACTGACGCAACGTAATGCGGCAGCGACGTCAATGCTTGCGATCGTACCAACCTCGATTTCCGGCGTCATTTCTTACGCGACTTGTGGCAACGTGGACTGGCTCGCCGCGCTGCTGCTGTTTTGCGGCATGTTTGTAGGCGGGCAGATTGGCAGTTGGCTGCTTTCGCGATTGCCGGAACTCGTATTGCGATGGATTTTCGTAGTGTTCCTCGTGTTTGTGGTGTTCAATCAGATTAGTTTTGTGCCGTCGCGAGATCAGCACATTGCGATGAGTGCGCTGACCGGAGTTTGCCTGGTGCTGCTGGGCGTGGTGATTGGCATCTTGGCGGGACTGCTGGGAATTGGAGGCGGGGCGCTCGCTGTGCCCGCACTATCGATGCTGTTCGGCGCTTCCGATCTGATTGCGCGAGGCACGTCGCTGCTGGCCATGTTTCCGAACTCGATTACCACAAGCGTGGCAAACCTGAAACGAAGGCTGGTGCATGTAAAGGCCGCGCTGATTATTGGCTTGGTGGCTGCCGTTACCGCGCCATTTGGTACGTGGATAGCGGGCGCAGTCTCGCCCCGCGTCGGCTCGATTCTGTTCGCCTGCTACCTGTGCGTGCTGCTGGTGCGGTCCATGTTTGTGGCCGTGAAAGCCACCCGCTCCGCTCATACCGGCCAAGTCTCCGCCTGACTTGCCGCACCTCCGCCTGACCGTTTGCACATCATGCAGCAAAAGCACGAGTCATGATTCAGCCTTGAGGGGATATTGGGGATGACGGTTGACGGAAAGAGGGTTTGAGATAAGTATTCACTTTGTGAAGACGAGAGTTCACGTTTCGTTCGTCTAAAACGTCTCGGAAGTTGGTTTACGAAACCTAGCGTGGAGATTGCAATACAGCGCAGACTGAAGAAAGGAGAAACATGGGCAAGCACAAAGCTTTGAAGGGCGCAATCGCAGCGGTCGCATCCGTAGCGACGCTCGGCGCATTGCAGCCATCGGCAACGGCAACGCCAAGACGAAGTCAGGCTCGCCGATGGCAAGTATGTGGCCGAATCCACCGGATTCAACGGCGATGCAGTGCTTTCCTACGAGCTCAAGGACAAGTCCGGCAACGTGGTCTCCGCTTCCGACAGCTCCACTCCGGTCTCCGGCGTGCGTGTCAAGACCGCCAAGATCAGCCGCTGAAAATCTGAAGTGATCTGAAGATCGCAGATTGGATCCGGATCGCACACATCACAGTGTGGTCCGGATTTTTATCTGCGTTTTTCGATTGCTTTCGATGACGATCGAACCTTGAAATCGTGTCCTGAGATTGCGCTTAAGATTGCACCCGGCAAAAAGTTGAGCGAAGAGAGCTCAACTTTTTTGTAGATTTGGGAATAATCGCTTGCGATTCAAAGTTGAGTGGTGTAGGCTCAAGTTTTGGAAAGTTCGAGAGACGGCAAACCGAAACTCGGGCGAAAGAACGAACAGAACAGAAAACGCATAGCGAACCTATCTACAAAGGAGACAAGTTATGGGACGCGCAGTTGGCATTGATCTGGGTACTACCAATTCCTGCATCGCAACTCTTGAAGGTGGCCAGCCCACCGTTATCGTGAACGCCGAAGGCGCTCGCACCACACCGTCGGTCGTGGCTTTCAGCAAGTCCGGCGAGATTCTGGTCGGCGAAGTCGCCAAGCGCCAGGCCGTCACCAACGTCGACCGCACCATCAGCTCCGTCAAGCGCCACATGGGCACCGACTGGACCGTTGAGATCGACGGCAAGAAGTGGACCCCGCAGGAGATTTCCGCACAGGTCCTGATGAAGCTGAAGCGCGACGCCGAAGCCTACCTTGGCGAACCGGTCACCGACGCCGTCATCACCTGCCCGGCATACTTCAACGACGCCCAGCGTCAGGCCACCAAGGACGCCGGCACCATCGCAGGCCTGAACGTCCTGCGTATCATCAACGAGCCGACCGCAGCCGCACTGGCCTACGGCCTTGAGAAGGGCAAGGAAGACGAGCGCATCCTGGTCTTCGACCTCGGTGGCGGCACCTTCGATGTGTCCCTGCTGGAAATCGGCAAGGACGACGACGGCTTCTCCACCATTCAGGTGCAGGCCACCAACGGCGACAACCACCTGGGCGGCGACGATTGGGACCAGAAGATCATCGACTGGCTCGTCGGCGAAGTCAAGAACAAGTACGGCGTTGACCTGAGCAAGGACAAGATCGCCCTGCAGCGTCTGAAGGAAGCTGCTGAGCAGGCCAAGAAGGAACTGTCCAGCTCCACCAGCACCTCCATCTCCATGCAGTACCTGGCCATGACCCCTGACGGCACCCCGGTGCACCTGGACGAGACCCTGACCCGTGCCCACTTCGAGGAAATGACCTCCGATCTGCTGGGCCGCTGCCGCACCCCGTTCAACAACGTGCTGCGCGACGCTGGCATCGGCGTCTCCGACATCGACCACGTGGTCCTCGTCGGTGGCTCCACCCGTATGCCGGCCGTCAAGGAGCTCGTCAAGGAGCTCACCGGCGGTAAGGAAGCCAACCAGTCCGTGAACCCGGATGAAGTCGTGGCCGTCGGCGCAGCCGTGCAGTCCGGCGTCATCAAGGGCGACCGTAAGGACGTCCTGCTTATCGACG
>OLOJ01001087.1_pt1 | contig 26425 bp, 18 predicted proteins | sample 1672251 | NCBI WGS metagenome assembly OLOJ01 (sample SAMEA3136664, study PRJEB25190) | human gut metagenome | biome: human gut; feature: human-associated habitat; material: faeces | place: Austria | collected 2013 | reverse complement strand
TCTTCAGTTTTGTCTCATAATCACTGGAAAGCATCTGGTCAATTCTGAAATATTCTCCCTCGATCAGTCTGGAAACTACCATAGTCTGATCAAATTCAAATAAAATGTGGTTTTTTGTAAAGTAAATGCTGACCTGATCATCCACTTCTCCAGAAAGAATCTTGCTGACCTCGCTTAAAGTTTTGCCCGGAACTACCACCTTACGGTCAGAATAATCTTTCTTAAGGGACATTTTGCGGATAGAGATACGATGTCCGTCCAGAGAAACTACCTTCAGACAGTTATTTTTGATCTCAAAAAGCTCACCGGTCATAAGCTTATTGTTCTCATTTACAGCAATCGAAAAAATAGTCTGGCGGATCATTTCTTTCAGTGTGTACTGAGAGATCGTCAGCGGTTCATCCTTCTCGATCATAGGTAAATAAGCAAAATCTTCTCCTGATTTTCCAGGGATATTGAATTTTGCTTTTTCACAGGTAATGGTTGCTGCATATTTATCATCGGTCTTAATGGTAACATCATTATCCGGAAGTCGCCTGATGATTTCATAGAAGATTTTTGCATCAAGAGCAACTTTACCTTTTTCTTCAATAGTACCTTCAACTATCGTTTCAATTCCCAGTTCCATATCGTTGGTGGTAAATTTGATCTGGTTTGTTGTTGCATCCATGAGGATACATTCCAGTATTGGCATGGTGGTTTTTGATGGAACTGCTTTGAGTGCGATACTTACACTTTTTAACAGACTTGATTTGGAGCAGATGATTTTCATAGTGTGTATAACTCCCTTTCTGAAGAATTTGTGGTTTTTATAAATATATTTATAGAAAAAATCCGCAGTAACCGCCGTAGGGGGCCAGATTTTGTGAAAAACTCCCGCAGGCCTGATGTTTTCAGGGGTTTTCCGTTGGGATAACTTTGTGTAAAAGTGGTATTTTCGCATGTGAATAACCCGGGGATAAAATTACCGCCGCGTTTTGGCAAAAAAGTTGTACACATCTCTCCACATACAATCAACACGTTATACACCAGTAATGTGGAAAACTTCCCTAACCTTGTGGATTAATCTTCTTTTTCAATATATCAATGGTATTTTTTAAGTTATCGTCGTTCTGCAATTCGTTTTCGATCTTTTCAATACCGTGCATAACGGTGGTATGGTCACGGTTTCCGAGCGCTTTTCCGATATTTTTCAAAGGTGTGGATATGATCTCACGGCAGAGATACATGGAAACCTGGCGGGGCATGACGATCTTGGAGTTTCGTTTGTTTCCGCTTAAGTCCGCAGGTGTGACTCCGTAATGCTCTGCAACAACGGAGATGATGTATTCCGGTGTGATCACTTTTTTCTCATCCGGAGAAATAATATCCTTCAGTGCCTGCTCTGCCAGCTCCAGAGTTACTTCCTTTTTCTCAAGCTTGGCTCCGGCCATGACCTTGTTGAAGGCACCTTCCAGCTCACGGATATTGGATTTGATATTGGTAGCGATATATTTGATAACATCTTCACTGATGTTGTAGCCGTTCATTTCTTCATTTTTATGAAGGATCGCCATTCGGGTTTCGTAATCAGGCAGCGTGATATCTGCGATCAGACCCCACTCGAACCGGGAACGGAAGCGCTCTTCCAGGATTTCCATATCCTTCGGTGGTTTATCAGAGGATATGATGATCTGCTTTTTGGCACTGTGAAGACTGTTAAATGTATGGAAAAATTCCTCCTGTGTGGATTCTTTTCCTATAATAAACTGAATATCATCGACAAGAAGAACGTCGATATTTCTGTATTTTTCACGGAATTTGCTCATTGCCGTGTTATTTCCGTTTCGGATGGTTTCGATCAGCTCGTTGGTAAATTCCTCACTGGTTACATACAAAACACGGCTGTTTTCGTCGTGTTCCAGAATGAAATGAGCGATGGAATGCATAAGATGCGTCTTACCAAGACCGGCTCCGCCATAGATAAACAGTGGATTGTAGGTATCTCCCGGTGATTCGGCAACTGCAAGAGCTGCGGCCTGGGCGAATTTGTTATTACTTCCTACAACGAAGGTGTCGAAGGTGTATTTTGGATTTAAATGCGCCTCTTCGTAACGTGTATCCTGAACCTGTTTATCATAAGAAGTGTTTTTTTCTGTTTTTTTGGGGAGATCTTTTTCCAGAACGAAGCGAACCTCGCATTCTTCCATGCCTGTCAGCACACAGATAGTAACCTGGAGGGGTATTTTGTAGCGTTTACTGATGTAATTGACTCCGATCGCTGCCTGTTCAGAGGGAACAACCACTGTTATCAGCTTTCCGTCAACCTCATAAACTTTCAGCGGCTTGAGCCAGGTATTAAAAGGGACATCAGTCACCTCATATTCAGATTTGACAGTTTGCAGGATCTCCTCCCATTTTTCAATAACAGCGTCCATTTTTTCCTCCCATGAGTATTATAATAACCCCAGTCTGCGACTGGAGATAGATATCCTTTTATATATTACAATGAAAATGGGGTTTTCGCAATGGAAAATCCTTGAGATTTTGGGGAAAAGAATGTGGATAATGTGGGGAAATTACTGTGGATTAGGGTGGATTATTGTGGATAAGAGTCCTGGAGGTTTCCATAAGTCGAGAATTGGTGGAAAATGTGGAAGAATTATGTGTATAAAAAAATCCACCTTAAAAATACCGCAAATAAAGGGTTTTTTTGAAAACGATGTGAACAAACCCTCCGAAAAAGTGGATAGATTTCCGGTCAATCCACAAGTTATCCACAAGTTATCCACAAAATGTGGATAATGTTACGTAAACCATAAGCGCTTTCCACATAAGAGAAAAAAATAAATACCGTAAGGTGGGGGTATTTTATAGAACCCTTGATTTTATCGGGTTTTTTGCAATTTTTACTTGACGAAAAGGAGGTTTATTTATATAATTGAAACGATGTTCTGAATGATAAGTTATTTCATAACAATTAAAAATAGATAAAGGAGGTGCTTTACCTATGAAGATGACATTTCAGCCAAAAAAGAGATCCAGAGCTAAAGTTCACGGCTTCAGAGCTCGCATGAGCACAAAGGGCGGACGTAAAGTATTAGCTGCAAGAAGATTAAAAGGAAGAAAACAGTTATCAGCATAAGCTGCAAGACCGCATTTATGTGGTCTTTTCTTCTATCCGGAGAAATATCCGCGCAGGCGGAATCTAATTAAGGAGGATTCGTTTGATCAGATCAGAGTCCTTAAAGAAAAATCAAGATTTTAAAGTTGTATATCAGAACGGAACATCGTACGCAAATCGGCTTCTGGTGATGTACGTGCTGAAGAATCAGCACATGAAGAATCGTCTGGGAATATCAGTAAGCAAAAAAGTAGGGAACAGTGTGGTTCGCCACAGACTCACCAGATTGATCAGAGAAAGCTATCGTCTCAACGAAACAGATTTTGACAGTAACCTTGATATTGTAGTAGTAGCGAGAGCCGCAGCCAAGGGCAAGAGCTTTCACGAGATCGAGAGTGCTTTTCTGCATCTTGCAAGAAAGCATCATATAACAGGGAATGAACATGATAAAGAAATTTCTGATTAAGATGATAAGGCTCTATCAAAAATATATATCGCCGATGAAGAGAACGAAATGTCCTTATATTCCCACATGTTCTCAATATGGTTTGGAAGCAATCGAAAAATATGGCGCATTTAAGGGCAGTCTTCTTGCGGCATGGAGGATATTACGATGCAATCCTTTTTCCCACGGAGGCTATGACCCTGTGCCATGAATTATTTTGTGACTGTTCAGCCTTTTCCCGGGCAGAGCAGTTATCGGAATTTGTAACTGTTCAGTATCTCCGCAGTTAGTGGACGAATGAATAGTTACCGGACTTTTACAATTGAATAAGAAGTCTAGGAGGAAATGAATTTGGAACTGTTTTTAGCAACAAAAACCGGAACTCCTATTATCGGACAGATCGCGTCTGTGATGGGATGGATCATGGATGGCATATATAAGATGCTTGACGGCCTGTTCGGAATCCAGAACATTGGTCTTTGTATCATTATCTTCAGTATTCTTATCTTTGCCTTTATGACACCGCTGCAGATCAAGCAGCAGAAATTCTCCAAGTTAAGTGCGATCATGCAGCCTGAGATCCAGAAGATCCAGAAGAAATATCAGGGTAAAAAAGATCAGGACTCCATGATGAAAATGAACGAAGAAACCCAGGCTGTTTATCAGAAATATGGTGTTTCTCCAACCGGTAGCTGTGTACAGTTAGCCATTCAGATGCCTATTCTGTTTGCTCTGTATCAGGTTATCTACCGGATTCCTGCTTACGTTGGAAGTGTAAAGAACATTTTTACTGGTGTAGTTGACAACCTGCTAGCTGTAAACGGATACACAGATATCCTGCAGCAGTTTATCACAGACCATTCCATGACACGAGTGCGTCTCGTTATGGACAGTGCCGGAAATGCTACAAGTAACTCGATTGTTGATTTTCTGTATGCACTTTCTCCTTCCCAGTGGAAAGAGCTGGCACAGATGAATCAGTTTTCAGGATTTTCTGATGCGATCACAAAAGCATCCGGCAATATTTCCAAGATGCAGGGCTTCTGTGGACTGAATATCGCAGACCAGCCGCTGTACTATATCATGGAATTCTTCAAAAATCATGGTTCTCTGTTACTTGCGATCGTAGCACTTCTGATCCCGGTTCTTGCATGGGCAACTCAGATGCTGAACCTGAAGCTTATGCCACAGGCTGCAACACAGCCGGCAGACGGAAATGATCAGGCCAGTGCAATGGCCAACTCCATGAAAACCATGAACATGGTCATGCCTCTGATGTCTGCATTCTTCTGTTTCACATTCCCGGTTGGTCTTGGTATCTACTGGATCGCCAGTGCTGTCGTTCGAAGTGCCCAGCAGTTTGCGATCAATCGTCATCTTGATAAGATGAACATTGATGATCTGGTTAATGAGAATATGAAGAAGATCGAAGCGAAGCGTGCGAAGGAAGGACTTCCGCCGCAGAAGATCACCAATCAGGCTCATCAGTCCGCCAAGAATATCAATAAACCTGTGATCAATAAGGGCAACAGCGGAAACAATGGTGCTTCAGACAGAGCACAGAAGGTTGATACTGCCTATGAGAAGGCAAGAAGTGCAAAACCGGGCAGCATCACAGCCAAAGCAAATCTCGTAAGAGACTTTGATGAGAGAAATAAGAAGAAATAATCAGGAACGGAGGGGTTCGTAATGGAGGATTACATTCAGTTTTCAGCAAAAACAAAGAATGAAGCTATCACAAAAGCGTGTCTTGAGCTTGGAACTTCCAGTGACCAGCTTGATATTCAGGTTATCAGTGAAGGCAGCTCCGGATTCTTCGGAATCGGCAGCAAACCTGCCGTGATCAAAGTTCGCAGAATCGAGCCAGTTTCTGATATGCAGGAAATCGATGAACTGGTAGAGTCCGTGAAACTGGACGCTATCAAAGAAGAGAAGAAATTAGAAAAGCCTTTTACTCCGGATGTAAAGAAAGAATCTGCACCGAAAGCAGCTCCTGCAGAGGAGAAGAAGCCGGTGAAGAAAGAAGCTGTACAGGTGGAGAAGGCATCCGAAGAAGCACCTGCAAAGGCAGCAGCACCAAAGGAAAGACCTGCAAGGGATTTCCAGGGCAAAGCAAAGCCTGCACGTGAGAAACAGCCAAGAGCTCCAAAGGAGCGTCAGCCGAAGGAAACACGTGAGAGAGCATCGAAGCAGGGCAGACCGATAGAGATCCTCAGCGATCCGGAGAAGATCAGAGAGGTTGAGGAGAGAGCAGTCGTATTTCTTCGTGACGTATTCGGCTCCATGGATCTTGGAGAAGTGGAGATCACATCGAAATACAACACTGCAGACGGTTCTCTGGATGTGGATTTTGAAGGTGAGGATATGGGTATCCTCATCGGAAAAAGAGGCCAGACACTGGATTCTCTTCAGTATCTGACAAGCCTTGTGGTAAACAAAGGCGAGTCTACCTACATTCGTGTAAAACTCGATACCGAGGACTACAGACGCCGTCGTAAGGAAACTCTGGAGAACCTTGCAAGAGGAATCGCCTTCAAGGTAAAGAAAACCAGAAAACCGGTAGTTCTGGAACCGATGAATCCGTACGAAAGAAGGATCATCCATGCATCTCTGCAAGGCAACCGCTATGTAGAGACAGTCAGTGAGGGAGAAGAACCTTACAGACATGTAGTAGTAAAACTGAAACGCAATAATTGATGATCCACCGGTAAAGCTATAAGCCGTATCCCGGAGCGTAAGCTCCGTGGGTACGGCTTTTTTGTATGGAACTGAAAATTAAAAATTATCATTGCAATCTCCGCAACAATTCTTTATAATCATTGAAGAGCAAATAACAAAAGATATTTCTGCAGCGGACATCCGGAATGCAGAGATTAGAGCGTATTTGAAAAATCATTCCCGCAATCTGCACGCCCCACTTTGCGGTATATTTTGCCCGAATTCAGTTGCCGTAGCCCGCTACGGCGCCTTCATCCGGACAAAATCTCCCACAAATTGTGACGCACATCTTGCAGAAAGCCTTTTTCAAACACGCTCTAGCATTATAAATATGGAAACTGACAGAAGATGTTATTCTAGGTGAAAGCGTGAATAACACGTGTTTTTTGCGTGTAAAAAGCTTTTCCGGAGTAACATTTTTGCGTTTAACCGGATGCTTTTAACCGAATGCTTTTATCCGTTTGACAAAGGAGAGTGAAAAATGGAAGAGACAACGATTGCTGCGATTTCCACAGCCATGAGCGCATCGGGAATCGGGATCGTCAGGATCAGTGGCCCGGAGGCTTTTGAGATCGCATCCGGAGTATACCGTTCCAAGGGTGGAAAAAAATCTCTGAAAAACGTCCCAAGCCACACCATCCATTATGGATATATTTATGATAACGAAGAAATGGTAGACGAAGTGCTGGTCATGGCCATGCGCGGACCACGGACATACACAGGAGAAGATACCATAGAAATCGACTGCCACGGTGGCGTTTTAGCTATGAAAAAGGTACTGGAAACTGTGCTGAAAAACGGAGCCATTATTGCCGAGCCGGGAGAATTTACCAAGCGTGCATTCCTCAATGGAAGGATCGATCTTTCCCAGGCAGAGGCCGTTATGGATGTGATACAGTCCAAAAATGAGTACTCATTAAAGAATTCTGTAGGACAATTAAAAGGTTCAGTCCGAAATACTGTACAACAGATCAGAGAAAAACTACTGTACCATATAGCGTACATTGAATCGGCATTAGACGACCCAGAGCACTATGATCTGACAGGATATTCGGAAGAATTAGAGCAGATCGTAGCAGAAGAAAAAGAAAAAATACAGAACCTGTTAAAAACAGCCGGAGACGGAAAGATCATACAGGAAGGTATCCGGACCGTGATCCTGGGTAAGCCGAACGCAGGGAAATCTTCTCTGCTGAACCTGCTTCTGGGAGAGGACAGAGCCATCGTGACCGATATCGCAGGAACCACCAGAGACGTACTGGAAGAGTATATCAACCTGCATGGGATCACATTAAAGATTGCTGACACAGCCGGAATCCGCCAGACAGAAGACATCGTAGAGAAAATCGGCGTATCCAAAGCCAAAGAAATGGCAGCAGACGCAGACCTGATCCTCTATGTCGTAGATTCCTCCGTACCGTTAGATGAAAACGACGAAGAAATCATAAAAATTTTGCAAGAGAAAAAGACAATTGTCCTCTACAGCAAGACAGACCTTGAATCTGCTATAGATATAGAGGATTTAAAGAGCAGAATAAACCAGCCGGTAATCCCAATCTCCGCAAAAGAAGAAACCGGGATCACAGACCTGGAAGAAAAAATCCGGGAAATGTTCTTCAGTGGGGAGATTGACTTCAATGATGAAGTCTACATCACCAATGAACGCCACAGACAGGAACTTTTAAAAGCACAGGAAAGTCTTTCTCTGGTAGAAAATAGCATAGAAAGCGGAATGCCGGAGGATTTTTATTCCATAGACCTGACAGATGCATACGAAAGTCTGGGACGGATTCTGGGAGAATCACTTGGGGAAGACCTTGTTAATGAGATATTTTCTAAATTTTGTATGGGGAAATAATAACCGCATGGGCTGCGGAGGCCCCGGCCGAATGGCCGCATAGATTGCGGAACTCCGGCCGTATATGCCGCATGGATTGCGGAACTCCGGTCGTATAACCGCATAGATTGCGGCTACCTGTTGTATGCCACATGGACTGCGGAAGCCCGCAGAGGGTAGATCACATTGGAATGTGAGAAAACCGCAAAGGGGCACAAGGCCGCGCCCCTCTGCACACCCCTGGGCCTTTTTTATATAGTGCAGCGATTGTGGAATGCTGAAAGATGCTAACTTGTACCTGTATGCTTCTGTACTGGCAATTCAACACTGAGCCGAAATATGGTAGACGGAAGCAGGAATAACCCCGCAGACGTGCATCGCACGTCGAGAACCTCATTACAGTTCCACTGCAACCCCCTCGGCACAACGTTTCACATCCAACACCGAAGCATACAGACAAAAGTCAGCACCGTATCACACACCACAACCCAAGAACTCCTAAAAAAAAGCCCGAGGGGTGTGCAGAGGGGCCGTGGCTTTACGGCCCCTTTGCGGTTTTCCACAGCTTCCCAAAGCAAAAAAACCAGGCCCTCTGCCAAGAAACCAAAACTAAAACCAAAAACCAACCACACAATAAACAAAGAAAAAGAAAATCACAAAGAAAAATAAAGAGAAAGAATAAGAGAAAAAATAAAGGAGAAAAAGCATGAAAAATCTGGAACAGTTTTTCGACATCATAGTAGTAGGCGCCGGCCACGCAGGCTGCGAAGCATCACTGGCATGCGCCCGCTTAGGGCTCAACACAGTCATGTTCACAGTCAGCGTAGACAGCATCGCCCTTATGCCCTGCAACCCCAATGTAGGCGGCAGCTCCAAAGGGCATCTCGTCCGTGAGCTGGATGCTCTCGGTGGGGAAATGGGTAAAAACATAGACAAAACCTTCATCCAGTCCAAAATGCTCAACCAGTCCAAAGGCCCTGCAGTTCATTCCCTTCGTGCACAGGCCGATAAACAGGCCTACAGCACAGAAATGAGAAAGACACTGGAAAATACAGAGAACTTAACCATCCGCCAGGGTGAAGTGACCGAGCTTCTGGTAGAAGACGGGCACATCACCGGTGTAAAAACCTTCTCAGGAGCCACCTACCACGCAAAAGCTGTAGTCCTCTGTACAGGAACCTACCTCAAGGCCCGCTGCATTTACGGCGACGTCAGCAACTATACAGGACCGAACGGCCTTCAGGCAGCCAATTACCTTACGGATTCCCTGAAAAAGCTGGGGATCGAAATGTTCCGCTTCAAAACAGGAACTCCGGCCAGAATCGCCGGAAACACCATTGATTATTCTAAGATGGAAGAGCAGTTCGGAGATGAAAGAGTCGTACCGTTCTCTTTTTCCACAGACCCGGAATCGGTACAGATCGAGCAGAAATCCTGCTGGCTGACCTATACAAACGAAAAAACACACGAGATCATCCGTGCAAATCTGGACAGATCCCCCCTTTATTCCGGAATGATCGAAGGAACCGGACCACGTTACTGTCCGTCCATTGAGGATAAAGTAGTTCGTTTTGCAGACAAAAAACGCCATCAGGTATTTATTGAACCGGAAGGTCTTTACACAAATGAAATGTACATCGGCGGAATGTCCAGCTCCCTGCCGGAGGATGTTCAGTACGAGATGTACCATTCCGTACCGGGTCTGGAGAACGCCAGGATTGTAAAAAATGCTTACGCTATTGAGTATGACTGCATCAATCCGCGCCAGCTCTATCCCACACTGGAATTCAAAAAGATCAAGGGCCTTTTCAGCGGCGGACAGTTTAACGGAAGCTCCGGATATGAGGAAGCAGCCGCTCAGGGCCTCATAGCGGGAATTAATGCAGCTATGGAGGTAAAAGGCCGGGAACAGCTGATTTTGGACCGCTCAGAGGCATATATTGGCGTTCTCATCGATGATCTGGTAACAAAGGAGAACCATGAGCCGTACCGAATGATGACAAGCCGTGCTGAGTACCGTCTGCTCCTCCGCCAGGACAACGCAGATCTCCGTCTTCGCAAAAAAGGTTGGGAGGTCGGTCTGATCGATGATGAGACATACCATAAATTACAGGAAAAAGAGCGCCGGATCCAGGAAGAGATCGAGAGAGTGGAACATGCAACCGTAGGTGGTTCTGCAGAGGTACAGAGCCTTCTGGAATCTCTGAACAGTACCCTTCTGAAATCCAGAACCACCATTGCAGAGCTGATCCGTCGGCCGGAGCTTAACTATAAGGTGCTTGCACCCATCGATAAAGAAAGACCGGAGCTTCCGGAAGATGTATGTGAGCAGGTAGAGATCAACATCAAATATGATGGCTACATCCGCCGCCAGATGAAGCAGGTAGAGCAGTTTAAGAAACTGGAGCAGAAAAAGCTTCCGGAAGACATTGATTACGAAGATGTAGGAAGCCTCCGCATTGAGGCACGCCAGAAGCTGGAAGCCTACAGACCGGTGTCCATCGGTCAGGCGTCCCGTATCTCCGGTGTATCCCCGGCTGACATTTCCGTGCTTCTTGTATATCTGGAAAGCAGATCCGGACATAAACACGGATAATACAACGAATAACAATAAAACACAGAAAATAAGAGAGGAAGCTGCATGTACAATTTAGAAATCCTGGAAAAAGGCTGCGAGGAGCTTGGGATCACACTCAGTGACACGCAGAAAAACCAGTTTATCCGATTCTACGAATATCTTGTAGAAAAAAACAAAGTCATGAACCTCACCGGTATCACAGAATTTGACGAGGTTCTCGTGAAACATTTCCTGGACAGCCTCTGCTGCGTCAAGGCTGTAGATATGGGTAAGATAAAAACCGTTATGGACATCGGAACCGGCGCCGGATTCCCGGGTGTTCCCTTGAAGATTGCCTTCCCGGAGGTGGAAGCCTGCCTTCTGGACTCCCTCAATAAAAGAGTAAGATTCCTGGAAGAAACCTTTACGCTCCTGGGCCTGGAGGGGATTTCCGCCATTCACGGAAGAGCTGAAGAATATGCAAAAAACAAAGCCTACAGAGAAAAATATGATCTCTGCGTATCCAGAGCAGTATCCGGACTTGCAACCCTGTCCGAATACTGTCTCCCGTATGTAAAAGTCGGAGGGCTTTTTGTCTCCTATAAATCCGGTTCTGTAAAGGAAGAAGCAGAAGCAGCAGAGAAAGCAGTAAAGATCCTTGGTGGAAAGATCAGGGATATTCAGTACTTTGACCTTCCGGGCTCCGAGATCGGCCGCTCCCTGGTCATTATCGAGAAGGTAAAGAACACCCCAGGCAAATATCCGAGAAAAGCCGGAACACCGCTCAGAGAGCCGCTGGCATAAATTACCTCCTGTCGAACAAAGTCAAAATCTGTCCGACAGGAGATTTTTTTGTCCGGGAGTTTCACAAAATTATCACAAATTTATCCTACTTTTATCACAAATTACTTTTACACTATAATCCGATAGAGATGCCCCTGGATTCCCCCATTCTCTGTTTCATCCAGGGGCATTTTCTATTGGTATTGAAAAGACGCCAGAGTCAAGGGCTTCAGTTTCAGGACCTTTTGCCTCTGGCATCTTATAAAATGGGAAATCGATAATTAAAAAAAGTATTTCCCTGAGAATAAAAGGAGGAGAGTAAAGTGATCGAAGTAAGTAATCTGGTCAAAAAGTATGGCGATCATACTGCAGTTGACCATCTTTCCTTTCAGATCGAAAAGGGGAAAATTTACGGATTCCTGGGCCCCAACGGTGCAGGAAAATCAACAACTATGAACATGATCACAGGATACATTGCTTCCACAGAAGGAAAAGTGATGATCGATGGTCATGATATTCTGGAGGAACCGGAGGCAGCCAAGAAATGTATCGGCTATCTGCCGGAAATGCCGCCGCTCTATTTTGACATGACTGTTCTTGAGTACATGAAATTTGCGGCTGATCTGAAAAAAATCCCAAGAAACCAAAAAGACAAGCAGATAAAAGAAGTCATGGATATGGTAAAGATCACAGACATGAAAGACCGTCTGATCAAAAACCTTTCCAAAGGTTATCGCCAGAGGGTGGGCCTTGCACAGGCAATCCTGGGATATCCGGAGGTGATCATCCTGGATGAGCCGACAGTAGGACTTGACCCGAAGCAGATCATCGAGATCCGTGACCTGATCAAAGGCCTGAAGCAGAAGCACACGGTTATCCTAAGCTCCCATATCCTTTCCGAGGTAAGAGCAGTGTGTGATTATGTTCTGATCATTTCCCATGGAAAGCTGGTAGCCAGCGATACACCGGATAATCTGGAACGTCTGGCAGCAGGCTCCAACAGCCTCCTTATGAAGGTAAAAGGCGAGAAAGACACGATTCGAAAAGCTCTGGAAACGATCGAAGGCGTAACAGGGGTGGAAATGTCCTATGACAGCGATGAGAAATTGTGGAAAACAAAACTTTCCATTCAGGAAAATGTGGATATCCGTGAAAAAGTCTTCTACGCTATGGCAAAAGTGAACTGTCCGATCTATGAGATGCAGGTTAAGAGAGTTTCCCTTGAGGATGTATTCCTTGAGCTTACCGAAGGAGAGAAAAAATCCGCCGGAAAACCGGAAAGCTCACAGTGGAAACCGGTAGAAGACAGATCATCGGAAAAAGAAAAAACTCAGGAAGAAAAAAACGGGGAACCAGAGAAGGCTTCTGATGAGAAAGAGGGGGATCAGTCATGACAGCGATTTTTAAAAGAGAACTGAAAAGCTATCTGACCTCCATGGTTGGATATCTCTTCATATTTTTTGTCCTGGTGCTGACCGGAATTTATTTTTCTGCATATCAGCTTTCAGGCGGCTATTCAAAATTTGAAACTACCTTAAGCGCACTGACCTTTGTGTTCCTGATCGGTGTGCCGATCCTTTCCATGCGTGTACTTGCAGAAGAGCGCAAGCAGAAAACGGATCAGCTTCTTCTGACCGCACCGGTATCTGTATGGGATATCGTATTTGGAAAATATCTTGCACTGGTAGCTGTGTTTGCCATTCCGGTCGTGATCATGTGCGTGTATCCTCTGATCATGAGTAAGTTCGGAACGATTTCCTATGCTTCCGCATACACCGGGATCCTGGGATTTTTCCTTCTGGGATGCGCGAATCTGGCGATCGGTGTATTTATGTCAGCACTTACAGAAAGCCAGGTAATTGCAGCAGTACTTACTTTTGTATTCCTGTTCGCCTTCTATATGATGAACGGAATTTCCTCATTCTTTTCACAGACCTCCATGTCAACTGCAGTGGCATTCGGACTTCTGATCGTGGCGATCGCTATCATCATTTATACCATGATCAAAAATGTCCTGATCTCTGTAGTGATCGGAGCTGTGGGAGAGATTGCCCTTGTGATCGTATACGTTGTAAAATCCAGTATTTTCCAGGGTGGTATCCAGAAGGTACTGAACGTATTTAACCTGAGCGGACATTATGATAATTTTACAAAAGGCGTGTTTGACGTGACAGGAATCGTTTATTTTATTTCTGTTATTGCGATCTGCCTGTTTCTTACCATGCAGTCCATTCAGAAGAGACGCTGGAACTAGGGGGTGAATGGAAATGAAATTCAGTGAGAAATTCAAGAAAAATAAAAGCGAGGCAGCCGTACCGGAGACCGCACAGGACTCCGGCAAAAAGAAACATAAACCGGATCCGAAAAAGCTGGTAGGCACCATCAGCAAAAAACATATCAAAAATGGTTCCTACAGCATGGCTATGGCAGCTGTCTTTATCGTGATCGTGGTTGTGATCAATATGATCGTCGGTGCGATCCCATCCAAATATTCACAGCTGGATGTAAGCTCATCCAAGCTTTATACCATCGGTGATGAAACAAAGAAGGTACTGAAGGCACTGGATAAGGATGTTACCATTTATCAGATCGCGGCAAGCGGTTCTGAGGACGACACGATCTCCAATCTGCTTTCACGTTATAAAGATGAGTCTAAGCATATTAAAGTTGAGGTAAAAGACCCTGTTGTAAATCCGAAATTTGCATCGGAATATACAACCGATGATCTTGCGTCAAACAGCCTGATCGTAGTCTGCGGCGACAGAAACAAGGTTATCAATTACAACGATATGTATTCCTCTTCGGTAGACTATAATACCTGGCAGCAGACTACTACCGGATTTGATGGAGAAGGACAGATCACAAGTGCAATCGGTTATGTAACATCCGAGGATCTTCCGATCATGTACACCTTATCCGGACACGGAGAAAAAGATCTGGATTCCAGCTTTAAAGAAGATATCCAGAAAGCAAACATTGATATCAAGGAGCTGAACCTTCTCACAGAGGGAAAGGTTCCGGATGATGCAGACTGCCTGATGATCGTATCTCCGACCAGCGATATTTCCGAGGAAGAAAAAACAGAGCTCCTGGATTATCTGGAGGCAGGCGGAAAAGCTATGATCTTCTCGGATTATACACAGGATGATCTGCCGAACTTTGATGCGGTTCTTGAAAACTATGGTGTAAAGTGTGCAGAGGGAATTGTATTTGAGGGTGATAATCAGCATTATGGAATGCAGATGCCATATTATCTTGTACCAACAGTCAACAGCACAGATGCAAGCTCTGAGACAGCTTCTGCAGGCTCCTATGTACTGGCACCGTATGCGCAGGGCATTCAGAAAACAGATGATGTAAGAGATACCGTAACCATCGACAGTATCCTGACAACCTCTGACAAGGCTTACTCCAAAACAAATATGCAGAGCAGCAATATCGAAAAGGAAGACGGAGATGTAGACGGACCGTTTGATCTTGGTGTTGCTATCACTGAGAAACTGGATGATGATAAGGAAACACAGATCGTTTACTACTCCACAGCAAATCTGATGGAGAGCCAGATAAACCAGATGGTATCCGGCGGAAATGAAAAGCTCCTTTTGGAGTCCTTAAACTGGATGACCAGCACAGATGACAGTAATTCCGTTTCTATTCCATCCAAGAGCCTTGAGTCCACAAGCCTGACAGTAACCGATTATGATGCAGCCTTCTGGAAGATCTGTACCATTGGTCTGATCCCGGGAGTGTTCCTTGTTGCAGGATTCCTGATCTGGCTTAAGAGGAGAAAAGCATAATGAAAAAATCGACCAAACTTGTTTCAGCAGTTGTTGTTCTGGCAGTTCTCGGCGGCGTTTATGTGGGACTGAACACCTACGTATCCAAAGAAGAAAAGACAGAGAGCAGCGAAGAGGAAAGCAAAACAGAAGTGTTTTCCGTGAAAACGGATGACATTAAATCTCTGGAATTTATCGTAGACAAGAAGGAAGTGACCTTTGAGAAAAAAGATGATTCCTGGGTGAAAAAGGATGAGACTGCTTTTCCTGTAAATCAGACAACTCTGGATTCCGCAGCTTCCGCCATCGAAACGGTGGAAGCGGACAGAGTCCTGGAGGATGTGGAGGATCTTACGGAATACGGGCTGGATTCTCCATCTAACACAGTAACCGTTGATACCGCTGATGGGACAACGAAGCTCAACATCGGAGATGAGAATACATCTACGAATCAGTATTACATTTCCAGGGATGATGATGACAGCACGGTATATGTAGTGGCAGCGGACACAGTGTCTCCGTTTATGAATTCCCTTTACGATTATGCACAGGGAGAAGATTTCCCAACAATTGATTCTTCTACAGTGAAAAAGGTCCAGGTCAGTGAGAATAAAGATTCCTATGTCTTGGAAGAAAATTCCGACGGAGCTACCTGGAATGTTTCCGGTGACGGAAGCAGCGATAAAGAGTCTGCCGATACAACGGCAGCAGGAAATGTAACCTCCGGACTTGGAAGCTTTGCATTTGACCAGTTTGTAAACTACAATGCAGAGGATCTTTCCCAGTATGGCCTTGATAAGCCCTATGCGACGATTACAGTGGATTATCAGGAAGAGGTGAAGGATGACAGCACAGACAGTACAGAATCCGGAGAAAACGATTCTACGGCCTCTGAGAGCGGCGACAGCGCTGACACGGACAGCAGCTCAGAAGATGCAGACAGCAAGACAACCACAGTAGATAAACAGCTTGTCATTTATGTTGGTGATGAGGCAGGAGATGGCAGCAGATATGTAACGGTAGATAACAAACAGATCTATACAATGTCAACGGATACACTGAGTGCAGTTATTGACAAGACGCCGTCAGATCTCTGGTCACTGATCGTCAATTATCTGTCTGTAAAAAATCTGGATCAGCTCCAGGTTACTTACGGTGAAACAACAAGTACTGTAAATGTTTCACGTGAAACATCCACAGATGATGACGGAAACGAAAAAGAAACAACAACCTATCAGCTGGATGGTAAGGAAATAGAAAGTACAACCTTTACCACCTTCTACAACAAGCTGATAAACATGGCAGGACAGAAGAGACTGACAGACGCTTATACACCAGCTGCAGACCCGGAGATGACCGCTGTATTCACAGACTCTGACAAGAACCAGACAACCGTTACCTTCTACACATATGACACAAACTATTATGCAGCTGTCGTTGGAGACAAGGTATTTCTTGTAAACAAAATGACAGTAAAAGAAATGTTCAATGCATATGAAACCATGGTAAACGGTGAAACAGAGACAGAAGCCACAGCAACACCAACAGCTGAGACGGAAAAATAAAATATTAAGAAAATAAATAAAAACACCTCGGAGATCCGTAAATAATAAGGTGATCTCCGAATATCCGCTTGATGATCAGATATTCGGAGACACCACATAGATCAGGATTTTCCGGGGTGTTTTTATGTTGCTGTTATTTTACGGTCCTTACAGATGAATAAGGTCCGTATATTTTTTTACCGTTTGTGATGCGGTATGCACGGATGCGGTATTTGGTTGCGGTGCCTAGCTTTTTATCGGTGTAGGTTGTATTTTTTGTATTGCCGATAGCTTTCCAGGTTTTACCCTGAAGACGGTAAATGGTGTAGCATAGGTGATGATTCTGTCTGTTTTTGCGGTCAGTGGATTAGATGCATACCAGGTTGCTTTTCCATTGAAAACCGCAGGCTTGCAGTCAGAAAGAGCTCCGGTTTGTGAGTAGATCTGAGAAGTCATATTGCCGCTTCTTCTGAATCTGACAGGAATGTTTCTGAACTGAAATCTGCTGCATAGGTCAGGCACGGTGTACTGGCGAGCTTGATTTTCTATAACTGCTATAATTATAGCGTGGAGAATTGACGAGGACAATATAAAAAAACTGTACAGAAGCTCATCTGAGCAACTGTACAGTTTTAATTTTTCTATATCTAACAGAAGGTTCGGGGGAGCTTCTGTCAGTAACTAAGTATTATGCAAGACCTCTTTCTTCCAGCCAGTCGAAGAGAACAACTTTTTCTGCTTTCTTTCTCTTGGTCATGTGATTGAACTGAAGGATCGTCAGGATCGTGAAGATCACTAACAGTGCAACCATTACAATAATGGAAGTGGTAATGCTTCGGCCACCGCTGATCGTTGCACGGAATGCGTCGACCGTATAAGTAAACGGAACGTATGCATGGATCTTTGCAACGAATGAAGGTGAAACCTCAACCGGATAAGTTCCGGCAGATCCTGCAAGCTGAACGACCATGAATACCAGCATCAGGAAGCTTCCTACTTTACCAAGGGTGATATTGAAGAAGTACATGATCGAAGTAAATGCCACGGAAGTCAGGCAGGCAAATGCCACTGCCTTACCCATCTGGGCCGGGGTAAATCCGTCAAATACATGAAGCAGGAAGATTACCAGTACACCCTGCAGAAGCGCAAGTGGATATAATACAGAAGCCTTGCTTCCCCACCATGCGAATCCGGATTTTAATTTTCCGTTGTATTTTGTCAGCGGATACATCAGACAGAAGGCAAGTGCTCCAACCCACAGACCTACGGACATCATGTACGGTGCCATCGCATGACCGTTGTTCGGTACTTCTGTCATTTTTGCTTCATCATCATCTACAGGAGCTGCAATCATCTCATAATTTACATCTTCTGCTTTATTTTCTTTTACAGTTTCGGCTCCGTCTGCCAGACTGCTCTGGAGAGTATCGGAACCATCATCCAGTTTCTTTAATCCATCACCCAGTTCTTTGGAACCGTCATATAACTGACCGGATCCATCCCGGATCTGACCGGCGCCATCGGTAAGCTGTGCAGCACCGCTGTTTAATTTGCTGTTGTTCGCTACTAAAGTTTTTGTTCCATTATATAAGGTAGAAGTACCATTTGCCAGTGTGGTGGCTCCGCTTCCCAGTGTCTTCGCACCATCGGCAAGCTGCTGTGTTCCGCTTGTCAGTGCTGCGCTGTTACTGTTCAGAGTAGATACACCAGCGGTATACGTTGCAAGACCGGCAGTTAATGTCTGTGCACCGGCTGCCAGAGTTTCTGTTCCGGCTGCTGCCTGTGCGGTTCCTGCTGTCAGGGCTGAACCATTTGCAAGAAGCTGTGTTGCTCCGGCTGCTACGGTAGTTCCTGCCTGCTGCAGCTGTGCTGCTCCGGCTTTCAGTGTCGCATCATTTGCTGTCAGTTTTTCAAATCCTGCATTCAGTGCTGCAACACCCTTGGCTGCTGCCGGGAAAGATGCTGTAGAAGTTTGCAGCTGTGTCAGACCTGCTGCCACCTGACCGACACCGGTATCTACCTTTGTGGCTCCTGCATATACCTGAGCCAGTCCGTCGGAAAGTGCCTGCACCGGCTTCGACGGGATATCAGATGGGATTGCAGAAGCTCCGTCTGCAAGCTGTTTTGCTCCGTCATTCAGTCCGGAAGCAATTTTTTCCAGTCCGGCTTTTGCAGTGTTCAGTAATGTCTGGCTTGCACTCAGCTGATCGTTAATTCCTTTTGTGACTGCTGCTGCTTTTGCAGTGTAGGTATCTGCGCTTACAGAATCCACGGCACTTGCATCGCCCTGTGCACTGCTTAATGTATTTGCCAGACTCTTTAATATCTCTGCGGGTACCTGTACGGTTTCGCCTTCTGCTGCATTTGCACTGAGTGCTGTCAGCTGATCCGCTACAGACTGTACATTTTTCAGTTTATCATTTGCAGCTGTAATCTGTTCGTTCGCTTTTGCGATTTTACTGTTTCCATCTGCAACAGCTGCATTTACCACATCCATGTAACTTCCCAATGCAGTAGATAACTGTCCAGGCAATGCTTCGATGCTACTTTCCACCTGACCGGAAATCTCAGCCGCTTTTGTGGATGCTGCACTTGCATTTTCCATACCTGTTTTTGCACTGGAAAGTCCTGCGCTCAGCTTCTTTAAGCCTTCTGCACTGGTGGTATTCTGTAAGGCAGATACCTGATCCTGAATCTGTTTGATACCTGCTTTTAAAGCGGCGGTTCCATTCTGCAGTGTTCCTTCTGTGTTAACTCCGGATACTGCATTGTTCAGATTCACGATTCCGGCAGATACCTGACCGATACCGGTCAGACCGGACAGTTGTTTTGCTCCTGTCGCCAGCTGTTCCACACCGTCAATATAACCTGCACTCTGGTCACTTCCCAGAAGTCCTGTGGTCAGAGAATTCACACCGGTAATATATCCGTTGGCGCCATTGACACCAAGCAGACCGCCGGACAACTGATTCACACCGGCTACATAGGTCTGTGTTCCACTGTTCAGGGTTGCGGCTCCTTCTTTCAGCTGCTCACTTCCCTCTGCCAGCTGTTTACTTCCGGAATTCAATGCCTCGGAGTTGCTGTTCAGGGTTGCTACGCCATCGGTGTATTCTTTCACACCGGAGTTCAGCCGATCCACACCGTTTGTCAGTGTCGGAAGACTTGCAGTCAATGTGCTGACACCGTCATCCAGCTGTTTTGCTCCGTCATTGACCTGTGCAACACCGTCGGTATATGATTTCAGTCCTTCGGTCAATTCCTCAGATCCCTCTTTGAAAGTCAGGGTACTGTCAGCCAGTACTTTCAGATTATCTGTGATTTTCTTATTACCATCAGATGCATCGTCCATACCGTCTTTGATCTTTTTTGCCCCGTCGGCTGCTTCCTGCATACCGTCTCCGGCGGTTCCAATCTGATCAAAAATAGCTTCCGCATAGGTTTTGGTTACTTCCTCACGGATGCTTGTTTTAATCTTGCCAAGAGCCGTTTCACTTAACTTAGAAGCAATGTAATTAGTTCCCGGATTCGTCTCATAATTCAGGATCATTTTTTCCGGTTGATCATCCATGACCGTTGCCGCATTGGCAGAGAAATCCTTCGGAATGGTAATTACCATGTAATAAGTACCATTTTTCAGACCTTCCTTTGCCACATCTGCGTCTACAAAGTTGAATGCCAGTGAATCATTTTCTTTCAGATTATCCACCAGTTGATCTCCAACTGTCAGTGTAGTATCTCCGTACTCGGCTGGCTCATCTTCATTGACGATGGCTACTGGAAGTTTATCCACATTTCCGTAGGGATCCCACATGGATGCCAGGAAAAGCCCCGCGTAAATCGCAGGGATCAGCGCAATTACGATGACTACTAAAAGCAAAATCTTGTTGTGAAATAAACTTTTCCACTCTTGTTTTAGCATTGTATCCCTTCCTTTTTAATGTATTTGTCGACTTTTTTCTATTAATAGATGTGTATTCTATTATTCACTTTTTATTCTATTAGTAGATCAAAAAGCTATTAGTCGACAATATGTTGATTTTCTTTTCGGAATGTATTATACTAAAGAAAGATAAGAGATACAAGCATCATATTTCTTTTCAATCGTTTATTACTGGACATTTTATATTGCATATGTCTATTTGAAATTCTTAAAAATTTCTAATGAATTTCAGGAATTTTTGTTTATATTTTCTTCAGATATGATTTTAAATCTTCCCGGGAAGTTTTCTCGACCTGAAAAAACTCTTTGAGAAAATACGGGAGATGCAATAAAAGGGGGATTTTTATGGAAACGAAAAAAGGAGAAAAAATGGATCGCCGGGTGCGAAAAACCCGTGCACAGCTTCGCGCCGGTCTTGCCAGACTGATGCAGCAGAAAAATATTAAAGAAATCACGGTAAAAGAACTGGTGGATGAGATTGATATCAACCGTTCCACTTTTTATCTGCATTACACAGACATTTACCAGATGCTTCAGAGCATAGAGGGCGAACTGATGGAAGATATTCTGGAAGCCATCAAAGAGCATCCGCTGGATCCGGGAATGAAAGAAGAAGGTTATTCTTTTGCCATCCAGCTGTTTCGGATTCTGGCTGCCAACAAGGATATCTGTGCGGCACTGATGGGGCCGAACGGCGATATGGCTTTTGTGGAAAAGATTGAAAAACTGGTCGAGGACGCTGTTTTGCCGGAACTTTTTACGATGTTCCCACAGAATGTCAACGACATCAAATACGCCTACGCTTTCTGCATCAACGGCTGCGTGGGAATGATCAAATGCTGGCTCACCGGTGATTCCGACGATACTCCGGAGCACATGGCATATCTGACTCACAATATTGTTTCCGAGGCGCCTCGTAATTTTGCAGTAAAAGTTTTAAATTCTGCGCAGGAAAGGACAACGGTCTGAGAAATACGACGATCTGCAAAAATATTTTTACCCGTTGACAGAATATTTCATTGCAACAAATACAGATATCAATAGAAAGTTTCAGGGTGGAAATCTGCTTTTACACCCATTTCAACTCTGGAACTTTCTGTTCATATCTGCTTTTCGTTTATGCCTTTCATGCCACTCGTCTTTCAAAGTTTACAGATTGTAGCTGTACTTATGACTATCACGTTTCGGAATCAGCCAGAACTCATACATCATGGTTCACCTGGTGTTCATGATTGACCACGGATTACCTGCCGTTTTCCACTTTCTACACCACCTGTCTCCAGCCACTTCTCTTCCACAGCATCCGCTCGGTTTTTTCATACACTGCCTGTGCGAAGATCTGATGTCCCTGTGCATTCAGATGTTCCTGATCTGCCTCGCTGCACTGCACATAATCAGAAGCCCGCAAATATCCGATCTGTCTTTCTGCAGCGATTCGTTCATATACTGTTTCCAGTTCCTTCGACACCTTCACCGACTGTGACGAAAAGTCCTGATCATATCCCTCCTGCCATACTTTTTCTCCGAGATAAATCGGTGAGATCAGCAGAACATCTGCCTGAGGTGCAAAGATCTGAATCTGATCCAGCAGACACTGGATTCCTCTTCCGATCACTTCTGCCGATGCGCCAAAGATCGTTTTGCAATCATTGGTCCCCAGCATAAGCACCACCAGATCCACCGGATGATGTGTTTCCAGTAATGTCGGCAACAGTGCTGTGCCTCTCCGTCCCTGCCGGAACGGATCTTCAAACACTGTCGTTCTTCCGCAGAGCCCCTCCTCGATAATACGGACATCTTTTCCTTCATAAGCCTTCTGCAATCTTCCTGTCCACCGTACTTTAAATGGCAGCCGCTCCCCACTCTCTCCGTCATATCCCCAGGTGTTCGAATCTCCAAAACACAAAATCTGTTTCATTCTGTCATCTTCTTTCTTTTTTAATATCTTCGTAACTGTTCAATACCTTCGCAGAACATGATCTGCTGAATCATCCCTATATCCGTTGTTTTTATATTCCCATTATTTCGCTATGTTTTTATGTTTTTATTATCATATACAATTTTCCTGACTTTGTCTAATAGAAAAAAGCAATATCCAGCTATAGGCTATTTCTATAACTAAATATTGCTTTTATCTTCTCACTCTTTTTATCGGTTGCCGTTACCTTCCAGTATCCCCGTCACCTTTTTGACGCAGTGCAGGCAGGTCGGTGCTATGTAACAGCATGCTGCGATCCATGCCGCCTGATCCGCGAAGCAGATTGCCGTATACCCCAGGGCTCCGACAAATCCCAGACTGACAATCGTTCTTGCCACCATCTCCGTCACACCGGAAAGTACTGCTCTTCCTGAATATCCAAGTCCCTGTGTCACCATACGGCTCACATTCAGGATACCGAGACTCCAGAAGAAATATCCAAGACACCGCAGATATTTTCCTGATGCATCCAAGACATCCGCTGCTGATTTTTTCACAAAGATCATAGACAGCGTGCGTCCTCCGAAGATCAGCACCAGCCCGATCAGCAGACCATATATCGTTGCAATCGCGACTCCCTGCCGCAGTCCCTTCTTGATCCGTTCCGGCTGCCTTGCGCCCATATTCTGGCTGCAAAATACAGATGCCGAAGTGGCAATTGCATCAAACGGGCACATTGCAAACTGTTTGATTCTCATGCCCGCGGTAAATCCGGAAACACACACACTTCCCAGTCCGTTATTTGCCGACTGCATTACCATACTGCCAATTGCAGTGATGGAAAACTGCAGTCCGGTAGGAAGCCCCATCGCCAGAAGTTCTTTTACCGCAGTTATATTTACCATTCTGTTTTCTTTTGTCAGATGCAGTACATTCATCTTTCTTCCAATAAAAACAAGACACAGTATGCCACTGATCGCCTGTGCTGTAATTGTCGCAGCTGCAGCTCCCGCACATCCCCATTTCAGTACCACGATACAGAACAGATCAAGAAAGATATTCAATATCGCTGAAAATGCCAGAAAGAGAAAGGGTGTCCGGCTGTCTCCCAGCGAACGGAGAATACTGGATAAATAATTGTATAATAAGGTAAATGGAATTCCCAGAAAAATAATCAGCAGATAGTGATAGGCTCCGCGGAAGATATCCTCGGGAACTGACAGCAGATGCAGGATCTGTGGACAGAATACAGAACAAAGAATCGTCACTGTCACACCGATTCCCCCAGTCAGTACCGCACCGTTAAATACATAATTTCTCATCGTATCCATCTTTTCTGCCCCAAAGTACTTGGCAACCGGTACACCGAATCCGGTACAGCATCCCATACAGAATCCCAAAACCAGAAACTGTACACTGCTGCTTGCTCCCACACTTGCCAGCGCTTTCGCCCCAAGAATCTGTCCTACGATCGCCGCATCTATAATATTATACGTCTGTTGCAATAAATTTCCGATTAAAAGGGGAAGTGCAAACTGAAGCATCAGTTTTAACGGGTTCCCCTTTGTCATAGATGTTGACATTGTTTCGCTTCCTTTCATATGAATCTGCTCTGTTATTATTTAGCGTATTCTGTTATTTTACATCACTGTTTTGCTATTCTACAGTTATCTCTATGTACCGCTTCCGCATCTTCCAGTTATATTTCTCTCTTTGTTCCTGTAACTTTCTATGCGTTTTGATACTTTTCGATATTCTTCCTGTTTTTATTTCCTTGGATAACGTAAACTCTTCAAATATACTTTCTGCTCCGGTGTGATTCGAAAGCTCTCCACCGCTTTCTGAATCGTCTTCTGATGCACCCAGCGATCCAGTTTCCGTTCTTCAAGATATGGAATCACCGTATTCCACTGCTTCGCAAGCGCTGCCGCAAAATACCAGGCAATCATCATGTTTACATAATATTCTTCCGACCGTACCCTTGCAACCAGATCGGCATATTCCGGTCTGTACATATCGTCCAGATACAGCCGCATCAACAGCCCGATTCCATACCGGATCGTATAAGTATCTGTTGTCAGCAACCACTCCCGAATAACCGGAAGTAATTCCTCCCGGTATTCTTCGAAGCATTTGGGCGCCGGCAGATCGCACGTTGCCCAGTTATTTATATATGGAAGAAACTCCTTCACTTTCCGCAGACATTCCGGGTAATCTTTGATCTTTGTTACCAGCAGCATATGCAGATTGTTTTCTTCATAATAGCGATGTGGCAGTTCTTTTAAAAACGCCTCGGCTTCCTGGCTGTGATCTCTGGCAAATTCCCCGGCGAACTTCCGCAACACCGGCGTGCGGATTCCAATAATATCTTCTTTCGGAATTCCCGGAATCAGTCCGGCATGAAATTCCCGATATCCAGGATCCTGCAATGCAAATAACTGTTTTTGCAGTTCTGTTTTTATTTTCATATTTCCTCTCTTCTTCGTATTTTCTTCCGGTTCTTCCTTCATTCCGCTTTGTTTATTCCCAGGCATACATGATGACACTCCACAATTTGCATAAAACGCTCTAGTTTTCTCGCCAATTTCTGCAAAACCTTTTTTTAGCAATTTCTTTCCCTTTTCTCTTTACGTTATCCGTTACTTCCTTTCCGGCTTATTTTTTATAGATTTTCGTATAATTCCATATTAGACCATCCGTTTTGCTTTGTAAACTTTTTGACGATTCTTTTCTTTCATCACCGTTTCGGTTGATACCTCATATCCGACACCGTATATACCGTAATAAATGCCTTCGGATCTTCACGGTTCATGTAGTTCATCAGTTTCTGGTACTCGCCTTTATCTACAATCGTAATAATCTCGTTTCTTTTTTCCATATTATAGGCTCCGATCGACTCATAGATCGTCGCACCACTGTGCAGATCATGAATGATAAACTGGCGCAGTTCCTCTTCTTTTTTCGTAATGATACAAACTCTCCGCTTGATATTATGATCAAAAATAAAGTGATCAAGCACCAACCCGTTAAAATATGTTCCGAGCACACTCAGTACCACTGTCTTTTTATCATACACAAGTGCCGCCGACAGCGCCACACACATCCCGGACAACGACATCGCTTTTCCCAGATCCATGTGCAGATATTTGTTCATAATCTTCGCCACAATATCCAATCCGCCGGAAGATGCATTGCGATTAAATAATATACTCAGTCCCACACTGACTACCAGAATATAACACAGCACATCCAGCTCCTGGCTGTTCGTCATCGAGCCGAAATCCGGAAAAATCCTCTCAAACACGCCCAGAAACAGTGGGAGCATCACACTGGTATATACTGTTTTCACCCCAAACTCTCTCCCACAGGTGAAAAATCCGATAATCAGCAACACCACATTCAAAATCATTGTAATCGCCGACAATGGTAAGGGAATAAAATTCGAAAGCACAATACCAAGACCTGATATGCTGCTTACGGAAGCATGGCTCGGTACAAGAAAGAAATAAACCGCGGCGGCAATAATGGCTACCCCAACCGTTAATATACTTGTCTCTTTGATGATACTTTTATAATCTGTTTTTAGATTCATCATTTCTAAGTTCTCCTGCTTATTTTTTCCAGTCTATTATAGTACAGATCTTCACGATAAGAAACAGAAAATTCCAGAACTTTTCCCCATACAGAAAAACCCCGGAAACCTTGCGGTTCCGGGGTATCTTACGTTTGGACACAATGTTATCTTACGATAACAAATCTATATTCAGATTGTATTACTCGATGATTGTAGCAACACGTCCT
>OLOJ01001055.1_pt1 | contig 26927 bp, 21 predicted proteins | sample 1672251 | NCBI WGS metagenome assembly OLOJ01 (sample SAMEA3136664, study PRJEB25190) | human gut metagenome | biome: human gut; feature: human-associated habitat; material: faeces | place: Austria | collected 2013 | reverse complement strand
CATCCGCTTCTACAACGAGCGCCGCAAGAAGCAGTCGCTCGGCTGGATGAGCCCCGTGCAGTACCGGATAAGCAAGGGACTAGCCGCTTAGGCTGGTCCAGGGAATCGTCCGCACCCCCCCTTAAATGGCATAGGGGGCTATTTAAACGTAGTTACGAAATCCATATTCCATTTTCGTCGAATACATAGGTACCTTCAGGCGTCTGTATTTCGCCCGTTGCCATACGCCCCGATGGCTCCAGGTAATACCAGGCGCCTCCTATGTATTGCCAGCCAGTAAGCATATGGCCAGAAGGGGAGAGCAGATACCAATCGCCGTCCAGTCTTATCCAATCCGTTGCCATTTCTCCCGAGTCTAGCAAATAATACCAAGAACCTCCGATGTTTTGCCAGCCGGTTGCCATGATGCCTGAAGAGTAGAGGTAGTACCATGTGTTGTTGATATTAAGCCATCCCGTGTGCATAACGCCCGATTGATCGAGCCAATACCAGTCGTCATTGGCCCTTGTCCAACCGGTTGCCATGCTGCCGTCTTCATTAAGCAAGTACCAATATCCGTTGATGGTTTGCCAGCCTGTAAGCATGGAGCCGGAATTGTCGAACAAATACCATAAGCCATTGATAGCGGTCCAGCCAGTGCACATGCGACCGCCATTTGCGTGGCTAAGGTAATACCAATTCTCATTCACTAGCCTCCATCCCTCTTGCATCTGGTATGTTTCCGTGTCAAGCCAATACCATGCGTCAAGACTGAGCCAGCCAGACGCAAGCGCTCCCGAGCTGTCGGACCAATACCAGGTTCCATCGTCGAATGCCCAACCCGTGGTCATGGCGCCCGAGCTGGCGAAGTGGTACGCGTTCCCATTTGCACTTTGGACGCCTGTTACCATTGCGCCCGATCCATCGAAGTAGTACCAATCTCCCCCTATATACGCCCATCCGGTTACCATGGCTCCAGAGTCGTTCAAGAAATACCAGGTGCTGCCCACTTTCTGCCATCCGGCAACCATCCAACCAGAGCCGTCGAAGTAATACCATGCGTCGCCGATGATCTCCCATCCATTGGCGGTGTATGAACCATCTTGGTGCCTGTACCACCACTTGCCATTTTTATTGACCCACTGAGAAGCATGCTGTACGGGGCCTTCGAAGTCGAAATTCACATCGACATTTACCTTGATGCCATTTATATCCCCTTGCGACATGCGCTGCCAAATTCCATACGAGCCAGAGTAGTCGCAGCGGTAGTTATACTGAGCTACCCATCGCGGCCACTGGTCAAATGCGCTTCCGTTTAGGAAATTGTTCCACCAGTTAAGGTTCGCGTATATACCGGGTTGAAAACCGGCATTGCTGATCGCGCTGCAGAACGTATTCGCCATTGACTCAAGTTGCGAGTTGCTAAGGGGATGGTCGTTCCCGTCCATCGAAACTCGGGCATCTACGCCAGGCTTGCCCTTGTCGTCAATTTCGCATTCCAAGTCATAATAAACCGGATAATCCAAATCGGTTGGACCAAGCCCAGCTTCATTGAGGACTCGGAGCACATGCGCCGCTTCGCTCGCGGCCATTGCGTCGTTGTAGGCATATGAAAAAAGGTAGATGCCGAAGGGAATGCCGTTTTCCTGGCATCCCTTGATATTTTGGAAAACGTAGTTGTCGTCCTGGTCGGAATAATCGGAGCCCCATCCGCATCGAATGATGGCGAACTCTACGCCGTCGGCTTTGGCCGCCGCCCAGTCAATGGAACCTTGCCATTGCGAAACATCAACTCCCATTGCTTTGGCCCCAGATACGCTCGTTCCGTTCGAGCAGTAGTACGTGTTGTTTTGCTTGCTCCAGGTGTGCAATCCTCCCGAGAAAAGGACAATGCCGTTTTCAGAGGTATCGCTCTGAGTATTTATTGCCGATTCGGGCAGGAGGAGACCGTCCTGATAGCGCCAACTTGTCGGCGCGTCCTCAACCTGGCCGATATCTGAAATCGCCTGGTGCTCGCTGTATTCAGCTGAATTGGCGAAATCGAATGGAAATATCAAGCAGAATAATGCGGCAAGTGCACAAAGCAGAAAGGGGCGCAAAATACTTTTCATCGGACATACCTCGTTAGGAATGAAAGGGAATAGCTAATTTAGTATCTTGAATTTTCAGATCAAATGCAACGTCTTTGAGCAGTGGACCTCGTACGGAGTCCGATAACCTAGGCGTTTGCGCGGCCGGCGGTTCAGCTTATTGTACACCTCCTGCACGCGCCTTTCGCCGGTGTTCTCGTTGGTGCCGCACTGCCACGGATGGTGTGGCACGAAGTAGAATTCCACGCCGGTCTCAACCGTGACCTGGGCATGTCCGAGAACTCCGACGTGGTGGCCCATGGCTCCCTCTTCCGTATGATGTTCTGATATGTAAATAGCCGTCAAGAGGCAAAAGGAAATCCAGGCTCGAGAAATTTCGAGCCTGGATTTCCTTCTCTATGACCACGGCGGCGCCCCGGCCCGCTCTTCGGCGCGTCTTTCACAAGACGCACGTTTGCTAGTCTGACATCCGCGTATTGGCTACCGCATTCTGATCTTTCCGGCTGGGGCCGTCCTCTGTCTAGGATCGCGCATGGCCCGAAGGCTAGGATCGCGCATGGCCCGAAGGCTGCAGCATAGAACTCTCGAGGGTTCCCCACGCGCCTCGGTGACGGGCGTGCGCGCCGCCGATGGTTTCTAGCTTCCCGCCTGGGCCATCCTGCCTATCGACCAGACAAATCCGGCAAGCTCCCTGGCGATGGCGGCGTTGGCCACCGCGCCGCTTTTGCCCCTCGACCTCAAATGGATCCATCTTCCGTGCAGCCTCATGTTGGCGCGCGCCGCCTCTTCCGCTATGGCCGCAGGGACGCCGGGCGCGCCTTCGAGCGATGCGCGAGAAAGGGGCTTGAGCGTTCTCGCATGGTGCCACGCAGACTCGACCAGCAGCGTTCTCGCATGCTTTTTGCCCGTGCGCGTGATTTTTCCGCGCGACACGTGCCCTCCCGTGGAGCTTTCCGACGGAACGAGCCCGAGGAAGCTCATGAACGATTTGGCATCGGGGAAGCGCGAAAAATCACCGATCTCGGCGACGAGGGAGAAAGCCGTGACCGTGGATATCCCGCGCAGGCATTCGAGGGCTTTCACGGTTGCCGAGATATCGTTCTGGCCGGCGCGCTTGGCTATTGCCCCGTCGAGCCTGTCCCGCTTCAGGGTCAGCGCCCGCACATCTTCGCAGCATTCCTGGAAAACGAGCTGCTCGCAGGGGTCGCCAAAGGAGATCGACGAGAGCCAGGCCGAGTGGGCCCTGGTCCAGGCGGATTTGCCGCCCTCATACACGATGCCCTTTCTGAGCAGGAATTTCGAAAGGCGGTTGCGTGCGCGCATGAGGTCTTCGCGGCAATCCGCTCGTATTCTCGCGAGGTCTCGGGCCGCCTCTGTCGCCGCGTCGGGCATCCGGCATTCGACCACGTTGCCGATGGCGAGCATGCGCGCCAGGAACACCGCGTCGCGCTTGTCGGTCTTCACCCTGTCGCCGGATGGCCTGATCATCTTCGACACCACTCCGACCAGGCATTCCAGGCCGCTTTCGTCGAGCTTTCTCTTTAGGTCGAAGCCCGTGGGCCCCGATTCGTAGACGCACCACGCCGGCTGCGGCAGGGCTTTCGCCCAGGAGACGACCGCGTCGGCGTCGTAGCCGAACGATTTCTAGTATCATTGGCCTATCTTGAGCGAATGGAAGGGTGCTGTCATGAAGCGAGTTGGCGCAATTAGTAAGAAGACAGTGGCTTTGGCGGGTGCATTGGCTCTTTCTTCGTGCGTCGCATCGAGCGCCTTTGCTTTGCCCTCTTCTGATTCTGAGGCATTGCAGGATTCTGCCGAAATCGTTGCAGCCACCGAAGTCGGAGCAGGCGTCGTCTCCGGTGAAGGCTCTTCTGAAAACGAATCCGCCGACATTCCTTCTTACGGGTGGTATTTGAATGAGGTGACGGGCGACTGGTCGTTCTACAAAGATTCGATGCCCGTTAAAGGTTGGCTTTCTACTGGCGGCTTCTGGTATTGGTTTGATGACCAAGGCATTATGGCGACGGGCCTTACGTCGTGCAACGGTGTTTTCTATTTCTTAAATCCTGGAGATTGCTCAGGGCCGGTTGGCGCCATGCAGACGGGTTGGGTATTCGATTCCGCTAATAACGTCTGGCGGCATTTTGACGCATCGGGCGCCATGCAGACGGGCTGGCTGATTACAGGAGGTGCCTGGTATTGGCTCGATCGCGCAAATGGCTCCATGGCACAGGGCGTTTCTAATTGCGACGGGGCCTATTATCATTTCGATGCATCGGGCGCCATGACCACTGGCTGGTCACTCGATGGGGACGCATGGTTCTTGTCGAATGCATCGGGTGAATTGCTTTCTGGCTGGCAGCATGTTGGAGGCGCCTGGTATTGGCTTGATTTGGGCACGGAAGAAAATCACCAGTGGTGTTACCTGAAAGCGTTTGGCGCCATGCAGACTGGTTGGGCGCTTGAAAGGGACTGCTGACCGTGAATCATTGCGTTGCTGCCAATGTACGATTGGCTGCTGAATGCGGGCGTTGCCCCTTTCCCTGGTAATGGCGTTTCGACGTGCCTGATATAATTACGTCATGATTGTCGATGGGGAATGGGGTCGTGCGATGAAGAAACGCAATAGTATTCTCGTTTTGCTCGTTATGGCATGTGCGCTTCTTATGCCAGAAATATCGTATGCCGCAAGTTCTGCTATCGCGCAAGATGGGAATACTGCCGTCGGAGCCACGCCGGCTGCAGGAGCCGAAAGCAGTGTTGAACTTTCTGGCGAGACGATTGAGCCCGCCGCCTCGGTAGCGGAACCTCAACCCAGCGACGCCAATGGCGAGAGCGTTCAGAAACCAAATGATTCTTCGGGCTCCCCGATTGATCCTGCACCCGAAGTCGAGACCCCTGCTTTCGTTGAGGGTTGGAACCATGTTGATGCTTCATGGTATTTCGTCCGTGGCGGGTCACCCCTCACCGGGTGGCATCAGATTCGCGGCAATTGGTATTGGTTCGATGCTTCCGAAAACGGCAAGATGGCAACGGGGTGGCTCGATGTAGCCGGTGCGCGTTATTACTTGGCCGAATCCGGTTCTGCTGAAGGAGCTATGGCAACGGGATGGATTCGCAACCAGGGGGCTTGGTATTTCGCGAACCAGTCAGGAGCCATTCTTTCGAATTGGCAATGGATTGGTGGTGCCTGGTATTGGTTTGATCCGAGTTGCAGCTGCAAGATGGCGCGTGGGCTCAACGTTATTGACGGGCACAAGTATTTGCTGGGCGATTATGGGCTCGCAAATGGCTGGGTGTTTGATGGGGCGTTGTGGTATTACGGCTCAAATGGGGAAGTTCTAAACGGTTGGCAATGGATCAATGGAGCGTGGTACTACCTCAATCCATCCGAAAAGGGCGCGATGGCGACGGGATGGAATACCATATCTGGCGTGCGATACTATCTTAATTCGTCTGGCGCAATGGCGACAGGATGGATTCTTCAGGGCGACGACTGGTATTTTGCCGAGAATTCGGGCGCAATTGTGACTGGTTGGCGCTTCGTGAACGGTGCTTGGTATTGGCTCGAGCCTTCCGACGATGGCAAGATGTCCGTTGGCTTCAAAGATGTCGGATCGAGCAGATACTATCTTGCTTCCTCCGGAGAAATGAAAACGGGTTGGATTCTTGTTGGGAACGATTGGTATTACGCCGATTCGTCGGGCGCATTTCGGGCCGGCTGGCTTGCTTTGGGGGAGCATTGGTACTACCTCAATCCGAATGGGGAGTACAAAATGCTCACGGGATTTTTCTCGGTTGGCGACTCCCGATACTATGCTTTCGATTCAGGAAAAATGGCGGAGCGGTAATGGGTCGATATGGGCGATGGGTCGAAGGCCTTTGCCGGAATTGATGGCGCGCTTTGCGGGAAGCTCGAAAATGGCATGCTCTATGTTCCAGATTCCGAGGGCAAATTGCAGCTTGCTTCTGGCGTGGTGACGCTTGGTGGTTGCAAGTTCAACGTCGACCCCGTAACGCACACTGTTGCATCGGGCTGGAAGAATGTTGATGGCATTTGGTATTACTTCGATGAAAGCGGTCGCGCTTGCTTTGGCTGGATTTTCGAAGGCGGCTCTTGGTATTACCTCGATAAAAACAGCGGCGCAATGGCTACTGGGTGGATAAATGACGGCGGAACATGGTATTACGCCGATTCGTCTGGGAGCATGCGAACAGGGTGGCTCAATTTGGGCGGAACCTGGTATTGGCTCGATGGCAGCGGCGCAATGGCTACTGGCTGGCGTTGGATTGACGGAACGTGGTATTGCTTCAAATCGAGTGGCGAGTGGATCTCCGATTCGATGAACGCCAAAGCCCAGGGCTACTACAGCCGTACTAACTGGCTCATTTTGGTCGATACGTCGCGTTGTATAACGAGCGTTTATTACGGGTCGCAAGGCAACTGGGGTTTGTATAAGCGTTACGTCTGCTCGACGGGAAGAGCAGCGACGCCGACGGTGATAGGCGAGTATGAGGTTTATGGCAAAGGCTACTCCTTCGGCCACGGCTATACGTGCTATTGGTATACGCAGTTTTATGGCGATTACCTCTTCCACTCATCGCCGTATTACGTGAATAGCAACAGGATTATGGATGCGACTATGGGTGTGCCATCGTCGGCTGGATGTGTGCGTCTGGAAATCCAGAACGCTAAATGGATTTATGATAATATCCCCTACGGAACGAAGGTCGTGACGTATTAGGTGCGTGGATATGCCTTTTTCATGGCGTGTGCCCATGTGGGTTATGGAGTCTGTTGCATCATCCGCCATATATAAAGAGAAACCGGCTGCAATTGTTACAGCTGGTTTCTCTTGCGGTATTGATGTTCGTGGCAAATTCGGTTTCTGCCTCCAGAGGTACTGGCTGCTGGGCAATGCTACGAGGGCCGGTAGGGGATGCGGACGCCCAAGTAGCATCATCATCGATTGTCAATAAGAAGAATACGGCCCAAAATCCAGGACGTATGGTCTGTGGTTTTTTCTTTCCGAAAGAGGGGGCATTTCCATATAGTCGCCATATCCCCTTGTTAGTACCGCATCATAATCATGAACAAGCTGAACCTTGATGCCGTCAAAAGGTATTTCACTTGTCGGAAAAAATTCATCACGTGATACCATCCATCTTTTTGGGTCACGATCAGAATAATCCGCCATGTACTGAGTCGCTTCGTTTTCATACATGCGCGCAGCTTTTTCCCATTTCTTCTGGATGAACGCTGGCGTAATGCCCACGAGCTTTAACAGCTCATGGGCAATCCTGCACAATCCTAATACAACAGTTCTTTTCATGCCGTCAAAGGCCAAATAAGGAGTAGGGGTAGCTCTCAAAAACGCCAGACGCCCCCATAGCCACGTCCTTCTTGCTTGCCGTTTGTAGGATTTATCGTCGTCAGGAACGTTGTCCAAAGGGAATACATCGATGCTCAGGGGTCTTTTGTAATCACAACCCTTATAGAACTCTGGAATAAAAACCGTGTCCTTAAGCGCGAGATAGGAAAAAGTGCACGGGAAATTTGGCGTATTTCGAACATTCGTAAGTTCATACGAGTCGCTCAAAACCTCATCCGCATGGGATAAAAAGTACTCGTACTCTTTGCGAGGCATGCAAACATCAACATCGTCATCCCAAGGTATAAACCCTCCATGACGAATGGCTCCTATTGCAGTACCCGCATATACGGAATAGGAGAGGTTGAGCTCCTTGCAAGCCCTATCAAATTCCTCCAGAAGAAGAATCGACAATTTCTGCACCTGACGCAAATCGTCAATACTCTGATATTCTTGAAAAGCCATCTACTCCCCCACAAAAAAACAACAAAGGAAGACAGCCCGAATTAACCTTATAAAACCAGAAAACGAAATAATACAAACCATGTAGCGCCCGGATTGCATTAAAGTCGGCTTATTTCGCATTTATTCAGACCCTTCAAGAGCCTATACTACGCATCTATGACATTTTTCGCAACAATAAACCGGACGCACTTGAACTGGAATCATCTGGAAATCAAATTGCCGATCTAACGGTGGTCATCGTCTTTCTTGACCGAAAAGTAAATAGTAATGAGCCCATAAATGATGGCAATAGCGTAAGCGATAATCAGCGTTGCATTAAGACCATTCATATACCATGCATTAGTCAGCGGGATAATGCAGATGCCCATGCAGATAAAGGCAATAAAGCTAAGCATGAGCGTTTGCTTTAACTTGCCATAAATAATAAGAACATCCGTTATCGCATACGATACCGCAATTTCCGACATAACAAGTAACGCCATCGGGAGAACATTGACATACGGTAAAATGGTATTCCCGTATAAGAAATGCAAAAGAGGGGTCGATACTGTAATCAGCAGAATCGAAAGAACAACGGACACCGTCATGACCATCAGAATCATTTTAGCTGCTTTTTTCCAAGCTTCTTTTGCCCCCTCATCATGAAGCGTTTCAGCAATCGGAAGGAGCAATGGTGCATAGAGGTTTTGCGCCAAAACTTGAATGATCACGCACGGCGTTGCAACGGTTGCATAAATGCCGAGGGCTTCTTCGCCAAACGCTATTCCAAAATATTGCCGTGCTGCAGAGACAATAAGACCTGCAATAACATTGCCCACGACGGTAGGAAGGCATATCTTAAAAAGAGTGAAACACTGACTCTTCTTAATTGATGGGACAATCGACGAGGTTGTGCCCTTTGTCTGCGCGCGATCAAAAATAATAGTCGTTGCAATGCATGCAAAAAAGATACAGCAAAGCGAAAGGGAGAGGTTGTCAGTTGCCTTCATCCCCAATACAAAAAGAACGATTATTAACAAGCCTCTTATAAACTGTGATTTTCCGACAATATCGAGGCGCTTTGCCTTCTGGTCGCACCCATAGAAAACATTAACGAATGATTCGTCCGCTTTGAATAAAAGAAAAGAAAGGATTACAAGCGTAGTTTCGATGCTTGGCGATACGATGATTCCGTATATTGCGCAGAGAATAAAACCTAACCCAACGGTGAAAATTCTAAATGCAATGTAATTAGAGGAAGAGTATTTTTCAGCAATGTCTGATACTTGGAAAGTTCTCATCGTGAAAGTTCCGATGGCGGTGTAGATATTGCCGACGGACATAGCGAAAGCTAGCATTCCTGCATTTTGGTAATCTGAACTCATCCGAGCGACAAGCACCGTCATAAGCCAGAGGCACCCCTGATAAAAAACAGTACCGGATGTGTTCCACAAAATATTGCTTTTTAAGTCTGTCGTACCCGTTATTTCCTTCATGGTGCTCTTATCTATATGGGTTTATTTGTTGAAGTCGTTTGCTCAAGAATCCTAGCCTAAAATGTTAAAGGTATTGTTAGGCATCTGCGATTTAACACGCATACCTAAAAAACCTGAAAAACTTTTAATAAATGGAAAGAGGCGGACAGTCAATGGAAGAGAAAAGGATAGCCCTCAGCATTATTGTTCCATGCTACAAAGTTGAAAAATATCTTCCGAAATGCCTGGACTCCCTGATGGGGCAAACCCTGGGCAACATTGAAGCAATTTGCATTAATGATGGCTCCCCCGACAACTGCATTAATATTCTTCGCGACTATGAGTCGCGCTATCCTGACAAAATCGTCGTCATCGACAAACCAAATGAAGGAGTTTGGAGGGGCAGATGGGACGGGATTGCTATCGCCAGAGGCGAGTACATCGGTTTTTTAGATAGCGACGATTACGTCGTCCCTACTTTTGCGGAATCCCTCTACAGTGCGGCGAAGGACAACGATGCCGATATAGCTGTATGTGGGTTCGATCGGATTGAGCTTGAAACAGGAAGAGTAGTTTCCCGAGAGATGGTGAAGCCGCGACCATCGTTTGCGATTGACGAAGAACCGGGGCGTCTTCTTGAGCTCAACGGCGCACCCTGGAATAAGTGCTTTAAGGCGGAAACTCTTAAGCATATGCGCAATCTAAAAAACCCCCCGACAGTTCTTGATGACCTGGCCTTTCATCTTCTGGCTTATTGCGATTTACACGGCAAAGTTGTTTTTGTGCCTAAATCGCTCATTTGTTACATGGTGCGCACGGGGTCAATCATCAACACCGTCAGGGAAAGCCAAATCGATTCTATTTTCGCTGCTTTCTTGGAAATCAAAGACTACTACAAGGCAAGTCGGCCCGATTTGCTGGCCGCCCTTGACGCGATCGCCTTTCTTCATCTCGGCATTTCGCTCGTATTCCGTCTATCGTCTTCTCGAGGTAAAGATATCAACTATGATATTGAGCGGATTACGCGATTCCTCGATGATAACTTTCCAACATGGCGTCGGTCACCTTATATTAATATGAGGTATTCAGCCTCAAAAGATGCTTCTTTACTAAGGGTTTGTATTGCTCAGAAAATATATAGAATGCACCTCATGAGGCCTTTTTTGTATTTATACAGTTTTATGATTGGGAAGTTGCATATCGATATCAAATGGTAGAAAAGCGGCTATGTCAGATGTCGCGAAATCGTCGATTGATGTAGGTTGGTTCTCGTGTCGAATAATTACAAAGTGCTAATTGCAATCCCCGCATATAATGAGGAGGAGTGTATTGAGTCGACTATTTACGATTTACGTCGTACCACCCCACAATTTGATCTTGTCGTAATTAATGATGGCTCAAGAGATAAGACACTCTCTCTCTGCCGAAAAATGAATTGCGTTGTTTTAAATATGCCAATTAACTGCGGACTCACCGTTGGCTTTAGAACTGCAGTCAAATACGCAATTGAACATGGCTACGATGCTATGATTCAATTCGACGCCGATGGGCAACATCGTCCCGAATATATTTGTAAGCTTGTTGACAATGCGCAGCAATCCAACGCCGATATTGTAATCGGGTCAAGATTCCTTGAAGCCCCTAAGGGCAATTCGTTAAGAATGCTTGGCTCACGTATGATTACCGCACTCACCAAACTCTTAACAGGAAAAAGGATTAGCGATCCGACATCGGGATTTCGTCTTTTTACCCGCCAGGTTTTAGAGCAATTTGAGGTCGATGATGAACTCAACCCGGAGCCCGAGACCATTACCTGGCTATTACGACATGGCTATACGGTATCGGAAGTTCAGGTAGAAATGAGAGAACGCCAAGGCGGAGAAAGCTACCTCAATTTTGCCCGCTCAATTTCATATATGGCACGCGTTTTTGTCTCGATGCTTTTCGTTCAATGGTTTAGGAGGTAAAGATGGCGCTATCGCTAAGAATAATGCTGATTATTTGCGCGGTTTTGATTCTTGTATTCGTCATCAGCAAAATCAAAAAAACGCAAATGCAGGCACTTGATTCTATTTTTTGGCTTTTTTTCTGTCTCAGCTTTGTAGTATTTGGTTTATTCCCCGAACTGCCAACTGCAATTTCTGATTTCTTTGGCTTCATTTCGCCTGCAAACTTCGTCTTCCTTTACGTGATATCGATTCTTGTTGTAAGGGACTTTACGAATTCGATTCGAATAGCGCACCAAAACCGCCGAATCGACAATCTTGCGCAGGCTATTGCATTGAAAGAAATTGACCGCTAGTGGATTAGCCATCTGAACTATTCAATCCATGGTCAGTCTTCACAAATCACCAGGCAAGGATTCGTGAAGGTCGATACCGGCGATGAAAGCCCCTTCCGTGGTATCATCAATAGTTTTGCGCGAATTCAGCTAGCCGCTGGGACGGCTGCTCCTTGGACAGAGACGCATTCAGGGAACAGCAGGAGTCCCATTCTCTGTAGGCGATGTGCTTCAGACGACCGGCCACCAACATGAGAGCCGACTTTCGTCGGGAAATGTGCTGATCATGCAGGTTCTGCGCCTTATCTTTCTGTTGAGCTGTTCGATTGCGTTGTTTGTGCAGATGCGTTGCCAATGCTCCGCGGTATCTCCGCAGTACGTCAGCGTCTCGGCGAAGCCTTCGCGCACGACCTCAGCGGTCTCCTTCATCCTCATCAATTCGAGCCCATCGGCAAACCGACCCGGCTTTGGCCGCGTATTTGAACCTATCTCGATTCCGAGTGTCCATAAAACAGTCCCAGTCCAAACGTTGCCACCGCCGCTTGTCAACGGGAATGGGGCGGATTCAGGGATGCGCGTCTGCCTGGCGTCCTTACCGATGTAAACCTGGATAATCATGAGACAAAGCCTTAAGAGCTTCTTCTGTCTCCGGGGTGTTGAGTAACGCATGGTCAACGTGTTGGAAGTGGGTATGAATATCCTTTGGAAGATCGAGATAGGTGCCATATTGACTCTTTAAGATGCTGTCATAATTATGGGGTGCGTTAAGTTGAATTCCTTCGAATTCGAGTTTTTCTAGAGGAAAAATATCCTTTCTCGCGCATGACCACCAGCGTTGTTGGCCGGAAGCGACGTTGTCAACCCCCCAGATGATTGCTGAGGCTCTATTACTCTCGCAAATAATATCGTCGTCTTTGGCTTCTGTTACGCAGCGATCGAATGCGTCTGCAATGAGAGAGGAGCGGGCATCGTTTGAAGATAGATAGGGCTCATTGTCCCAGAAGTCAAATAGGGTATCTTTTTTGAATTTATCCAGGAGACATTTTCGAATTTCTTGCTGTTTTGCAAGTTTGTCCGGGCTTGAATACGGCATCCAGTCATAAATAAATAAATCGAGAAAGCAGGGTATGTCTGTATCGGAGTATGCAAACCGTATTTGTTTGCAGCATGCGTACTTGTCGTATACAGTTGTAATATGGTAGCGCTCATCATTTCCAATTGCCTTTACTAGCCTGTCGATGTCTTCACGCATCATGCCGAGATCAACATCGTCATCCCAGGGGATGAAACCCTTATGGCGCACAGCCCCGAGTAGGGTGCCATAGTCCAACCAATAAGGAATGCCGGACTGTTCGCAAATCCCATCGAATTCTTGGAGCAATTTTGCGCACCCGATTTGGAGTAAGCGCAAGCCTCCCGTTGCTTTGGGGAGCGTAGAAAAAAACCGTTTTTTGGCGTCAACGAGAGTCTCTCCATTATTTCTAAATTGCTCCCAGGCGAACATTTTCATATGGGAATCATGCGCCTGAAGGTTGTCGGACAACTGTTTCATCTTGGGTAGCACACGCTCTTCAAATTTGAAATCAATGTTGCCATTAATACCGTGATCGGCGATTTCAATGCGATCATAGAGACGCTCGAACTCTTTACGCATTTGGGCAAGCTCTTTGTGCATCTGAGTAATTTCTTCATGCATGGTATGTAACGACCGTGAAGAGCCAGGAAGAAACTGTTTGATTCTTGAAAACATGGGGACCTTTCCTTGGGTCTTTTTTCTACATAAGAGTAAAGGTGTGTTCAAATTATAGCTCGACGATGTTTTTATAAGCTAATATGCTCGGATTTTTTTGCGGCGAAAGGGTTGTTGCAAAGGAAAGCGATATTATAAATTTTTGGAAAATTACGGGTTTTGCATATGCCCGTTTTAACAATACTCCTGATAGGATTTCACGAAATGCAAAAAGAGCTTTCGCGATCGAATATGAAAAGAAACTGGTTCACCATCTCATCATTGGTGAGCAGGGATTTTAAATTGAAATATCGTCGCAGCGTGCTTGGCGTGCTGTGGTCGGTGCTTAACCCGTTGCTCATGATGTTGGTAATGACGTTCGTCTTTAGCTCCATCTTTCGTTTTAGTGTTGAAAACTATCCGCTATACGTAGTTTTGGGCAACGTGCTTTTTGCACTCATGTCCGATTCTACGACAACGGCCATGTATTCAATTATCGACTCATCGTCGCTTATCAAAAAGATCCGCATCGAGAAGCTGATTTTTCCGATAGAGAAGGTGCTTTTTCAATTAGTGAATTTCTGCATCTCGCTTATCGCAGTGGCGATTGTGATGGTCGTTATGCACGTTGCTCCGAAACTTAGCCTCTTGGCGTTGCCGTTGCTCCTGTTGTATGTGGTTCTGTTTAGTGCGGGCGTCGGTATGGCGCTTTCGGCCATGGCAGTATTTTTCCGCGATGTATGCCATCTTTGGAGTGTCGCCATTACGGCGTGGACGTATGCGACCCCTCTGTTCTATCCAGTCGAAATTCTGCCCGAATGGGCGGCGCCAATCATGCAATACAATCCTATGTACCACTACGTCACGTATTTCCGTGACATCGTGTTGCAGGGTGTTGTGCCGGGGCTTGGTGAAAACTTCCTGTGTTTCGGCGGCGCGCTCATTACGTTTGCTGTAGGCTTCCTGATTTTCCGCAAGACGGAAAAGAAATTCATCCTCTACGTTTAAGGAACGGTTATGCCCGAGAATGTGAATACCTCAGCCCTGGCATGCAGCGGCCTGAACGATGAAAATGACCATCGCGACGTGATGGTGGACATTGATCATGTGACCATGATTTTTAATATAGCTAGCGAACAGTTGAACAATCTGAAGGAATACGCTATCGCCCTTGCGCGGCGCGAGCTCATGTTCAAAGAGTTTCGTGCGCTTGACGATGTGTCGTTTCAAGTGAAGCGCGGCGATGTGTTCGGCATTTTAGGCACGAACGGATCGGGCAAATCGACCGTGTTGAAGATTATCGCGGGCGTTCTGGAGCCGTCGAGGGGCACCTGCACGGTGAACGGCAACATCGCGCCGCTCATCGAGCTTGGTGCGGGCTTCGACATGGAGCTCACTGCTCGCGAAAATATTTATCTGAATGGTGCATTGTTGGGCTATTCCAAGAAGTTTATCGACGAACATTTCGATGAGATTGTCGAATTTGCGGAAGTCGAGAAGTTTCTCGACATGCCTATGAAAAACTATTCTTCGGGTATGGTTGCGCGTATCGCGTTTGCAATTGCCACGGTTATTGTGCCGGAAATTCTTATCGTAGATGAGGTTTTGTCGGTCGGCGACTTCATGTTCCAAAGGAAATGCGAGGATCGCATTAACAAGCTCATCAAGGAGCACGGTGTAACGGTGCTCATCGTGTCGCACAGCAATGACCAAATTGAGCGTTTGTGCAATAAAGCGGTATGGATTGAGAAGGGCCACTTGCGTATGGCCGGATCCGCTAAAGACGTTTGCCAGGCGTATCGTATTCTGGGTGGTCGATTGGGAAGCGCAGAATCGGAATCGGTGGTTTTCCAAGCGCTTGCTAGCTCCGTTGTTCCGTTATCAGGATGCATTGAAACCGTCTCGGCCGATTCTCGTTACGGTATGGCGGCCAAACTCATGGCGAAGTGTTTCCCAGATACGTGCGGCCATGCTATTTTGGTGTCGGGGGAACGCAATATGGATGCGTTCTTGGCTATGGGAATCGCTGGTTCGTATGACTGCCCGATTTTGTTAACACAAGGCGCAACGATTCCTGATTCCACGGCTCAAGAATTGCAGAGGATTAAGCCCAGCAAAGTTCTTTTCATCAATAGTGGCGATTGTCCCAAAGGGTTTATGGCGACGCAAGTTGCTGAGCTTTTGGGTAAAGGCGCCGAAATTGAAGAAATCTATGGCGAGAATTACGAAGACTTGTCGCTTTCGGTGTATCGCTGGGGGCAAGAGCATTCTTGCTGGGGCAGCCAGGCTATCGTTTCGTGGGTTGGATGTACGGGCGACCTTATTTCGATGTCGACCCATATGTTTAAGAACTCCTGCCCGGTATTCCTTAAGGAATACAGTGGGAAGTTTTCAGCTACTCAATACGAGGCTATGCGGTCGGGCGAAATAAAGAGCATTGTCGCCTTAGCCGGGACAACGGCTCTGCCTGAGGTTGATTTTGAGGATGCTGGCTTTGGCGACATCGATTTGATTCGTTTGTTGGGCAGCGACCCCTATGATGCAAATAGGGTTATTGGAGATTGGATTTTGTCTGACGAGAAGGCAGCCTCAAGTGATTGCGAGTGGATAGTCGCCTCATGTGAACGATTCGAGTTTTCACTGGTATTAGGCGTGTATGTCGCAAAGCGGGGAGGTCGCTTCCTTCTGTCCGACCCTGCCAATCTTGACGCGGTTGCGATGGCTTTGTCTCGCATTTCGGAGGAAAAGGCCAACCTCAAAAAACTCGTTTTTATCGGTGGAAACGACGTTTATCGGGAAAGCGATAAGGTTTTGCTTGCGAAGGCGTTGAGCTAATTAATGATAAATTATATTCATGCATTGCATGAAGCTTGTGTATTTTGAAAGGTTTGAAAATGTCTGATTCGCCAATGGTGTCTTTTCTGGTCCCGATTTATAACGTCGAACATTATTTGGAAGAGTGCTTGGATTCGGCGGTAAGCCAGACGCTGAAGGACCTTGAAATCATTTGCATCAATGACGGCTCGACAGATTCATCTCCTGACATCATCCGTCGTTATATGGCTAAAGACAATCGCGTAAAGATTATCGATAAAGCCAATTCGGGATACGGCTCGTCGATGAATATGGGTCTCGATGCCGCAACGGGCAAATACATTGCTATTCTGGAATCGGATGACTATCTCGAACTCGACGCCCTTGAGACGATGGTCGCAGCGGCTGAAAAATATAAAGCGGAAGTTGTTAAAACTGATTTCTTTCTTTTCTGGTCTAAGCCAGATGTAATCAATGAGCGTTTTTTTTGGGTTGACGAGATTATCGAAGGTCATATCAATCCTCAGATCGAGAGGGAAGTCTTTTATCGAAAGCCCTCAATTTGGTCGGCGATTTATAATCGAGAGTTTTTGAAAAAAAACGACATTCGTTTTCTCGAGACGCCTGGCGCTTCGTATCAAGACGCTGGCTTCAATTTCAAAGTTTGGGCGAGTGCAACCAATGCGGTACTGATCAATCGTGCCTTCTTGCATTACAGGCAAGACAATGAGGCCTCGTCGGTTAATTCTCCCGGCAAAGTATTTTGCGTGTGCGATGAATATGCAGAAATGCATAGATACCTAGATTCCCACTGCTCTGATAGAGCGTATTTGCGGGCTATTCTCGCAAAGATGCGCTTCGATACATATGAGTGGAATTACAATCGCTTGTCTCCCGAACTGCGTAAACAGTTTCTTCCGAAAATGCGTGAGGATGTTCTTTCGGATATCGAAAAGGGCTATACGGATTTGAATATCTTCGATTTTAACAAACGTTTCAGTTTAAATGCTCTTTGTGATTCCTGTGAGCTATATGAAGCTAAAAATGCATCGGCTGGAGAAGGCTCGCTGGTTAAAAGAGCTATGCGGGTTTTAAAGGACTACGGACCTGCGACGATGCTGTCGCTTGCGCGAATTCGCTCGTGCCGTTAACGGGGGGGGTTGGATTGTCTTGAAAAAAGTCAGTATCGTCGTTCCTATCTATAACGTCGAGAGATATCTCGCGCAATGTTTGGATTCCTTACGTGGGCAAACTTACGGCAACATTGAGATCGTGTGCGTAAATGACGGTGCGACAGATAGATCGGCTGCGGTTTTAGATATGTTTGCCAAAGCTGATAAGCGTATCAAAATCGTCGAGAAAGCCAATGGGGGTTTGTCGTCGGCGCGAAATGCCGGCATTATGGCTGCAACTGGCGATATTGTATGTTTTGTCGATTCGGACGATAGCCTTTTGAAACATGCTATTTGCAGGATTGTAGAAGCCTTTGAATTGAACGATGCAGATATCGTGACGTTTGGCGGCGTGACGGTTCCAGAGTACAGATGTGACCCATGGCTTGAAAAATGCCTTAGTCCTCGCGACGCTGTATACACTGATTTTTGTCCAGATTTGCTTACGAAAGAGAGTTCGCATCCTTTTGCATGGAGGACTGCTTGCAAGTTGGATTTTCTTCGTAAGAACAACTTACTATTCAACGAGGAACTGCGCTTTGGTGAGGATCAGCTTTTCCACTATGCTATTTATCCACGTTCTAGCAAGACGGTTCTGATCTCTGACCGCTTATATCGGTATCGAGTTGAGCGAGAAGGCTCGCTTATGGATTCTCGCTCTGGGAATCGCTATTTAAAAATCTATGACCATATTCGCATCGTCGAAGCTATCTGCAAAGAATGGCAAACTGCGGGTCTTCTTGATAAGTTCGGCATAGATTTGCTTCTCGACAATGCTGAATTTGTGCTGCATGACGTATTGAGCTTTCCAAGAGGCGAGCGAGTGCCGCTCTGCAATTTCTTACAAGCGGTATGGACCACATATTTTGATGACGCGCAGCTCTTGGCTTTTATGAATAATCGCATTTATGGGAAAATGGCATCTGCTGTACTTTGCGACCGTGGTAAATCATATGGGCTGCATCGGAAATTGCTTTATTACGGATGGACGATGCGTCGAGATCCCATGCAGTTCGTTCGTAATGGGGTGTCGCGCCTTCTTCATATAGGCCCCATTGATCATTTGAGGCTTCGCCTTCGCTCTGTTTTGCCTTGCACGGGAAGGGCTATGCGCCATCTTTTGCAAGAGGCTCAGTGGGAATCGGAAGATTTTCGTGATTTCGAGCGCGCTATGATTTTTATTGAAATGGAAGTGCGCCATTCTTCAAGTGGCGTTAAGGGCAATTAGGGCCCTTTCGCATCAAGCTGCTACGGCTATCTTTTGAGGAAGGTAGCCGTATCGAGATCTTGTCTGGCAAGGATAATTATATGTGGGTTCAGTTTTTTATTGATTTTGCATTGCTGCTATTTTTGATTTACGTGCCAGGAATGCTTTTGACGGCAATTTTTCGAATGCCGGCGCCACTTCGGTTTTCGCTAGCCCCTATTATCGCCATTGTTGCGTACGAAATGTTCGCTGTTGTTTTCCAGAAAGTTGGAATAAGCGCTTCCTTCGTGTCTATTGCACTGCCTACGATCATTGCGGGCGTCATTATGTGGATGATCTCGCATTTTCTTAAACGCGTGAGAAGCACTAACTGCGCGACCGGCGAGAATCCAATATATCGCTGGCATCTGTTGGCGCTGTATGTCCTTGTCGGAGTTGCGTTGGGATTGGTTTTCTTTGTTAAACCTCTCGATGGTTCTAACGTTTTTTTGCAGGCGTGGGATAATGCCTTTCACTTAAATGCAATCAAGTGCTTTGTTGATTCGGGCAATTACTCTACGCTTGCGGTTACTGTACACATGGGCGCCGATCCAAATCCTGGAACGTATTATTACCCTGCGGCATACCATATGTTGTGCGCTATGATAGTTGACCTTACGAACAGCTCGATTGCGACGTGTGTTAATGCTGTCAACTTCGCTTTCGCGTGCGTTGTTTTCCCGATAGGCATGTATTGTTTTCTCGAGCGTTCGATTGGTTTTAATCGAACTGCGGTGCTCGTTGGCTCTGTTATCGCGCCGTCTTTCGTATCGTTTCCGTGGTCATTTTTAATCTACGGTCCGCTTTTTCCGAATCTTGCGTCGATGTCGATCATGCTACCAGCTTTCGCGGTCGCCATGGATTTGTTCGATGCGAAAACGGGTATGGTGGAGAGAATAAAGTCTGGCATTCTTCTTTTGATTTCGATCGTTGCGCTTGGCGTGACTCAGCCCAATTCAATATTTGCTGCCATTGTGATTCTCTTGCCCTACGTATGTGCCGAGGTCCGCTTGCTTTTGCGGGGGAGAGTCGGGCGTTTTGTGAGCGAGAAAAAAGGCCTCTATTACATATTATGCGTGTTATTCGCGCTTGCTTTATGGTCGATATTCTACGTGCTTCCTCCTCTGCATGCGCCGTATACGATGAATTGGGCCGCCTTTGCGTCTCACACTCAAGCATTATGTAACGTCTTGTTTATTGGCTATGTTCGGCCTCAGGCTAGTTTGATCTTGGCATTGCTCGTCTTGGCCGGTTCGGTGGGCGTGGTAAAGCGCAAATCATGTTGCTGGATGCTTGTGTCGTATGCTGCGCTTGGACTGATGCTTGTCGTCGGCGAGAGCACGGAAGGCTTTTTTAAGACCTTTCTAACTGGACTATGGTACACGGACCAGTATCGAATTGCCGCCATGGTGGGTTTGGCCGCAACTCCTTTAGCTTGTTTGGGTGCAGCGTGGTGTATGGAGGGTTTGAAGGAATGGCATGGTCGAATCTCTGCGATTCTTGCGCTCAATAAGCCCCATGAAGCTGTTCGCAACATTATCGTGGTTGTTGCGGTTTTGCTTTTATTCGTGCCCTGTTTCTCCATTCCGGGCGTTTTGAGTATTGAAACACCCTTTGGAGCATTAAGAAACGACGTTGCTCATCTTTACAGCGCCTCGGGTTCCAATGTGTTGGATAGTCAAGAGATTCAGTTTCTTGAGGAGTCGGCTCAAGCTATTGCTGACGACGATGGGATTGTCATTAATCAGGCTTTTGACGGAAGCGTGTATGCCTATGGCCTTACGGGAATGAATACTTATTACCGCCTTTACGGCGAGGTTTGGAGTTCGGACGAAACGGATGAAAGCAAATGTATTCGGACGAATCTTAGTGAGCTTGCAACGAACGATTCTGTGCGGAGTGCCGTGGAGTCTATTGGTGCAAAGTATTTGCTGGTTCTTGATTATGGCAAAGGCGATACAGGAGAGGGGAGCCTCCAATACTATGTCGCCAATGATTGGATTGGCGTCAATGCGGTGAACGATTCGACGCCAGGTTTTGAAGTCGTGCTGGCAAAAGATGATATGAGGCTATACCGACTCGTGTATTAGAAAGCAACTTTTAAGACCGGTCGTGCTAAAGCGAGAAAGAGGGTATATGGCAAAGCGATTAGTTAATTGGGACCTGCTACGAACGCTTGCGATGTTGTTCGTTGTCGTGGTCCATTCTTCCCAATACTTGGGACCGATTTACGGTATTGCCACGCAGCCTTTCATCTCGGAGTTCGCCTTTATATGCGATCCGATTTTCTTTGTGCTATCAGGTTTTTTTGCATTTCGGCCCCTTAAAACGACATACGCAAAATATCTTCTGAACAAGGTCGTTACTATTGTTTTGCCGCTGGTCGTCTATTCAGTTGTCCTGTACGTGTACGGATGCGTTAAAGGTACTGTTGCTTTCGGTTTGCCCCAGTATTTCAACTGGTTTTATAATACCCTGTTTGGGGGCTGGTGGTTCATTCCGGCGTTGATTCCCTTTCTCGTGTTGGCTCCGTTTTTGTACACGATGTTCGAGGCGCTCAGTGATTCTCAGTGCAAATTGCTTATGAAGGTTGTTGCGCTGTTTACATTATGGGGCGCTCTTTGCACGGTCCTTCAATGGGTTTCAACGCTTACGGGGATCGGGAGTCTCGACACCTTTCCCGGTTTGCTTTCTGGGCTTGTGCCGACTAAGCCGATTCCTGGCGGGTACTTCATGTATTTCTGTCTCGGGTACTTTATTCATAAAATGCCTAGTCTGTATTCGGCTGAGTTTTTAAAGCGAATTGCAGTGTTGGGCATTGTTGGTTGGCTTTTTGGCGCCGTTGCAGCCATTGCTGGTTATGTGCGTAGCGACCCAAGCTATCTATGGCTTTTCGCCTCGGTTGGAATTTTCCTTGTTTTTGGCAAGGTTCAGATTGCCGGTGAACGTGCTTCAAAGATTATCAATTGGACGGCAAAACGCTCGTATTCAATCTATTTGCTTCAATATACGACAATCGCAATTGTGTATGGCGTCTTTAACCAATTTGGAATGCTGGACGGAACGGCAAATATTGCGTTTTGGATTCGAATTCCGCTGCAGGTAATTGCCGTTTCACTGTCATGGCTTCTTGCCTTGGGCGTTGCCAGTATTGTTGACAGCTTCATTTTGGAGCCTATTCAGAATATGTGTAAGGCGCGACTTAAACGGTAGCGAATTGTGGCGGTTTCGAGAGAAGCGTCTCAAAACGATGCGCCAGTTTCTACAAAAACCTCTCGACACACTGTTTGAGCCCGCGGGTTGCGACGAAGAAGCGCACGAACGCGAGCTTTGCTGAAAGGCCGCTGAACAGCTTGGAGCATTCATGCTTTGAGACGTGTTCGGCGGCCTTTTTTACGGCCGCTTTGTGGGGCAGGGCGGGGTAGTTGCCAAACGTCTCGGCAAGAAGGCCGTCGAGGCGTTCTATATAATTCGCCTGCTGCTCGACCGATAAATGCGAGATGTCAAACAGCGTGAAGTCAAGGATCCATTCGACCATGCGTCCCGAGCAAAGGCTGACGAGATTGTTTTCCCGCCAATTGGCCAAGATGTGCTTAATAGCAGCCAAATGCTGGTCGAGTTTGGCTTTGGTGGCGTTTGCGCTGTTGAGACCGTGGGTAATTGATTCACCATTCATTCGATAGTTGTACAGCTTTGCCGACGAAAGCACGGTTTTGCGTGCGTGCGGGTATGCCTCGAACAGAAACGCGGTGTCTTCAGCGAGTTTGATATTGGTTGCGAAACGCACGTGATGTTCATCGAGAAATGTACGACGAGCTGCGATGCGCGCGATATAAGGCTGTGCATGCTTCGAGAAAAGCACGTCGGGGGTGAACCCTACAATTATCTCGTCGCAGGGCGAGAGCAGGTCGCGCACGTGTTTGGGCGCAGCGCTTTCCGGAACGCATGTCGCCCCGAAGGCCATGATATCGACTTCGTTGTCGCGAAACGCGTCGCGTACAGTTTCGCAGGCATTTGGCTCATACCAATCGTCGCAATCGAGGAACATCACAATTTCACCTCGCGCGGCATCGAGCGCAGCATTGCGTGCGGCTGATGGCCCCGCATTCTCCTGCGTGAACATGCGAATGCGGGCATCTTCCTCCGCGAAGCGTTGCAGCTTTTCGAGAGACCCGTCGTGCGAGCCGTCATTGACGCACACGGCCTCCCAATCGCCAAACGTTTGCGCCTTCAGCGATTCAATGCACTCATCCAGCGTGCCTTCGGCGTTGAACACGGGAATGACGATGCTTATGGCGGGGCGATCGCTCGTCTGGGATACTTCTGCCTGCATATTCGGTTCCTTGGCTTAGAGTTCGTGGTTCATGCGCGCGCGGGCATACGCAAAAAGCGTCGACGGCCCGCCGTGCTTCAGATAATGCATAGCGCGCCCAGCGGCTCCTGCATCGGCGTACGTTGCGTTCTCGTGCTCGAATTTTTCGGGCGATTCCAGAATGAGTTTCAGGTTCACGCGTTTCCAAGGCTGGAAGTCGGAAAGCGCCACCTGGCCGACATCGAGCGCCGCCTGGAATTCTTTCTGCATGCATTGCAGGAAATCGAGCCTGAATTCTGGCGCAAGGCGCACGTAGTTCCACATGTACGAGTCGTATTTCGCGGTTTGCTCAACGGGGAACAGCAGCCGCGCGCGGTCGCCTTCGCCAAGCTCCGAAAGCCAGCGCTCGATTTCTGCATATTCCTCGCACACGCAGAATACCTTGCCACGGTTGTTCACCGAGGACGATTCGTTGTCTTGACGGTAGTTGATAATGGCGTCCTGCACAAATGCGGCCTTTTTCGCCGCGGCGAATGCTTTGAAGGCAAAGGATGTATCTTGGTACGACGCGCCCGGCGTTTCGAGGAAGCGGATGCCGTTCTGCACGAGGAACTCGCGGTTGTACAACCCCGACCAAATCGAGGGCTTCTGGTGGAAGATGCGCGGCTCCTCGATGACGTCGACCAGCCTGCTGCACTCTTCCTTTAAAACCAACGGAAACGGCTCAATTTTTTCGTTGGGCGCCGACCAGTAGAAGTTGAAGTTGCCCTTCACAACGTTCGCGCCGTGTTTCTTGGCGGCATTGAAGAGCACTTCGAGGCCATTCGACAGCATGGTGTCGTCCGATTCCAGGATGCCGATGAACTCACCCGTCGCTGCGTCAAGGCCGCGATTCATCGACGCGCCGTAGCCGCTGTTTTGCTTGTGGATTACCTTAACGCGCGGGTCCTTCTTGGCGTATTCGTCGAGCATTGCACCTGATGCGTCAGTCGAGCCGTCGTCGATGCAAATGATTTCGATATCGGAAAGCGTTTGCGCAAGCGCCGAATCGAGGCATTCGGCGAGGTATTTTTCTACGTTGTAGACGGGAATGAGCAGCGACACAATAGGCTGCGAATTGCGGTTCGGCATTCCTGTGATCCTTTTCGAAATGAGCGCCTGATGCCTTCACTATAGCATGCGGTCGGAATTGGCTGTTCGCGTGCGAAACGATATTCGGAAAAACCCGAAGAGCAGGGCTAGAGAGGGTTCCGGTCAAGCGGGGCGTTCTGCGTTGGTGCGGCTGCGGGGTTTCATCTCTGACTGCAATCGGCGTTTGTCTCCTGCCGAGGGGCGCTTTGCCTGATTTTCTGGTGCGGCGGGCATTGGGTCGCGTCGGGCCGCTAGGGCGCGTTTCCTTTGCCGTTCGCGTTTCTTTATGCGTCTGCTCCTTCTGCGTGGCGCCGTTCCGCGCGCTTAGTTGTGGACGCAAAAAGAACTCCGCGCGTCTAGGGGGTAGGGCGACGCGCGGAGTATGTTTGTGCGGCTGGGCCGCGTGCGTCTTTCAAACCTTTCAGCTCCCGAAGAGAAAGACGTATGGAAGAACCGTCGGCCGAGCTAGAGGTAGGGTGCTTGGCTAACTTATTCTTAAATAGGAATAATTACAGGAACTATTATACTCATCAAAGGATGATATTCCAGTGTTTTTCGGCAACAATTTCCAAACGCTCGAAATTGTTCTCGCGCGCCCCGCTGCGGGGGGATATACTTTGCTGGCGCACTAATCGAACCGCGAGTCGGACGCATGTTGAAACCTCGCGAATGCGCAGGCCAGAAGCCGAATTACGAAGCTGCCGAATACGCAATGCCACAGTGTGTTTGGCAAAGGGGACTCACGAACAACGCAGCAGGGTAAAACCCGCACGTTTGGGCCACAGGCTCGTGCGGGGTGGCTGTTTTGCGCGGGGTAGTTCGCCCTTGGCTGCATGATCGGCATGGCATAGTGGCTGTTCTGCGTGGCTGGTTCCGCATGGGGAATCGGTTTTACGTGGAATGGCAGGCGCCTAGCGGGCTCAGCTCGGCTTGCCTGGCCAGCTTTGCCCGACGTGCCATGCGCTTCGCCCATCGTCAATATGCGTCCGACTCGTTTTCGCGTTCGTCTCGCGCATGCACGAGCTTTCGTGCACGACCTCATCCACTTTCATCGAAAGGAACGCGATGTCTGAACCCGTTTTCACCTTCCGTCTGGCCACGCCCGACGACGCCGAGGTTTTGCAGGCCATTTATGCGCCGTACGTCGAAACCACGGTGACGTTCGAGTACGTCGCTCCCACGGTGGAGGAGTTCCGCCAGCGCATTATCGATCGCGTGAGTGTGTACCCCTATATCGTGTGCGAGGAAGACGGCGTGCCCGTTGGCTACGCCTACGCGAGCCGCCTGTACGAGCGCGCGGCGTACGCTTGGGCCGTTGAGCTGTCGGTGTACTTCGCGCCGAACCACCGCGGCCGCGGCATGGGTCGCAAGATTTACGACAAGATGCTCTCGCTGCTGAAGTTGCAGGGCGTTCGTACGGTGCATGGCAAGGTCACCTTCCCGAACCCTGCGAGCGACAAGCTGCACAACGCCATGGGCTTCAAACTTATGGCCACGCTCGAGAACGTTGGCTTCAAGAATGGCGAATGGCGTTCCATCAACCATTGGGAAAAGCAGATTGGTGACTTCTCGTGCGCGCCGGAGCCTATTACCCCCATCACCGAGCTCGATCCGGCAAAGGTGCAAGAGATTCTGAACGCGTAAGCGGTTTGTCGCGAGCGTGATTTCGCTGTGGGCGCGCGATTCGCTAGCGTCCGGGTGGCATAGAGTTGTAACAAGGAGCTGGCCTCGCATTATGCGGGGCCAGTTTTGCGTTTCCTGGATGCTAATGTGCCAAATGCTCGCAGCGTTTAGCACAACGTCTTTAGGGGCATCTTGCGCGGCCATCAACACCGGCGGGTTGCTCCAATGTGTTAAGCGCTACGAGCATTTAGCGCATTCGAGCATTTAGCACATTGGGTGTGTGTTGCGACTACGCGCCGCATCGTCGCGCTTAAAGTGCGCATCGCTGTACCAAGTCCTGCTACCTGTTAAACGCTGCGAGCATTTAACAGGTAGCAGGTTTTTGGGCGCGGAGCCTACTGCATCAGGTTTTCGACGGCCCAGCGCACGGCCGCGCCTCGGCGCGCTTCTTGGCGAAGCAGGCACGCGTGGCCCGTTTCCAAGAACTCGCGCTTCAGCTCAATTTCGCTGCCGGGCTTCAAGCGGGAAAGCGCTGCGAACTCGTCGTTTTCGGTGGCTTCGAGGCCTTTGCGCATGAACGCCAAATCGAGCGCGATGTCTTCCTCAAGCGTCTTACGCGCTTCAGCTTCGAGGCGCTCTTCGACCTCGGCCGGCTTCACGCCGTGCTCGATGCGATACTCGCGATAGGTTTGTCCTTTGCTCGCGAGCTCGCCGCGGAATTCCTCGCGTCGTTCCCTCACCGCTTCGTCGAGCAGGGCCTGGGGCATGGTGCCGTGCAGGCGCTGGCGAAGCGCGCGGCGCGCGGCTTCTTCAGGGGTCTCGTCTTCGCCAACTGCGATGGGCGATTCCAGATCAAGTTCCATGTCGGGCACGGGGAAGGCGCGCGTCGTGAACGAGATGGCCTGATCTTCGTCCCACTCGTCAGGCACCACGAATTGCGGCGTGAGCAGAAACGTCACGCCCAGCGTGTCGAAGGCCTGGTGCGCGGCGTTCGCCATAACGATGCCGGCAACGGCTTGCGCCTTTTCGCGGCGGGTGAACATAGCATCGACCTTTTCGCGCACATGCTCATCGTCGGTTTTCAGCAGGCGCGCCATACGAATCCAGGCGCCGCGCGCGAGCACAGCGGTTTCTTCGGCGGAAAGCGACACCACGCATTCGATGGGCGAGCGGTTTTCGTCTATCACTTTGATATCCATGAGGGCTCCTATCTTTTAGTTGTTGCATTTGGGAGCCGAATATCGAATGCTTTCAGATGC
>OLOJ01001043.1_pt1 | contig 27112 bp, 3 predicted proteins | sample 1672251 | NCBI WGS metagenome assembly OLOJ01 (sample SAMEA3136664, study PRJEB25190) | human gut metagenome | biome: human gut; feature: human-associated habitat; material: faeces | place: Austria | collected 2013 | reverse complement strand
ATTTTCATCAAGAACCGGAAGATTTTCAAATTTGAAGAATCCTCTCTTATCTGTAACAGCTTTTCCACCTGGATACTTAACAAACTTGTCATCAGATTTCTTCTTGTATAATAAGTAAACATCTTTGTTTTCAAATTTCTGTTCACCCTTATCAATAATACCATCTGCATTAGCATCTTCAAATACAATACCTGCAATGCTTCCTACACCGTAAGGAATAATACCTGCATCAAGTGATTCTACTGAGAATCCGTATGAAATATTATAGCCGTCTACGTTGTAATCAGCCGGTGTTGTGTTATCAGCTTTATCTGCTAAAATCATCAATGCCTGTTCTGTTTCCAGATAGCCTGTCTTTTCGTTCAAGTCACTCTTGTTTCCATCAGCTTCAACATGGAATTTTGTAACTCCATACTGACTTGGGATTTCTGAAACCTTAACACGATATCCGTATACTACCTGTTTCTCATCAACATTTCCGTATAACTCAAGGTTATCGAACTTGTATTTTCCATCCTTGCCAGTCTTCATTGTTACAGGCTCTTCTTCGTCTATCTTAACCCATTTTCCATTGTTAAGATATAACTTTTCAAGTGTAACAGTAACGCCCTTAGCGTATTTCTTTTCATTACTAATTCCATCTCGGTCTTTGTCAACCCATACAAAACCTGAAATTGAGTAAACACGTTTTGCTACGAATCCACCGTTATACTGTTCGCGGTCAATTCCCTTAACAACATCATAACCTTCGATTATGTATGGTGTGTTAGGATTTTCATCATTGTCAGCTTTCTGTGCTAAAACAATACAACCCTTGAATAATTCTTCTCTGCCATCTTCTTTCTTAGTAATTTCGAAAGTATCGCTTCTAAGTGAACTATCCTTATCACCATTGTTCATCTCGTACTTAGTTGTCTGTCTGTCAGATTTGTCAATTACATATACTTTATATCCATACATGTAGTTTGTTCCATCTTCATTAACAAATGTATCAAGATTATCGAACTTATAGTTACCGTCTTTATCAGTCTTTGTCTTAGCAAAGAATTCAACATCTTCTGTTGTTCCTGTTCCTAACTGACCTGTTGTATTTTCCGGAGCAAGCATCCATTGGCCGTCCTTGTATACAAAACGCTTTAATCCGATTTCTACATTTTCTAACATCTTATCACCTTCGTTTATTAAACCATCGTAATTTACGTCATCGAATATAGAACCTGAAATAGCTGCTTTCTTAATTTCAGTGTAGCCACCATTGTGCTTCTTACTATGTTCTGCAAGAATTACGTTGTAACCTTCAACCTTGTAAAGATCATCAATTCCCTTAACATTAGTATCTTCTGTAATCTTGCTTGCGATTACAGTCTTTCCATCAAGCATTTCATCGATTGATGTATCAGCCTTAATAATGTGACCACTTGTAAGCAAGTAACTGTCATCACCGTATCTTGTTACGGCATATCCGTCAGGATCTTTAATTACCCATACTTCATAACCGTATAACTTATTAGATCCTTCTTCTTTCTTGTGTGTGTTCAAATTACTGAACAGGTATCCACCGTTGGCATCTGTTGTTGTAGTGCTTATGAAGTCTTCCTCATGAGTTGGTACCCACTGACCGTCTTCATATACAAACTGTTTAAGTCCCACTTCAAATCCTTCAAAGAACTTGTCGTCTTCGTCAATCTTGCCATCGTAATTTACATCTTCAAAGATTGTACCGCTTATTGAACCTCTCTGTTCTTCAACATAGCCTGCGTTGTAATTCTTATCATGTTCTGCCTTGATTACGTTGTAACCTTCAGCCATGTAAATATCATCAACGCCCTTCTTATCTTCAGCAGTTGTTGCCTTGTGAGCAACTATTGTCTTGCCATCAAGCATTTCATTTAAGCTTGAATCTGCCTTTAATATCTGTCCACTTACAAGTAAGTAACTGTCATCACCATATCTTGTTACGGCATATCCGTCAGGTCCTTTTACAACCCAAACTTCATAACCATATAACTTGTTGACTCCGTTATCCTTCTTATGAGTATCAAGATTATCGAATGTATAATTTCCATTCTTATCTGTTGTAGCTTTTGCTATGAAATCACCTTCGTTTGTCGGATTCCACTTGCCATCCTCATATACAAACTGTTTAAGTCCAACTTCAAATCCTTCAAAGAACTTGTCGTTTTCATCAATCTTACCATCGTAATTTACATCATCGAATACTGTACCGCTTATTGAGCCTTTTTCTTCTTTGATGTAGCCGGCATTATAATTGCTTGCAACCTCTGCCATAATTACATAGTAGTCATTTACATTATAAGTATTATCAATACCTGTCATGTCATCCTGGTCTGTAATCTTATGAGCTACAACTGTCTTACCGTCAATTATTTCCGGTGTATCTGTGTCATTCTTAAGGATGTGATCGTTAACGAGTAAGAAGCTATCCTTACCATATTTTGTCTTAGCATAACCGCTTGGATCTTTAGTTACCCAAACTTCATAGCCGTACAACTTGTTCTCACCATTTTCGTTTACATAAGTATCAAGATTATCGAATACATAATGACCATCCTTATCTGTTGTTGTCTTAGCAACATACTGACCTTCATTATCTTCTTTCCATTTTCCGTTTTCGTAAATAAAACGTTTTAGACCAATCTCAACACCTTCGAATAATTTTTCATCACTATCAAGTTCACCGTCGTAATCCTCATCATCAAATGCGATTCCTTCGATTATACCTTTTCGTAATTCTGTATATCCTGCATTGTAATCTTTAAGGTGTGACTCACGTACAACGTCATATCCTTCTACTACATACAAGTCATCTAAACCACCAAGAGTTTCTGAACTTGCTTTTCTTGCAACAACTAACTTGCCATTAAACATTTCATCTAATGAAGTGTTCTTCTTAATAACCTGACTGTTAAGTAATACTGCACTGTCATCAGTTCCATTATTACTCTGATATCTTGTTATACCGTAACCTGCCGGTTTGTTAACAACCCAAACTTCATATCCGTAAATATGTTTGTCTCCGTTGTCTTCAACAAAAGTATCAAGTCCGTTAAACTTATAATTTCCATCTGCATCTGTTACTGTTGTTGCGTAGTAATCATCGTCTCCCTGAGATAATTTCCACTGTCCATTTTCATAAACATATCTCTTTAAGCCAATAGTAATATTTTCGAATTTACCATCATTCTTATCAATGATACCATCTACATTCTTATCATCGAATACACAACCTTCAATGCTACCCTTTGCGTACTTAACAAATCCAAGATTGTAGCCCTTACGTGGAGTGCTGATTGTACAATCATAATTTTCCACAATATGAGAACATTCAGGATCAATGTCTGTAATCTTCTTAGCAATAATTGTGTTTCCGTCCATTAATTCGCCAAGTTCAAGGTTTGGATTCTTATCACCCTTAATAACCTGCATGCTGTTAGCAATTAATGCACTGTCGTCTTTATCGTTATTTGCCTGATAATATGTTGCAGCCAATGTCTGCCCTTCATCGTTTACAGGCATTTCTAATAACCATACTGTGTATCCATAAAGAATTGGATCATCTGTTGTATCTTCATGTGATGGCAATTCTTTAAATGCATAATAGCCATCTGCATCTGTTACTGTTGTAGCGTAATATGTGTCTCCGTTTTCGTTTGGTGCTTCAACCCACTTTTTAGTTGCAACATCATACTTATAACGTTTAACGCCAATCTTTACACCACTTAGTAACTTATCCTGTTTTGTTACGTCAGTTTCATCTGTATCGTACTTACCATTGTTATTGTTATCCTCAAATGCAATACCATCAATATATGAATTGTCCTTGTCATGAGCAACAAGTCCCATATTGTACTGCGTTAAATCTCTTCCAAGTGCAATATCATAATCACCGATTATTGTTGCACTAGCAGGTTCTGTTGATGGTTTTGCTGCTATAACATAGCCATCCATTTCTTCTTTGTCAGTTCCTGTGTATGGGCTGCTTGCAAGAGTCTTGGTTATATCATATTTTCCACCATTCTCTTTGATTAACGCATTACTATTCTTAACGACTCCGTTAGCCTTATGTTTAGTAACATGATACTCATCAGGAATAATATCCACCTGGAGTTTGTATCCAGCAAGGTAATTCTTATTATTAATTGTTACCTGTGTTGGAACTTCGATTTCATATTTTCCGTCTATGCTTGTAGCATCAACTATGTCTGTATATGTAACAGCATTGCCGCTTACAAGATACTGTTTCCACTGACCGTTATCATAGTAGTATGTTGTTGCTGTAACAACCATTTGTTTGTTACCAAGGGCATCCTTAATTTCCTGTGTAAATTCATCTGCCTTTCCATCATCACTACTATTAATAATTCCATCATAGTTGTAATCTTCAAATACATTACCTGTAATTGTTGATTCCTCGAAAGCATGATATCCTGCATCGAGTTTTTCATAATCCTTAGATGTTACAAGATCATAATATTTATCCTTATAGTCTGTAACATGTGCTAATTCATTTACTTTCTTTGCAGCACTGCTTCCATTAACTGTTCCCTGACCGCTAACATTACCACAACTGTCTGCAACGATAATATAGTCATCGTCCTTTGTAAGTTCCTTATTCTTAAGGTCACTACCACGCTGTGTGTCAGGATCATATGTTCCATACAATGTAGGTCCATAGGTTGTATTGTCAGGATCTTCTGCCATATAAACCTTGTATCCTGCAAGATAATACTTGCCGTCTTTATAAACAAATGTATCAAGATTATCTAAGTTATATTCTCCATTACTATCTGTTACTGATACAGGGCTTGTATATGTAGTATCTTCAACCCAGTTTTCAGTTCCACTTGAAACACTGTCAAGATAGAAACGTTTGATAGTAACTTTCTGTCCAACCATACCTAGTTCATTACTATCCATAATTCCATCATAGTTGTCATCCAGCCAAACCTTACCTGATACTGAGCCTTTTTCAAATCTAACCAATCCGGCATCACTTCCATCATGGTCTGTTACCTTGTTTACATCAAAGTAACCAAGGTCATTGTGAATTAAATATTCACTCTGGTTATTAAGAGATGCGTCTCCGTATTCACTCTTAACATCCTTATCCGGTATCTTCTTAGCAGTAATAATGAATTCATCATCTTCATTAAGCATTAATTCATCATCTGAATTCTTCCACAAATCACTATCTACATCTGCTGCTGCATTTCTGTATTTTGTTATGCCATAATGTAAGTCATCAATATTTGTATTAACTCTTACCTTATAACCAACTATACATTCTGTTCCATCTGCCATTGTTGCTGTAGACTTCACATTAGTAAACTTGTATGCACCATCTGCATCTGTATTAGTTGTAGTTGTGTATTCACTAAACTTGCCTGCATCCTTTAAGTCTGCATCCTTAAGTTTCTGCCACTTATTGTTGTAGTATACATATGGAACAAGCTGTAATTCAATATTTTCAATTCCAGGCTCGTCAACTTCGTTGCCGTCGTCATCTGTATACTTATCCTGCTTACCGTTATAATTCTTATCTTCCCAAACAACACCGTCAATTTCAGCATCATCTTTTGTTGTGAAGCCTGCATCGTACTCTGTAATAATAAGTGCATCTGAAATATCATAATCTTTTCCATCTGCTGTAAATTTATAATCATCTAAAGTGCTGTCTGTAGCTTCACCTGCCGGTACAACGATATCATCTGTAAGATATCTGTAGTTGCCTCCTGTAAGTGGTAAATCACTGTCAGATAATCCGTTGTTCATATAGAACTTAGTTGGAATGTATTTCTTACCTAATGTGTCAGAAACCTTATCAACACTACTCATATCTAACTTAACCTTGTATCCACATAAGTATCTGTTATCACCAATCTTATATGAAGTATCAACAATAAATGTATATGATGAGCCCTGACTTTCGACTACATCATCGTCATCATCATTTATTCGAATCCACTTACCATTGTCGTAATAGTATTTCTCAAGTACCAACTTAATTCCGTCAATACCCGGTTCTGAAACAAGTAATCCATTTTCATCAATGTACTCATTTCTAATACCATCGTAGTTTTGGTCTTCAAATATGTATTTACCAATAGCACCAACACCTGCCGGTACATAACCGAATCCTAATCTATCGTATGAACCATATCTACCATCTACACAATTTCCCATATCGTAGTCATCTGACTTTGGAAGAACTGAGAATATGTTAGTTGTATTCTTATTAAGATTCTTGTTGTATAGTAAATCATTATCCTTCTCATATTGAAGAGCCTTGGTACTTAATGTTACTGGTGATGGTTTGAGTATGTCATCAATCTTACCTGTGTCAGCAATAGCTATGTAGCTTCTGTATGGATATAACGTTGTACTGAAATATCCATTACTGTCTGTACAAATAGTTGTCTTATTCTTAGTGCTTATCTCGTTACCATTCTTATCATATGCCGGTACCATTGTACCATCGGTCTTAACTTCATAAATATAAATATCTACATTTTTAAGTCTCTTTTCTGCATCAGCCATCTTACCGTCAATGCTGTCTGTAATTGTCTTTCCAGCAGCATCATACTGAATATCCATCCATGAATATCCACCGTATTCAAATGATGGGGCAACACCTAAATCATAAGATGTCATCTTTTCATCATAATCCTGATAAGTTGACTCATCTGTACCAATAGCATCAATTTGAATTGCATCTTTTGTCTGGATAGTTAATGATTCAACCTTTGCACTATCACTTGGTTCATCACCTTTGCCTGTTGCTCCTAAATCTGGAAGGGTATCATTTGCCTCTCCTGGACGGTATACGTCAACAGATGTACCTGTAACACCTATACTTCTAGTTGTAAGAGCATATTGATTGTATTTACTATCCTTAGGGAATGTATAACGTAATTTATATTTTCCCGGTTTAATATTTGAAATAATGAAATATCCATCATTACCATAAACATCTTTTTCTGTTGTATACGACATTGGTCCGTATGTTGTATAAATTGATGAACCCATAGTATCTGTTTTAATCTTACCTGTGCTTTCGTCAATTACACAATACTTGCCGTCTTTTTCTACAACAGCTTCACCTAAACGGTTTACTGGATATCCGTTTTCTGTAAGAAGTTCAACTTTAACTCCGTTAATACCCGGATCATCAATTTCACCGTCATAATCTAAGTCTTTTGTCTTCTTCTCAAGTAACCATCTACCCTTACCTTCACGCTGGTAATAATCTGCTTCGTCTGTAAACTTAGCATTATAGCTTTCATCTAACCAAACATAATGTCCGATATAACCTCTGTCAGATGGAGCTGTTAAGCAAACACCTGCATTTGGTGATTCTGTAACCTTGTCATCTCCTGACTGAGCTGTGAAACTATTCCAACTATCTGAATCTGCTGTATCCTGTAAGATTGTTTCTGATTCTTCAGAAATACAATTCTTGCTTAATGGAAGGTTAAGTGGTGCCTTCAAGTCATATGATAAAGACAACTTAGCCTTTGTACTTAAATAGTAATCATCTGTAGGCTCTACATAAATTGCCTGTGCATGTTTTTGAAGTTCCTCAAACTTCTCAGGATCAGATGTCTTTAACTTAAGTAAATCTGATAACCTTACAAAATACCTCTTCTTTTTATTAATAGCAGAAGTTGTTTTACCTCTGATTGATTTATAGAAATCAACTGATGATGTTTGTTCCAAAGTTGGTAAATCTGATATATCAGTCTTTTCTATAGTATTTCCATTGTACTTAAATGGTCCTATCCAAACATTTACATCGTTTCCATCTGTCATTATACTTGACGAGCCATTTGCAACTGCTTCAATCTTAATTGATCCAAGATTTAACCAACCACGCCAGTCAGTTCCTCTTGATGTAGAGAAGCCTGTAGGTGCATACAATTGCGTATCGCCTACAAATGGAAGTACATCATATATAATCGGTTGCCTATACCCCTTCTTACCTAATACCGGTTCTGGGTTATAGATAGATGATGTAAAGCTGTACTTCGTACCTTCAGGAACAAGTGCCGGTCTGTCAGCTCCGGTTCCCTTTTCAGACATACCGTAACCATATTCAGAGAAAGCTCTCTTGTTTCGGTTAAATGCCTGTGTACCTGCGAAACCTACGTTATTTACAGATACAGTAATTGTATTTTCAATATTGCTTTTACCATTATCGTTAACATCACGAGTGTCAATTTCATATGCATAATTCTTAACGTTCTGTGATACAGGAATTGATGGTTCAAATGCACCTGACTTAAATCCGTAACCTTTTGAGCTTAATAACTCTGACTCAACCATTGTATTTTCATCAGTAGCTACAGGTAACATATAGTCAATTACCATTCTCTGACCCGGTTCAAGCTGTCCATCTGCTGTCCATCTTATAAATCTTCTCTGTCTCTCATACTTAATTCCGGCAATCTTTTCATACATATTCATTGATACTGAAGATATCTTACATTTGTCTTTGCTAACAACATTGCCGTCTTTATCTTCAACATGCCATGACCAAACTGCCTGTGAGTCATCGAATGTTTCCGGTGACTTAAAGGTTGGAGCTAAGGAATTCTTCCATTCATCACTACCATACTCTACTTCATGGAAGTATTTGTATACCAAAGGATCCTCTGATTCTACTGCTGAACTTAAGTTTTGAATAACTGGTAACAATGCAACAACCTGTGGGTTAGATGCATAGTCTTCTTCAACCTCACCAACATCTGTTTTTGCGATTTCCTCATTATCCAAGTTCTTTAATTCAATGCTGTACTTAAGCATATTAGATGAATTGTTAATTGTTATGTCGTTACTCCATCCAAACTCAATGTCATTTGTATCTTTGTTTCTTGAAACCATGAAGTATTGATTCTTCATATCAATTTCCATTACCGGAAGTTCTTTTGCTATATAATATCCTGCTCTTGAGCGTTCAGAATCTGCACACAACTGTGTATCATCATATTTAGCCCAACCTGTAGCTAAATGATTTACATGTCTTCTGGTTTCACTTAAGTGGCTTGCAGTCATCATAACAAAGGCTGCATTACCAATTTTGTTCTCGTCATCATATTCATCCTGATCGTTAGCTGTTGATACAACTGACTCTGGAAGTGGATCTAAATTGTTATGTTCAGGATCAACATCATTCATTTCCTGCTTACCATCTGTATCCGAATCAGCATCAATGTCTAATCTAAATCCCTTAGGAACAACATATTCATCTTCATCAGAAGAAATAATATAACGTACCTGATATATTCTCTTACCTAAAGAAGTTCTATTACCATAAAGTTTCTCAGATAATTTTCTAATATCAATAATTGTGTTTTTGTCGATGCTAACTCCTTTATCTGAAGTCCCAGCAATCTTTTCATTATACAACTGAGTTAAGTTCAACCACTCACCTGCATTACTGTTCTTAACATCCTGATAAGTTGCACCATCTGCTGCATCATCTACATTATCATTACATAATGCAAGTACCTGTACTTTCAGGTTCTTCTTTAGTGCTTCTCTGTATGCTTCATCGCCACAGTTTTCAGGAATTTCCCAAACACCTGTACCTATAGCATATATCTGTTTTGATATACTATCTTCATTTACAGGTGCTTCTTCCTTAGTTGCTAAGAAAGTTGATCTAAATGGTATACGCCAATCTACTATGAACTCTCTTACAGCACTACCTTCATTTACAGCCTGATCCATATATACAGACAGTCGAACTGAGCTCTTTACTATTGGATCATCAATTGTTCTATGTGAACCACCTAATATATCAGGGTTATCCACTTCTCTACGCTGAACTGATGTATCAAGTCGTATTGTTGAATGTGGTTTTAATAATGTTACAATAGCTGATTCATCTTTTGCGTATTTATCAGAATAATCGCCATCACTATCATAATCAACTTCGTTATCCTTATCATCCGTAGCTTCTCTTTCATATAAGATACCGCCATCATCTAAATCAGTTAATGCATCAAAACCACCATCCGGATTTGTATCTTTTAAGTAGTATCCATCTGCATCATCAAAAGTTACATAACCATCAGCCTTAAATTTATTATCCCATACGGAATCATTCTTCCAAGCTTCATCTGATGTTTCTATTTCTGAATCATCAAGAACATTGTTTCGTACCTGTGTTTTAACACCTACTACCAACGTATCTTTGTATGCAAAGTAACCTGGTAAATGTTTTCCATGTACATAATCACTATAAATTGGCAATTCATCTGTATCTTCATAATCTCCAGCTGTACATACCTCAAATGTAATAACCTGTTCCTTATTGTCATTGTAGTGTTTATCTACAACTTTCAATTCATAACCATGTTTTTCAGCTTCGTCAATATTCATCTTAACAACGGTGCCATCAGCCTTCTTGTATATAAGATATACTGCGTCGCCTTTTAACGGTACTGCTTTTACAATAGATGGTAATACTACTGTAACCTTCATCTTAGCATGAGAAATATTTCCTTGATAATAATATTCATCATCTTTTACTTTGTCTGCGCCATTTACAACTTTTACATTGTAATAAAGGTCATCCATGTACTGTACAGGTTCATCTTCTGAAGGATAATACTCATAAATATCATCCTGCCATTCAGGTGAACGTGCTCCTAAATTGTCAACCGCATCCGCTGCATTTTTAGAAACAAACGTCTTATTTTCAATAACCGGATATTTTACCCTAATTCTATTCGATGTCATAACACCTGCATTTGAATCTACACATCCATTATCTAAGTCTGTACCTTTATCTTCTGAACGCAAGTAAACGTTTTGTCTTAATTCCGGATAATCTTCAAGACTTAATTGGTCTCCATTTATTTCCTGAATCTGATTATCTTTCTCATAGTATCGTTTATTACCTAACTGATCTGTTGCATCAATTGCTGAATCACTACCAAGATTACTTGCTGTTGGTACCTTTGGTAACACTGCCTTAGGTGTACCTGACGGCATATCATTGTAATCTCTGTTTGTTTCTGCAATATCAAGTCTTGAATCTTTTAATGTACCTGTCCAGTGATATCTGTCCTGCTTATTGTATTTATATACATATGAGTCAACAACTTCATTACCTACATAGTAAGAATTTTCCATTCCTGTTGATTCAGCAACCTGCTTGTTTTCAACATCTGAATCAATCTTAAACTTGAAGTTATTCATTTCACTGGAAATGAAAGTTCTATTTGACTGATATTGTTCTCCTAGTCTTTTGTCCTTTGTTCCATCTTTAGTATTTAGATCAGGATTATCTGCTGTAAAGAACTTAAATGAAAATACTCTTGATGATTCTGAATCAATCTTAGCCTTCTTCTCATTTCTGATGCTTACTTTTTCCTTCTGCTTAAAGGTTATCTTGTATCTTCCTTCCAGAGTACCATCTTCACCTTCTAATTGAATGTATTCAACAGTAGCTTCGTAAAGTTCCTGTTCTTCCTGATATTCTTTTAAGGTATCTAAGTCTGCGCCGTTATAATCTGCACCTCTTAAGGTCCAGTCTAACTTCTTCTTAGCATTTTCCTTATTATCAGTAGTAAACAGATTTCCATCTGTATCTTTTGGTACTATACCTGCCGGTAAAATATTTGTAACTACAGGATGATATAGCGTTCCCATATTTCCACCGTCTGTTGCATAAGTATGTCTTACCTTAAATGTCTGATACGTTGTGTAATTCAGCAACCACTCTGGTGCTAAAGTATTAAGCCAGTATTTATTTTCAACATGAATGTTCAATGTTGATGTTTCACCTTGCGGATCAACATAATAATCTTGTGACTTGCTACCATTAATATTATCTTCACCAACTGTAGTCCAAGTTCTTATCATTGGTTTTCTCATATGAGCACGGGTTCCTGTACTTGCATAAGTATTACGAACACCGCTTGAGAAAACTTTTCTATCCTCTACACTAGCGGATGCTGCACTGTCTGCATCTTTTCCCTGACTTGACACCTCCCGGTTCGTAATATTCATACCGTTAATGTAAGGTGTGTTTGGGGAACCGTTAAGGAAATAGTAGTTACTATCTCTGTGATGGTCATCATGTACATAGTATGTATTCCACATAAAGTCCATTCCATATTTTTGTGTACTTACCGGTTTTGGCATGTCTGTCAAATAATTATTTCCCCAAAGTGAAGTTGTATCATAAACCTGATAGTAAAGATCCTTAGTTGTATCAACAGGTTTAACCATTACTTCGTCGTACCAATATTCATTCTTAGGTGTAGCATACACATGAGATGGAATATTTACATACATTGCATAACCTGTTTCATCACCTCTATTAAACCATTTTTTAAGTGGCTTAGTTATTGTTATTCTAAGAACCCAAGAAGTATGTTCATCTTCATTATAATAAGCATCTTTATTTTCATAACTGTCACCACTATTATTCATAGTTGATGTACTAAGAAGTGGATCTCTCATAATGTTTGGTGTTAAGTAACCTTGCTTATTGTTTGGACTTTGAATTACTTCTACCTTAACATCATTTTCAATATCAATATCACTATATACAGGATTCTTACTTGTTCCACTGCTTAAAATTTCAGCCTTTAATTCACTAAAATCAGGATTACCGTCCTTGTCTAATTTAGGCTCTATACCCTGTGGCATTACATATGTAAACTCGAGACCACTTTCAATGTCCCAATCACCGTAGTTATATGCTCCAATACGTGTTGTGAAGTCCTGATCATATTCCAATGTTGTAATGGTATCATCATTTAAATTTCTTATATAATCATTAAGCTGGTTGTGATCCGAACTATAATACCATTTATAAGCTGTATAATGATCATCCCACTGTCCGTTACTATAGTTTGTTGGCAAATACTCCTGTGATTTCAAGTAATCATCATCACCAATCATCTGTGAACTTGCCAGCAACCACGCTGTCTGCAGATGAAGTCTTGATTCTGTCCAAATAACCGCATCTTCATGATTTCCCTGCCAGTTCCTGTCTCGCACTCGCAGTACCATAAGCTTATTATAGTAATCTCTGGAGTAACCAGTAACTGAACCATTTCTATAGTTTTCACTTACAGGAAGTTGATTGTATTTACCTGTTGTACGTGTTGGATCATAATATGTCATCTGCTGATTATTAGCAGTACGCATATCCTGATCTTTAAGATAGCCGTTGTTTCCATATTCGTCATAACCGTAATCTGTAGACGTTTCATTTGACCCAGGCATATAGGTAATAGATTCCTTCAAATATTCATACTTGTCAATGTTCTTATTTCTTGTACCACTAACACCTACATCATGATAGAGATAGTTCATGTCCATCATATCATTTTGATTAGCAAATCGTGTGCTTAATGAACCAATAGTCCCAATATATGGATATGAATAACTATATGACCAGTAGAAGTTCTGCCACTGGTAATACTCACCCATCTTTGGATAGTAATCCACATAAGTTTTCTGAGTACCATCTTCATTATTACGTGTTGTATAAGCTAAAGGCAAATCTTCTTTTCTGATTTCTGCCTCATAATACACTTCTAATGTTTCACCAATTTCTAAGCGTGAACCATCATCAAACTGTATCTGATATACGTTAAAGTCAATTGATGTTGTGTCTGTGTTTTTCTTAGTTCCATTAAATATCAGATCTGTGTATGCATGACCGCTACCTGTATTAGAAGCTCCGTCATTATAATTCTTTGTAGTAACAAAATCTCCACCATAGTCTGCTGCATCACTGAATTTTGTTTTCGTAATAGTATACTTTGGTATTTCCGAATCATCTTTCAATGTACCATCTGCATTATACCATTTTATCTTAATCTTATTTGCATCAAGACCTGAAGTAGTAATGTATTCAGGAATCTTGTCAAACAATGCAGGATTCAATAATGCACCCTGGGGATCAGTTTGTCCTCTCTTATTGTTAATTACAGTTGTCTTATACCAAACTTTGTCACCAGGTCGATAACCTTTTATCTGTTCAGCATTAGCATTGTATTTAACTGCTGCGTCATCAGAATTTTTAAATATTTGTGTGTGAACTGTAAGTATTGGTCTTTCTCTTGTAATTACCGCTGTTGTACTTCCGTATATTGTTGCTGTAGAAGTATCTTCATATTTAGTATCTGTTGTTGTTTGATTTTCATCAGTGTTGCTAATGTCTTCATCATGTATATGTTCAAACGCACAACTTGCTGATACTCCTATAGTGAACTTGTCACTGGCAGTTGTGTTTTGCTTCTCAGCAGCATTTCTAGTGTCACGATATCTACCAATACCATGAAGTTCGAATGGCTTATCTGCTGTAGCAAATGTAATTTCTTCTGCCGGTACATCATAATATGTCCATCTAATAGATACTGCATCCTTTAATAAGAAGTAACCTGCATCTATCTGAGCTTGTGTGATTGTATCACCTGTTAATACTTTATCAGCCTCTACCCATTGAGATGTATACTGTTTATCTGTATAAATACCAACATCTGTTCCTATTGTCTTACCTGATAAATCCTTGTAGAAACAATATTCAACCTTAGCCTTCTTAGTTCCTGTAGAATCCATCTTTTCAGGATAAGCAAATTCCGGTTTTTCTGTTAAATCAAATCCCTTAAACCATCTACCATCATTTCTGCTATTAGTTAAGAAAGATGTTGTATATGTAATAGATGATAATTTATGTATTGTGCTATTAGTTACAGCTCCCTTATTTGGGCCATACAACTTAGCAATCATAGGTCTTTCATCTATGTGTGGATTTGTATCTTCATTTCTACCCGGTGTCTCATATCCGTCAACATATACTAATTTAGGTGTCAATGAGCTATTGTAATAAGTTATGTCACTCTTAATAGTTCCAACATAAGAACTTTCATTATTATAGAAAGAACCATAATAGCCACTTTGACCATATAATCTGCCATATGTTACATTATCCCCACTATCATTGTAATATAATGCATGCTGTGAATATGTATGTTTTGGATGTGTAGTAACATATACATTTTGTACAATATTCTTACCTTCAAACGGTTTTACTTCCTGTGTTAATTCGGTTATGACAACAATCTTAATATTTTTACCTTTAGTTATTTGATTGTATTTTTCATCTTTTGTTAAATCACCATATGAAATGTTTAACTGTTTGTAATTTGTATCTGTATTATCACTTGCCTTATAGTAACGCTTGTCCTTAACTATACTTACTGTGTTGCTTCCACTGGTTGCCTGTGCAGTGATATCTTCATTTCCTATATCAGAGTCATTCTCTAATATGTACCAACCAATAATTCGCTGACCATTTGGTACAATGAATCTTACATCAGGATGATATACAGGAATTGCTGAATCATCTGATGCTCCCAAACTAATCTGGTACTCAATAAAGTCATCAGGTAATAATTGATTTTTATTTAATGCTACTTTAGTTTTACCATCAATGTCGTAAGCGAATGAATTTGTACTATCTGAAATTTTTGTTTCACGTTTCATTGAAACTTCAAATGTACTTACAAGGTTCTTTACAACATATTCTGTGTATGTACTTGTGCCTGTAACATATCCTGACCATCCCCATGCATCAGGTTCCTGTGTTGTAAAGGTTGAGCTTACATAGTTACGTGCATGTGGCCAACTTGTTGTAAAGCTATCAGGACTATTAATTATTGTTGGTGTTGAATCATATGTCCATGCATTAGCTTCAATGTCATCCTTATTTCTGTCAACATAAACACCATCATAAGAGAATGTGTTTTGAGCATTAGCTAATGTAACGTCAGCCAAATTCTCTTTGTTAACATTTAAGAAATCACCACCATCTAATATAACTTCTCCTACACCTTTGAACTTAATTACAAATGAATCTACAAATTCTTTATAATACTGTGAACTGTCTTTCTTTGTATTATTAGGTGTAATCTTTGTTAATGTATTAACACGATCTCTAACATATTCATTTACATCAAATACATACTGCTTATTTTCACTGTCATAGCTAAAATAATTATGTTCAGTATCTGTAAGCAATGCTTTCAATTGTGCCAATGTGTATGTAGTGTCACCTATCTTTAAGTAATCTACATTAAACCAATCACCAGTTATAAACGCCTCTGGTATATAAATATGTTTAAGACGATAGGTTGAGTCCATACTATTCGTAACAGTGGCACTATCTATTTCTGCGGATCTTCCAGATTCACTATTTGTATCCTGACGGTTCCAAACTTTAATATTAAATTTAGCAAGATTAGGTGTCTTGTTGTCACTCTGATAGTCATATATAGTATTGCTTTTATTTCCTACTGAAATATTAACACCCGCCTGGAACGGTATTCTATAGGATGTAATCAAAGCACTGTCATTATTAGAAGTATATGGTTTTGTGCTTTCCTGCATATAGTTGTCGCACTTCATATTGTTCCAATCATTAAGTGTGCCTGATGTTTTAATATTATCATCAGTAATTCTATATATGTCACCACCAACATATATATCAGGTAAAGTGTCTACTCCATGATTGTGTGAATCAAGCAAATCCTCCATATCCTTCAACTCTGCTGCATAGTCAACATCACCGCCTAAATCTTTTAGGTGAATTTCATATTTTGTAATATATTCATCATCACCTAATACGATAGAACCTGCTGTATTTCCTGTAACCTGTGATGAGCTACTGCTTTGTGGATACACTACAGGTATTTCATAAAATGTTCTACTTGCTGTAGTATGTACCTTATGTTGATCACTTCCCTCAACCCGTCTATTATTATTGGTTGTGTTTTCTTTTTCAATATCTTTCCCCTGTATAGTAATTGTATCCGTTATGTTAGTATCAGTCACATTGCCATCTGTATCTAGTGTTGATTTCTTCTTATATACAACCACCTTGTCAATATATTGTTGTAAATCTTCTGAAATAAGAATCTTCTTTGCTAAGAAACCATAATAGTTTGAATCACTATCAGGTCTAACGTACGGTAACGTATCTGTTAATACAACTTTATCAGTAAAGGAATGTTTTCCTGTCCAGTTGTAAGGGTCATTATAAATCGAATAGTCATCTGAATGACCTGTTGACCTATGTTCATCCATACAATCTTGTGATGCTCCATACGGAGTTTGCACAAAACTAACTGAGTATTCATTGTATAATGAGAACTTAGCTTTTCTGTCCGTCTTGGTCTTTGGTGTTTCATGTACACCTTTCACAATACTGTTCTTTTCCGGATGTACATAAACCTTTGCTGTAGTAAACAAATGTCCCGATTTATAAGCTGCATAATTATGTACACCATATGACATACATGTTTTGTAATAATCTTGCCATGACCAAAGCGAACGATAAGCTGCATTTGCCGCATCAATACGGTTAACTATGCCATTTCCGCCTGCCAAATCTGACGAAGCAATGTTAGTATTATTCATTCCATTTGGCTTTCCTTCATCAGTTCTCTTCTTTGCCTGAGAAAACTGACGTTCAGTATAACCGCCAATATCCATCTTTGTGCTTGCTGTAGCATCAGCCACACCTGATTTAAAGAAACGACCCGTTATCTCAAACATATACTTAGTCTTTTCATCATTAAAATTATACCAAGTACCATAGTCTGCATTTTTAGCAACTGTTTCACCATTCTTCTCTTCAGAAGCATCTCTGTTAATTTTTAGAGCAATGACAATTTTGTCTACAGCCTTATCTGTCTTATAGTCAATCTTAGGACTTCTATATATACCATATTCATCGCCCAATTTACAAAGATTTAATCTATAATAAGAATCCTTTCCATTAGTTCCTGTGATTTTTTCTATAGAATCTTTCCAGTCGGACTCTTTTACTGTAGTCCAAGTATCATTATCGTCACCTTCACGATGAATTTTTATTTTCTTAATATAGTCATATGCATATGGATGCACCTTTAAATAATATGCTTCAAATGAATTCGATGGCAAATTAACCGTCATTTCAACATCTACTGCTGTGTTCATTGACTGTGTATACACATAATCATTCGGAGTACACTTTGCATTAGATGTATTTGGTACCATATCATACAATTCCTGATGATTTGCATCATTGGGATAATTGCTTCCCGAATTCAAATATTGTCTAAAGTCTAATAAATATGAACCTATTGCTTTATAACCAATATCTAATTCATCATTATCTGGATATTCATCAGTCCATCCATAATGAGAGTGCTCCAATCGCATATGCTCATATGAATCACTCACTGAGTCAAAACGTTTACCATTATCGTTATTGTCTTTATATCCTGCAACCATTGTTGTATCAAAATACATTTTACTAACTAATGCCTTTGCAGTATCACGTGTTGTAAATATATAGTCATCACCACTGTCTCTGAATTCAGATAAGTAGTTCTTTCCATTAACTTCCATTTCATTCCAAGAATTAATCTTAGAATCTAAATAACCGTATAATGTAACTCTGTGTTTTTCATCAGCTGGTGCTTCTCTTGTGGCTCTGAAGCCCTTGCCTGTAATAATCACTTTCTTAAGATTCTTGATATTCATACCGAACTCAGTATATATCTTCTGTTCATCTATATAAATATCTCCGTCTACAACCACACCTTCAATTACACTCTGACCGTCTTCAGATATTAACTTGCCGTTTTTATAGTCTATATTAAAGACTTTTCCCTGGTCGCTATCTGCATCATATAATGTAAGCTTTTCTAACTTTTCGTACTGACCTACTAATTCTTTACTAATTCTAATTCCTGTAGTGTGGAATCCTGTGTTGGCTTCATCACCCTGTTTGTTGTCATTAACAGGCAAGTCAATAATAACATCAAAGTCATCTAATTTTGATCTGCATATATTTCCTATATCAATTGTATAGATGAAATCTCTGTCGTATGGTATACCTAACCACTTATCAGTTTTATCTCTATTATCTGCATCAGTTTTTGTTGTTCCATCTAAATCATAGTAATGAACATCTGCATGTATTTCCGCATATGGTTCCTGAATGTATAAACGATTTGTTAAATCTACAATGCTCTTTGTATCTGCCTCCACCTGCATTGTCTTATCATCAGGTGTGAAGTTCATAACAGCATCAAGATTATTGAACCATTCTGTTCTACCATCAATTTGAATTTCCATCTCAGGAGTATCTTCGTCCTTGCCTCCTAAGAAGTTGTTCAAATCAATAACCATATACTTCAAATATTCAATCTGAGTATAATCTTTCAACTCAATTGTAATTGTTCCATCCTGTGATACAGTCATGCTGTCAAATGGAATAGTAACATCTGCATTGTCTGCACTTGGATCTTTGTCCCAATTCCAGAATCTAATCTGTTTAATGTCTGCCACATTTTTGAAGTTCTTAATAGTAATTGTTTTTGTTAAGAAACCTCTTACATCATTAGACTTTGTTTTACTTCCAACACTACTTGATAAGTCAATTGAAATTTTTGCTTCTTCTGAATATGATGGTGTTGCATTACTAACAAAGAATTTGTAACCAGCATTGTCAATTCCCTTTGGAACTTCAATCTGATTAATCTTATCCTGTTCCTCAGCTCCACTTGCCTTGTTTTCATCTGACTCAATATGCTGTCCGTTTTCAATATAATCCTGACCATAACTTATGCCTTTAATAACAGGATTAATATTTCTAACGATTAGTGTTGCTTCATCTTCAGCACTTACATTCAAATCCTCATCTTTATATTTAGTTGTAAATGTACCTTTGACTATTGTGCAGTCATACTTTTCTTCCTCAGGTATGTCCTGATCATCTTTTTTATTGTCATCTTTTTTATCGTCATCTTTTGATGTATCTTTCTCTACCTTAGGTGAAACTAAATTTGCAATTCCTTCTAATAATATGTAAACATCTTCGTTATCCTGAGTTATTTCTATTTTGTCTAAAAAGCTCTTCATGTCTACAGTAACATTAATAAGTTCGCCTTTATCTTTCCAGACGCTTTTATCTATATAGTAATTTCCGTCTGCATCTTTACTCAAATCAGATACCTTTAATGTAATGTCAGGATTTGTGTCTGCACTTGTGTGAAGTATTATAGAAGATATCTTCGCCACTTTATCTACTAATCTCTTCGACAAAATAACCTTGTCTGTAATAAAGCCCTTTACCTTTCCAGCTTTATCATTGTATTTTGCCAGCTCACCAGAATCAAACTGTCCTGGCATAATCTTTGAAACACTGTCGTTACCTAACTGATAATAAATACCATAGCCTTTTGTGTTAACAGGTACTTCCATAGGATCTTTTTTCTCATATCCTGTATCAGTTTTCTTAACAACTTTTGTATTAATCTTAGGATCAGCAACTATTGCCTGAATGGACGCTGTAGATTTATCTAATTCTTTTAAATCTTTTTTGTATCCATCCTCACCTTCTTCTGAACGTTTGCTTGGATCACCAACCCATCTTTCATAAGAAGTAACTAAGTCGTTTGGATATTTTTTACCTTTACTTACAACACCATTGATTGCCACTCGACCATCAAAGCTTTCTCCTGCTTCAATACGTTTTTTGAATTTCAGTCGGAAGTGATAGTTATATACACACTTCTTACCTGTTGCTTCAACCTTCTGTATATAGTCATCAATTAAGTTTCCTAACTGTAAGCTCCAAGCTTTGTGTGTTGAGTCTGTCAAATCCGCATCTGGTTCCATTTTACCTAAAGTAACATACTCTGACTTTGGATCTCCTGTACCGTTAAGATTATCATAAGTTAGGAATTCAAACTGAACTGTATTATCCTCATCAAACCAATCTGCAAGTTTCGGTTCGTCCTTGTCAGCATCTACATTGAATATTGCAGATATTTTGTTTAGTTCAAAATCTTTATCAATGGAGTCAGTTGCCATTGCATTGAACACCGGTATATTTCCTGTATTTTGAAAATGTCCAAGATAGTAATCTACGGTATCATTAATAGCAACTTCTTTTTCGTCTTTTTCAACCTCCTGTTCTACACCGTTTACTTCTTCCGTTTCTGTAACAAATTTCTTGCCTTGGAAGTCATCAACTGGTGCTATAAATCCCCAATTAACATTTTGACTAACTTTTGTCCAAGTATATCCCTCACCAAAAGTTATAGTGTTATATACCTTAATTGGAATTCTAGATAATTTATCAATAGGTATATCTGTGCTCATAGGAAGTGATACATAGAATGTACGATGATCATATCCTGATGAATCTTCATGCTTGTTTACTCCGGCTTCACTGTAAACCTTACCATTTTTTTCAAAATAGATACCTCCATCTTTTTTGAAATAATATGGCATTGACTTTAACTCATTTCCCTTATCATCTATGATGTTAGTGAAATTAGTCATATCCCATTTTTCCATCGCAGCCTGACCTGATTCAGTAGACTCTAGTTCAGTAACATCATAAATCATGATGCCACCCTTGCCGGGAACACCTACCATAAGTTCATTAGCGTTTTCCCAATTGTCCCATTTATCATTAGCAGTCGGTGAGCCGTTGTTGTACAGGAACTTTGCTGCATTCTCTACATGAAGTCCGCTTTCCCATCCGTCTACGGCTTCAAAATCCGTCGGTGCTTTAATTTGGAAGTTGGAAGAATCATAACAGGAATCCGTATCCTTAGATGTATTTTTTATTGTAATTTTATAAGTTACATAATTGTATCTATCCCAAAGAACATTCTTAGGTGCAACTCCTACGATACTTGTTGTCCACTCTAAGTTACTACAAATCATAGTAAATATAGCAGCAGTATCTGTTACTGTAGTTGCATCCTTTTCGTAACCATCATATATATTTCCACTATAGTCTCTATAGGTTGCATAACCGCCACCCAGCTTAACTATACTCGCTGAGTTTTCAGGCATATTTCCTTCAAACCACAAGTTCACAGGCAGTACCGCCTGTTTTCCTGCAACAACATTACCTGTATTTTTAACCCTTACCTTAGTTCCCCAATAATGTTTGTCCTGAGTATAATCCCAATCTAATGGTGTGTCAGATGTAAACTCTGCCATAACCCTTATAAGACTTTTATCATTTTTAAAATCTTCATCAGTTAGCTTTGCGGCCTCCTCTGATGGAATGAGTGTAAGCTTGTCATTTACAATACGAAATACCGGTAATTCCAATTCAAAGTACATTCCTGAAGCTCTACCGTTACCATTCAGGTTTCCTACAAGGTTTACCTTAATATGATTCTCATATCCACGTCCTAACAACGCTTTGTTCTTACCTTGCAGACTATCCGATACTTCATTGTCTCCATTCGTATTATCCTTATCTGCGTTAATACTACTACCACCTGACTGGTACACCATTGAGAATTCAATTCCCGGTGTCTCCCCATTACCATTGTTGGAAGCAGCGTATGTGATTGGTGTGGATTGTCCAAACATGGATGTTATCATTGACAATACCAATAGCCAACCTGTTATTCGTCTCACTATCTGTTTCATAATTCTTCCTGTCCTTTCGTGCTTTATCCTAAAGTTTAGTATTCTTCAAATTTATTTTTTCTATATAATTAGTAAAATCAATTTATTCAAATATGGCATTTTGAGTCAAAAAGACCCACTTAGCCACTTTGTTTTACTTCTATTTTATAGGATTCGTCATTTTTTTTCAATAAAAGAACATATACCGTTCACTTTTTTGTCACATCTTACAATTTTGGCATTGAAAAAAACGTTGCAAAAAAATGTTTTTTATTAATTTTTATTGTTTTTTATTTTTTGGGGAAACGTTTTTCGTTCTTTTGTATATTGTTTAGATATTTTTTTGTCTTTTCTTGTCTATTTTTTCATTTTGTTTTAACGAAAAAAGCCTGCGCATCTATTACTATTAGATACGCAGGCTATTTAAGCTTAATATACTATTCTATTGTTCTCTAGAGTTATTTCCAAAATACCAACATCTGTTTAATATAATAAAACAGTACTGGCGAATCATATTTTATATCGCTCCATTCCGGAGAGATTGCAACCATGGCTGTTATTGCAAAAGATGCTATGGCAAGACCAATCATTATTATTGTTACATATCTTTCAATGCCTTTCTCTCTCGCCTTGGAATACATGATAAGAACCACATATATAATAGGAAGAAAGAACATCCAGGCATAATCAATAGAATATCGAAGTGACGTTCCGCCCATTGTGGTTGTTATATAACACATTGCAAAAGCAACTACCAAAGCTGTCATTACGAAGCCTCTATTTCCTGTTTCTTTTATGATTCTTCTGCTAGCCCATGGCACTAGGGTAAGCAGCCACATTACAGGATAGGCAAATATTCCCATACAAGCCATACTGTAGAAGAATCCCATGTAATCACTACTTTCTGTTGTTGCATTAAAGTATGGAAAAACCGAGCTTACACTTGGTAGCATCAATAAGCCTTTGCTTATTGCCACAGGAAGTTTTCCAATATCCGTTATATGATAGTAGCTTGTATCGTACACTGTCAACTGATACCTTGCTCCAAACTCTGTAATGCTTCCGAAGCGAATATAATTGTAATACATTAGAGCAATTCCAATTACCAAATATGGCAATGCAAACACTATTATCTCTTTTATATTTTTTTTGGAAAATATTGCCTTAAAATAATTGCATTTTTTGTGTTCATTTCCACTTGTCTTTCCAACTTTATTTATTCTATTATATCCACCGTTTGTTGCCAGTCCATTTAGAACTATCGGTGCAATAATAATTGACCCTAACACAAAGTTTGGTCTGCATCCTACTGCCAATGCCATGCAAATTGCTCCAAGCAGAAGCCTTTTCTTTTTAATTCCTTTTTCAGTAAAGGCATTAAGTATGCAATCAATCCCCATCAAAGCCGAGGCAAGTGCAGATATTGACGCCGCCTCATAGAACTTGCTTCCGTTAATACTATATAATAGGAAGGAGCTGCTAATGAAGCACACAACCAAACTTGCGATTACCCACACATTAACAGGCTTTTTCCAACGGTTGACTATCGTCATTATTAGCTTGCACATAAGAAGCATGCAAATAACGCACATCATTAATACATATATTTTCGTGCTAATCAGTGCGCCTGTTACTATATAAATAGGAAGATATACAAACAGCACAGGCACAACACCAAAGTAGCAATAATATTTTCCTTTGTAAAAAGCTCTGTCCCACTTGTATTTAATATTGCTTCTTTGCTTCCATTCGTATGGGTTCTTTAACTTGTTAAGTTGTTCAATCTGACTTTGTACAAAATAGGTTCCACTACTACTAACACCATTTATGTCTACTTTTCCATTTGCCAGCGCCACTGTTAATTCCTGATAAGCGTCCATATCGGTGCTAAAATCAAATCCGGTTAGCCGTCCTGCATAATCAAAACTAGCATTAGTCATGCCCGCTAGCAGAACCACAAATCCAACCTGAAGAATCATCATTGTAACGAGTATCTTCCTATTATAATGTATATTTTTTGTTTTATTTACAAACTCAATGCTTCCTGTGAATCTTATAAGGGTAAAAAGCATAATAAAAATCATCATAACTATAGTTCTAATAGCATTAAATTTGAAAGCCTTACTATAATTTACTTTCACATATATTTTACTTATAGAAGATTCTACCGGAACCTCTAAGGTTAGTTTTACAGAATCTGTTTTCCCTGCAAAATGAGTTTTTATATGTCCTGTAGATGCAAGTCCATTTACAAGTGTTACATTGCAGTCGGCTTTCGCGTATTCTACAGTGTTCGCCTCGTCCTTATAATAGACCTTACAGTCAGCAGTTTTCTCTGCCCCATCCATAGATAGGTCCAAATCTTTAATTGCACAGTCGGCATACACAATAACAGAATACAAACGTGTTTCCCCTTCCTTGCTTACTTCCACGTTTCCGTTTTTCGCCTTATTCTTTTCTACTATTTCATTGCTGTCTGAAGTTACGGTGTTTTCAAGTGTCTTAGTATCAAACATTACAGCAAACTTTGGATTATTGTTTTTCTCATAGCTTGTGAAATTAAAAGTAAAAATTTCCAATACCACTGCTGCAAGCAATGCCTGCGCAACCCAGAACATATATCTGTTATATTTTTTTAGATTAATTGATTTCTCTATTTTTCTGTTGAAAATTTTGATAATAAGAACCCCCAAGACAATTCCTATTAAGAACATTAAATATTGCATTTTTGCTCCTTATTATTTCTGTAACAATTTTACTTTTGTTTGGATTTTCTACCCATTGTCATTCTATTGCTAATGTTTATTTTTTTGTTTCGTGATATTCTTTGTCTGTATTTACATTCCAAATATTGCTTTTGTCTTTAATATTATTCACAATATTTTTTACAGTTTCAAAAGATGTAACCATTGAATGATCCATATTGTTATATCTGTGCTGACCGTTTCGACCCACGCAATACAGATTGTCAAAAGTATTAAGGTAATCAATAATTTCATTCATATTTGCATAGCCATCAAAGTATGCCGGATAGGCTTTCTTGATTTTTTCTCTATGAGCATCAAGCACATCCGCTGTCTTAATCACGTCCAGTTTGACCAGCTCATTAATTGCAAAATCAATACATTTCTTATCACTCATATTCCAGAATTCATCGCCTTCCCTGCAAAAATATTCCAGTCCTATCCAAACATATTTGTCCGGCTCCTGAACCATGTAAGGCGACCAGTTGTTAAACACCTGAATTCTTCCCAGCTTAACTCCTGTATCCTGAACATAAATCCAGCAATCAGGCACAATATTATTTAAAGTTTTTAAATTAGTTTCATTTTTCAAATTTAATTTGTCTAAAAGTAAGCCAACTGTGACGAAATCCCTGAAAGGTAAATCTTTTGCTGACTCTTCAACTACCTGGGGTATTTCACTGCCCTTTATGCCTGCCACCAAGTCATTAACCGGCATTGAAGAAATAAAAATATCCCCTTCATATTCCACTGTCTGTCCATTTTCTGTGCAACAAATACTTTTTACTATATTATTTTCCGGATTATGCACTTCTCTGTTTTCCTGATTATGTACTCCGCTACTTTCCTGATTATGCGCTCCTTTGTTATCAGTTTTACCGCCATCTTCCGTATTAATTGTTGTAACCTTGCTGTTAAAAACAATGGTACCGCCCATTTCTTCTATTTCTTTGGCAACCATTTCCCACAACTGGCCCGGCCCATAGGATATATGTATTCTTCAATTAATGAAGTTTCTACTTTTTTGTTTTTTCCACTTGGCATAATCTTACTGAATACATCTTTTAAAACAGCAGATATTGAAAGTCCCTTTACTCTTTGCGCTCCCCAATCTGCCGAGATTTCCCTAGGGTGTCGGCCCCAAAGTTTCTCTGTATAACCTTCAAAAAACATAGAATACAAAACTCGTCCAAATCTGTTTATATAGAAATTTTCCAAATTATCTTCAGGCAGTTTTTTGAAAACTGAATGTAAATAGCTAAAGCCCGCCTTCATAGTTGTTGTAAAGCCCATATTCTTAATTGTCGCCCATTTAAGAGAGACAGGATAATCAAAGAAATGCTTTGCGTAATAGATTCTCGAAACTCTGTTTCTTATAAGCATTACCCTATCTTCTTTTTCAGGATCAGGTCCGTTTGTAGCGTAGCTTTTTTCTCTTCCTAAAACCTTATCGTCGTATGATGGCTTCCCCTGTATTGGCATTATATTGTTCCACCAATTATTTACTCTGTCATCTTTGGAGAAAAATCTATGGCCACCAATGTCCATTCTGTTTCCTTTATATTTTACAGTCTGTGAAATCCCCCCAATTCTGTCCGTTTCCTCCAGAATAGTAACTTCATATCCTTTTTGTTTTAATAGTTCGTATCCTGCTGTAAGTCCTGCCGGGCCTGCCCCAATAATAATTACTTTTTTCATTTTACTCTCCAATCTGTTCTTCACTTTGTCATTGTTTGCACACAACTCTATAATTTTATCATATTTCATATTTATTTCCTAGTAAAAGAAAAAGTCGAACCTCAACAAGAGATTCGACTTTCTTAAACTGCGGGTGACAGGACTTGAACCTGCACGGTCTCCCACTAGAACCTAAATCTAGCGCGTCTGCC
>OLOJ01001041.1_pt1 | contig 27121 bp, 28 predicted proteins | sample 1672251 | NCBI WGS metagenome assembly OLOJ01 (sample SAMEA3136664, study PRJEB25190) | human gut metagenome | biome: human gut; feature: human-associated habitat; material: faeces | place: Austria | collected 2013 | reverse complement strand
ACGAATGTTTTTGAGGATTGCGAGAGTGCAAAGCACGTAGCAATCTGGTATCAAATAGGTCAAAATACCTTTTGCCACTCACATTGTTATACTTTTTTTATATTAAGCTGTCATAAAAACAATATTATTCATATTGATGGTAGCGCATTATAATGAGTAGGTCAAGAAAAAACTAAGAAGTAAAGAACAGGAGTGAGTGTGTTTGAAGAAACTTTGGGTTTATCTGAAAGAATACAAGATAGAAAGTATTCTTGCACCATTATTCAAACTGCTGGAAGTCGTATTTGACCTTTTGGTTCCGGTGGTTGTCGCCAAGATCATTGATATTGGTATTGCAAACAATGACCACGGCTACATCGTAAAGATGTTCCTGGTGCTGATCCTCATGGCTGCAGTCGGTCTTAGCTGCAGTTTTACCGCACAGTATTTTGCTGCAAGAGCGAGTGTCGGCTGTGCAACCAATTTAAGACAGGCCGTATTTGACCACATTCAGGGCTTTTCATTTACCGAACTTGATACGATCGGTACGGACACCCTGATCACACGGATGACCGATGATATCAACCAGGTACAGAACGGCATCAACATGGGACTTCGTCTTCTTCTGAGAAGTCCGTTTATCGTAATCGGTTCGATGATCATGGCATTTACGATCAACTTTAAATGTGCGCTGGTATTCGTTGTGGCGATCCCTCTTTTATTTGTCGGCGTCATTTTCATTATGCTGGTCAGCATCCCACTTTTCAAAAAAGTGCAGGCTGCCCTGGACCGCGTCACAGGACTTACCCGTGAGAATCTGACAGGTGTCCGCGTGATCCGCGCATTTTGCCGCGAAGAAGAGTCCGTAAATGAATTTGAAAAGAGCAACACCGAACTGACCAGGTTAAATGAATTTGTCGGAAGAATTTCCGCCCTGTTAAATCCATTTACCTACGTGTTGATCAACATTGCAACTGTCATTCTGATCGCAAGAGCAGGACTCCAGGTCAATCTCGGAACCATGCATCAGGGACAGGTTGTCGCGCTTTACAACTACATGGCACAGATGATCGTCGAGCTGATCAAGCTGGCTTCCCTGATCATTACACTGAACAAGGCGATGGCATGTGCAGACCGTGTAGCCGGTGTCCTGGATATCAGGACTACCATGCATTATCCGGAAACCCCTTCTGCAAAGGCAGATCCTTCTGCAAATGAAGTTGAATTCGACAAGGTATCCTTCACCTATGCAGGTGCCGGTGCATCAAGCCTTTCTGATATCAGTTTCTCTGTAAAAAAAGGGCAGACAGTCGGTATCATCGGTGGTACCGGATGCGGAAAATCCACTCTGGTCAGCCTGATCTCCCGTTTCTATGATGTAACCTGCGGAACCGTTAAACTGAATGGACGCAATATAAAAGAGCTCACCAATCAGGAAATCCACGACAAGGTCGGAATCGTACAGCAGCGCTCCGTCCTTTTCAAAGGCAGCATCCGCGATAACATGAAATGGGGCAATGAAAATGCATCTGACTCCGAGATCTGGGATGCACTGAAAGTTGCACAGGCAAAAGAAGTCGTAGAAGGAAAAGACGGCCAGCTTGATTTCATGCTCGAGCAGAACGGAAAGAACCTTTCCGGTGGACAGCGTCAACGTCTTACCATTGCCCGCGCTCTTGTGAAAAAGCCGGAAATCCTGATCCTCGACGACAGCTTAAGCGCACTTGATTTTGCAACTGACGCAGCACTCCGGAAAGCCCTCGCAGGACTGGAAGGAGAGACAACAACCTTCCTGGTATCCCAGAGGGTTGCAGGCATCCGCCAGGCAGACAAGATTTTAGTATTAGATAATGGAGAACTCGCCGGATCCGGTACACATGATGAACTTATGAAATCCTGCGAAGTTTATCGTGAGATCTATTTCTCACAGTTCCCGGAAGACCGTGCAAAATATGAAAGAGGGGAGATGTAGGTATGAAAAAAGACAGTGTAATGAAAAAGCTTTTTAAATATATCGGAAAATACTGGATTCTCCTGATCCTCAGCATCATCCTTGCCGGAATATCAGTGGTTCTTCAGCTTTATGTGCCGGTTCTCTTCGGTAATGCGATCGATGAGATCGTAGCAGCGCACAATGTAGACTTTACCCAGATGTGGCTCTATCTGAAGCAGATTCTTCTGTTCGTAGTGATCGCTGCAGCCGCAATCTGGATCATGAACCTTGTCAATAACCGCATGACCTATCATATTGTACAGGATATCCGATCCCAGGCAATCCGCCACATCCAGAAGCTTCCGCTTTCTTATCTGGACCAGCACAGCACCGGCGATATTGTGAGCCGTATCATTGCCGATACCGATATCCTTTCTGACGGATTACTGCTCGGATTTACCCAGTTATTTTCCGGCGTTGTGACCGTTGTTGTAACCTTGATCTTCATGTTTTCCAAGAACGTGTGGATCACTTTGATGGTCATCCTTCTGACACCACTCAGCTTCCTGGTGGCAAAATTTATTTCCTCACGCTCTTTTACCATGTTTAAAAAGCAGAGTGAAACCCGTGGAAAACAGACTGCTCTGATCGAGGAAATGATCGGAAATCAGAAGGTTGTCAAGGCATTCGGATATGAGGACAAGGCTTCAAAGCGTTTTGATGAGATCAATAAAGAACTCAAAGAATACAGCCAGAAAGCCGTATTTTACAGCAGCCTTACCAATCCGTCCACCCGTTTCGTAAACAACATTATTTACGCTGCCGTAGCGCTTGCAGGTGCATTCCTGATCCCGCTTGGAGCCCTGACTGTCGGCGGTCTTTCCGTACTGCTTTCTTATGCAAACCAGTACATGAAGCCATTCAACGACATTACATCCGTAATCACGGAAATGCAGAACGCCCTTGCATGTGCGACACGTATCTTTGACCTCTTAGAAGAACCGGAAGAAGTAAACGATTCTTCTGAAGTACTTGAAAAGGTGGATGGAAATGTGGATATCGACCACGTAGATTTCAGCTATGACAAGAGTAAATCTCTGATTGAAGACTTTAACCTTCAGGTTGAACCTGGTATGCGTATTGCGATCGTAGGTCCTACCGGATGCGGAAAAACAACATTTATCAACCTCCTGATGCGCTTCTATGACGTGGATTCCGGAAAAATCTGTATCGACGGTAAACCGATCGATGAGATTTCCCGACATTCGCTCAGAAAGAGCTTCGGTATGGTGCTTCAGGATACCTGGATCAAATCCGGTACTGTCCGTGAAAATATCAGCTTCGGAAAACCGGATGCCACGGATGAAGAAATCATCCGGGCAGCAAAAGAGGCAAAAAGCTGGGATTTCATCCGCAGACTTCCGCAGGGACTTGATACCGTCCTGCATGAGGACAGCATCAGCCAGGGACAGAAACAGCTCCTGTGTATCACAAGAGTTATGCTCTGTCTGCCGCCAATGCTGATCCTGGACGAAGCGACTTCAAGTATCGATACCCGTACCGAACTGCAGGTACAGGAAGCATTTGATAACCTGATGAAAGGTCGTACAAGCTTTGTCGTTGCACACCGCCTGTCTACGATCCGCAACGCTTCCCTGATCCTCGTCATGAAAGACGGTAAGATCATTGAGCAGGGAACCCATGAAGAACTGCTGAAAGAAGGCGGCTTCTACAGTCATCTGTATAACAGCCAGTTCCAGGCAGTGTCATAAAACAGAATACGTCACGGTTCTCGTATACGGCATTTTCAAGAGTTGACGTGCACAGCCTCGATCCGACAGCTTACATTATCATCAGCGAAGTAGCTGATATCTTCTCGAATAATATGGGAAATGAATAAAGAAACGCGGTCTTCTTCTGTCACTTCAGAGGAAGACCGCATCTTTTTATTTCTCCAGATACGTATTTTTGTATTCTTCGCGAATTGCTTCCGGCACGAGGCTTCCGCCTGTTGCCCATGCAATGTGTGTTGCATTTTTCATTTTCTCTTCAAGATGATTTTCCTGCAGATATTTGCGTGCAGATTCATTCTTTTCGATCTGCATCGGTCCTTCAAAAGAAGCACAAGCACTTGGCTCAAGAAAAATGTTCTCTGTTCCGAGAAGGTCTCTCATGTAATCATATAATTTTCCATCGCGGATAGTAAATTCGCCGCCAAGCAGATTCTTCATTACTCTGCCTACAAATCCAGAAGGCCGTCCCACGGCAAGCCCATCTGCATGGGTAAGTCCGGTAAGCCCTATATCCTGTACGGAAATCTCCTGGTTCAGTCCGGTTGCCATTCCGACTAACATACACGGTGCCTGTGTCGGTTCTATGAAAAAGCAGTGTACATAATCTCCGAACAGCAGCTTAAGTCCAAAGCATACACCACCCGGTGCTCCGCCTACTCCGCAGGGAATATATACAAAGAGCGGATGTTCCTCGTCTACTGCAACATTCTTTTCTTCCAACTGCTTTTGCAGACGTTTTGCCGCTACTGCATAACCAAGAAAGAGTGTTTTTGAATTTTCATCATCCACAAAGTAGCTGTTCGGATCTGCATCAGATAAAGCACGTCCGTTTTTCACCGCTTCACTGTAATCTGACTCATATTCCTTTACTGTTACCCCGTGGCTTCTGAGCAAGTCTTTTTTCCACTGTTTCGCATCTGCTGACATGTGTACGATCACCTGATAGCCAACTGCTGCACTCATGATTCCGATACTCAGTCCAAGGTTTCCGGTGGAACCCACCTGAATGGTATACTTTTTGAAAAACTCTCTGCATTCTTCACTCGCCAGTTTCTCATAATTGTCTTCCAGACTCAAAATCCCATGCTCTAATGCAAGTTCTTCTGTGTGCTTCAAAATCTCATAAATACCGCCGCGTGCCTTGATCGAACCGGCGATTGCCAGATGGCTGTCCTGCTTTAATAATAAGTTTCCTTCCAGATTGCTGTCGTATTTCTCATTCAGCAAATCCTTCATCTTCGGAACCGGTGTCAGAACAGATTCAATGATTCCGTTTTTCTCCTTTGTTTCCGGGAAACATTTCATAATGAACGGTGCAAAACGCTCCAGTCTGCGCTCCGCATCTTCTACATCTTCCATACCAAGTTCGATCTGTTCCATTGCTTCCCCACAAGCTGTTTTGTCCGGATTTTTCCAGAACACCTCTTTTTCGCTACAGATCTCCTTCAAGATCGGAGTCTTTTCCTCCAGTATTTTCAAATCAACCATTGCTTTCATCCCCTCTTTCCATGACTTGATTCATATCTATATATTACCTTATTTCTTGTATTCTGATTACCATATTTTCTTGACCATTCTTCAATCAGAATGTATTATATCATTATAAAAAATTGCATCTGTACACATTTTAACATAATTTTAATGGGAGTGGTTTTCATAAAAACACGGCTTTACACTTGTAGAACTCATTGTTGTACTATCTATTCTTGCAATACTGGCAGCACTGCTTATTCCGTCTTTGACAGGATATATTGAAAAAGCAAAAAACAGGCTGTTTTAACTGAGGCAAAAGAAGTCTGGACTGCTGCTCAGGCTGCTTTGTCCGAATGTTATGCTATGTACCCGGAAAGCTTTGAAGAATCTTGCAAATTTACCTCCACAATCGGCGGCGAAAAGATGACAAAGCTCGGAAGAATATCAAACGGCGCATAAATGCTCTTCAAAGGAATCCCAAAGATCAGACCGACTTCAAAAGATATCCTTATTCAGATTTTCCATACAAAAAAAGGAAAAGTCGTTGCACTCAATTTTGGAAAAATGGATACATGGTAACCATGATTGCAGGAAAAGAACCAACCATTGTTAAAGATGGAAATTGTCTTCCATCCTCTGAAAAATAAGCGGATAAAAGAAAAGCGACACTGCAAAACCACATGCTAAGGGAGTTCTGCAGTATCGTCTTTTTTTATTCTTCTACCTTCCACTCTCTGGTATCAAAGATGTGAAGATGCAGTGCTTCTGAAATATATCCCAGCAATTCGCAGCCTGCGATACAGTTTCCTTTTTTGTCAAGAGACGGTCCGTAGATCCCGATTCCCATTTTCTTTTTCGACACGCTGAGGAGACCTCCGCCGACTCCACTCTTAGTCGGAATTCCTGTTCTTAATGCAAATTCCCCCGATCCGTCATACATTCCGCAAGTAAGCATAATGGTCTGCACCATCCGCACAGTTTGAGATGAGATCAGACGTTTTCCGGTGGAAAGCTGCACTCCGTCATTTGCCAGCAGAAGACCGAACCTTGCCAGATCTCTTGCATTTACCGACATGGAACACATCTTGGTATAAAAGGTAACACTTTCTTCTACATCGGTATCAATGATGTCCTTACTTTTTAAAAGATAGGCAATCGCCTTATTTCTTGCGCAGGTCGCCATCTCAGACTGAAATACGGCTTCGTCTATCGCGATCTCCGGATCTTCGCATACTTCCTGCATATACTTCTGCATATCTTCGATGGAATAATGGTTCACTAGCAGACTTGCAACCGTAATTGCTCCGGAATTGATCATCGGATTAAAGGGCCGGTTGCTCCGGTTATCCAGTTCTACCAGTGAGTTAAAAGCCTCTCCCGACGGCTCCACGCCCACATGATCAAACACAAACTCTGCTCCAAACGTTTCCAGCGCCAGACACAGTGCCATTACTTTGGAAATGGACTGTATCGTAAATCTGTCCTCTGTATTTCCGGTCTCAAATTGATTGCCGTCTATTGTGTAAAGGCAGATCCCCAGTTTATTCTTATCTGCCTTGGCAAGCTCCGGAATATACGATGCGACACTTCCATACCGGATCACACCTTTTCCTATACGGATGGCATTTTCCAGTATTCTCGTAACTTCTTCTGATTTCATCATATTCTCCTTTTTCGCTCAGTCGTAATCCCCTACAACTGCTATTTCCTAAGTACTAACATACATCATTTTCCGGCTTCAATCAACCACCATTTTTTGTTGATACCCGACGGAATAAGATAGACAAAAAAGTGCCCGCATTGTATATTATTAGTAGTTTGAAACTGGGGAATATGCAAAGGGGAAAACGTATCATGAATCTAATTTCACAATACAAAGGTCTTAGAAAAGAAAACTATGTCTTATGCTTCGGACGCTTTGTGACGGCCATGGGGGCAATGGTCCGTCCGATGCTGACGATGATCTTAAGCCAGAAGCTTGGGATGAATGCCGTGCAAGTTGCCTGGATCACGGCACTGATGGGGATCCTGACGATCCCGGCAAATCTGATCGGTGGAAAGATGGCCGATCGTTTTAATAAGAAAATGAATATCGTTTACCTGGATATGATTTCCGTCATTTCTTATATCATCTGCGGACTGATCCCGCTGACGACAAAATCCATTGTGCTGATGTTTATCGCATCGACCTGCCAGAACATGGAAAATCCGTCCTACAATTCGCTTACTGCGGATATCACCCTCAGCAAGGACAGAGAGAGAGGGTATTCCCTCCAGTATCTGACAGCAAATCTCGGCGGCGTGATGGCTTCTGCTGTAGCCGGATTTATGTTTCGCAATTACTTATGGCTTGCATTTTTGCTCAGTGGAATTTCCATCTGCACTTCTTCTGTGCTGATCTATTTCTTTGTACAGAATATCACACCGGAAAAAGAAGAAAATGATAGCAACGCCATTTATCAGGCCGAACGCCACGGGGAAAGCCTGCTGACGATTCTTAAAGAAAACCGGCTTGTTCTGCTGTTCATTCTGATCACCAGCGGGTACACAGCACTTTACCAGATGTATAATTATCTCTTTCCTATGGATCTGATCCGTCTGCACGGGGATACCGGTGCGGTGATATTCGGAACAGTTACAAGCATCAACTGCTTTATCGTTGTTCTCTTCACACCACTTATCACCCAGATCCTGAAGCGATCCTCCGAACCGAAAAAGACAATCTACGGATTTTTACTGACACTGGTCGGCTACGTGATGTTCATCCTCTTTTCCGGACACATCCCGTTCTATTATGCGGCAATGGTCGTACTGACATGGGGTGAGATTTCTTACATGCTGGCGGAAAGCCCGTACATGACCAGGCGTATCCCATCCAGCCACCGCGGAAGAATCCACGGGCTGATGGAGATCATCCGTATCGGATTTATGAGTCTGTACCAGCTTTTGATCGGATTTATTTACAAAAATCATACGCCGATCTTTACCTGGATCATCGTTCTTCTGACAGGAGTCGCATTCATGCTTCTGGCTGTTCTCTTAACGAAAGAGGACAAAAAACGCTATAAAAATCTGTATCGCAGATTATAATAATGATGTGAACGGCAAAATTTACTTTTGACACTTACATCATTTTAAAAAGTTATAACCAAAATAATACAGGCAAGACCAAGATTGGATTTTCTCCTTTCTCCGGTCTTGTCTGTTATTTTGCTTTCCACTATAATAAGAGTATCAAATACAAAGGAGTTTCATTTACCAGATTATGACCATCAAAGAAATCGCACAGCTCGCCGGTGTCTCCAGCGCAGCTGTATCCAGATATCTGAACGGCGGCTACGTCAGTGAAGAGAAAAAAGAACAGATCCGTAAAGTCATCGAAGAAACCGGATACCAGCCATCCGCACAGGCGCGTATGCTTCGTACCAAAAAGGCAAGCCTGGTGGGCGTGGTCGTCCCGAAGATCAATTCCGAATCCATCAGCCGGATCACTGCCGGAATTGAAAGTGTTCTCGCCGAAAGAGGCTATCAGATGCTTCTTGCCGGAACCGACAACACCCCTGCAAAGGAAGTAGAATACCTCCGGTTATTTGAAAATTATCCGGTGGACGGAATTATTCTTGTCGGTACGATGTTCACCGCCGGTCACCGGAAATTTTTAAAAGAGACAAAGGTTCCTGTTGTCGTGATCGGGCAGCGCACCTCACACGCAAACTGCATTTACCACGACGATTACGGTGCAGGAAAGGCAATGGGACAGGCCGTTGCCGGATTCAGTAAAAAAGGAGTTGCTTACATCGGCGTTACCCGCGATGACAAGGCGGCAGGTGCCGCAAGAGAGGACGGATTTATCGCAGGACTCAAAAATGCAGGTGTCACGCTTTTCGAGGAAAATAAGCGAACCTCAGCCTTCACGCTGGAATCTGGATATGAGTCTGCTCTGGATCTTTTGGAAAGCAAATGTGATATCGATGTCATATCATGTGCAACCGATACCATAGCAGCGGGAGCAATCGAAGCCATTCAGACCTACTTAAAAAAGCAGATTCCGACAAATGCAGCCGATGCAGGTGCAAGAATGCGCTATATCCTTGAAAATACGTCCATCCGAGTAACCGGATTCGGAGATAACCAGATGTTAAAAGCCGTCACCGGAGGAATCCCAACCATCCATTTCGGCTACAAAACCAGTGGAATCCGCGGCGCAGAGCTACTTCTTGACAGTATTGAAAGAGGAGAACAGATCCCGATCGAGATGAAGCTCGGCTTCCGTCTTGTTGGAGCAGACCCTTCAGACTCCGAAAATCTTACCTGATTTTCCTGATTTCCCGGAGTTTCTTAAGGAAACGAAAGTTTCTTTCAACACTTTTCACAAAAAACAATATGAATTATCAGTAAAAATGCCATATTTACAAATGGCATTTTTTTTCATATTATTTAAGCATAAGATATGAAATCGTTTACACATTGTATCTAAAGGAGGAGAGAATATGGATTACAGAAAAACCGCAAAGGAAATTCTGAATCATGTGGGTGGAAGTAAGAACATCGTATCTGCTGCCCATTGTGCTACCAGACTTCGCCTTGTCATTGCAGACAACTCGAAAGCGGATAAGACAGCACTTGAGAATGTAGACGGGGTAAAGGGTGTATTTGAAGCATCCGGACAGCTCCAGATCATTCTCGGAACAGGAACCGTCAACAAAGTATTTGATGAATTTATTGCAATCGCAGGCATCACAGCCAGCACAAAAGCAGAAGCAAAAGAAGCTGCTGCCGAAAAGCAGAACTGGTTTATGAAAGCCATCAAGCTTCTGGGAGACATTTTCGTACCGATCATCCCGGCGATCGTAGCCAGCGGTTTCCTTATGGGAATCATGAACGCACTGGATTTCATGAACAGTAACGGGTTCTTACACATCAGCACAACCAGCTCGATCTATGTATTTGCAACCCTTTTCAGTAACATTGCTTACACATTCCTGCAGATCCTGATTGCATTCTCCGCTGCAAAAGCATTTGGCGCAAATCCTTACCTTGGCGCAGTTATCGGTATGATTATGATCCATCCGTCCCTGCAGAACGCCTACACAGTTGCAACAGAAGGTGTTCAGCAGACACAGAGCGTGTTCTTCGGACTGTATCACATTGACATGGTCGGCTATCAGGGACACGTTATTCCGGTTGTCATCGCTGTATGGATCTTATCCGTACTTGAAAAAAAGCTTCACAAGATCGTACCGGAAGTTTTAGACCTTTTTGTCACACCGCTTGTCAGCGTATTCGTAACCGGATACCTTACACTTTCCATCGTCGGACCAATCTTCGTATGGGCTGAAAATGCAATCCTCGGAGCAATCCAGTGGATGCTGACACTTCCACTCGGACTTGGAAGTCTGATCATGGGTAGTTTATATGCACCGACCGTTGTTACCGGTATCCATCAGATGTACACAGCCATCGATATCGGACAGCTTGCGAAATACGGTGTAACCTACTGGCTGCCACTCGCAAGTGCAGCAAACGTGGCACAGGGTGCGGCAGCACTTGCCGTTGCTGTAAAATCAAAAGACCAGAAAATCAAATCCCTTGCACTTCCATCATCACTCAGTGCATTTATGGGAATTACAGAACCTGCAATCTTTGGTGTAAACTTAAGATTCTTTAAACCATTTATCGCCGGATGCATCGGTGGAGGATGCGGAGCCCTTTATGCTTCCCTTGTTCACCTCGGTGCAAAAGGAACAGGTGTAACCGGTATCTTCGGAATCCTGCTCTGCCTGAACCAGCCACTTCAGTACGTCATTGAGATGGCAATCGCAGTCGGTGTTGCATTTGCAGTATCCTTCGCACTTTACAAAGACAAGAAGAAAGAACCAGTCGCAGAAGCTCCTGTTACTGTTGCAGCTTCCGTAGAGGAAACAGACAGCGAAAAATCTGCTGCTTCCGAAGAAGTGTTAAATGCTCCGGTAAATGGAAAGATCATTCCAAATGATCAGATCGCAGACGATACATTTGCAGCAGAAGTCCTTGGAAAAACCGTAGCGATCGAACCTGCTGACGGCATCATCACCGCACCTTGTGATGGCGAAATCGTAAGCATTTTTGATACCGGTCACGCAGTATGCATCCTGACTGACGGCGGCGCAGAGCTTCTGATCCATGTCGGAATCGACACTGTAAAAATGGATGGAAATGGATTTACAAAGAAAGTATCTGACGGTGCAAAAGTACACGCCGGAGACGTGCTGATCGAAGCAGATTTAAATGCAATAAAAGAAGCCGGACATCCGGCAACAACCATGATGATCCTTACCAATACAGATCTGTATGATTCTGTAGAATGTGCCGCACCCGGCACTGTAACCGGTAAATCATCTGTTATGAAACTTACAAAATAAAATAACTCATGACAAATAATCAGATTTGTCTCCCGCAGCGGGTGTCGGATATCCGTATCAATACGTTTTCCGGACCGTTGCCTGCGGAACTATTTCCAGGAGTGAATCAATATGAACGCATTAACCAGAGATCTTGTAAACTTAGTAAATACAGCAGAAGAGAACCAGACAGCAAAAGAACAGACATCCGGCACACAGTTCCGCGAGAAACTGCACCTGATGCCTCCGGTTGGCTGGCTCAACGATCCGAACGGTCTTTGTCAGATGGATGGTGTGTTCCACGCATTTTTCCAGTACTCCCCATTTAACGCCGAAGGCGGTGTGAAAATGTGGGGTCATTACACCAGCACCAATCTGATCGACTGGGAATACAAAGGTGTATCCCTCTACCCGGATCAGCCATTTGACTGCCACGGTGTATATTCCGGATCTGCCTTCCTCGAAGACGGTACAATGTATCTTTACTACACCGGAAATGTCAAACTGGAAGATGGAGATTTTGATTATATCAACACCGGTCGTGAGGCAAATACCGTACTCGTCACAACCAAAGACGGAATCCATTTTGGCAGCAAAAAAGAACTGCTCCGCAACAGCGATTATCCTTCTGACCTGACCTGCCATGTGCGCGATCCGAAGGTCTGGAAAAAGGACGATACCTACTACATGATCCAGGGCGCACGTACTAAAAATGATGTCGGTCAGGCACTGATTTTTGAATCCTCCGATAAAATAAACTGGCACTTCCGCAGCCGTGTAGAATCCGAAAAGCCTTTCGGTTATATGTGGGAATGCCCGGATTATTTTGAAACGGACGGCATCAAAATCCTTTCTTCCTCCGTCCAGGGCCTGGAAGGCAAAGAGTGGGCTGACCGAAATGTATACCAGTCCGGTTACTTCCTTGTGGACGGCGACATTTTAGATTCCTACAAATTATCCCCATATCATCTGTGGGATTATGGTTTTGACTATTACGCTCCGCAGAGCTTCGAAGCAGAAGATGGAAGACGCATCCATATCAGCTGGATGGGAATGCCGGATTGCGAAGAATATACCAATCCGACCATCAAAGACGGATGGCAGCACTGCTTTACATTTCCAAGAGAAGTCTTCATAAAAGATGGCAAAGTCTGCCAGAAACCGGTTCGCGAGCTGGATGCAAAAAAACAACAGCTTCAGGATGTTCAGAATGAACTTACCCAGAGCGGCTGCCCGGTATATGAAGTAAATGTAAATGGAATTAAGGAGAATCATTTCCAGGCTGTCCTTTCAGATGAACTGATCCTTGACTATGAGAACGGACGGTTCCAGATGCATTTCACAACCAAAAGTAAAACTTCCGTATCCGCAGGCAGAAGCCTTCGCTACGCCGAAGTCGGCACTCTGGAAAATGTAAAAATCCTTGCAGATACTTCCTCCGTTGAAGTATTTTTAAATGACGGAGAATTCGTATTCTCTACAAGATATTATCCAAATGATTATAAGATTGTGGTGCATTCCCCAAGTGCCCACATTACATTCGATAAAATTCAGTAAATCGTATATGGGAAATTCCCCCAAGCTTCCCGTATACGAAAACGCCAGACGGGGTACAGCAATCCCTTTTCCTCCTTTGCATGCTGTATCCTGCCTGGCATTTTTTAATTCTGATTGTTACACAATTGCTTTTCCCGTAAATAAAAGCGAATAGAGCATACTGTTCAATTCCGGATAGCTTTCCGGTTTTTCACGCAACGACTCAAACAGCATATTTTTTCTGAAAGCAAAATCCTTACCGCTTCCAGAAATCCCTTCTTCTCCACCTTTTCTTTTTTTATTTCAAATGTTATACTTCATATACAGCAAAAAACAGATAAAGGTAACGAAACACTATGTTAATCAGAAAAACACTTCCAGAAGATGTAGACACGATTTTAAATATTTTTGACACCGCCCGCCAGTTCATGCACGCAACCGGAAACCCGACACAATGGAATGCAAATTATCCGGCTCTCGAAGATCTCGAACCGGATATCCAGAATGGTAACAGTTATGTCTGCGTAGAAAATGATAAGGTCGTTGCCACTTTTACACTTATCATCGGAGACGAGCCGAACTATCAACTCATTGAAAATGGAAGCTGGCGTTCCGAGGCTCCATACGGAACCGTTCACCGCCTTGCATCTGACGGAACAACCAAAGGGATTGCACGGGCTTGCTTTGATTTTTGCAAGACACAAATCTCACATCTGCGTGTAGATACCCACAAGGATAATCAACCAATGCAGGCTTGTTTTAAGCAGAATGGATTTGAAGAATGTGGGATTATTTACGTCAGTGACGGGACTCCGCGGATCGCTTATGAATTTATTGGGATTTCTGAATAGAGGGGTATTCTTATGACAATCAATAGTATTTTAGAAGAAATTATAAATCTGTCAAAAAAATATTCTGCAACTTCAAATGATATCAACACAATTGAAAAATGTTGTCCGGGAAATGCTGGCGAATCCTCACGTTGACCTCACCAGAAAAATCCGAATCCTCTGGCGACCAGAATTGTATTCAATCCAGCAAAAATATCATCTGCCAGAATATAAGCAGGTGTCCGGCGCAGGAGAAAGTAACTTACACTTTCTCCTGACATCTGACACGGGATTCTTATTTTACTCTATTCCATATTCTTTCAGGAGTTTTTCCTGATACTCGGTATCTTTTGTTGAGCGTTCTAAATCACTGTATCTTTTATCTGCTAACAGATATCCGTTCAGTCGATTGATATTTTGTATCCCTTCATCACGCCCTTCTCTTCTCAACGTCTTCTCATGCAATTTTTTATTATATGTTGTCAAAATCATTTCCAACACCTCCGCTCGATGTTTTTTCAAAAAATCCGTCAACACATCCTGCCTGATACAGGCATCCATCGCTTTAGAAACCGCATCTTCCATTGTATCTTCCAACTGCATATATTCCCTGACACATCGCACAAATATTGCATACTCCTCCAGCCGTCTGCACTGATGCATCAGCTCCTGATTATGACCATAATTGATATTCAGCATAATCGCTGTACATTCCAGACACGATTTTTCATCATCTGTCGCTTCAAAACAATCAGACAGCTTTAATTCCATTGAATCTGGTTCATCCTTTGTTCCATTATAAAAAACAATGTACTTCGGTATCGGGAGCCGTAGTCTTTTTTCTCCGTATATATCCAGATCATCAGGATTCTGATAGTCTGTGTGATTGATTGCATTGTAAAGCTGCAACAGATCTTCTTTGTTATTAAAGATCATTCTCCATAATCGGTCTTTATATTGCCGGTTATGAGTTTGTTTGTTATGACGAATCTTTTTCTTTTGTTTTCTCATTTCTACCTCCATTATAATCGAAAACAGTTAATAAGTAAATTCGTCATAACTCATGTTTCGTGTAGATATAAAATTTTATCTACAATAAATACACTCATATCTATATATGATTTGATTTTCTACATTCGCCTTATTTCAAATAATACTGGTTTCTCTTGGCAGAAGCAATTAAAAAATAATAAAATTTGTGTTATCATATTCATAAAGCTTTTAATCACTAACCATATATTTCCAGGAGGCTTAATTTCATGTACTATCCACTCGCACAACAAGAATTTGAATCTTACCTTAACGGATACGACCGCGAAAATGACCGCATAAAATTAAAAATCATCCACACCTACGGCGTTGTAAAACAGGCAGAAGAGCTTGCCGAAAGGATGCATCTTTCAGCCGAAGACACCGACCTTGCAAGGCTGATTGCACTCCTTCACGACATCGGGCGTTTTGAGCAGTTAAAGCGCTACGACAGCTTTGAGCCTGGCACAATGGATCACGCTGCTTACGGTGTAAAGGTGCTTTTTGATGAAGGCATGATCCGCCGCTTTCTTCCGGATGACAAATGGGACTCCATCATTTACACTGCAATCGCCCATCACAGCGATTATGAACTCCCTGAGATCTCAGATCCGCAGACACTTTTACACGCAAAGCTGATCCGTGATGAGGACAAGCTGGACAACTGCCGGGTAAAGCTCGTAGACTCCACAAGCACCTTTATTAACGTTTCTGAAGGAGAACTCGGTACACAGAATATAACCCAAAAGGTATACGAAACAGTGTTTGAAAATAAATGTATCCTTTCCGCAGACCGCGTCACACAGATGGATTACTGGGTATCTTATATCGTCTATTTCTTCGATATTAACTTCAAAGAAAGCTTTGATATTATAGCGGAAAATGACTACTTAAACCGCATTATTGACAGGATTCCATATAGCAATCCGGTTACAAAAGAACAGATGGAAAATATCCGCGTTTATATGCAGAATTTTATTAATTCCCATACAAACAGCCAATCCTTTTAACTTAATCAAAACACAAACCACATAAAAAATCAGGAAACTGACATATGCGCTTTCAGGAAAACAAATTCTAAGATTTATTTGCACCTTGAAAGCGTGTACATCATTTTCCTGTTTTTTTTATCCTCCTATTGTATTATTTGTATTGCATGGTATAATACAATCAAATCTCACAGAAAGGAGATGCCGATATATGATCATCAAGATCAACATGCAGTCCGAAGTCCCAATCTACCTTCAGCTGCGCAACGAGATTGTCAAAGGAATCGGGCGAGGGGAATTTGAGCCGGGGGAATCGCTTCCGACCGTCCGCCAGATGGCAACCGATCTCGGTATCAACACCATGACCGTCAGCAAAGCTTACCAGCTTTTAAAAACAGAAGGCTTCCTCGAGACAGACCGCCGTAAGGGAACAACCATCTGTTATCCCACTTCCTCTGCTCCACAAGATAACCACTTTGACGAAAAGCTGGCAGATGAACTGGAACTTTTAAGCGCAGAAGCAAAGTTCCACGGCATGACTTTGACCGACTTCCTGGAACTCTGCCAGAGAACATTTAACGAAATGGAGGTAACAGCGAAATGATGATGCTGATTATATTTTTAATTACAGACATTTCCATGGTCGGCATCTTTGCCGGAGTCTATGGAAATATTGCAAAATACCGGGAAGGAATGCTGATGGGAGTCCATATTCCTAAATCTGAACTTGAACATCCCGACATAAAAGAGCTTCTCCAGCTTTATAAAAAGCACAACCGCCAGTTTTATTTGTGGAACATGCTTGCAGGAATTGCGGTATGCCTGCTTTGCTTTACTTACTTTTCTATTTTTATTACCGTATGGACACTGTGGTTCGTAGAATTCTGCCTTCTTACCATCCTCCGTGTCTATCATTATCATCAGAAAGTATACGACATTAAGCAGAAAAATGGATGGATCAGCTCAGTAAATGCAGATGTGTCCGCTGCAGTGGATACCCGCACTTCCTCACAAATTGCAAAAAAGATACTGCCGGCAAAGCTTCATCTGATCCCGGCTGCAGTGATTCTGATCCCTCTGTTTTTCCCACAGGTCCGTACTTATCTGCTGACCGAAAGTGATGGAAGAGTCATGCTTCTCTGCACAATTCTTGTCGCGGCAGCTTACATGGGTACCGGCTATTTATTCGCCCATATGCCAAACAAAATTTACAGTGAAAATTCACAGATCAATCTGCAGATCAATGCACTGGAAAAGCGTTTATACACCATATTCCTTTTTGTCTCCAATATTTGCAATACCGGTGCCTATCTCGGGATCATCCGGGATATTGCATCCAGCAACTGGATTGGCGGAGTTGGAATGGGCATCTACATTTTCCTCGAACTGATACCGGCTGCCATCATATTGATCATGTTTTTCTGGCTGCGTAAGGAAAAAGAGCAGATCCTCTCCCAGGACAGCACACCATTTTATATTGATGATGACTATTACTGGCGAAAAGGCTGGTACAACAATCCAAATGACAAACGGTATTTTGTACAGGACCGTGTGAACAGCATGAATTATTCTCTAAACTACGGACACCCTTCTGCAAAATATATTACCGGCGGAATGCTCGTCGGCACCGGGCTTCTTCTCCTCTGGATGTGTATCCTCTGTATCCGGATCGATTTTACACCGATCCGCCTGACGGAAAATGCTGCCCAGTATTCTATTACATCCGGCTATAAAACAGCAACCTTTGCTCTCGCTGATGTGGAATCAGTAACTCTTCTGGATAATCTGCCGGATGAAAAATTCTACCGGTCTGATGGCTCCGAAGATAACAGCAAACTTCTCGGTAATTTCCGTGGCAGCAAAACCGGACATTGCCAGATGTATATCTGGATTGAACATCCTCCGGTTCTTCAGATAAAGACAACAGATACCACCATTTTTCTGAACAGCAGCAACGAAGCACAGACTAAAGAATGGTACGATCAGTTAAATGATGCAATTTCTTCGAATAAATAAGCCTTTTTCATTACCATGACAATGCATAATACGAAATATCTTGTAAAGCGTAACATGTCATGCTACAATCATGTTAAAATGTTGGGGGCAAAAATATACGGATTTCACAAAGATAAAAAAGTTCAGAAAGGACTGTAGACAATGACACTTCAAGAATGTTATGTAAAAATTGGTGGCGACTATAATGATATTCTTCACCGGTTTATGAATGAAAATATGGTACGCAAATTTGTCCTCAAATTTCCGCAGGACAACAATATGGCTTTATTTGAAGAATCCTGGGCTAAAAAGGACTACGAAACCGCATTTCGTGCAATGCATACCTTAAAAGGTGTTGCCGTAAACCTTGGATTTACTGCACTTTACAATGTCAGCAGTGCTCTGACCGAAAAGCTCCGCAGCCAGGAATACGACAACCTTGACGGTTTGATCGCCGATGTCAAAAAACAGTATGATATCGTGATCGAAGCAATTGCAGCCCTTGGCTAAATCTTAAAACACTGACGATAAACAGGAAGAGACTGCTTCACCGCAGCCCCTTCCTGTTATGTTTTTCTATAGCTTTTTCTTCAGCATTTCCGGATTTGATGCATAGGAGAGAGCCGTCTCCGCCGTGATTCTCCCATCTTTATACAGATTCAGAAGGCCAAAATCCATCGAATGCATTTCTTCTTTATTAGACGAATACACGACTCCATCAATCTGCGGAACCTTATTGTCGCGGATCATATTGCGGATCGCCGGGGTGATCGTCATGATCTCAAATACCGGGACCTGTTTTCCATCCACTGTCGGCACAAGCTGCTGTGAAATTACAGCCTGCAATACCATGGACAGCTGAACTGCAATTTGCCTCTGCTGGTTTGCCGGAAATACATCAATGATACGGTCAACCGTATTTGCTGCTCCGATCGTATGCAGGGTAGAAAATACCAGATGCCCGGTTTCCGCTGCTGTCATTGCCACATCGATCGTCTCATAATCACGCATTTCACCAAGCAGGATCACATCCGGGCTCTGCCGGAGCGAAGCACGTAGCGCATTGACATAGCTTTCCGTATCCACATTGATCTCTCTCTGGCTTACAATACTTTTATCATGCCGGTGCAGATACTCGATCGGATCTTCCAGCGTAATGATATGCTTTTCCATTGAATGATTGATCTTATCCACCAGACAGGCAAGCGTAGTAGATTTTCCACTTCCCGCCGGGCCCGTCACAAGCACCAGACCTTTTGACAGGTTATAAAAGCTCATCACCGGGTCCGGAATCCCGATCTCATTCGGCTCCGGCAGTTCAAATGTGATCACACGGATAACGGCTGAGAGCGCACCCCTCTGTTTGTACGCACTGACACGGAATCTCGAAAGTCCCGGAACAGCAAAAGAAAAATCATCATCTCCTTTTTCTTCAAGAACCCGGATGTCCCGTCCTCCTGCCAGCTTATATAATTCCTCAACGCATTCTTTCGTCTGCGGCGGCATCAGCTTTTCTTCCTTCTCCCTGCAGATTCTTCCATTTGCCCGATAAGAAACCGGAAGACCTGCTACAACAAATATATCCGATGCATGATTTAAAACTGCCTGCTGAAGCAGTACAATGATATCCATAGCTCAAACTCCTTTCGCGTCAGTCACTTCCAAGGACCGGAAGTGTTGACTTTTCTTCCCATTTCTCAGATGCTGACTCTTTCCATTTTACAACCTTCTGCGTTCCCTTTACCGGATCTGCCAGGATCTCGACTTCCAGATTCTGACTGTCCGTGACCGGAACCACATAGGAAATATCCAGATTCGCTCCGTCTTCTTCAGCTGTCACGCCCTCAATCTGCCGAATCGCAAATACAGGATCCTCTTTTGCAAATGCATCATCGATCTGCGCCATGATCTGCGCCGCCTTTGCATTTGCCTCACAATACGCCGTTTCCCGGCCGGCAAGCTGCTGACTATAACTCTGATCCCTTTTTGCACTTGACAGTGAGAGTGTGGCAAATGTCACCAGACACAGGATTACAAAGATCACAAGCAGGTACGACGTTCCGATCTGAATCCCCGGGTATGATCCCCTTTTCTTTCTCTTCATCCTGTCACTCCCTTTCCGTGCCTGTCATCCGGTCTGTTTCCACCGAATAGATTTCTTCCGGCCGTTCTCCGGACAGGCGCTGCACCGTAAATGTTCCATGCAAAAGCTTTCCATCCGGCTCCACCCGGATCACGATCTCATACGAAGCCTCATCCTTACTGCATTCCTGCCAGTCTGCGTCATAGAAGATCTCCGTGTCCTCCGTCAGCGCATCCGCAAGAAAAAGCTCTGTATACCCGGAAACCTTCTCAAGCGCCGTATTCAGTTCCTGTGTCTCGCGGCTGATCGTGTGCGCCTTCACAAAAATCTGCACACACACCGCAGAAGCAAGGCAGAAAAATAAAATTGCAATCATCAGTTCCAGCAAAAACAGGCTGGAACGCTTTGCCGGTGTCCGTTCCATAAATCTTCTCCTATCTTGCAGCGCTCTTCGCACTGACAAATGTATCTGTCTTTTTCCCGTCTTCATTTTCACAATACAGATGAAAAATCCCATCTGAAGTTTCCTTAGCCTCGAAGTCCTTTGTTGCCAGGATCTTCCGTCCATCGGATGCTTTTGCTTCCGTTCCATCCCGGATAAAAAGCTCTCTTAAGTATCCATCATACGCATACAGATATGTCACATAATCCTTCTCATCATAACGCTGCCGGATCACGAGAGCATTTTCCCCATCGAAAGTTCCGTCTGCTATCGCACCATTTTCATCATTCTGGTGCATTTTCTCCGTCACATAGGCAAGTGCCGTCCGTCCCGAATAGGAATCCGACGAGGCCTTCACCTGCCGGCTGTAAAATCCCGATGCAAGAACCACAATGGCGACCGATGATGCCGCCAGCACGAAAAAGACTGCAAGAGGAAAAAGAAAATCAATCACATGCTTTTTTTCATTTCTACGCTTCATGTCCATTTCCTCCTATCGTTCGATCACCGTAATGTCCGGAAGAATATTGGCACCGGCAATCTGATAATCAATAAAAAACTGCTTCTTGTCATACTGGATCCCACAGTTTTCCGTCAGATCATCAAGCGTCTCCGGATAGTGTCCTTCCAGCGCATAGTACTGCGTCACACCACGCCAGAGTGCATTTTCCAGACTTTCCTTCTGTCTGCGTCTTGTCGTGTCCGAAAGCCTTTCAAATCCACTGAAAAAAGCACTGCAGATACATACAAACAGCAGAAGGGACAGACAGAAATTCCGAAGTGGGCGCTGCCGTTTCCCGTGATAAAACCGTTCCCGTTCTTTTCTCCACATAGCATACGCCTCCTAAAGTCCTGACATAATTCCAAGAAGCGGAAGCATAACCGACAGAAGGATCGTTCCGACGATCACCGACAGGATGATCACCAGCGTCGGTTCCAGAACTGCGATCATAGAAGAAAGCTTTTCATCCACTTCCTCCTCACACTCATCGGCAATCCTGCCCATCATCTCATCCATCATTCCGGCTTTCCCGGCAATGGATGTCATCCGCGCATAAACACCTGTGAAGATTCCGGCTTTCACCAGTGCCTCTGCGATATCCGTTCCATTTTCCATATCCGCTTTGCATTCTGCTACTTTCTTCCGGAAATCATCATCCTCGATCAGGTTCTCTGAAAATTCCATTCCCTGTTCCGGCGTCAGTCCGCTTTTCAGTGCCAGTGACATTCCTCCGGCAAACCGGCATGCCGACAGCTTATCCTTCAGCTCCCTTGAAAATGCAAACCCGGATCCGATGTGATACAGTTTCTTTCTGCCACTCTCTGTCTTTGTAAAATAAATACCCGCACAGACGATCACCGTCAAAAGTACCGCAAACACCGCCGAATATCTGGAAAGAGCATTGCCTGCAAGCAGGATCCCTCTTGAAAATCCGGTCATTTCCTGGCCAAACTGGCGGAACACCTGATCAAATACCGGCATAACCTTTGTCATCAAAATGATAATGATCACCAGCATCATCCCGATCATCAGAAGAGGGTAGGAGATGGCACTCCGGACACTTCTCCTGATCGCTTCCTCTCGGTCATAATGCTCCGCCAGAGATTCCATTACTTCATCTAAAGTTCCTGTCTCTTCTCCGATCTGCGTCATACGGATCAGATACTCCGGAAATACTTTCGTCTCTTCCAGCGCCTGATCCAGCCTGCCCGTATCCATCACTGACTGATAAATCTCATCCAGCAGCTTTTTTTCTGCCTTCGTCTGCGCATCCTCCCGGAGAAGATCAACTCCCTCCAGGGAAGAAATCCCAGACTTCAGGATCATTGCCATTTCACTGCAGAACGAAGCAATTTCCAGATTCGTAAGCTTCCCCTGCTGTGTCCGCTTTTCCATATATGCCATCCTCCTTTTCACATTCCTGCCACATTCTTCTTATCCGGCTTCCTTTTATCTAATAGGTATACTTTGTGACATAATTCTTTCCATTTCCCACATACTTCTTCACATCCGAAGCACTGTTGCTTGCAGCAAGTGTCGGATCCATGATCGACCAGTTCTTTCCGTCAAATTCAATGATGTTATCCACCCAGCCGATCTCATCAACATAACAGCTGATCCATGCATGATACACATCACCGGAATAGCCAACCTCCAGCTTCGTCGGAATCCGCTGCGACCGGAGCATTGCCGACATCAACGCCGCATAATCAAAACAGATTCCTTTCCCGGTATCCAGTGTCTCATCCGGATCCGGTGTGTACCCATACGGAACATTCTCCGCTTTCTTTTTATCATAGGAAATATTTTTAATTACAAAATTATAAATCTGCGTTACCACATCCAGATCAGAATAGCAGTCCTTTCCTGCAAGACTCTCACCCTTTTTTACACACTTGGAATCTGCCGTGAAATTTACATAATAATTCGGATGCAGAAACGGGGCAAATTCATCTGTGATCTGTACATCCAGATCCTGGGTAAAGCTTACCGCATACAGATTATCCTCTACAGACACACTCTCCAGAAGTGTCACTTTATAAGAACCATTCCCGCCCGGAAGCGGATAAACCGCATAATCACCAACAACCGTAACCGGATAGGTATACTCTGTGCCATCCGGGGATGTCACCTGGAGCTTGACTTTTTCATTACTTCCATTATAACAGATCATCACATAGCCATCTGCCGTATGGGATGCATCCAGTACAACCAGGTCATTTCCATATGTCACTTCACCGGAAGCCTCCGTCTGAAGCACCTGCGCCGACGGATCTCTCGGATCCCCCTTTTTCCCGGACTGGCTTTTTTTTCCCTCCGATGCACATCCGCCAGGTATCAGTACACCTGTCAGGAATAGCAGAAAAAAGAAAAGAAAAATCCTCTGCCAGCGTCTTTTTTGTTCATATAAACCGTTCTGCCGCACAGAATTCCTCCTTTCTTTTCCACAGTGAAACAGTCCCAAAAACTCAACTAGAAAAATTATAGCATAATCAAAACATTAAAAGAAGTTATTTGGTCTAATATGCTTTAATTTATTTGACAAAGAAATCAAAGACCATTACAATAGAAATCAGTTATAAACCATCACAATAGTAAAATTGGGGGTTAATTTATGAGTGATCATTTACCTGTCTTAAAGGTTCGTTTATTCGGAGGATTCTCAGCAAGCTACGGAGAGATTCCCGTATCATTCGGACGCAACACAACGACAAAAGCAATGAAATTGTTGCAGATATTACTCTACCATGGCGATACCGGTATCTCCAGAGATAAGCTTCTTGATGAACTGTACGGAAGAGAAGAACTTGCCGATGCTGCCAACAACCTTCGGGTAACCGCACACCGTCTTAAAAAGATCATCGTAGATGCCGGGCTTCCGAGTCATGATTATATCAACATCAAAAAAGGTATTTACCGATGGGATGCTCCGATGCCGACCGAAGTTGATGCACATCAGTTTAAGGTTCTGTCAAAAGACGTGCAGACGTGTACCGATAAGGTAAAAAAGCTGGCACTTCTTAAGAAGATCTGTCTGATGTACCGTGGGGAATTTCTTCCAGAACTTTCAGGAGATGAATGGGTCCTTGTTGAAAGCGTCCAATATAAGAATATTTATTCCGAATCCCTTCAGGAACTCTGTAAGCTTCTGATCGAACGCGGAGATTATGAAGAGACACTTCGTTTCTGTGAGCCGGCATGCCAGTTATATCCGTTCGATGAATGGCAATCCGTCCGCATCGACTGCTATATGGCATTGAACCGCTATAAGGATGCTGTGCAAGAATATGAGAACACTGCCAAATTATTTTTCGAAGAGCTTGGAATCCGCCCTTCTGAACATATGATGCAACAGTTCGAGCAGATGAGCAGCCGCCTTAACTACAAACCACAGGAACTCGGCGATATCAAGGAGCGTCTGAAAGAGGACGATATACGCGGCGGTGCTTTTTACTGTAGCCTGCCAAGTTTCCGTGACAGTTACCGTCTCGTTTCCCGAATCATTGAGAGGAACGGACAGTCCGTATACTTAATGTTATGTAGCATCACCAACGGAAAAGGAATGCCGATGGACAAGCCGGACAAGCTTGAAGTTCTTTCAGGCGAGCTTCAGAATACGATCCAGCAGTGTCTGCGTAAAGGAGACTCCTTTACCAAATACAGCCCATCACAGTTTCTGATACTTCTCGTTGGTACGAATAAAGAGAACTGCAGCATGATTTTCGACAGAATCCAGAGATACTTCTCCAGAGAGCATAAAAGCTGGAAGCAGTACCTGGACTACTTCGTGTCCTCTGTAGCCGAAGTAGACCGGCAAGATTCACCGATTCAGTTCAATACTGAGAATAAAACCTGGTAAGCTGCAATCATGTTATCTTCGCAGCAGGGCAGAAATGGAGATAATTTATGGAACAAAGCTATCAAATCAGTTGGTATGCACCAAACTTTATTAACATGTGTATTGATAATATTAATGATGGAGAGCTGTCCGGTCGGATTTATCACTGCTACAGCAAAGAACCCTGGAAATTCACCAATATCCTTCAGCTGATCGAATTAGCTGATGATTTCTTCGACAAACTCGAATTTCCACAGGCATCCACCAGCGCACGTTCTTTCACTTCAACCCAGTTTTCAGTTGTTGACCGGCTTGATAAAGTACAGTCACCGGAAGATTTCATCGAGAATCGTGGACAAAAAGGGACTTTCTTTCTCAATGTCAGATACCGCCAGAATTCATCCTGGCAGGGCATCGTCCGCTGGATTGAAGGTAACTCTACACAACAGTTTGTAAGCGTACTTGAACTGCTTAAAATTCTCAGCAATGCATTCGTTTAAAGGAATGGCATTGTGAGAGATATCATTACATGAATGAATAAGAATTATACAGGCATTGTCTGATCACGGAATATGATCGGAGGGTGCCTTTTAATTATCTTATAATTTTATTCTTTCTTAATTGCTTTTCACAAAAAACTCCAGTACCATTTGAATAGGCGTATGTAGAAAATCGAATCATATATCATATATGAATTCTTTGATTGTAGAAAAATATTATATCTACACGAAACATGAGATATGGCGAATTTACTTATGAACTGTTTTCTATTATAATGGAGGTAAGCAATGGAAAAACAAAAGAAGAAATCTCGCCATAGCAAACACCCCCACAACCGGCAGTATAAAGACCGGTTATGGAGAATGATCTTTAATAACAAAGAAGATCTGCTGCAGCTTTATAATGCGATCAACCACACGGACTATCAGAACCCTGATGACCTGGAGGTAAACACATTGGAAGATGTCCTTTATCTGTCCATGAAAAATGATGTATCCTTCCTAGTTGGCGGAACCATGAATCTGTATGAGCATCAAAGCACTTTTAACCCAAACATGCCACTTCGCGGAATCTTTTATTTCTCCCGGTTATATGAAGGGTATGTTGCAGATAATAATCTGATGATCTACCATGAAAAAAGAGTCCGGCTTCCAAAGCCGAAATATATTGTCTTTTACAATGGTACAAAAAATCAGCCAGATTCCATGGAGTTAAAGCTTTCAGACTGCTTTGAAAATACAAATAACGAAGCACCTTGCCTGGAATGCACCGCAACCATGTTGAACATCAACTATGGTCACAATCAGGAACTGATGAAGCACTGCAGAAGGCTTGAAGAATATTCCATATTTGTCCAATGTGTCAGGGAATATATACAGTCGGAACCTTCTGTGGAAGATGCATTAGAAAAGGCAATTGATACCTGTATTCACCAGGACGTGTTGGCAGATTTTCTCAAGAAACATCGAGCGGAGGTGACGAATATGATCCTGACGACATATGATAAAGACTTATATGAGAAAACCTTGAAGGAAGATGCCAGAGAGGAAGGACGCGCTGAAATCAGAGCAGAATTAAACCAGTTAACCATATGTCTTCTAAATGCCAAACGCTACAACGATCTGGAACATGCCGCAAAAGACATTGAATACCAAAAGAAACTATTAAAAGAATTTGGCATTGAATTGAATGGAACTAAGTAATTTATCTACGTTCTGCCAAACGGAGGTGACAAATATGATCCTGACGACATATGATAAAGACTTGTATGAAAAGACTTTGAAAGAAGACGCAAGAGAGGAAGGTTTTAAAGAAGGTTTTAAAGAAGGTTTTAAAGAAGGCTTTAAAAAAGGCTTAGATGAAGCACGTGCTTTAAACAAATATCTCCTAAAAGCCAAACGCTACAGCGACCTCGAACGCGCTACCGAAGACATCGAATATCAAAAGAAACTATTAAAAGAATTTGGCATCGAATAAAAACTAAATAACCCTTACCCCCATCCCGTGACTGATCACCATCTAAGATACAGTGCATCTCCCCAATATCAGTCACGGGATCTTTTTGTCCGGAAAATCCCTCTCCCTCACCGCTATAACCAGATTGCTCCTTTTCTATGCGCTCCCCGCAATCTATACTTTTTGCACCTCCATCACATTATTCCCAACTTTTACTTCTATTCTAATATCCCAATACATATAGTAGAGTCAGACGCAAATATTACGCACTCCTACAAATCATGATGTTGGGGTTCAAAGGTATTTTGCCCCTTTGATACCAGATTGCTACGTGCTTTGCACTCTCGCAATCCTCAAAAACAT